>Ga0187890_10001241_pt1 | contig 18537 bp, 12 predicted proteins | sample June2016WEW_21_1_FD_133005 | JGI IMG/M metagenome (GOLD analysis project Ga0187890, IMG submission 133005) | Peatland microbial communities from SPRUCE experiment site at the Marcell Experimental Forest, Minnesota, USA - June2016WEW_21_10 | ecosystem: Environmental > Terrestrial > Soil >... | reverse complement strand
GACCTGGTCTTGGAGGCCACCGCGGCCGCTGTTTACCGAACCGCCGGTGATCGCCGCAATGCGATCCAACCAGATAAAAGTCGGCTGCTTGGCGACTGTAGCCATTTGCCCCGCGAGCGTCGAGCCGGCTGGTTGAGCCGCTATCGCGGTTCCAACCTCGTTGGCGTAGTCTGCGCTGACATATACAGTTGCGCCGACGTAGGGGTTGCTGACGTGTGTCTGCGCGAAGGCACTCGGCAGTACGAGGGTTAGGAGCAACGCCGCGAGCACTGTAAAGTACCCGCTCAATCTGCGAACACGTGCCGGTCCGCGAGAAGAATTGAGATGCAGCTGAAACATGTTTTCTCCTTGTGCATTGCCCACCCACGTTTCATGGATGAAGGCCTTTTCGATACATGATGCTCGTGAATACATGAAGCCGATATTTGAACTTAAAATCCCCCGGATCAAGACAGTAATCTCCTGTGCCGCGGCACGACCTTAATCAGATCGCCACCCTAATGTGAAATCGATGAACGCGAAGTGGAATCATCGTCCGTGCGGAGACGCACGCACGCACGCTCGCCTCTTTAAAGAGGACGACAACCACACAATCGTTATGTGCCCCCAGAGTTTCCGGTTACTGCAAGACAACGTATAGATGAAACAGGAATAAGAGCCCTAGAACAAGAACGGCAGAGGCGTAGTTCATACATGTATAATTCCACTTCTCGTAAGCTTAGCTTTTCTTGCGAGTGATTTATCCAAGTAAAACGTTTGAGTTGAGAAGTGTCAAGTTACGGATCTCTACAGCCATAAAGTAACATGAGGCTTGTTACTTATCCTTGGATAGCCGGGTAAAGAAAGTTTAGCGTGGGTATATTTATGTTCCTCGTGGCGGAATTGGGAACCACGTTAGATGCTTACAGAGACTGCCTGCGCTAGATAACGTGTAGCCGAGTAAACGGGACGAAAGACACAACGTAGTGAGTGGTCGGGAAGGGTAATCGGGGGAGCAAATCAATTCATCTGGAGCCATGAAGGGCAAGGCCGCCAGCGGGAATTGTGGATTGGGTACGGAAGCCGGGAGGCTCAGGGATGTCCGGCTCCGGAAGGCGCTGCTGGGGCGAGGGCCAAGCTCGGCAAGTGGCTCTGCGACCACATGCAACTCTCGCCCTTTAGAAAAAGCGACGCGCGACTCGTCCGACTATTTGAGAACTTGGATCGCAGCGGCGCCCAGGGCAAATTGCGAGAAGATCTGCGACCAATCGATCACTCCGCGCATGACGCCCGGCCTGAAGGTCTTCTCAGGCACCATAATCGTGTCGCCTGGATAGATTCGCAGGTTATTGAACTCGTTGCCCCATAGTCCCTTTTCTTTTTCGTGGCTAACAACTTCGCCATCAGCGCGAATAACAAACGAATGCCTCTGGTCAGCATCCCTGTTCGGCCCACCGGCCAGTTGCAAGTATGTATCGACCCGCCCTCCCTTGCCGAACACAAATGAATTCTGGTCGTAGACAGCACCGACCACATTGACGACGGCCGGACGAGGAGGAACCACAAAGCGGTCTCCATCTTCCAATGTGAGTGCGGGAATGTTGTTAACTCCGGCACCGTCGGGCGGAAATCTCAACACGATTCGTCCTGTGGCGCGAATTAATCGCAAACTGGCGATCAGATCACGTTCGCTGCTCTGGGCTGAGGCGTTGCTGACTAAATCCTGCGGAGAACTCACCGCCGAAGACGCCAATGCCAGGTTCGCTCGCTGGGCTCCCATGCTCAGATTCTGCACGTATTCATCAATCCTGGCTTGTTGAATGACGCGCGTCGATTCGCGAGTCAGTTCCGAGCCGAACAGGTACGCATCGGGTGTAAGCCCTCCCGCGCGTTCCACCAGACTACGCAATGTCTCTCCGGGTTGGACCGTGTAGACGCCTGCATGGGCAAACTCCCCGTCCAGCATTACCGTTTTTGTCTGGTGGGCCAGCGGCACCCGTATGTCGGCCTCGGAGAAAATGGAAACCACATCACCCGCTTCAAGTACGAGGTCCTGAGTTACGTCATGCTGCTGGACGAGCCTGCCTAAATCGAACGGGATGAGAACCGTCTTCAGAGTCTCGGGGTTGAGACGCTCGATGACGGCATAATCCCAATCAATCTCTGGTGCCAGCGTCTTCACCTCGGTCCGCTCCGCGCGAGGCAAAGATCTGACGGACGAACTCTGCACTGCCGCCAGTGAGCTTCCAGTCGCCCTCTGTTGCGCACTCAGCCCATTGATTCGCTGGTTCACGTCTTGCCCTTGTTGGCTGCCCGATTGTCCCTGTTGGTTTCCGGACTGGTCCTGTTGGCTGCGCGCCTGCCCTTGTTGGTTTGCTGGCTGGTCCTCTTGATAGCCAAGCTGTCCTTGTTCGTATCCCACTTGTCCCGGTTGGTTCGATGCGTTCATCCCTTGAGGAGGCGTGACTTTGATCGGATAGGCACGGTTGTCGGGCGGCTGGCTCAATCTGTCCAAGCCCGGTATCGGCTCAAACTCTTGGGCTGGCAATCCCAACTGAGCACGTTTCCACCAGTAATTCCGCGTAATGAGAGATTCCTTATCAGGAATTAGATCACTGATTCGCATGCCAGCATGCCAGGCAAAGCGGCCCGGATTCGCTGTATTCCCCCTAAGGATGACCGTCTTCTGGTACGTCGGTACGATTGAGTAAACACGTATCAGATCCCCGTCGGCGAGAGGAGTTGCCAGTCCGTTTGCGTCATACGCAACTTCGATGGCCTGCCGGTTGTGATGCTCCTGAATGCGCTCGATCGAAATTCGAGCCTCCGCGGCCATGGAATTTACGCCCCCGGCATTGGCAAGAAGATCTGCCAGCGTCTCGCCTGCGCGCAGTTCGTAGATTGCTGAATTTCGAACACTGCCGGTCACGGCAACTTCAGTTCCAGCCGGAGGAATGAATACCACATCTCCAGATTGGAGTGGCACGTCCTTCGACCGGTCGCCGTTCACCAATAGGCGATAAAGGTCAAAGTCGGTGATCATTTCACTTCCGCGACGCAGTTGAATGTGCCGCATCGAGCCCTGCACTGTAGGCCCTCCACTGGAAAAAAGCGCGTCAGCCAGCGTACTGAGCGAACTCACAGTAAAAACTCCCGGACGCCTTGCTTGCCCGGTAATGTACACCTGTATGGAGCGAATTTGTCCGACATCTACAGTCAAATCGAAATTGTGATAGACCCGGCCAATCGCATCGCGCAGGTGGCCACTAAGCTGGGAATACTGCGTTCCCGCAACATGCACCGGACCGATCTGCGGAAGAAATATCTCGCCTGAGCGGTCCACTCGCACATTGGTTTGGAAGTTCACCTGCCCCCATACGCGAACGCGCAACTCATCACCAGGTCCGACAATGTAATCGAGTGGCACGGGAGACATATCAAGCGGCGCAAATGTCGATGGCACCTTGCTGAATAGACTTACTCCGTATATAGGAAGTATCTGGCCCGTCATCGATGCGACAAACTTCTGAAACTCCGTCAGCGGCTCCGGTGCAAGCTGGTCAGACTGCGGCCGACTCGCAGTATAGAGGGGGGACAATTGCTCCACATCTGAATAGTTGAGATTTGGACTTCGGTGCAACCCAGAGCCTATCCCCTGAGACGTTGAGCCCGTTTGCGATCCTGGGAACTGACCGTTCCCCAATAAACTCTGATCGGTGCAACCGGACGCCCCCGCCGACAGAGGATCGCTACAGTCCCCCGTAGTCGGGGTCTGTGTCCCTCCAAAAGTCGGAATCTGCGTCTCTCCCGCATTGCCGCCTTGAGTAGGTAATTGCGCGTAAAGCGATATCGAAAGCGCCAAGGTGATAAGGAGAAGTTGCTCAATCAGCTTGAACTTTTGCGTCAGAGATGAGGGCCGTTTATACGCAAGGCCGGCACTGAACCTGCAGATGACCTTTTCGTGCCGTAAAGATTCCATATAAAACGAGTCTAACATGGGCCCTTAAAGGTCTTTCAGGCCTTCTTGACAAGGACTTGAGCCCATTTTTCACCTGATTTTTCGAGTGTCTGCTTGCGAAAGCATAATATCTGCGGCGATCCCGACATAGTTAATTTACAGTTAATATCTTAATAATTATATGATGGTTACCAACAGGACCTTTGATCGGCAAGGTCTGCCAATTCGACCTGAAGAGCCACTTGCAAAGAGACAGCTAGACCATTATTTTTCATGTAATTAGACCTCAGATTCCCATAAATTCATACTGAGCGGCAAGGTCTTCTAACCGATTCGTCGTACGATTAAATCTCAATTGACCTTTCCTATAGGGAATCACGAGTTCCCTTTTTCGTTACCAGACCTCTTGAGCCCTGATATGGAAAAATGAAGGGGCACCGCAACAAATGTTTGAGAACTGCATCTGAGTGGGAGGAGGTGTCTTGTTAAGATGAGAAGTGCGTCATAAGAAATAGCCACAAAAGGGAGTCAGCTTCTGATAAACTAAGCGCGACACTCAGAAATGGCGTAATCCAGTTGTAAGATTTCTTCAGGCCTTCATTCTTATGCGCCGGGTTTGTGTGTGTCTTGTCTGAGGAATGCCTTGTCAAACCGAACAAAGGCTCCGGAACCAGTTGCCGCATTAGTGCCCGTGCAGTGCGTTCATTTCACGGAACCGTCAACGCGTTTTTTCAGCCCACGAGAGACCAACTTTGAGCGCTAATCATTGGTCAACTGAAAGTTTGCAAAAGAATTCCATGAGTCGGCTAACACAAGGCCACGCCCATGGGGGAGCGGGTTATATTGAGGCTCCTCAAACGGTTGACAGCCTTGCGCGGTCGGCACGCGCGTCGCTTTACCTATGCGGAAAGCGGCCTAGTTCGTGGTCCCGGTCCACATCTAAGCGCATCTTCGACTGCTTTTGCGTTCTTTTGACGTTGCCTGTGTTGATTCCGACCCTGCTGATGATCGCCGTGGCGGTCCGCATCACCTCCAGTGGTCCAATCTTCTTCTTGCAAGAGCGTGTGGGGCGCCTCGGGGGAACATTTACCATTCTCAAATTCAGAACAATGGTCCACGCCGCGAAGAATGTGCATTGTGCGGTCACGACGACAAGCAACCAGAAATTCACTTCGATCGGGCCTTTTCTGCGACGCTGGAAGCTGGATGAGTTGCCCCAATTGTTGAATGTGCTTTGGGGTGACATGAGCCTTGTGGGACCCCGACCCAAGATGCCCGAACACATGGTTTTTGATCTCCCGTGCCGCCCAGGCATCACTGGTGCGGCCACGATCGCGTTCGCACGAGAGGAAGCGATTCTCGATGCTGTACCCACCCACAAGCTGGAGTCCTTCTTTCACGCCGTCGTTCTTCCCACCAAGCGCCGACTCGATGCGGACTATATGGCCGAAGCGACTTTTCTGTCCGATTTGAAGCTCATTGTTAAAAGCATCTTGCGCCGTTGGGATAGTTCGATCGTGGAAGACTTGCTCCAGCACGCTCCACTTGAGATGGGTCATGGCGATAAGCGATCGCGGACAGCCGCACTACCTTCCGCCCACTCTGCGGGACTAGTCCCATCGCATCTCCATGCAATAACGCCGGCGGAAGCATCCATTCCACTAAAAGAACTCGCAATCTTTTAATAGCCAAGGCTTACTGAGGCAGAATTGCTTCGGTCGGTCTGCCCTGTGCCCGATGCGGACACATAGCGAGACGTTACTTTGCGCGATACAGGCCTTCGAAGACGCTCGCCCGCCTCCCTTTTCATTCGAAAAAATGCTCTGTACTCTGGGTCATTGGCTCCTCGCGTCTGCATGTGCGAGCTTTACTCGATGAACGGGATTTCTCATAGGTATTGAATCAAGACCCGCTTCATATGCTTGCTTTCGAGTAATCGCGCGATTCGCTTCACAATATTACGACGGAGATCGAGCTCAACCGGAATGTTGGGGTCCTGGTGCGCTTCGTTGATTCTGGTGCCCACGGCGAACTTCACGATATCGCTGTCAAGCAGCATCGTCGCAAGACGAACGGCCGCATTGGACCTCATCTCTTCCGGAGCAAACCCCTCCTCAAGAAGCCGCAGAACTTCGCCGAGAGTGAGCGTCCCTTCCGTCACCAGATCGAAGCCATCCATTCTGGCAGAAGGCGGGACCTTCGAATGCAACTGCTGCCGCATGTCGATCTGAATCGCACGATTGAGCATCCTCGAGATGATGTTCGCAGTCGTTCCACCGCAAATGACCTTGCGTCCGGGGGTGCGTTCCGCCATCTTAGCGAGATCTTGGTCATGAGCGCGGTTGAAAGGGGCTCCCGTCATCACCAACAACTGGCGTGGGCTGCGAAAGTAGACCACGGCGCAGGTGATGTCGTCCTTTGCACTAAGGCCGTCGACCTCTTCCGCTCTTGCTACCAAGAGGCGCGACAGTTCGCGGGCCGAGATATATGGATACCGGTCAATCTTTTCACGGACGAATTTGTCGACGCTTTCCAGACCCCAGCCGAGGGGCGTGCGATATTCGCCCATGCCCGCCTGCGTAATGCCATCCGAGAAGAAAATAATGCGATCTTCGCGCTGGACGTCAAAATTGGCAAAACTGATCACGCGATCTTCCCAGCGCTTCGGGCGGACCTCAGTTTTCTGTACACTCAGCTCCCCATTAGGTCGGATCAGCAGAAAGGGTGGATTGCCGTGCTCGATGATGCGTGTCTCGCCTGTGCTGGCCATGTCGACAACTGTGAACGTTGAATAGCTGATCTTCCGCACGCTGCAAATGGGCAGGGTGTCCATAATGATTTCTGCCGAGTCGTGAATGTCCATCGCGCTGGCCGTGAACTTCAGTGCCATGGTCGCCGTCATCGAAGCCAGCACGCTGGCTTTCACGCCACTGCCAAGTCCATCGGAAAGCACAGAGATCATGCGCCCTTCGGGTTCCACTTTTCTCGATAGAAAAACATCTCCAGAGATGAATTGGCCATGTTTGGCGCGCTGGTATGAATCCACTTCGATGAAGCTATCGGCGCCGGTCACTGCTGGCCCCCGGCCTCATTGCCGTCGACGTCTTCAGGGCTGAAGGAGCGCACGATGGAGTTGAGAATGATCTCCGAATCGGCCGCGTTTTCACCCAAAAGAAAGGCAATCTGTTGCACTGTCTTCAGGTTCTTCTGGATGACCTCGCGAGCGCGCCCGATGATCTGCTCTTTCTGGAAGATCGGCTTGGTGATGTCCTGAAAGATTCCGCACATTACCGAATGGGGCTCGATGGTGAAGATGCTCGTGTTCAAAATGCTCCGCTGATACCGAATGTCGTGTCCTACAATATCTTCGTCCGAGTCGAGCACGCGGCGGAACAGATAAGAGAAAGGAATCACGGCGTCCAGAGCGCTGCCTTCAAGTTCCTTCGACTGCTCGACGTCGGCGGCGAAGAGATGCGCAAAATTCAGATTGCACTCGATGATCTTCAAGTCTTCATCGACGATCACAACCGCGGACGGCATTTTCTTAAGCAGTGCATTGGCTTTCTTCTGCGCTAGTTTGCGCGTGTACGTGGCACACATCATGCGCTCGGCGTTGCGGGCGATCAAAGCGTGAGCGAAGTCGCGGCAGGAATCGTATCCGCAGCCACCGCAGTTCAGTTCGTCCTCGGCGGAGTACTTGCCCACGGTGCGCAGCGCTTCCTGCAATTGTTGTTCGCTGTACTCGTTGCGCGCTACCGGGTAAGCCTCATATTGCTGATCAATTCCAACGGAAAGCTTACGCGGGAATTCGGCGGCCGGCTTTGCATAGTTAAGAACTTCGTAGCGCCGGCGAGCGACCGACGTATTGCGCGCAGCCTTCGGCCCATTCACGCAAGAGCCAGCACATGCCGTCAATTCGAAGAAGATGTTGTGCTCGGGTTTCCACTCTGCGATGCCCTTCAAAGCCTGCTCGACGTTTGCAAGTCCGGAAAATGCCATGAACTGCGAACTATTGATCTGGCTTTTGCCTGCCGCGACGGGAACCATCCCGCCGTCGATGGGATAGAGCGCGCCTTCTTCGGCCTCAGTTGGTTGAAAGCGATCCTCCGCAGTTTCGACGATCTCTGCAAGCGAGATATTCTCTTCCGTCAGCCAATGGTCAAGGTCCTCAAATGTGAGCACCGCGTCGAGAAGTTCGGGATGCTGCTCGGCCTCAATTTTCTTGGCGATGCAGGGGCCGACGAAAACGATCGCGATGTCGTCGCCATAGTGGGCGCGCAGCATCTTGCAATGCGTCAACAGAGGCGATAAAACACCAAAGATATGGGGCTGGCACTCCGCATGATATTTGCCGATGAAGTCGACGACAACGGGGCAGGCGGAAGAGATCCAGATCTGCTTCGGCTCGCTGTGCATCAGTTCGGAGATGCTGGCCGACACTTGCTGGGCGCCTAGCGCTGTTTCCGATACCGCATGAAATCCCAGCTTCTTGAAAGCATGAATCAATTGCGCCGGGCGCACAGCGGAAAACTGCGCCGCAAACGAAGGAGCAAGCGATGCGATCACCTTGCGCCCGCTCTTCAACAGAGCCTTGGCTTCAGGCAGATCGTCGCGTACTCGCTTTGCACTGCTGGGGCATGCCAGGACGCAGTTGCCGCACATGATGCAAAGCTCAGGCACAACGCGCGCATAGCCATCCTCTACTCGGATCGCCTTGACCGGGCACTCGCGTATGCACTTGTGGCAATCCTGACACTCGCGTTCCTGTGTGTAAATGGGGTTACGCCGTTCCATGATCTTCCCCCAGACGACGGCCCAGTTGCTGCAACAGTTCGCGCAGTTTTGGCGCAGTTACGCCGTGATAACACTCTCCGCCGATACTCAGATTTGGCCCTTCTTTGCACTGATCTTGACAGAGCTTGCCCGTGAGCCGAATCGATGCGTTAAGTCCGTGGGTCTTCACATGCTGGTTGATGATGGCGAGATTTTCAGAGTTCCCTCTGGCGAAGCAAGAGCTTCCCAGGCAAACCACAATTTCGACCACGCCGTCATCAGAAGCCATGGTTCACCTCTCTAGGCCTGCAACTGCACAAATCGCGAAGACACATCGGGCAGAATATTCGTGAGAGTTTCGATCTCTCCCCGTCCGCCGTGGCCCTCTCCAGCAAAGCGGCCGAGCGAGTGAATCTGGCCGCGCAGGCATTGGCTGCAATCGGCGGCGCTCTCATCAATACACGCCTTCTCGGGATAAATCTCGTAGAGACGTCGGTACTTGGTTGGGCTGAGATTTGGCATCACAACGTTGGCCCCGGCCTTCAGGCCTAGCTTTCGTCCATCGATTCGATTGATCGTGGCCAGCGCTGTCGTACTCGGAATATTTGCCGTTGGGCAGGCGATGCGCGTCAGGGCGATCATCTTGTACACCATCTCTTCATTGCTCGGAACCTGCTCGGACAGGGCAACCGCGGGACGCAGCGCTCCAGAGCCTAACGGCGTGTCGGCGTGCGCAATGTAAGGGCCGATGCCGATCATGTCGAGATCAAGAGCACGAAACATGAGAACGTCTTCGGCAAGGCTATCGAAGGATTGCCCCGGAATGCCGACCATCACACCGCCGCCGGCCTCATAACCGAGGCTCTTGATCTGCCGCAGCAGCGTCAAGCGATCGGGTCCACCGGAATAGCGATTGGGGTGAATCACACGAAAGAGATTCGCGTCCGAAGTCTCGAAGCGGAGAAGATAGCGGTCTGCTCCCGCAGTTCGCCACAGTTCCAACTCGCCTTGTCTTCGCTCGCCGAGGCTGAGAGTTACAGCAAGCGTTGTCTCCCGCTTGATCCAGCGCACGATCTCGGCGATCCACTCGGCGGTCAGCACATCGTCTTCGCCGGCCTGCATCACGACTGTGCCATATCCCAGCCTTTCGGCTTGGCGTGCGCAGTCAACGATTTCCTCCCGAGTCATGCGATAACGCTGCAAGGCGCGATTGGCTTGGCGTAAACCACAATACATGCATTGGCGCACGCAGTGACTCGATATCTCGATGAGGCCGCGCAGATGCACGGCGTCGCCGACGCTCTGCTTGCGCACGCCGTCTGCCCACTCATATAACTCCGCGAGACGAGAAGGCTGTTGCTCGCGGAGCCATTTGAGTATCTCGAATTTGGTTAATTCGGCCACGATTAATTCACTAGACTCATCTCGATAGCATCCAGGTCGGACAAGCTGCTCACTCCCACCGCTTCCAATTGCTCCTGGCGCGCCTCTTTATATGCAGCCAGCGCCTCCGGGAAGGGCTCGAGCGCGCGTTCAAGAATGCCAAGTGAGTATGCGATCACTAGTCCGTAGTTCGTGATGGGCACATCCTGACGATGGCACTCGGCGATGCGGCTCATCATCTCCTGTCGATTCCACATGCATGCGCCGCAGTGAATCACAAGCTTGTAGGGCGAAAGATCCTGCGGGAAGTCGCGTCCCTTGACGGTGGTGAATTCGAGATCTCCTCCAACATACTTCTGCAACCACCGGGGAATCTTTACGCGGCCAATATCTTCCTCGATCGGATGGTGCGTGCAAGACTCCGCGACAAGCACCTTGTCGCCCGGCCGCAATCGATCCACTGCAACGGCTGCACGAGTCTGCGCAACCAGATCGCCTTTCAGGCGGGAGAGAAGAATCGAAAACGCTGTGAGCGGAATGGAATCCGGCGTGACACGCGCAACCTGCTCGAAGACCGCCGCGTCAGTAACAACAAGGCTGGGAGGCGTTTTCAGATTATCTAGTGTCCTTTCGAGTCCCCCCTCTTTGACAACCACGCAGGATGCCTCGCCATCGAGCAACTCGCGAATGGCCTGCGTTTGCAATTGCTTGATGCGGCCCTTCGGCGCTTCCTTGTCGATCGGCATGACAAGCACTGCCATTTGGTTGGGGTGGATCAGATCGCGCAGCAGATCTGAGGGCACGGCGGATTCCGCAGGGGCAACATCCGACAGCTTCGCGCGAAATTTATCCATTCCCTCGCCGGTCGTTGCGACGAGCTTAACGTAAGGCAGATTCTCTTGCTCGAAGCGGATCATCAGTTCAGTGTTCGGGCGCTGAAGATCCGTTTTGTTCAACACTACGAGCACTGGAGTCCCGTGCCCGCGTAGCTCAGCCAACAACTTCTCTTCGAAATCGGTCCAGACGCCGGCCTCGGCCACGAGCACACCTATATCGGTGCGGGCAATCGCTAACCTCGTCTTCTCGATGCGCTGAGCGCCGAGCGCTCCAACGTCATCCACTCCGGCGGTGTCCACAAAAAGCACAGGTCCAATGGGAAGCAGTTCCATTGGCTTCTCTACAGGATCGGTCGTTGTTCCAGCCTCCGGCGATACGATGGAAACCTGCTGCTGGGTAATGGCGTTCAGCAGGCTTGATTTGCCGACGTTACGGCGTCCAAAGAAGCCGATATGAAGACGAAACCCTTTTGAAGTTGCCCGAATCATGGTGACTTCCTCCTCTTTCTAAACGAAAACGTCGCGTTCGCCGCGCCGGACTTTGTTCAACATCGGCAGCGCACAAGCGGTCTGTTGGCCGTCCATGTGCTGCAGTTCAATCGAAATGAGCTTTTCACCCGCGGACTTTGCCTGTGGGCTGGCATAGTCACTGAGATATTCCTGAAAAGTGGAAAGGGCGTTAGGATGGCAGTGATACTTGATCTCTCCCGGCTTGGCGAGATCCATGAAATCCTGCCCGGTGCGCCCCAATCGATAACAGGCCGTGCAGAAGGAAGGCAGAAAGCCGAGTGAGACAACGTCGCTGACAACCTCTTCAACAGAGCGATGATCACCCAGTTGGAACTGGCTGCCGTTCGGGTCGCCTTCGCCGTCTTTGTAGCCGCCCGGATCGGTGCGGCTGCCGGCGGAGATCTGCGAGATTCCCAACTCCAATGTTGCGCGACGCACTTCCGCCGTTTCGCGTGTGGACATGATCATTCCGGTGTACGGAACTGCGAGGCGCATAATGGCAATCATCTTCATGAAGTCCGCATCGCTGACCGGATGCGGAGGCTGGGCGGCGATATCGGAACCTACCGCCGGCTCCATGCGCGGGAAGCTGATGGTGTGGGGGCCGACGCCGAACTTCGTTTCGAGATGATGAATCTGTTGCATCATCGCCATGATCTCGAAGTGCCAATCGTAGAGCCCAAACAGCACGCCGATACCGACGTCGTCAATCCCCGCTTCCATGGCCCTGTCAAATGCCGTGGCGCGCCAATCGTAGTCGCGTTTGGTACCTTTCAAGTGAACCGCCGCATAAGTCGGACGATGATATGTCTCCTGAAAAAGCTGAAAGGTCCCAATCTCCGCTTGCTTCAGCAATCGAAACCGCTCGGTCGTTTGCGGTGCGAGATTCACATTGACGCGCCGGATCTCACCCGGACCGACACGCGTGGAGTAAATGGTTGCGATGGAGTCCAGAAGATATTGAAAGCCGTCGGGAGGCAGTGCTTCACCAGAGACCATCAGTATCCGCTTGTGTCCCTGGCGAATCAGGATGCGAGTCTCTTCCGCAATCTCTTTCTGCGTTAGCGTGCGGCGCTTGAGAGAGGCATTGGTCGCGCGAAAGGCGCAATATGTGCACTCGTTGGAGCAGCGATTGGAGATGTAAAGCGGAGCGAAGAAGACCAGCCTCGATCCGTAGATATCTTCTTTGATCTGCTTGGCGGTCGCGAAGATCTCCTGGAGCAGTTCCGGACTCTCGACAAAGGACAGCGTTGCAACTTCATCCATCGAAAGGCCGCGCATCTCGCGTGATTTGGCCAGCAGTTCATGAACCTTTGCCGGCTCTGGGCGCTTGTGCTGCGCCAGGATCGTTTCTATCTCCACCTCGTTGATAAAGTCTGCTCGTTCGTGAGTAATCAAGGTATTCTCCTCTCCAATCACTCAGTCGGCGCCAGGTCTTACAATGTTCTGCGTCAGCTGCTTTACGCTGGTTTTTCGGTTTCAATTCGGCTATTCAACTCTTCAATCGCCTTTGCAGCGGTGCAGTGATGCACGTGCTCGCCGTCGATCATGACTGTAGGACCACTCTCGCACTTCTCGAAACAGAATCCTGCCCGAACATCGATTCGACCTTCGAGCCCGTTCTGCTCGCAATGGCGCAGAACGCCATTTAGAACATCCTGCGAACCCTTCAAGAAACAATTCGTCCCCAGGCACACGCTGACTTTGAGCTTGTCCGCGCCCTGCGCTTGCGTTAGCGAGAGGGTCTCATCGGCGATACGTCGGCGACTCTTGTAGCTGGTGTGGAGCAGATGGTGCGCCTTCTCTCCACCGATCTCTCCGAGGAACTTCGCGTAGCACTCGGTAATGAAGACGTTGTCCTGCGACTTGTGAAGCTGCAGCATCTTGTCCGCGTGATACAAGCCCTTTGTTCGAAGCGCGCGCGCTGTTGTCGAGGTGGTAACCGGTTGTCCAGCACCGCCAATGCAGCCGCCAGGGCACGCCATCACTTCAATCACGTCGTAATGACTTTTACCAGCTCTCACTTGTTCTGCGACGACACGCGCATTCCTCAATCCATGCACAATGGCCAGCTTGAGCTCTGTGCCCTCGATGGTGACCGTCGCCTCGCGCAAACCGGAATCGCCGCGCACCTGCTCGAATTCGACATTGTCCAGCTTTTTGCCGGTGACCTTTTCAGCGGCGTAGCGCAGAACGGCCTCCATCACGCCGCCAGAGTTGCCGAAGATGACTCCCGCGCCGGTGTAAAAGCCGAAGGGCATATCGAAGGACTCGGGCTGCAGGCTATCAAAGATAATGCCGGCAGACTGGATCATCTGCGCCAGCTCCTGCGTGGTCAACACATAATCCACATCAGGATCGCCATCGACGCCCATCTCCGGGCGCTGCGCCTCAAACTTCTTCGCCGTGCACGGCATGATAGCCACAACCTTGATATCCTTGCGTTCGATCTTGAGCTGATCGGGCAGCATCGCCTTCACCAGGGAGCCGAACATCGCCTGCGGTGAGCGGCACGTGGAGAGATTCGGCAGCAGCTCAGGGAAGTATTGCTCCGCGTATTTCACCCAGCCGGGGCAGCAGGAAGTGAACATTGGCAGCGTTCCGCCTTTTGTCTTCCGCTCAAGAAATTCCGTGCCTTCTTCAATGACCGTGAGATCGGCCGCGAAGGATGTGTCGTAAATCTGATTGAAGCCGAGGTGCTTGAGAGCTGCGACGATGCGGCCGGTGGTGATCTCGCCCGGCTTCAAGCCAAAGCACTCGCCCAAGCCAACGCGCACTGCCGGCGCGATCTGAACAATGACTGTCTTCTTTGAGTCGGCGAGCAGATCCCAAACCTGATCGACCTCAGACTTCACAGTGAGTGCGCCGGTGGGACAGACGCTGGCGCACTGGCCGCAGTTGACGCACTCGACCTCGCCAAGCTGTTTGCCAAAGGCCGGCTGCACGCTCACCTCGTGACCGCGATGAGCAAAATCGATTGCCCCGATGCCTTGAATCTCAGCGCACATTCTGACGCAATCGCCGCAGAGGACGCACTTGTTTGGATCGCGAACCAGCGACGGAGAAGACTCGTCCAGCGGAACTGGAGTGTGCACAGACTTGAAGCGCACCTTCTTGATTCCCAGCCTCAGAGCCAGGCTCTGTAACTGGCAGTTGGCACTGCGCGAGCAGGTCGGGCAGCTCTGATCGTGGTTGGCCAGAAGCAGTTCGACTGCGATCTTGCGGATCTCGCGAATCTCAGGCGTGGTCGTGTGAACCTTCAGGCCCGGCTCGGGCGGTGTGGAACATGCGCCCTGAATTCCTCGCCCTTCGATCTGCACCAAACACAGCCGGCAAGCGCCATACACGCTGAGTTCGGAGTGATAGCAGAATGTGGGCAAGTCGATGTTGGCCTTGCGAACAAGCTCGAGCAGATTGCGCTCGCCTTCGATCGCTACCGTTTTTCCATCGATCGTCAATGTTGGCTGCGTGGTCTTGTTCATCTGGCTATATCCCCTCGACCGCATGTACTTTGCAAGCTGTTGCGCAGGCGCCGCACTTGATGCAGAGCTCCGGATTGATCTGGTGCGGCTGCCTCTTTTCGCCCGTGATGGCTCCGGTTGGGCAAGCCTTGATGCAGAGGCCGCAGCCTTTGCACTTCACCTGATTGATCTCTGGACTGAGCAGCGCCTTGCACCGTCCGGTGCGACAGCGTTTCTCGAAGACGTGCTCTTCATATTCCTTGCGGAAGTAGCGCATCGTCGAGAGCACCGGATTTGGCGCTGTCTTTCCCAAGCCGCATAAGGAGCCGACCTGCACTGCGCGTCCCAGCTTGTCGAGAAGATCAAGCGTGTGTTGATCGGCTCGTCCTTCAATCACGTCGTCGAGCAGCGCAAGCAGTTGCCGTGTTCCTTCTCTGCAGAGCACGCACTTGCCGCAAGACTCACGCTGCGTGAACTCCATGAAGAAACGCGCAATACTCACCATGCAGGTGCCCTGGTTCATTGCGACCAAGCCGCCGGAGCCCACCATTGCACCAACCAACCGCAACGACTCGTAGGCCAGCGGAAGATCGAGATGCTCTTCGGTAAGACATCCGCCTGATGGGCCGCCGATCTGCACGGCCTTGAAGCCGGTCTTCCAGATCTTGCCTGCGTCGTCCGTCACTCCGCCGCCGATGTTGTAGACGATCTCGCGCAGCGTTGTGCCGAACGGAACCTCGACCAGACCGGTATTGGCAACGTGACCAGTGAGAGCGAAGGTCTTGGTGCCCGGAGATTCCTTGGTACCGATTTGTTTGAAGACCTCAGGGCCTTCGTTGAGAATGCGGCAAACATGCGCCAGCGTTTCGACATTGTTGATAATCGTTGGCTTGCCCCACAAACCGCTCTGAGCAGGAAATGGCGGTTTGGGCCGCGGCATGCCACGTTGGCCTTCGATGGATGCGATCATGGCCGTCTCTTCGCCGCAGACAAATGCGCCCGCGCCTTCCATCACTTCGCACTTCATCGAGAGGCCGGTGCCAAATACGTTCTTGCCCAGAATCCCTTCGCGCTCGGCAGCCGCCACTGCACCACGCATGCGCTCGACAGCCAGCGGATATTCAGCACGCACATAAACCAGTGTTTCGTTGGCGCCAATCGCGCGTGCCGCGATCATCAGGCCTTCAATCACGCTGTGCGGATTGCCTTCCATCACAGAGCGGTTCATGAACGCGCCGGGGTCGCCTTCGTCGCCGTTACAAATCACATACTTCTTCGCCGAATTCTGAATTCGCGCCGCTTCCCATTTACGTCCAGTTGGGAAGCCACCGCCGCCGCGTCCGCGCAAGCCGGAGTCCAGGATGGTCTTGCAAATCTCTTCGGGCGCCATCTCGACGAAAGCTTTTCTCGCCGCCTGATAACCGCCGTGCAGCATGAATTCGTGAATGTCTTCGGGGTCGAGGAATCCGCACTCGTGCAGCACGAAACGGCTCTGGCGCGCATAGAAAGGATTGTCCTCGATGCCTTGGCAGCTTTTGCGCGTCGCCGGATCTTTGTAGAGAAGCCTGTCGACGATCTGGCCAGCGCCCAGCGTCTGTTGCACAATCTCCGCAACGTCTTCTTTGCGTACCTTTGTGTAGAGAATGCCATCAGGCACAACAGAGACCAGCGGGCCCATCTGGCAAAAGCCCTGGCATCCGCTTTTGGAGAGGCGAATCTCATCGCTGGTCGCTTCCGCGCGCAGTTCCAGGATCACCTGCAGCCCTGCGTCCGCGATCTCCTTTTTGAAATGTTCGAAAACCTTCATGGCTCCATTGGCCATGCATCCGGTTCCAGCACAGATGATCACTCGCCGTACCTGGGCGAGTGTGGAGATTCCCTTCCCAGTTCCCGGTGTGGTTGTGACTGCTCCCACGTTATCCATTGACCACCTCGGCTGAGGGTTGCTCAGTTTCAGTTGCGGCTGCAATTCCCGCTTCCATTGCCTTGATTTCATCGACCAGTCCTACTGCCCGCTCTGGAGTGATCTGGCCATACACTTGTTCATCGATCACGACGACCGGGGCCAAACCGCAAGCGCCTAGGCAGGCAACGGTTTCGATGGTGAAGAGCATGTCGGCCGTGGTCGTGATCTTTTCACTCGTGCCCAGCTTCTCGCGCAACGCATTCAGAACTGGGAGGGATTGCTTTACATGGCAGGCCGTTCCGTCGCAGATTCGGATGACGTGCTTCCCCTTAGGCTTCAGCGCAAAGTGCGCATAGAACGTTGCCACGCCAAAGACTCGCGCCGGAGGAACATCGAGCGAGGTTGCCACATAGGTGAGAACCTCTTCCGGCAGATACTGGTACTCGTGTTGAATCGCCTGCAGGATCGGAATCAGGCCTGACGGACGGCGGGAGTGACGATCAAGAATGCTGACCACCTTCTCAAACTTCCCCGCGCGATCAGCAACAACTGGCATCGACGCCATCTAAACAGCCTCCTTCTCTTGAATAAGCACTCTGAACCGCCTTGCCAGCTTCCAGGAGAGCGAGGCCAGCGTGGAATAAAGATCTTCGTTATGCACAATAATGTCTTCGGGAACCTTGAGCTTTACGGGAGCAAAGTTCCAGATGGCCTGGATGCCCCCCTTTACCATTTCATCGGCAACAGTCTGCGCAACTTCAGCAGGGGTCGTGATGATTCCCAGATGGATACTCATGCGCGGCGCAAGGTCGGCGAGCTTGTCCAAAGGCAAGACTGCCTTCTCGTGAATCCATTGCCCAATCTTGGCTGGGTCGGTGTCAAAAGCAGCCACTATTCGCAACCCGAATTTGGAGAAGCGTTCGTGTCCCAGCAGTGCGGTCCCCAGATTCCCAGCTCCAACAAGAAAAGCCTCGTTGATGTTGTTCCAACCAAGAAATGTTTCGATCGCCTGGATCAACTCGGAGACCGAGTATCCGGTTTTGGGCTTGCCAATGATCCCCGTATACTGCAGATCTTTTCTCACTTGCACGGGAACGAGACCCAGATCCTGGCCGATCGCACTACATGAGATTCGAGTGAGTCCCTTCGCCTCGAGCTCCCTCAGGTAATGGTGGTATTGCGGCAGACGCCTCAGGCTCGGCTGCGGAATCGACCGCGCCTCTGGCCTTGGGAGCGGCATTGGATTCGATAAATTCATATCGATAACCATATACCGAGTTTAGGGTCGAGTCGAGTCTTGAAACAGTGACAGCGGTCACGTAGCTGATGAGGCAGCACGATGACGCCACCTCTGGCATTCAGTCTTCGATTGGGTTGCAGGTTAAATTATTGCAAATAATATATTTATGGAAGAATGCACCTTAATAATACCTGCTTTGTGAAGGACTTCCCTTCAGCCTTCGCAATCTGGCCTTTCAGCAAGACTCGAATGAAATATCCTGCCTAGATCGCAACCAGCAGGTTCTCCGCGAATCCCCATTCGGTGTCCGTCCATTGCTCAACGCACACAAACCCCGTGCGACTAGCCATATTCAGGGGTTCGTCCTTCCCATACTTGTGGCAACTCTCCGTCCAAATGGTTTCATCGCAACGGAACGTATAACTGGTTTCGTCGATTGTCACGGTCTGGGCTTGAATCGATCGCAGATGCATCTCAATTCGGCGCTCCCG
>Ga0187890_10001237_pt1 | contig 18564 bp, 15 predicted proteins | sample June2016WEW_21_1_FD_133005 | JGI IMG/M metagenome (GOLD analysis project Ga0187890, IMG submission 133005) | Peatland microbial communities from SPRUCE experiment site at the Marcell Experimental Forest, Minnesota, USA - June2016WEW_21_10 | ecosystem: Environmental > Terrestrial > Soil >... | reverse complement strand
GGCGGCGAGGGCCAGGGCGTGGCGCGTCCCCTCGCTCCCCACCGCCAGGGTCTCGAGCGGTCGGGCCAGGTAGTCGGGAGGCGAGGCCGCGCTGGCGAAGTGCAGCACGGCGTCGACGGGCCCCTCGACGGGGATCGCCTCGCTCACATTGGCGATGACGAGCTCGAAGGCGGGGTTCTCCGCCAACGCCGCGACGTTGGAGACCTCGCCGCTCGAGAGGTCGTCCACGGCCACCACCCGGTCGCCCCGGGCCACCAGGGCTTCGCACAGGTGCGACCCGAGAAACCCGGCCCCGCCGGTGACGACGACCCGCCCGCTCACGGGCGACCCATGGCGACATAGGAGAAGCCGATGCGCCGCATGGCGGCGGGGTCGAGGAGGTTGCGGGCGTCGACGACGTTGGGGTGGACGAGGAGGTCGCGCACCTTGGTGAAGTCGAGCCAGCGCAGTTCCTCCCACTCGGTGAGCACGACGACACACGCCGCGCCCTCGCACACGGCATAGGCGTCGGGGAGGACCTCCACGCTGGTGGGGAATTCGGGGATGGGCCCGTCCACGGTGGGATCGAAGGCCCGGACCGTGGCACCCTCGGTGACGAGGCGGCGCACGATCTCGATGGCCGGGGAGTCGCGCCGGTCGTCGGTGAGGGCCTTGAACGTCAGCCCCCACGCCGCGATGCAGGCCCCTTCGAGGGAACCTCCCACCGCGTCGCGGATCTTGGTCGTCACCGAGGCCAGCTGGGCCTCGTTGGTCTCGATGGCGCCGCGCAGGAGGGAGAAGTCGTAGCCCGACTGCTCGCCGATGTAGATGAGGGCCCGGGTGTCCTTGGGAAGACACGACCCTCCCCACCCCGGCCCGGGGCGGAGGTAGTCGAACCCGATGCGGTGGTCGTAGGCCATGCCGAGCAGGACGTCGCGCACATCGGCGCCCACGGCCTCGCACAGGTTGGACACGGCGTTCACGAAGCTCAGCTTGGTGGCGAGGAAGGCGTTGGAGGCGTACTTGATGGTCTCCGCCGTCGCCGCGTCGGTGACGATGAGCGGTGCCTGGGTCGAGGCGAACAGGGCGCCGACCCGGGCCGCCGCGGCCCGGTCCTCGGCGCCCACCACGATCCGGTCGGGGTGCAGGGCGTCGTGGATAGCGGTCCCTTCGCGCAGGAACTCGGGATTCGACACCACCGCCACGTCGGGGCGGTCGAGGAGCTTCTCCACGAGCAGCGTGGAGCCGACCGGCACCGTGGACTTGTTCACGACGATGGCGCCGTGCTCGAGATGGGGCGCGATCTCGAGCGCCACGGCCTCGAGGTAGCTCACGTCGGCGGCGCCGTCGCCACCTTGGGGGGTGGGAACGCACAGGAACACGAAGTCCGCGCCCCGCACCGCCTCGGTGGCACCGAGGACGAACTTCAGGCGACCCGACTCGAGGCCACCCGCCAGGATGTCGCCCAGGCCCTCCTCCACGATGGTGGGCTCGCCGCGCGACAGCTGTTGCACCTTGGCCGGGTTCGACTCGCCGCAGGCCACCTGGTATCCGAGGTGGGTGAGGACCACGGCGGTGGTGAGCCCGACGTAGCCGGCGCCGATCACCGCGGTGGTCACCTCGTGGGGCTCCGTCCTGTGCAGGGTCACCGTGCCTCCTTGGCCGACGCCGGGACGGGCTCTCTCGCCGCCAACAGGCGCTCCAGCGCGTCGCGCCAATCGGGGAGCAGCGCCATCCCCATGAGCCGGAGCGCCGCGTTGTCGAGGGCCGAGTTGGACGGGCGCGGGGCGGGGCGGGGGGGGTCGAGCTCGGCGGTGGCGATGGGCTCGACCCGGTCCGGGTCATGCCCGGCCGCCTCCAGGACGGCGCGGGCGAAGCCGAACCACGACGTCACACCCGAGTTGGTCACGTGGAAGGTGCCGGGCAACCGTTCGGTGCCGAGGACGGCCACGGCTCCGGCCAGATCGGCGGTGAAGGTGGGGCTCCCCCACTGGTCGTCGACGAACCGCAGGGGTCCGGGCCCCTCGGCGAGGCGCAGCACGGTGCGCACCATGTTGGGGCCGTGCGCGCCGCACACCCACGACGTCCGCACCACCGTGGAACCGGGATCGACCTCGCGCTCGCCACCGAGCTTGCTGGCCCCGTACACCGACATCGGGTTGGGCCTGTCCCACTCCACATAGGGACGGGGCGAGGTGCCGTCGAAGACGTAGTCGGTCGACACGTAGACCACGTGCGCCCCGACACGGCGCGCCGCCTCGGCCACGTGGCGGGTGCCCAGGGCGTTGACCGCAAAGGCCCGATCGGGGTCACCCTCACAGGCGTCCACCGCCGTCCACGCCGCGGCATGGACCACGAGGTGGGGCCGGACCCCTTCGACGATCGTCTGCAGCGCCGCCCGGTCGGTGACGTCGAGGAGGGCGTGGTCCGCGGCGGTCACCTCCCACGGTGACCGGAGTCCGAGGCGGCCCGTGGCGGGATCGTTGGCCCGGCCCCCCGTGGGCACCCGCCCGGCGAAGGCATCGACGAGATCGGTGCCGAGCTGACCAGCTGCGCCGGTGACGAGAACCCTCACGACGTCGGTCCGCGCCCGCGCTAGCGCGGGTCGGACGCGCCCGGGGAGGCGTCGCCCCACGAGGACTCGACCACCGGGGCGCGGTCCAGGAGCGGCTCCCACCAGTCGCGGTGATCGGCGTACCACCGCACCGTCTCGGCCAGCCCGGCCTCGAAGCCGACCGTGGGCGCCCAGCCGAGCTCCTTGGTGATCTTCGTGCAGTCGAGGAGGTACCGCCGGTCGTGGCCGGGCCGGTCGGGGACGATCTTCTTGAGGGACTTCGGCTTCCCGAGCGCCTCGAGCACGGCATCGGCGATCTCCTCGATGCTCGCTTCGACGCCGCTGCCGACGTGGTAGGTCTCCCCGATGACGCCCCGTTCGAGGACGGCGTCGATGGCCCGGCAGTGGTCGATCACGTGCAGCCACTCCCGCTGGTTCCGCGTCGACTCGTACAGCGGCAGGGGCCGGTCGTCGAGGGCGTGCACGGCGAAGAGGGGGATGACCTTCTCGGGGAATTGGTAGGGGCCGTAGTTGTTGGAGCAGTTGGTGATGGTGGCGGGCAGGCCGTAGGTCTCGACATAGGCCCGCACGGCGTGATCGGCGCCCGCCTTCGAGGCGTTGTAGGGCGTCCGGGGGCGATAGGGGTGGTCCTCGGTGAAGGCGTCGTCGGAGTCGAGGGGGAGGTCGCCGTAGACCTCGCAGGTGGAGATGTGGTGGAACCGCGCCACCCCGGCCTGGCGGGCCGCCTCGAGCATGGCCTGGGTCCCGAGCACGTTGGTGCGGAAGAACCGGCCCGGGTCGATCACGGCCAGGCTGTTGTGGGACTCCGCCGCGAAGTGCACGATCGTGTCGATGTCGTGGTCCTTCAAGGTGGCCAGGGCCTGCTCGCCGTCGCACACGTCCCCGTGGACGAAGCTGATCCGGTCCTCGACGTCGACGAGGTTGGGCCGGTTCCCCGCGTAGGTGAGGGCGTCGTAGGCGACCACGGTGTCGTCGGGGTGCTGTTCCACCCAGTAGCGGACGAAATTGGACCCGATGAAGCCGGCACCGCCGGTGACGAGCACTTTCATGGTGGGTCAATCGTAGACGGGCGCCACCTGCCACCTGGTGAAGTCGGCGGGATTCCTCGGCGGTCACAGTGCTGCCACGCACGCCCCCGGTGCCGAGCCGGGGACGCCGATTCGTGGGGAAGTGCGCAGGTCAGCGCAGGTGGACCACGTCGCCCGCCGCCACGGTCCGGAGACATGTCCCCACGTCCACGATCAGGTGGCCCTCGGCGGTGATGTCGGCGGCGGTGCCCGTGAAGACCTCGTCGGCCAGAGAGACCCGCACCGGGGTTCCCACCGTGGTGCACCGTCGGCGGTACTGCGCCGTCAACCGTCGCCGTCCCTCGGCCTCGGCCAGGTCGACCAGCCGCTCTTCGAGCTCCTCGAGCAGGAGCCCGAGCACACCGAGCGGTTCGGGCTCGGTCCCGGTCTCGCGCCCGAGCGACGTGGCCCCGAGCACCACCGCACGCCGCTGCGCCGAATCGGCGTCTCCGAGGCCGTCGTCGAGCTCGGCGCCGAGCTCGGCATCGGGAGGGGGCCACCCGACGTTCAGCCCCAACCCCACCACCACCACCGGGGCGTCCTCGCCCCGGGCCGGCGTCGGCAGCGCCTCGGCCAGGATCCCACCGAGCTTGCGCCCCCCCACCATGAGGTCGTTGGGCCACTTGAGGTCGGGCGCCAGGCCCGCAGCCCGTTCGCACGCCGCCGCGGCGGCCAGGGCCACCGCCACCGTGCACAGGTGGAGCTCCTCGCTCGCTACGGCGGGGCGCAGGAGCACCGACACCAGCAGGTTCGATCCCGGCGGCGCTTCCCACCGACGGCCCAGCCGGCCCCGCCCCGCGCTCTGGTAGTCGGCGACCGCCACCGCACCCGCAGGGGCGCCGCGGCGCGCCTCGTCGAGGAGGTACCGGTTGGTGGAGTCGATCCGGGCGAAGTGCGAGACGGGCCCGAAACGGGTGCCGGCCGGAGCGGGCACGACGACGAAGGACTCCCTCCCGCCCCCCGGCGCCGGCGGCCGCCGGGGCTCGGGTCCTCCCGGCCGCGTGCCCTCGGCGCACATGGCACCCACCCTACGGGCCGTGCCAGTGTGGTGGCTCCTCATCTGAAAGGCGCTGCGTGTTCCACAAGGTCCTGATCGCCAACCGTGCGGAGATCGCCGTGCGGGTCATCCGCACCTGCCGCGAGCTGGGCATCGCCACCGTGGCGGTCTACTCGGAGCTCGACCGCGACGCCCTGCACGTCCGCATGGCGGACGAGGCCTACCCCCTGGGGGGCCAGAGCGCGGCCGAGAGCTACCTCAACACCGAGGCCATCCTCGACGCCATCGCCCGCAGCGGCGCCGATGCCGTGCACCCGGGATACGGCTTCTTCTCCGAGAACACCGACTTCGCCCGGGCCATCACCGCCACCGGCGTGACCTTCATCGGGCCGCCCCCCGAGGCCATCGAGATCATGGGCGACAAGATCAGCTCGCGCCTGGCCGCCGAGGCGGTCGGGGTGTCGGGCGTGCCGGGCCGGACCGAGCCCATCACCGACGCCTCCCAGGTGGCCGAGTTCGGTGCCGCGGTGGGATGGCCCGTGGCCATCAAGGCCGCCTACGGGGGCGGCGGCCGGGGCATGAAGGTGGTGTCCTCGCCCGACGAGGTGGACGAGGCGGTCGAGTCCGCCCAGCGCGAGGCGCAGTCGTACTTCGGGCGTCCCGAGATCTACGTGGAGCGGTACCTCGAGTGGCCCCGCCACATCGAGATGCAGGTCCTCGCCGACACCCACGGCAACACCCTCTGGCTCGGCGAGCGCGACTGCTCACCCCAGCGCCGTCACCAGAAGCTCATCGAGGAGAGCCCGGCCGCGCAGTTCCCCGACGACGTCCGTCGGGCCATGGGTGAGGCCGCGGTCACGGTGGCCAAGGCCTGCGGCTACGTCAACGCCGGGACCGTGGAGTTCCTCTACGAGGGGGGCGAGTTCTACTTCTTGGAGATGAACACCCGCCTCCAGGTGGAGCACCCCGTCACCGAGATGGTCACCGGGCTCGACCTCGTCGAGTGGCAACTCCGGGTGGCGGCGGGCGAGCCCATCGGGTTCACCCAGGACGAGGTCCAACGCAACGGGCACGCCATCGAGGTCCGCCTCAACGCCGAGGACCCCGCCGGCGGGCGGTTCGTGCCCTCGCCGGGCACCATCGCCACCTTCCGCGCCCCGGGGGGGCCCGGGGTGCGCCTCGACGCCGGCTACGAAGCGGGCGACACCGTGAGCCAGTACTACGACAACCTCGTGGCCAAGCTGATCGTCTGGGGCGCCGATCGGGAGTCGGCCCGGCGCCGCATGCTGCGGGCCCTCGACGAGACCGTCATCACCGGTGTCGCCACCACCATCCCCGCCGACGTGGCCATCCTCTCGCACCCCGACTTCATCGCCGGTCGCCATTCGACCCGGTGGGTGGAGGATCGCCTCGACCTCGCTGCGCTGACCCCGACCCCTGTCGACCCGGCTGCCGCCGGCGGTGGTGGTGCCGCGGGCGCCGACGAGAGCGGACCCCGGGTGCTGCGGGAGGTGACGGCGGAGGTCGACGGCCGCCGCTACGAGGTGCGGCTGTGGGTGCCCGACGTCTCTGTCGGAGGAGGTGGGGCCCGGGGCGGCACCCGACCCCACAAGCCGAGGGCCACGGTGGCGGGCTCGGGATCGGGATCGGTCACCGCTCCCATGCAGGGCACCATCGTCAAGATCCTGGTGGCGGCGGGCGACGCCATCGAGGTGGGCGAGACCGTCTGCCTCCTCGAAGCCATGAAGATGGAGAACGCCATCACCGCCGAGAAGGCGGGCACGGTGAAAGAGGTGAAGGTCGCGGCGGGCGACTCGGTAGGGCCCGGCGACGTGATCGCCGTCATCGAGTGACAGACTTGACCCGGTGACAGGCGTGATGGCATGACCGGCGTCGCCGACGCGGCCAAGCGCGCCGTCCGTCAGGCGACCGAGGACCTTCACCCCGCGCTGGTCGACCTCAGCCGCGCCATCCACGACGAGCCCGAGCTCTGCTTCGAAGAGGTCCGCGCCGCCCGTCGGGTCGGCGAGATGCTCGACGAGGCCGGCTTCGACGTCGAACGCGGCGCCTACGGGCTCGAGACGGCGGTACGGGCCCGGGTGGGATCGGGCCCCTTGTCCATCGTCATCTGCGCCGAGTACGACGCCCTCCCGACGGTGGGCCACGCCTGTGGGCACAACCTCATCGCCGCGGCCTCCCTCGGCGCGGGGATGGCCCTGGCCGGCGTGGCCGACGACCTCGGCCTGTCGGTGACGGTCCTCGGGACACCGGCCGAGGAGGGCGGCGGCGGCAAGGTCCTCCTGCTCGGGCGCGGCGCCTTCGAGGGCGCCCACGCGGCGATGATGGTCCACCCCTGGCCCGAGGACCGGCTCGGGGCCACCTGCCTGGCCGTCGACCACATCGAGGTGCACTACACCGGCCGCGCCGCCCATGCCTCGGCGTCGCCGGAGCAAGGCATCAACGCCGCCGACGCCATGGTCGTGGCCCAGGTGGCCATCGGCCTCATCCGCCAGCATCTCCGGCGCGGGGACCAGGTCCACGGCATCGTGACCAAGGGCGGAGACGCCCCCAACATCGTCCCCGAAGAGACACGGGGCCGGTTCATGGTGCGGGCCCGGAGCCTCGAGGACCTCGCCGTGCTGCGCCCCCGCATCCAGCACTGCTTCGAGGCGGGCCGTGTCGCCACGGGGTCCGAGCTCGAGATCCGCGACCTGGCGCCGACCTACTCCCACTTCATCCCCGACGACCTCCTCTTGGACGCCTGGCGGCACAACGCCGAAGAGCTCGGCCGGCGCTACACCGCCGACGAACGCCACGACCCCCTCCCCACGATCTCGACGGACATGGCCAACGTCTCGCTGGCGGTGCCCTCGATCCACCCCTTGATCGGCATCGAGACCAACGGGGCCGTCAACCACCAAGCCGAGTTCGCGGCGGCCTGCCTGGGACCGTCGGCCGAACAGGCCGTGTTCGACGGGGCGCTCGGCATGGCCTGGACGGCCATCGACGCCGCGACCGACGAGACGCTGCGCCACCACCTGCTGAGTCCGACCACCTGACGTTCGACTTCAGGATCGGAGCGATGCGCCGATCTGGCTGACCGGGATTCCCGGGACGTTGAACCCGGTGTCGATGATCGCCGTCAACCCCGAGGCGATCGATCCATACCCACCGAGTGCGAAACACAGGACCGAGGACGGACAGGCGATCGAAGTGAGCCAGGACGTCGTGACGCCGGTCCCACTGGGGGCAACCGGCGCCTCGAGAGAGCTCCAGGCTCCCCCGGATGTCGACGAGATGTACGCGAAGATCGCCGAGCCCGTCTTCGACAACAACGAGGGGGAGCCGTAGTAGGAACCGATGACGGTGCAGTGCAGTTCCGGCGCACACGACACAATGGTGGGGTACGCCAGATAGTCCGAGCCCGTGGAGTTGGCGGGAAGCGGAACCACCCTGGCGGTCCAGCTCCCTCCGACGAGTGATTCGGTAAAGGGAACATAGACCTTGGCACTGTTCTCGTAGTCCCCGATGGCGGCGCAGGTGGCGTCGGAGGCACACGAGACCGACGAGAAGTTCATCGTCGTGTAGCCGACGGTGTCATCAATGTCGGCGGGACTGGGCACCTGCACCGTGGTCCAGGTCCCTCCCGACAAGGTGTCGGCGAAACCGCCGGTCGGTTCTCCGGTCCCCAGACTCGAGAAGGAGCCGACGCCCGTGCATCCACTGGCGATGCACGAAACGGCGTCGATCGAATCGAGAAGGCTGGGAGCGGGCGCATCGAGAGGGACCCAGTGGCCCGACGACAGCCAATCGATCAGTGCGCCACCGTCATCGCTCCCGTCATAGGACCCGATGACCGCGCACGCGCGGGCCGAGCCACACGAGACCCCGCTCAGCATCGTGGGGAGTTGAAGGGTGCCGGCATCGCTGGGCAAGGGTGCGGCGGTCACGGTCCAGGTGCCGGCCGAGAGGGTCTCGATGAACGGAGAACCCTCCTCGACATCGGGCCCGACGTACCCGATGGCCGCGCACGTCCCGTCAGAGCCACACGAGACCGAGGTCAAAAAGACAGCCTGACCGGTCGTCGAGATGCCGGCGGGAAGCGGTGCCCGATTTGCCGTCCACGTCCCGTTCGCCAAGGTGTCGATCAGACCCTCGGCGGCGCTTCCGGCCACGTCATAGTCGCCGACGGCGACACATGACGTGGTGGAGGCGCAGGCGACCGAGGTGATGTGCCCTTCGGCCCCCTCCGCGTCGGTCGGGAGGGGCGGAACCTCGGTCGCCCAATGATCCGACGCCAGCACGTCGAAGAACGGCCTGTCCTGGGGGAAATTCGGACCGTTCTGGACATAGTCGCCGGCGGCCACGCAGAAGCTCGACGTCGGGCACGCCAACGAACTGAGCTCGGCCGAAGTCGTCGGCGGAAGCGGAGCGGGCTCGGGAAGCCAGCACGCAGTGAGCAACACTCCGGCGCCGAGGCACGCGATCACGGCAGAGACGGACTTTCGAACGTGTCTCACACCGACCCCCCACTAGACCATCCAGGCTAGGCATTTCCGGCCCGGTCGGAATCGTCAAAACTGACGGCGGTCAGCTGCGGATCACCGACGTCCGCACCCTCACCGACCGGTGGACGAGAGGCGAGGCCCCCTCTTCGAGGTGAGCCGTCAGGTGGGCTGGTAGACGCCGAACACCTGGCGCAGGACGTCGGACACCTCGCCCAAGGTGGCCATGCGCCGCAACGCCTCGCGCATGGGCACGAGGAGGTTCTGGGTGCCCCGGGCCGCCGCCTCGACATCGGCCAGGGCGGCGTCGACGGCCGACTGGTCCCGCTCGGCCCGCACCCGCCGGGTCCGCTCGATCTGGGCCCGCTGCTGGGCGGGGTCGATGGGAAACACCTCGGTCGTCTCGGCCGCCTCGTCGGTGAACTTGTTCACGCCCACCACGATCTTCTCGCCGTCGTCGACGGCCTTGGCGAACTCGTAGGCGGCCATCTCGATCTCGCCCTGCATGAACCGGGCCTCGATGGCGGCCACGGCCCCGCCCAGGGCGTCGATCCGCTCGAGGTACTCCCACGCCCCCTTCTCGACCTCGTCGGTGAGCTCCTCCACGAAGTACGACCCCGCCAGCGGGTCGACGGTGTCGACCACCCCCGACTCGTACCCGATCACCTGCTGGGTCCGCAGCGCGATCTTCGCGGCGTTGGTGGTGGGCAGCCCGAGCGCCTCGTCGAACCCGTTGGTGTGCAGGCTCTGGGTGCCCCCGAGCACCGCGGCGAGCGCCTGGAGGGTGACCCGCACGATGTTGTTCTCGGGTTGCTGGGCGGTGAGCGTGGACCCCCCGGTCTGGGTGTGGAACCGCAGCAGCTTGGACCGCTCGTCCTTGGCCCCGAACCGCTCGGTCATGATCTTGGCCCACATCCGCCTCGAGGCCCGGTACTTGGCCACCTCCTCGAAGAGGTTGTTGTGCGCGTTCCAGAAGAACGACAGCCGCGGGGCGAAGGCGTCCACGTCGAGCCCGGCCGCCACCGCCGCTTCGATGTAGGCGATCCCGTCGGCGAGGGTGAAGGCGATCTCCTGCACCGCCGTGGACCCGGCTTCCCGGATGTGGTAGCCCGAGATCGAGATGCTGTTCCAGTTGGGCAGCTTCTCCGCGCAGTAGGCGAAGGTGTCGGTGATGAGCCGCATCGACGACCGCGGCGGGTAGATGTAGGTCCCCCGCGCCACGTACTCCTTCAAGATGTCGTTCTGGATGGTGCCGCCCAGGCTCTGGGGCGCCACCCCCTGCTCGTCGGCCACGAGCTCGTAGAACAGCAACAGGATGGCGGCGGTGGCGTTGATGGTCATCGACGTGGTGACCTTGTCGAGGGGCAGTCCCGCCAGCAGCAGTCGCATGTCGGCCAGCGAGTCGATGGCCACCCCGACCTTGCCCACCTCGCCCTCGGCCCGCACGTGGTCGGAGTCGAGCCCCATCTGGGTGGGCAGGTCGAAGGCACACGACAGCCCGGTCTGGCCCGCCCCCAGCAGGAACTTGAACCGCTCGTTGGTGTCCTCGGCCGTCCCGAACCCCGCGTACTGCCGCATGGTCCACAACCGGCCCCGGTACATGCTGGGGTAGATGCCCCGGGTGTAGGGGGCCTGGCCGGGCTCCCCCAACCGGCTCCCGGGATCCCACCCCTCGAGATCGGCGGGCCCGTACACGGGCCGGACCTCGATGCCCGAATCGGTCCGCCGTACCTCGTCGCTCACCCGTCCCAGGTTACGGACTGCCGCCGCCCCAGGACCAGTCTCGACGGTCCCCGGCGCTGCTCAGGCCCCCGCCGGGGCCACGGCGTGGGGCATGCACAGATCGTCGTACTCGGCGATCACGATGGGTGCGGCATTCTCGCCGCACGCCGCGCACTGCGGGTCCCGCCGCACCTTGAAGGTCCGGAACGACTCCTCCAGCGCGTCGTAGGCCAGCAACCGGCCCACCAGGGGGTCGCCGATCCCGAGCAACATCTTGATGGCCTCGACGGCCTGGATGGACCCGATGATGCCGGGCAGCACACCGAGCACCCCCGCCTCGGCGCACGACGGTGCCAGCTCGGCGGGCGGCGGCTCGGGGATCATGCACCGGTAGCACGGCCCCTTGTAGGGGTCGAAGATCGTGGCCTGTCCCTCGAACCGGAAGATCGACCCGTGGACCACGGGGATCCGCTTCAGCAGTGACGCGTCGTTCACCAGGTACCGCGTGGGGAAGTTGTCGGTCCCGTCGACGATGAGATCGTACCCGTCGATGATGTCGAGGATGTTGTCCGCCCCCAACCGCACGTCGTAGGTGACGACGTCGACGTCGGGGTTCAGGGCGGTGAGCGTCTTCTTGGCCGAGTCCACCTTGCGCTCGCCGATCCGGTCCATCGAGTGCAGGATCTGGCGCTGGAGGTTCGAGGCGTCCACCACGTCCATGTCGATGATCCCGATGGTCCCCACCCCCGCCGCGGCCAGGTAGAGCGCGGCGGGCGATCCCAGGCCGCCGGCCCCGAGGAGCAGCACCCGCGAGTCGAGCAGCTTGAGCTGCCCCTCCTCCCCCACCTCGTTGACGAGCAGGTGGCGTTGGTACCGGTTGCGCTGCTCGGGCGTCAGCGTGCGCGGCGTCTTCCAGGGACGGCCCTCGTCCTTCCACCGGTTGAACCCCCCCACGAGCGACACCACGTCGCTGTAGCCGAGCTCGTTCATGGTCTTGGCCGCGAAGGCCGACCGCACCCCACCGGCGCAGTACACGACGACCGGGGCGGACTTGTCGGGGACCCTGCCCTCGACCGAGAACTCGAGCTGGCCCCGGGGCAGATGCACGGCGCCGGGAATGGCCCCCTGCTCGTACTCGTCGGGCTCCCGTACGTCGAGCCACACCACCCCGTCCTCGTCGAGGCGCGGCTGGACCTCGTCGGCCTGGGCCTCGCGGATGGCCGACTTGGCGTCGCTCAACAGCTCTCTGGCAGTGGCCACGAATATCAACACCTTCCGGGTTCCGGCTCGTGGTTCAGGCCCCCGAGCCGTCCTACGTGCAGGTAAACCCTACTACCGGGGTCAACATTCCCGCCCAAGGTGCCCGTCGGGCCGTTCATGGGCGCCGATCGTCGGAGCCGGTGGTCGGATCGGTAGCTTTCTCGTCCATGGAGCTGGCCGACGCCGTGCGCCGGCGCAGGATGGTGCGCAGCTTCTCGGGCGAACCGCTCTCCCCCGCCGTCCTCGACCGGGTGCTCGAGCTGGCCTGCTCGGCTCCGTCGGCGGGCAACACCGGGGGTTGGGACGCCGTGGTCATGGCCGGCCCCGACGAGACCGCCCCCTTCTGGGACGCCACCACCACCGCGGAGTGGCGGGCCCGGTCCCGTCGTTGGCCCGGACTGGCCTGCGCCCCGGTGGTCGTGGCCCTCTTCGTCGCCCCCGACGCCTACCCCGCCCGCTACCGGGAGCCCGACAAACAAGACAGCGGCCTCGGGGAGGGGATCGACGCCTGGCCCGTGCCCTACTGGTTCGTCGACGGTGGCTTCGCCGCCCTGGTCATGTTGCTGGCCGCCGCCGACGCCGGTCTCGGCGCCTGCTTCCTCGGCAACTTCCGGGGCGAGGCCGCCCTGCGCGCCGCGCTGGGTGTCCCCGAGGACCGCCGCTACATCGGAGCCGTCCTCATGGGCGACCCGGGCGGAGACGACCCGCCCTCGGCCTCGGTGGCCAGGGGGGGACGCCAACCTTCGGACGTCCTCCATCGCGCAACGTGGTGAGACCACCGGGGTCATAGGCTGGCCCGGTGGCCCGAATAACGGTTCCCGCCGGCGACGGCGGCGACGCCGTCCAGGTGTGGAACCTCCGCCCCGAGATGGGCCGGGCCGTCACCCGTCTCGTCGACGCCGCCTACAACCAGAGCATCCTGCCCGTGCGCGTCCGCGAGGGCGCCCGCATGCGCATCGCCCAGCTCAACGACTGCCCGGTGTGCTTGGCCTTCCGGGCCACCTCGGTGAAGGACCAGGGCGTCACCGAGGACTTCTACCGCCACGTCGCCGACCACGACACGGCCGATGGCTACAGCCCCCAGGAGCAACTCGCCATCGAATACGCCGAGCGCTTCGCCCTGGACCACCTGAGCATCGACGACGCCTTCTTCGCCCGCCTGGCGCTCTGCTTCACCGACGCCTAGATCCTGGACCTCACCATCTGCCTGGCCGCCTTCTTGGGCCTGGGCCGGATGCTCCGCTCCCTCGGGATCGACGAGACCTCACTCCTCGACGTCTGAGTGCACCGGCGCCGGGTGCCGGCGCAACCGGGGCCCGAGCCGTCCCGCCACGAGCACGCTCTCCACGAAAGCCAGGACGGCGATGTACAGAGGGAAGGTGACGACATAGGCGGAGACGTGCTTCACCGTGAGCAGCGTGATCACGGCGTTGATGCACGACCCGATGTAGACCGCCGAGCTCTCCGAACCCGGGGCCCGCCACGACTTCACGACGGTGGGCACCCCCGCCAGCGCGTCGGCCACCACCGCCGCGGCCAGAGCCACCAGACCCTGACGAGTCACCAGCCACCCGATGGTGCCGCCGATCGACAACGCACCGCAGGTGTAGTCGAGCCGGCTCAGCTTCCACACCGACTTGGGGTTGACGAACGAAGCCCCGAACACCACCAAGGGGCCGAACCCCACCGTGAACGTCAACACCGACTCCAGGCCCACGCCCTTGTCGACCTCGACGGCGAACGCCAGCAGCGGGGCCACGGCCCACAAGAGCCAGGTGACCCGATTGGGCTGTGTCTTTCCCCGGATCGTGTCCACCGCGTAGGACGTCGCCCCGGCGAGGCCGATGGCAGCGCCGAGGAACACGAAGTGGACGTTCAGCACGGCCTCTCACTCTGCCCCACCGGGGGCGGGCGTGGGGGCTGGTGCGGCGGGCGGAGGCGTGGGCGGCGTGGCCGGAGCGGAGCGGGGCCGATTCCCCCTTCAGGAGTTTTCGGCCGGGCTCCCCGGGACCTCGAACCCCGTCGTCAGGGTCCCCGGCGCCCACAACGACTCGGATTCGGTCGCTACGGGCGATTCGGTCGCTACGGGCGATTCGGTCGATTCGGTCGCTACGGGCGATTCAGGCACGACCCGATCCGGCGTCGCCGGTGGGGCTTCGGGTGCCTCGATCGCGTCGAGGAGGAGGGACGGTCCCTGGACGTACCGGCATCCGAGGGCGTGCAGCTCGGTGGCCTGTCGGCGTGACTCCACACCCTGCGCCACGACGGTGAGCTCGAGGGCCCGGCCGAGCTCGATCAACCCCCGCACCAGGGCGGCCGCTTCCCGACTGAGCGTATGGGCGCGCTCGGCCGAGTCCACCGAGGCCGTGGCCGGATGCGAAGCGGGAGCCGGGCCGGGCGGCTCCGCGTCGCCGTCACCGGGCTCGTCGCCGAGCGCGGCCACGAGGTCGGGGGCGAGCTTGAGCCCGGAGATCGGCAACCGCTGGACCAGCGCCAGGTTCGACGGCCCCGCCCCGAAGTCGTCGAGGGCCACGAGGACGCCTCGTTCCTCGAGGGCGCGCAGGGTCGTCTCGGTGGAGGCCAGGGCGGCCGCCGAGGGCTCGCGTATGTCGAGACCCAGCACCGACGGTGAGACACCGTGCTGGGCTGTGAGCTCGTCGACGATCTCGACCAGGACGGGATCCGCCACGAGCGACGGCGCCACCTTGACCCACATCCGGAGATCCTGGGCCCGGCCCGGCTCCACGCTCCGGGCGCTCACCTCGGCCAGCGCGGTGTCGAGCACCCACCGCCCGATCGGCACGGCCAGCCCGGCCTCGTCGACGAGATCGAGCGGTGCCTGGGGTTGGTCGACGTCGGGCCCGGGCTGGCGCCACCCCAAGATGGCCGCCTCACCGACCGACACCCCCGTCTCGAGGTCGACGATGGCCTCGTACTCGAGGACGAGGTCGTCTTCCTCGAGCGCGGCCCGCAGGTCCCGTCGGCTCTGGGACCGAACCTCGACGTGCTCGCGCATGGTTGGATCGAACAGCTTCCACGACGCGCCCCCCTGGTCCTTGGCCCGCCGCATGGCCAGCGAGGCATCGCCCAGAAGGGTCTCGAACGACGTGACACCGGAGGGCGCCTCCCGAGGCGTGGTCACGACCACACCGATGCTCGCCGACAGCTGGTGCTCGACCCCCTCGACCGACGCCGGCCGGCTCAACTCCTCGAGGATCCGCGTCGCCATCTGAGAGGCCAGGGCGGTGGAGGCCACATAGGGGCACACCAAGACGAACTCGTCGCCGGCGAACCGCGCCACGGTGTCGGACTTCCGGCGCGCGGCGGACAGGCGCGCCGCGGCGTCGTGCAGCAGCTCGTCACCGACATTGTGCCCGTACAACTCATTGACCTCGCCGAATCCGTCCAGCGCCACGACGAGCACCGCCAACGACGCGCCGTCCTCGCGACACCTCGCCGTCGCCTCTTCGAACCGCTCCTCGAGCACCGACCGGTTGGGCAGGCCGGTGAGCTGGTCGCGCCGGGCCTGCTCCTCGTCGGCCCGGTCCCGGGACGGGAGGATGGCACCGAGCCCCTTGCCGAGCCCGCGCCGACGAGACACGACGGGCCGCTTCGGCTCGTCCGGCCCCCCCGTGACGTCGTCGATCAACTCGATGCTCCGTTCCCGGCGAGGCCACGTCGACCCCGCTGCGCCCTTCGGCCGGCGACGACGTCGCCGACCCCGGGCCAGACGCCCACGTCTCGATGTGCGGCCTCACCCGCAGGCTCACCTGCAGACACAACGTTCACCAGATTCGCGTGCCTCTTTTCGTTACGTCCGCAGGCACACCACTTCCGATCCTAGGCGTGCCGCCTGGCCTAGTCAGACGCGGTCCACCGGTGGCATCGACTTGCACAGGGTGGGTTCGCTGTGCAACCGACCGGTGCAATTTCACTGTTGCCGCACCGCATTCACCCGGCGCTCGTCCCGGCCTTCATCGTGTTCATCCCTGCATCCATCGACAGGTCATCGGTCGGGCGACCCTGCAGCTATGGTCTCCCGGTCGCCCGAGTCGTTCCGGGCGCAGCCCCAAGGGGCAAGGGGACACATCACTGACGTCGGCCCGGACCCTGCCGAAGTTCCCCTGGCAGCGGAACCTGAGAGGCCCGACGACCCCACACCACCCACGGTGAGGTTTAAAGCGACTCGCGGCCGATGCCGACAACCAAGGTGTGTCGAGCTCCGAGACGCGCCTGCGCGTCCTGCTCCGCCGCATGCCCATCGCGGGCACCTCCGCCCTGGTAGGGGTGGTCACTCTGGTGGCCCTCTCCCTGGTGGTCCTGACCGCGATCGAGCCCGCGTCGGCCCGATCCGCCACCGCCTCGGCGTCATCGCCGACGGGTTCGGCTGGGCCGCGGGCCTGGGTCGCCTTCTTCCACCCCGTGGCGCCGACACCGACCACGACCGCACCCGTGCCCGTCGCCACGATCCCCGTGCCCACCTCGACCGCGGCCACCGCGCTCAGTGCTCCCCGCCCGACCCCTCCCCCCACTCCGGCGACCACCCGTCCCCCCGCACCGAAGCGACCCGCGCCACCGGCGGCGCCAGCGGCACCGGTGGCGGTGGCGTCACACGGGATCGTCCCCCCCGACAACCCGTCGGCGAACATCGCCGAGTCACCGAACTTCGTGTCGATCTGCCGACAAGACGGCGTGACGTCCGCGCCGTGCACCTCCGCTGCCATCCAGGCGAACGACGCGGCACGCGCCCAAGAGGGCTTGAGCGCCATGGCGCTTCCCTCGAACTTCTCCTCGCTCACTCCCGGCGAGCAGCTCTTCGTCCTCACCGACATCGAGCGCGTCGACCGCGGCCTCCCGGCCGTGGTCGGGATGGTGGCGCAGTTCGATACCGATGCGCAGAGCGCGGCGGCGGCCAATACCGACCCGACCCCTTCCTCGGTACCGCCGGGGTCGACGGTGCTGCGGTGGGCCTCGAACTGGTCGGAGGGCTCGGGCCCGCTGGGCTCCAACTACAACTGGATGTACGACGACGGCCCGGGGTCGACCAACGTCGACTGCACCACCGCCACCCCGGCGGCGTGTTGGGGACATCGCGACAACGAGCTCGGGTTCAACGCCGCCACGGTGGCAGCCTCACACGGGATCCTCGTCATGGGAGCCGCCGAGGCGACGGTGCCCGCTGACAGCCCCTGGACAAGCGACGCCGTGTTGCTGGCGATCGTCACGGGCAACCCCTCCTACACCTACACCTGGGCCCAGGCCGAGGCGGCGGGAGCCCACTGACCGACAGGCGGGCCAGGAAACAGTGCGGTCCACAGCGAGGTCGGCGGAGAGGCTGCCGCCAGGTCAGGGCGCGAGGGTTCGGCTGTCCCTTCGTCGATCGCCTTCGGGCGCCCGTCGACCCCGCCAACCCGAGCTGGAGCCGAGATGTCCGTCGTCCCTGTCGTTCCTGTCGTTCCTGTCGTTCCTGTCGTCCCCGTCGTTCCCGTCGTTCCCGTTCCTGTTCCTGTTCCAGTGCCCGTGCCCGCGGCCCGTCGGGTCGGGCTCCGGCCCGTCGATCCCCGGAGCGACCGGGACCCCGACGGTGATGCCCCGCCGAGGATCGAGGTCCTCCGCATCGTGGCCTGGCCCGACCCCGTGATCGACCGCCTCGGCTACGACCCCCGGTCCATCTATGTGGAGACCTTCTGGCTCGGGATCCTCGGCCCGACCTGCACCTGGTTGATGCGTCGACTCGCCACCGGGCTCGACGACGATCCCGACGGCTTCGACCTCGACCTGGCCGAGGCGGCCCGCGCCCTCGGGCTCGGCGACCGCTCGGGACGCCAGTCCCCCTTCCGCCGCGCCCTGGCCCGCTGCATCACCTTCCAGATGGCGAGGCGCGAGGGACCGACCACGCTGGCGGTGAGGCGCCGCATCCCGCCCATGCCCCGCCGTCATCTCCAACGACTGCCCGCCTCGCTCCAGGACCGCCACGCCCACTGGTTGGTCCCGGCGCGCCCCTCGCCGGTCCTCGAAGAGGCTCGGCGAAACGCCCGGCGACTCGCCCTCGCCCTCCTGGCCTCGGACAAGGAAGGCCCCGAGGTCGAGCTCCAGCTCGTCCGGTGGCACGTCCACCCCGCCATCGCCCACGAGGCCACCCAGTGGGCCTGGGCCTATCGAGCTCACGGCCCCCACGGTGCACCCCGGCCTGGACAGGTGAGCCGTTCCACCTGACGCAGCCGGTCGCACACTCCAAGTAGCGAGCCCTCGGCGGCACGATGCACGGCCTCGAGGGCGGTTCACATCTGCGTTGCACGTCCGAAACGGACTGTTCACGCGTCGGTCCTAATCTGTGAGCGTGGCAACCTTTCTGCTCCGAGTGGAACTGCCCGACAGGCCGGGCGCCCTCGGGGCGGTCGCCAGTCGGATCGGAGCCGTGCGCGGCGACCTCGTGGCGGTCGAGGTCGTGGAGCACAG
>Ga0187890_10001235_pt1 | contig 18588 bp, 14 predicted proteins | sample June2016WEW_21_1_FD_133005 | JGI IMG/M metagenome (GOLD analysis project Ga0187890, IMG submission 133005) | Peatland microbial communities from SPRUCE experiment site at the Marcell Experimental Forest, Minnesota, USA - June2016WEW_21_10 | ecosystem: Environmental > Terrestrial > Soil >... | reverse complement strand
CGCCGGAGTCATCTGGTAGCGCGCAATGTATTCCGGGAGGTCGATTTTCATGCCGGAGAGGCGCTCTTTCTGCACCCGCAGCAGCATGACCACATCGGTGCCGCGCAAGGCGTCTTCAATATGACGGGTCACGCGCACGCCGGGCGCGAGGGTGGTCGCAATGTCAGGCGCCAGTTCCGGCGGACCGCAAAGAATAATCTTCACCCCGAACTTGCTTAACAGGTGGCACGCCGATCGCGCCACCCGGCTGTGAAAGATGTCACCGACAATCGCGATCTGCAGGCCTTTGAAAGTTTTCTTGTTGCGCAGAATTGTATAAGCGTCGAGCAGCGCCTGCGAGGGATGCTCGTGCAGTCCATCTCCGGCGTTGATGACGGGCACGTCGATGTGCTGCGCCATCACGTAGGGCGCGCCGGCATTGGGGTGGCGGATGACGATGATGTCGGCGCCCACGGCGCGCACCGTGTATCCCGTGTCGAGCAGCGATTCGCCTTTCTCGATACTGGAACCGATCGCCTGGATGAGGACGGTGTGAGCGCCCATCGCTTTCGCCGCGATTTCAAACGAGCTCCGGGTGCGGGTGGAAGCCTCGTAAAAAAGGAGAAGCACCCGCCTGCCCTTGAGCAGGGGCCGCGGCTTGTCCGGATTCATGCGCCGGGCAAACTTAAAAATTCTCAGGATCTCGGCTGCTTCCAGGTGCTCGATGCCGAGCAGGGAACCGCGCGCTGGATTCATAATTAATTTGTGATTTCCAATTTGTAATTTGTGATTAAGAACCGCGCAATGGGCTTTTTAATTACAAATTACAAACCGCAAATTACAAATTGACCTGCTTTTCCATCAGCAATACTTTCTCCGCGTCATCCACCTCGCGAAGTTTGACCTCAATAATCTGATTCTCCGTCGTCTGCACCGCTCGTCCAATGAAAGCGGCTTCAATAGGTAATTCGCGATGGCCGCGATCGATCAATACGCACAACTGCAAGCGCTTGGGGCGGCCCGCACGAAACAGCGCGTCCATGGCGGCACGGGTGGTGCGTCCGGTGTAGAGCACGTCGTCGACCAGCACCACCGACTTGCCCGTGATGGGAATCTCCATCTCGGTTTTCTGCACCACGGGCTTGGAGTCGATGGTGGAAAGATCGTCGCGATAGAGGGTAATGTCGAGCGTGCCGAGCAGCACCGGTTTCTTTTCAATGCGCTGAATAATCTTCGACAGCCGTTCGGCCAGCGGAACGCCACGACGCCGGATGCCGACCAGCGCCAGATCTTCGACGCCATTATTTTTCTCGAGAATCTCATGCGCCAGCCGGATCAAGGTGCGCTCCACCTCGGATGCCGACATCAACTGCGCTTTCTGATGGATCTCGAAGGAACGTCCTGGCGCGCGCGAATTCATAAACGCTGCATCATACGCGTGCGGCAAGATCAGAGCAAGGCCGCGTCTGAACCCCGCATCGATGCTGATTGAAACTACACGCTGGTTTTGCCGGGCCGCAGCAACAGCGTGGCCAGCGCACCTCCAACGGAGGCGAGCACCGCGGTAACAATCATCCCAAAAAAGAAGGTGAGCGCCAGCCCCGACGGGGTGAACAGGTTGTGGATGCTGGCTTGAATGTCAGGGTCCGCCGCGTTGGCTCCGAACCTTTGCGCGACTTTCAGGACGGCCTCGGTGTATTCCTGCTGGGCATGAAAGACAAAAATCCGGATGGTGATCAACAGAGCGTTAATGGCGAAGGCGACGACGCCCGCTGCTCCTCCGACACGCGCTCCGAGAGCGGCAGGAAGTGCGAATCCATTTTCGCGGCGGTAGAAAAAGACGCCCAGCGCCCCAGTCAGCACGATGCCGAGAAATGGGATCATGCCGATGAAAACGCCGAGCACACCGGCCTTGAGCGCAGCCCGAACGGCAATTCCCCTGTCGATCGTTCCGGCCATCGTGCTTCCGAATGGCTGCCTCGGAGACGAAACCAGCCCCGTCTCTGCGGGAATCTCCGGAGGAGCCTCGTCCGGCGCGGGTTTCAAGTCCGCGCCAATTTCAGCATCCGGAATCGCCACCTGCACGTGTATTTGAGGGGCGCGGCATTGCGGACAAAACGGCCGCCCGTCCTCGACCGTGGTCCCACATTGTTGGCAAGGGTGTTCCACGTCTTTGAAGCTAGCGCACAACGAACCCCGAGAGCAAGGCAGGGCCATTGAATCATTGAGTCATTACGTCATTGAATCATTGGGTGATCTGGTAAGGAGGGACGATTCCATGATGCAATGTCTCAATGCCTCAATGCCTCATTCAGATCGTATCGTCCGAGCCCGAGTGCATGCGCACATAAACCAGGGCAAAGCGGGTTCCCGGGCTGTGGGGCTTCACGGCAACGACGTGCTGGTTCCCCTCTGTGCCCACCTTCAACTCCACCGAATCTCCGCCGCCGCTGTTCCCGCATGAGACCGGCTTCGACATGTCATCCTTGCCGGCTTTGGTTTCTACGCTACCGCCGTGCCAGGCGCCGCGGCACTGGATGGGCTTGCCATATTTCTGCAGCTCTTTGTCGTAGTAGGCGATGATTTTGTCGGGAGCGTCGTCGGAGACGAACTCTGCGGCCACCACTTTCAACGAGAATCCCATCACCGAAAGATTTACATTGGCGCTCTTCTTGTCGTCGCTGTCGTCTTTCGGTGCCGGCTTCGCGCCGGGATAGAGCGCCAGCCCAGCGTCGCGGATGTCGGCTTGATCGCTGACGTGCAAATCACCCATGGGGGTCTTGATATCAACGTGCTTCTCGCCATCCTTGCCCTTGTCGTTCGTATTGATGCTGCAAGCGGGAAGCACCGAGAGCGCGGCCAACAGCGCGGCCCAAGAAAGTCTTACGATCACGTTACGGCTGAACATTTTAACGCTGGACATTTTAACGCTGGACATGGGAGGAACCTCCTGAGCTGGGTTGGGCTGAAATTGGCCGGGCAGGGCGCTCGATCCCCTCGCCTCGGGATGCGATGCCCGGAATCGTAACCGGCAGATGACCACTGATCGGGATTTCGCCGAATATCGCTTTCACGGCAGCAGATTCCGACACGGTTGCATTGGAGAACGCGCACACATAATTCTGGATCGCGGGGAAATCCTGCACCACATAGGGATTTCCCATGGCGAGTACTACAGTACGCTTGGCGGCGCTGTCGAGAATCGCCGTAAGCAAAGATCCTGTAGCCTCGTCCATGGCGACGGTATTCCTCAAACCTCCTCCAGCGGCACGCATCGCCTTGCCCGCGGTCGGAACCACATACACTGCGGCGATTACGTGTTCCGCCGCTTCCACCGCTTCAATCACGGGCGCCTTCATGCCGGCAGCCGAGCGCGCATCCACATAGATCATGCGGGCGTCAGGCACACGGGCTAGAATCTGGCGTTCGAGCATACGTCCGGAATCGGCGCGCAGGTCGTCGGAAAAAATCACCACTACGAGACGGTTGCTCACCTCTGTCAATGATTGATACGGAAGCCCGGCCACAGGAGTTCCAAAAGACTGCAGCGGGATCACTTTGCCGTTGTCGCGGATGAGGGTAATCGCTTCGTCGGCAATACGCTGGCCGGCGGCCAGATTCTCCGGTTTCGCAATCTCGCTCGAGAGTCGGTCAGGGTCCACCAGGCGCGCCTGGTTCAAACCGAGAGAAGCCTTAAGCTCCAGAATCTTGCGCACGGATTGATCGAGCCGCGGACGGCTGATTTCGCCGCTATGCACCGCTTGCAGCATCGAGCGATAACTGGCGCCGAGATCGGCTGGAATGATCAGCATGTCATTGCCGGCTTCGAAGGATTCGACCGCGGCCCGGCCGATATCCTTGGCGTAGATGCGCGTCAGCCCCGCCATGTCGAGGGCGTCGGTCACGACGATCCCTTTGAATCCCAAGTCCTCTTTGAGCAGTCCGGTCACAATCGCCTTGGAAGTTGTAGCCACCCGGTTGGGCTCGGCGTCGAGAGCGGGAACGGTTACGTGCGCCACCATCACAGCGTCGACCCCTGCCTCAATCGCGCGCCGGAACGGCGGCAGTTCGACCTCATCGAGGCGTGCCCGGTCGCCAGTGACTTCAGCGAGGCCAAGATGAGAATCGGCAGCGGTGTCGCCGTGTCCGGGAAAGTGTTTGGCCGTCGCCAGCATGGAGCCTTCGTGAGCGCCCCGAATGTACGCCGCCACGAAATCGCCCACCTGCTTCGGGTCTTCTCCGAACGAGCGCGTGTTAATAATGGGATTCGCCGGGTTGGAATTTACGTCGGCAACGGGAAAGAAATTCCAATGCACTCCAACGGCCCTCGCTTCGAGCGCCGTGATGCGTCCAAAGGCCTCAGCATTTTCCGTTTTGCCGGTAGCTCCAAAAGCCATCGCATGGGGAAAGACAGTAGCGCCATTCAACCGCATCGACACACCGCGCTCGAAGTCTGCCGCCACAATAAGGGGCAGCTTGGAGGATTTCTGCAGCCGGTTGAGCAGCTCGGCAGCGACATCGGGTTGGCTTTTGAGCAGGACCGGGCCATCCACCGGTACGCTCATGACCAGGGCTCCAATGTGATATTTGCGGATGTTGTCGCGCATCTGAATATAGAGGGGGTCGGCATCGTTCAGAAATTGCGCTCTCACAAAGATCGCGAAGAGTTGGCCGACTTTTTCTTCGGGCGACATCTTGCGTAACGTCTTGTCGACCCACTTCTGTCCGGCTCTGTCGACATGGATGGGACCGGGCTGCAGAAAGCGGTCCTTGCTCGTGTCTTTAGCAAAGCAAAGCGCCGCGGCCAGCAGGAGCGCGATCGGCAGAAGATGTCGGAGCATGCAATTCACAATAGCAAAAGTTGAAATTGCACGCGAACTCTCTCAAATTTCTCCTTCAACAATTGCAATGCCTTCCGCCTGAATCGCCGGCTCGTCGCCAAACCCGGCCAGCCAATGCACATCTGGTTCTCGCCGGAACCATGTGATCTGGCGCTTGGCATAGTTACGATGTGCCTGTTGCGCCGCGGCGATTGCCGATTCCCGATCCAGTTCGCCGCGCAAGAACTGCATCGCCTGCTTGTATCCGAGCGACGCGAGCGGGCGCGCTTCGTCGCCATACTTTGCGAGAAGCCGTTCCGTCTCGGCGATCAGGCCTTCGTCAAACATCTTCGCGGCCCGCTGGTTGATGCGGACATAAAGAACTTTGCGCCCCGGATTGAGCCCGAGACGCAGAACGCGAAAGCCGCGCAGCGGTTCGCGTCCCTGCTGCCAGAGTTCGGTCATATTTCGAGCCGAGGTTCGAGCCGAGGTTCGGCGCGAAACCAGGCACACTTCAATCGCCCGGATCATCTTCGGAACGTCATGGGCGTGAATGCGGCTCGCTGCCGAAGAGTCGAGCCGCCGCAGGATGCGGTGCAAGTGCTCGCTCCCGCACTTCTCGGCGCGTGCGCGCAGTTTGCTGCGCAGCTCTTCGGACCGCTGCGGGCCGGAAAAAAGTCCTTCGAGCAAAGCGCGCAGATAGAGTCCGGTTCCGCCGCTGACGATGGGCAAATGTCTTCGCTGCCCGTCTTCGCTTAAGGCTCTCTCGCGCAGAACTATTTCGCGTAGAATCTGCCGCGCCTGGCGCGCATATTCTCCCGCGCTGACGTCGGCAAGCGGATCCACGCAATCCAGCAGGTGATGCGGAACTTCCGCGCGCTCGGCCGCACTGGGCTTGGCCGTGCCGACGTCAAATTCGCGGTACATTGCAACCGAATCGCAGTTGACAATTTCTCCGCCGAAGCGCCGCGCGATCCCGAGCGCCAGCGCCGTCTTCCCGCTCGCCGTGGGACCAAGCACGACGACGAGCAGCGGCTCGCGATTTAGCCCAGGCGGCTTCGGCAACCCCGGCAACTTCAGCGCGCGTTCCAAGGAATATACCGCCAGTAGCGGATGATGGTGAGAACGAGCAGTAGAACCGCCATGAGAAGCAATCCGGTGGCTTCGGCGGCGTAGATGGAATGGCGGTGCTGATGCTTGTTGTCCTGATGCTGGTTGTGCTGATGCTCGTGGTCGGCCGCCGGCTTCGGGGGAACGGGGGAGTTCACGCGGCTATTGTAGCCGTTTCGTTGGTCGATAGTCGTTAGTCGTCAGTCGATGGTCGGCAGCAAACGCCGTTCGCACCCATTCATCGCGAACGACCAACGACCAACGACGAACGACTAACGACGAACGACTAACGACCAGCGACTGCCTCGCGGTACACTACGGGCGCGCCGTCATGCCGATGCCTCCCTCCAGCAGCGAATCCAGGCTTCTGCGCTTTGGCGTCTTTGAGGTCGACCTGGCCGCCGGAGAACTGCGCAAAAACGGCGCTCGCATCCGGCTTCAGGAACAGCCGTTTCAAGTGCTCGCTGCCCTGCTGCAGAATGCCGGTCAAGTGGTCACGCGCGATGAGCTGCGCGAAAGAATCTGGCCCGCCGATACCTTCGTCGATTTCGATCACAGCCTGAACACCGCCGTGAACAAGATTCGCGAGTCGCTGGGCGATTCCGCATCGAGTCCCCGCTTCGTCGAAACCCTGGCCCGCCGCGGTTATCGCTTTATCGCCCCGGTCGAAGGCGTCGCGGCGGCAGCAACAGCATCCACGCAACCAGGCCCGGAGTACGTTGCTCTGCGACAGAATGATCTCGCGACGCCGACAGCCACGAGCGCCCTGCATCCCGAACTGCACGTACCCATTCCCCGGCGCGGATTGGTGCGCGCGCTTTTCGCGCTCATTCAGGCGATGTATCTCATCTTCTACCTGAGCGGTCTCGCTGGCCTGCACGATGCGGATCGGGTCGCGAGCAGCTTTCTCCCGGGCTGGCGAGCGCTTTTCATCGTGGGCGCAGTCCTGGTAACCGGAGCGGTGGGAATCCCGCTGCGGTTCTATTTGCTGTCCGCAGTCGCCTTCGATTTCCGCAAACTGGCCGGGACATTCGGACGCCTATTCCCGTTTGTTCTCGCGCTGGATGAGCTCTGGGCCATCGCGCCGTTCCTCCTGCTGCCGCAGATCGGAGTGGGCCTGGCGTTCGCCGCAACTGCCGCTTTGCTCTACGTTCCCTTTTCGGAGAGAACTCTGGTCCGCCTGGCTTATCAACTGGAGAGCTGAGATCTCCTTAAGGTTTCTCTGCGACTTCCCTGGTTTTTGTGCGTGTTTCAGTTGCTCCCGCAAAACAAACGGGGCGGAAAGAACTTTGTCCGTTTTCGCCCCGAATCAGCGCATTACCGGCGGCAGGTCGAAGAGAGCGAGGCCTCAGGGAGTAACCGTGAGGAAAAGGGGCGGAGCCTCGCAATCGGTCCCTGAAGCATGGAAGAAATACATGGCAGCGGTGAGGTAGTGCGCCACGGGGTCCGCGCCAACCATCGCCAGCCGATCCAGCGGCGTTCCCTGGTCGGCTTCCGCCTTGGAGCGAGAATTCTGCGGATCGGTCTTGTGGCAGGCATCCGTGTAGTCCGGAAAATCCACATATAACTTCAAGCCGAGGAACTTCGTCGTATCGCGGAAACCCTCACGGGAGTGGGTGTGGCACATGTCTTTCGGATCGTCGGATTGCGCTGGCTCAATCGCAAACCGAATGGTTGGGGTCTCGAGCTGGAAAAGCAGCGGGTTGAAGTTACCGGTATCCGGAGTGCCCGCCAACGAAAAACCATTCAGGCTGCTGACGTTGTATCGGAACGACACGAAGCTTGCGTAATTCTGCTCTGTCGACGCATCGGGAGGATAGCTGGGACCGACGCGACTACGGAATCTCTTGGCCGCAACGTATGCCTCGGGCTTGGGCAGGCGAATGACGTAGCGCCCCGACTTGTCATCGAGCGCGTGTTGCAGGCTCTTGGCGTCGATCTTCGCCTGCGCAAAGCTGGGATCGAGCGCCCCCGAAAAGGCGGGGCCATGGGCCGGGACGGAAAGATCGTAAGTGCCCGCCGCCAGCGTCGAGTCATTGGAGGCGGCCACATAAAGATCGCGGTGCAGTTTCGTCTTGGGCGCGAGCGCCAGGACACTGTTGCTGTCTTTTGGGTCATCAACGAAGGCCCACGGACCTTCGAAAACTACGAAAACCTTCTCGGTGCTGGCCACCGCCGACTGGGTCGCGGCTGGCGCTGGTGGTTGTTGGGATCGTTGACATGCGCTCAGGAAGGACACAGCCAGAACAGCACTGGCCAGCGCAACCGTCATGCTGGTGAAGTAGCTGCGGGTTTTCATTGGTTTCTCCTGTTCTGTTTAAGAGGTTAGGGCCGTCCGTACGCTGCAAACGCCGACCAGTAGTAGGGATGAGATGTGCGCGGATTGGCCAGCATTTTCCGTGAGGTCAGGCGGGTAGCATCGGAAACGGTCTGGCCAGCCAGCGCATTGTGATAAAAGTCTTCCACGAATCCTCGCGTTTCGGCGGAGTCCACTGCCCACCGGCTCGCCACCACGTGCGGTACACCCGCACGGAGAAGAGCATCCGTAACGCTGTCGAATCCGCCTGAGCCGCCGCTGCCGGACGCGGTGCTGCAGGCCGAGAGCACCGCCAACTGCAAGCTTTGCAGCCGAAGTTGCCGCACCGCGGCTGCGTCCAGCAGGCGGAGCGTGTTCGCTTGTCCGTTTCTCCCTTCCAAAACCAATCCCGTCCCTTCGGGAGTGGCGAGCGCATGTCCGGCAAAGTGGAAAACTGCAGCTCCGGGCAGTTCGCTCCGCAGCGCGCTGAGCGTGGCTTCTCCGCCTTTGAGCACGCGCGCGGAACGAAAGTCGCTGGCGACGGCGTCCGCTTCCTCGGCCACATCGGGCAGAGGAATGAGTCCATCCGCCGCAGATGAAGCGGTGCTGCCCACCACCAGGGCCGGCAAGTCCGCCGAAATGCCGGTGTCGCTGCGCAGCCGCGCCTGCGAATCCTGACCCAGCGAATGCACCACGCTCGCACGTTCCACCAGATAGTGATCGTTCGCATCAAGCAGCGCTTCGAAGGGCACTCGTGCCAGCCACCCATCCGCCTCGATCACCAGCGTGCGTCCCGGCACGAGTTGTTGTTCCACCGGAGCGATAAGCGCCCCATACAGGCTGCGCGCGTCCCGGCGCAAGGCGCTCAGCTCTGACTTGGGATCGGAAGACAGGTCGTGAAACCTTTCCGCTAACTCTTGTAGGTCCTCGGTAAGTTTCGGAATCCAGCGCGCGTTTGTGCCACGGTCGTCATAGACCCAGATCGCCAGGCCGTCCGGCAGTACGGCGTAGGCGATCACCGTCTCTTTAGCCATGAGAGGAAGGCGAGACGCCAGCCGCGACAGGTCCGGCATCGGCGGGTTGGGCATAGTTCGATAGGCGGTTCGATAGGCGGTTCGGCGCTCGGTTGGATACGAAGTTCGGTAGGCGTAAGAATCTCCAGCCACCCGTTGGGGCGCTCCCAGGTACCACTCATACGTCTCGAGCGCATCCTGCGAACGGCCCTGCTCCATCTCTGCTTCGATAAGTGCGAGATAGGCCGGGGCCGCGTCCTTGCTCCAGCGCGTACGTTCCGCTTCGGACCTGAGAGTCGAAAGGCTCTGCTCTGCCAAAGCCAGCGCTGGCCGGAGGGCTTGCTCGGCTTCCGCCTCACGATGCCTGCCCAGTTGCAACTCGCCCAGGGTGGAATAAAACATCTGCACGAGATAGTTATTGGAAAGCGGGCGGACTTGCTCCTGTATTCCCGTCAGACGTGCAATGGCATCATCGAACTGGCCCTGATGCGCCTCCAATTGAGCGCTTCGGATCCCGTTCTCCAGAGCGTCGTTGCGACTGGCCTCGGTGCGCGGAGCAGCCGCAAAAAGCCTGCCCGCCTCGGCGTATTGCTGCTCCGCAATTTGAGGCAGACGGGCGGCCGTCGCTGCATCAGCCATCGCATTGTGCGCCATGGCGCGCAATAGCAGATTTTCATCGGGGTCGATCAATGCCACCGCTTCGCGCCAGATGGCCACCTGCAGGTTCGGCCGACCGGCAGCTTCGGCGGCATCAGCCAGCCCGGTATAGAGGCTGTGCCCACGCCGGCCGGGAAACTGCCCTGACCAATAACGCTCCAGACCCATGTTGGCGATTGCCGAAGCGCTGGGTTGGTCACCGGTAGCAACCTTGTCCTCCGCAGCAAAAACGACCGCTCGCAGATAGAGGGCCTCGTACCCGCTCGTCCGGGCAAGATCCATGGCGCCACCCGTGGCCTTTTCGTCCGCGCCGATGTCGCCCATCAGAAAGGAACAGACGCCCTTCTCCAGCCCCAGCTGAATCTGCAACCAAGGGTAAGAGTAGGTCTCCGATTCTGTCAGCGCGGTGGTTGCCTGCTGCCGGCAAGCTTCGCTCCGTTTCGCCATCTGCGCCGCGAAAGTCTGTTCGAACTGCGCGCGAAGCATGCCCGCCTTGTTGCCCGAAGCGCGAAATAGCCGTTCGGCAAGCTCAGCCTGTTCGCGGGAGACGCCATACTCGGCGGCGTCATTGGCCTGGACGGCGCGGGCCAGCGCGGTTGCCGCTTGCGGAAAATGTGGCGCCGAGGAACCACGCAGAAGATCAGCCAGCCATCGGTCGCCGTGTTGCTGGCGGGTCAGCTCCGCCAAAAAAAAAAGCGCCTGCAAGGCGCTCGAATCCGCATCGGCCCTAGCCGCGGGAAAAGCCTGGGGCAACCAGGAGCGCACGGCTTCGTGCAGATATTCCTCGATCCGCTGGTCGACTTCGGAGCTGAGGCTTGCGCTGGCCATAGCGCCCATCTGGGTGGGAGACAGCAGCGGCGTCACCTTGCTGCCATGCTCTTTCAACTTTTCCCGCACGGCGTTGGCCCGGTTGTGAGCTTCTTCTGCCCACTGCGAGCCCGCATCCACGCGCAGGTAATGCTCCCAGTCATCGAGCGCCTGTTGATAAAGGAACTCTTGTTCCGCGACGATGGCGCGATTAAAAAGCGCAACCGGATCGTCGGGGTGCACCTTCAAGGCCCGGCTTAGATACTCGTAAGCAGCGCCGAAATCATCTTTCCGGTCTTCCTGTTGGGCGCGCTGGAAGTAAGCGGTCGCAAGATCGGTCAGCAGAGCGGGCGAACCCGGGTCCAACTCCAGGGCGCGGCGCAAAGCTTCCACGGCCGCGTCGTACTTGCCTTCCAGCACGTCCGCCTGCGCCTGCGCCTGAAGCCACGAAGGATCGGAGGGATGGGATTCGAGTTGGCTGGCAATCAACGCTTCCGCTTTCAAGAGCGCCGCCGGACGGCTGGTAAAGGAGGCTGCCGGTCCGCGCGAAACGCGCAAAGGCGCATAGTCGGCGCCGGCAATCCTGAGTTCCAGGGTGCGCTTCTCAGTGTAAGCGCGGGCAAGGAGGCGTTCGGCTGCTGCGGGCTGATTCCGATGGACTGTCACCCACTGGACTATTGCCCACGATCCCACGCCAACCACGGCGAGAAGAGATGCTGCCGCCATCGCGACCCGCGGAACCGCTAACCATCTCTTCCACCACGGTGTGGATTCCCCATCTGGCTCCGAATGCGGAGCCCCGGTGATTCGCTGGGCCAGTTCCTGCTGCCACTCCAAGTTCGCGCTCCGCAGGGTCGCGATCTGCTTCCGCTCCGCCTCCGTGATCTCCCCGTTCAGATCGATCAGCTCCGTGACCGCTCCGTGCAGCTGCGGACCACAATAGTCACAGCGGCTGGCATGTTCAATGTAGGCGAGTGTCTGGCCGGGCGGTGTCAGCCCACCGGCAATCTCACGCCACACTTCTCGGTCCGGACAATCGCCCTGGCGCGGTGCCGACTCAGCCGGTCTCATGCTCTTCAGTTGGCGATCCAGCAACGCCAGCCCCTCAAATCGCTCCCGGCAAGTCGAACAGACGGCGAAATGAGGATGCAGATCCGCCGCGTCCAGCACGGATCCCTCGCCGCAACGGGATTCCTCCAGCAGTTTTGCCAGCTCATCATTTCCGATATGCCCGTTGGGACTTTCTTCCAAAACTAACTCCCCAATCTCTTAGAACGATTTTGCCGACTCAGAACCTTCACTTCGCGGTGCGGACTTGAACTCATAATGTGACCGCGAATCATTGTCGCTAGGCGCATGAGCACGCTTTCCACCCCCTCCGTCGTCAGTCCGATCGAGGGGATGGCCGCGATCTCACTGGCGGTAAGTCCTTGCCGATGGCGAAGCCAAAATATCATGCGCTTTCTATCCTGGTCCTTCCCCGCCGTAACCTGTCTCAGTGCCTTGTCGACCTGCTCCAACTGAAGACGCTGGCTCACCGCCTCAAAGCCGTCGGCGCCAGCCATTCTTGGCTCCATTTGGATTGGTTCGATGATCGCTTCCGTTTGGCTTGCCCCCCGCTTTGCGGCCAGCGCAGACTTGAAATGATCGTGGACGACATTAGCCGCAACCACCTTCAAGAATCCATAAATGGAATCTTCTTGCCGCGGCTCGAACTGCCGCAGCAAACGGCTATCGTTTTCGCAGAGCTTCAGGTAGGTATCCTGGATCAGGTCGTCCAGTTGCGAACGTGGCGGCTCGCCCCAGTGGCGGGCGGTCCTCATCACCGCCGCGGCTATGACCACTTGGAATCGCCGGATAAACTCGGCCCACGCCCTTTCGTCTTTCGAGCCCGCGCACGCTCTGACCAATTCTGTCGACGACAACTTAGCGCAGCGCCCCAAATGTCCACTCCAGGTTCGGGTGGATTCTACAACAGTCGCGCCACCAGCATCGGCAAAAGATTCGCTGCCCTTGCCGATTGATTCGTGTAGAGACGGGGCTTGCCCCGTCTCAGACTGCTGAATAACTCTGGTTCGAGCAGGTTTTTGGGTAGGGCAGGCCTGCAAAGGCTGCGGAAAAAGTCCGGTTTCGGATCAGGGTATCGCTTTAGCGATACCGTAAGTCCTTCAAAATCAGACGCCCCTTTAGGGGCAGGACAGGGGAAATCTACCTTTTCCGCAGCCTCTTCAGTGCATTCGTATCAACGCGCCTTCAGGCGCTGGATTGGGTGCTGCAGTTACCCCAGCCTGCTAGGCCAGCAGTTTCGCCGCTTCCTTGGCGTAGTAAGTCAGAATGATGCTCGCCCCCGCGCGGCGGATGCTGAGTAGCGACTCCATCATCACCCGCTCCCGGTCGATCCACTGGTTCCGGGCCGCGGCCTCGATCATCGCGTACTCGCCCGATACCTGATACGCCGCCAGCGGCAGGTCGAAACGGTCCCGGGCCGCGGCAATCACATCCAGGTACGGCATGGCCGGCTTCACCATGATCATGTCCGCACCCTCTTCAATGTCCAATTCGATCTCCCGCATCGCCTCGCGAATGTTCGCCGGGTCCATCTGGTAGGAACGGCGATCGCCGAACTGCGGCGCCGAATCCGCTGCCTCACGGAACGGTCCATAGAAGCCAGAAGAGAACTTCGCCGCATAGGCGAGAATCGGCGTATTTTCGAAGCCCGCCTCGTCGAGCCCCGCGCGAATCGCTCCCACCCGTCCATCCATCATGTCCGAGGGCGCGATGATGTCCACACCCGCCCGCGCCAGCGAAACCGACGTGCGCGCCAGCAACTCCAGGCTCGCGTCATTTACGATCTCGAACTCCGCCGTACCTGGTGGCGCCGCAGCGGCCGCGCCCAGCGATTGCGCTCCCGCTCGCACGATGCCGCAGTGCCCATGCGACATGTACTCGCACAGGCAGACATCACCCATCACCACCACGTCGCGCACCTCACTCTTGATGGCGCGCGCCGCCTTCTGCACGATGCCATCCTCCGCCCAGGCGCCCGTCGCCACTTCATCTTTTTTCTCCGGCAGCCCGAACAAAATGATCGACAACACTCCCAGTGCGCGTGTCGCACGCACTTCCTTCACCGCCTCGTCCACCGAAAGGTTAAAGACTCCGGGCATCGAGCGCACTTCTTTCCGAATCCCCGTTCCAGGGCAAATAAACAGTGGATACACGAACGATTCGGGCGTAAGCCGGGTCTCGCGGACCAGCGCGCGCAACGTTTCAGTGCGCCGCAAACGGCGCATGCGGTTAGTGGGGAATGCCATAATACGAATTCTAGCAGTTTGCCGCCCGAACCGACTGAAGGTTACCTCAGTAACCTCAGGTAACCAGCCCGTGATCTAAACATCTACTGGCAAACGTCATATCATCAAAAGAAGTGTCTCGGCTGCAAATTTCGGCGCTCTTCTGCGGAGCGGGTCTACTGCTGGCCTTTGCTCTGGCTCCGATAGTGTTCCCCGGCCCCTTCTTTCGTGTGGCCATGGGAGATTTGGTCCCACTGCTGGTTATCGCGGCCGCTTTCATCGTCTCCGCCAGAAACGCCTTCGACAGCCGAGGGCATACACGCCTGTTCTGGGGTTTGATGACGGCGGGCATGGCCATGTGGCTTTTCAACCAGGGATGCTGGACGTGGTTTGAAGTGGTGCTGCGCAAGCCGTTGCCCGAACCTTCCCCGGGGGCGATGGCAATGGTCTTGTTCCTGCACATTGTTGCCATCATTGCCGCGGTGGCTATCCGCCCCCATCAGGCCGATGAGCGCGAAGGTCTGTTGCCCAGCACGTTGAACGTCCTCATCCTGCTGGTGTGGTGGATCGTGGTCTATGCCTTCTTCGTTTTTCCCGAGAAATACATCGTCGCCGATGCCGCGGCGTACAGCCTGCACCGGGGTCTCCTGTATCGTGTCGATGAAGTGATCCTGATTGCCGTGTCAGCATCGGCATTCTTCAGCAGTTCCGGATCATGGCGCAAACTCTATCGCAACATTTTTTTCGCCACCGTTCTCTACACATTTTCTGGGGAAGCACTGAATGCGGCTGTCGTGCGCGGCGTCTACAAGACTGGCGGAATTTACGACGTTCCCTTCCTCGCCGCTGTGCTTGGCTTCCTCTGGGTCGCCGTCGCCGGCCGGCAGTGCCTGCGCGATACCCAGATGATGCCTTCGATATCGCGTCCCAGTTTCCCAGTCGCTCCTCGGCTTGCGAAACTCGCCCTGCTCTCTCTCCCCCTCATGGGATATTGGGCGTTCTTCCTGAGCCACGATCAGCCTTATCTGCGCCAGGTTCGCTTTACCGTGGCCATGGCCGGCGTCGGCGTCCTGGCCTTTGTCGTCTTCCTCAAACAACACCTCATGGACCAGAGGCTTCTGCAGTTGCTCAAGCATTCGCGCCGGAGCTTCGACAATCTTCAGCGCCTGCAGGGAAGAGTGATCCAACAAGCCAAACTGGCTTCGCTCGGAGAACTGGTCGCGCTCGCCGCCGGCGAACTGGAGTTCCCGCTCTTGGCCATTCTGAGCAGCTCCGAACGCATGGCCGCCAGCAGCAACCTCAGCCGCGAGCAGCTCTCCAACGCGCAGAAAATCGGCCAGCAGGCCCGCCGCACTCGCGAACTCGTCAGCGATCTGCTCAGCTTCGCCCAGCAGACTCCGGGAGAAAAAGGTCCTCTCGAATTGAAGCCCCTCTTGCAGCGCGCGGTTCAGATGGAAGGATTCAAGCTCCAAAGCAAGAGCATCAGCCTGACCGTGGAAAGCAACGATCCTCTGCCTCGCGTCCTCGGCAACCCCAACCAGCTCTTGCAGGCCTTTCTTCAGATCATTGAGAACGCCGTCGACGCATTGCAGGAAATCGGCGGCGGGCGTCTCCAGGTCTCCCTCTGGCGCGAAGCCGACGAAGTGGTGGTCCAGTTTGCCGACTCCGGCCCCGGCCTGCGCGATCCCGAGCGCGTCTTCGATCCTTTCTACACCACCAAGCCGGTCGGCAAAGGCACCGGCCTTGGACTCAGCGCCACCTACGGCGTAGTTCAGGACCACAAAGGACAAATCACCTGCTACAACCGCCCCGAAGGCGGAGCCGCATTTGAAATCCGCCTCCCCGCGCTCAAAGCCAACTTCCCCCTCGCCGAAGCCGCCCGGGCCTGAGCCTGCGGAAAAAACGCTTTATCCTCCGCTCGCCACCATCGCATCCGCCACTCGCGCCGCCTCCACCGCAAATCGCACATCGTGGGTACGAATGATGTGCGTTCCTTTCAAGATCAAACCTGTTTCTGCCGCCAGCGTCCCGTAAAGCCGCTCCCCAACCTCCGCATCCTTGCCATCGCGCGCCAGTATTCGCCCGATAAATGATTTCCGCGACACTCCTGCCAGCAGCGGAAATCCCATTTTCTGCAGCTCGCCGAAGTGCGCCAGCAACGGATAATTCTCCTCGAAACGCTTCCCGAACCCAAACCCCGGATCCAGCACCAGGTGATCGCGCTTGATCCCCGCCAGTGTCGCCGCCTGCGACCACTGCAGCAAATCCCGCTTCACCATCAGCACCGGATCCCCAATCGGCGGCAGCGCCCGCCACTCCTCCGGCCGCCCGCGCGTGTGCATCAGCACCGCTCCCACTTTGAGCTCAGCCAGCGTTTTCGCCATCTTCGGATCCCACCGGAACCCACTCACGTCGTTCACAACCTCCGCCCCGAGTTCCACCGCCGCCCGCGCCACGCCCGCTTTATACGTATCGACGCTTACCACCGCATTCGGCCGCCGCCGCTTCAAGTCGCGGATCACCGGCAGCACCCGCCGGCGTTCTTCTTCTTCCGACACTGGTTCCGGCGCTCCGGGCCGCGTCGACTCCCCGCCCACGTCAATGATCGTCGCGCCTTCGTCGAGTAACTGCTCGGCTCGGACCACCGCCTTCTCGGCATCGATGTAGAGCCCCCCGTCGGAAAACGAGTCGGGAGTTATATTCACGATGCCCATGATCAGAGTGCGCCGCCCCAACTCAAGAATTCGAGAGCCTACATTCCATTGAAAGATCGCTCGCATGTTCCGGCTATTCTAATGGAACGAGCCCGTTTTTTCGGGTGTTACAATCCACAGAATGCCTCGCCGGCGATCAGTTGCGCGTCTGCTTCCCATCGTCCTGCTGCTGGTCGCGCCCCTGCTCGCCGCTCCCGTCAAATCTGCGCCAGCCAAGACTATAGAAGCGCGGCCGTTACAGGATCGCATCGCCGCCGTGCTCAGCGCCCCCGATCTCGCCCGCGGCTTCTGGGGAATCGAAGTGGTTTCTGTCGCGACGGGCGAAACCTTGTACTCCCAAAACGCCGACAAGCTCTTCACCCCCGCTTCGAACACCAAGCTCTTCACCACCGCCGCGGCGCTCGCGCTGATCGGCCCCGACTACAAGTTCCGCACCACCGTCGAAACCAGCGGCACTCTCGACCGCTACGGCCGCCTCAATGGAGATCTAGTCCTCGTCGGCCACGGCGATCCCAATCTCTCCGGACGCGAACTTCCCTACGATCTCCGCACCCAGCGCAACGACGATCCCATTCAAGCCCTCGAAGCTCTCGCCGACGCGCTCGTGCAAAAAGGCGTGAAATTCATCGACGGCGACATCGTGGCCGACGATTCCTACTTCGCCTTCGAGCGCTACGGCGAAGGTTGGAGCCAGGACGATCTCGTCTGGGGCGACGGCGCTCCCGTCTCCGCCCTCGCCATCAACGACAACGTAGTCTTCGTCAACATTTTGCCCGCCGACCGCCCCGGCGAAAAAGCCTTCGTCAGCGTCAAGCCCTTTGCCGATTACTACCAACTCGACAATCGCATCATCACCACTCCCGCCGGCACCGGGCGCAAGTTCTTCGTCAATCGCGAGCCCGGTTCGACCGTGCTCACGCTCTGGGGCAACATGCCGCTCGATGACGCCGGCGCCAACGAAGCCCTAGCCATAGAAGATCCCGCCGAGTTCGCCGCCGGGCTCTTCCGCCAGTTACTCGAGAAACGCGGCATCGTAATCTACGGACACCAGCGCACTCGCCACACCGAACTCGCCACGCTTTCCACTTTCAGCGTGACCGCCGTCGCGCCCGCGCGTGGAGGCAGAGTTAACGACAGAGTTAACGACAAAGACAACGACGGGCAAACGCGTCCGCTGAAAAACAATCAGCCCATCACGCTCGCGAGTTATGAATCGAAGCCGCTGCTGCAGGATGTCCGCGTAATCAATAAAGTCAGCCAGAATCTGCACGCCGAAATTCTTCTGCGCCTCCTGGGACGGGAGCGCGGCAACGCCGGTACGGTTGAAGGCGGCCTCGAGGTTCTCCGCGGATTTCTGACTCAAGCCGGAATCTCCAACGACCAATACGTTTTCTACGACGGTTCCGGACTTTCTCGCCAGAACTTAGTAACTCCCCACGCCATTGTCCAGTTACTGCGTTATTGCTCGACGCAGCGCTGGGGCGCCGCCTATAAATCGACATTCCCAGTCGGTGGCGTGGACGGTTCGCTCTCCGAGCGCCTCAACTCACCCCGCCTGCAAAACCGCATTATGGCCAAAACCGGCTCGCTAGGCGGCGTCAAGGCGCTCTCCGGATACGCCACAACCGATGCCGGTCAAGTCGTCGTTTTCTCGATCCTATCGAATAACTTCAATCTACCCGCCAAGCGAGTTACGGACGCGATCGACGAGTTAGTCCAGGCCATGGTCGACGACGCGTCAGCGGGACACTAGAACTGGTCTCAAAAAAGGTTTTCGGGCACGGCTTCACAGCTTGCGGAAAAATGGGATGTTTTTCTCGTTCCATCTTCTCCGTGAGTTGTTTTTCCGTGCGTTATCACGCCCCGATTTCGTGTTCTCCGGCCATTTCCTCGACCGGT
>Ga0187890_10001233_pt1 | contig 18597 bp, 18 predicted proteins | sample June2016WEW_21_1_FD_133005 | JGI IMG/M metagenome (GOLD analysis project Ga0187890, IMG submission 133005) | Peatland microbial communities from SPRUCE experiment site at the Marcell Experimental Forest, Minnesota, USA - June2016WEW_21_10 | ecosystem: Environmental > Terrestrial > Soil >... | reverse complement strand
GGCAAATACGCATCCACTTTGATGACTTCCTGCAGCGCATAGACCCTGTCGGTCAGCGCTGGAACCTGCTCTTTCGGCAGCCCGTTCTTTTCCGTCGTGACGCAGTCGCGATAAACCTTCTCCAGCAGTTCTTCCCTGCTGCTTTGGTTGGCAAGCGCCGGAATCCCGCCACTGCAAGCGCACGAACCCAGCGCAATCACGGTCTTGCACTTCTTCCTCATTTCCAGCGCCAGCTTCTTGTGCTCGTCGCTCCGGATACCTCCAGATATGAGTCCCACATCCGCGGCCGGGATCTCCATTTCTGCGTTTTCGCCAGTCTGACCAAACAGCTTGTGGTCCATCAGGACTGGCATGTGCACGATTTCCACTTGCTTGAGTACGTCGATCAGCGGTTCTCCAATATCGAGGATGGTCACTTCACAACCTCCACATATGGCAAACCACTCTGCGGCAAGTCGAGCTGCCATGATAAACCTCCTTCCAAAATGAAAATGCTAGAAACTCCCTACGGGTAAATAAGACGCTTGCATCAGAAACCGGTTCTCCCCGCACGTCTGAGCAACGCCTTCGGCCACCTGGTTGTTCGCTCATCAAAACCAACGCGCAGCGCCATCCACGATCGGGATTCACATAGCGCTGCGAGCAGGCAGGAGATGAGGTTGCAGCCAGAGATTTCTAAAGGATGGGTAATGTGCCAGGCCGTGGTCGAACGACGTCGCATAAGCAACCACCAATGTGCGGGATCCTAGCCGCGCACGATATCTCAACCCTGGATGATTGTCAACTAGATTTATGATTAGTGTAGTTAATTATTTTCTTGACTCACGAACGAACGAACGATAGAGTAGCGCCGTCTCACGATTAACCCGCAATTGACGTTCTTCTGATGGAGCTCGCGAATCCTATGAGCCCGAATCTCTCCTTAATCTGCGACGGAAAAAAGTTCATGTGGGACGGCAGCCTCTATGCCTCTCGGGAAGAGGCCTCCCCACTGGAAGCGGCCTACCAAAAGGACAATTTTGAAGTCCACGTAATCGAAGAAGAGGGAAAGTTTCTGATCTACACCCGGCGGTTCGTGAAAGAAGTCGTGGTGGCAGCACAATAACTGCACCCTCGGAATATGGGGTGGTCGATGGCAGTAGGGACAATTCCAGTCAGCGATCCCACGCTGCTGGCGGATATCCGGCGCTATGGGAAGTTCGATCCTACGGGCTGCTATCAGTGCGGAAGCTGCACGCTCTCCTGTGATCTGGTTGAAAACTCTACAACTTTTCCCCGGCGGAGCATTCGCTATGCACTGCTCGGCCTGAGGCAGCCGTTATTGGCGAGCCTCGATCCCTGGGTCTGCCATGACTGCGGCGACTGCTCCATCGTTTGCCCGCGCCAGTCCGAACCTAGAATTTCCATGATCACGTTGCGGCGCTTTCTCAGCGCCCAGTATGAGTGGACCAGCATCGGCAGCAGGGTCCGCCAGTCCAACGCGTGGTATCTCGGTTCCCTGATCTTTGTGACAGTTTTTACGCTCCTGCTGATTGTCGGCTATCACCTCTGGTACATCGCCTTGGCCCCGCGCGATTTCGCCGGCAACACCCTTGGCGTCGGTCTGGAGCACATGTTCCCGATCATGACCTACTACACGCTCGCGGTCGTCCTGCTGCCCCTCATGCTCCTGCTGTCCCGCATTCTCCACATCTGGCGGCTCACCATGGGCGGTGCCGACAAGCCCCGCATTCCCTGGTCCACGTATGTGGTGGAGGCTTGGGTCTATGCATACGAGACGGTAGCCCAGCCCCTGATGCACAAGTGCAAAGAGCACAGCCGATGGCTCGGGCACTCGCTTCTGGCCGTGGGCACCGTGCTGATGCTGGCCATCAAGGTATTCGCTCTGCGCTGGTTTCAGACCGATAACATTTACCCCATCTACCATCCCCAGCGCTGGCTCGGATATCTCGGCGCTGCCTTCATCATCTACGGGTTGCTGGACATCCTCAACGGAAGGGTGTGGGCAAAGAAGGAAATCTACAAGGAGACAAAATTCCAGGATCTTGTCTTCCCTGTCCTTCTACTCTCAACGGCGGTGACCGGACTCGCCGCGCACATCTTCCGCTACTTCGGTTTTGGTCTCACTTGTCACTTCGCATACGCCCTGCATGTCGTCATTGCTACACCGATGCTGGTGATCGAAATGTCGTTCGGCAAATGGTCTCACATGGTCTATCGCCCGTTGGCCTTGTACTTCCTGGCGGTCCGGGAAAGAGCTGGTCAGCAAGCCCCCGCAGCGGAGGTCGTTCCCCATGCCATCTGAGGAATCCAAAACGCACTCTATCGGAGCTGCTCTGGTCGTCGGAGGCGGTATCGGCGGCATGCAAGCCGCGCTCGATCTCGCGGCCGGCGGCATCAAGGTTTACATGGCCGAACGCGGACCCGCCATCGGCGGCGTCATGGCCCAGCTTGACAAAACCTTTCCGACCAATGACTGCGCCATGTGTACCATGGCGCCCCGCCTGGTCGAGATCGGCCGCCACAAAGACATCGACATCCTCACCCTCTGCGAAGTGGAAGGCATCAAGGGCCAGCCCGGAAATTTCACCGTCAGTATCAAGAAGCAGCCGCGCTTTGTCGATGAGACGAAATGCACTGGCTGCGGCGCATGCACAAGTGAATGTCCCGTAACCCTGCCTTCTGAATTCGATCAGAAACTGGGACCACGCAAAGCCGTCTACCGCCCGTTTCCACAAGCTGTCCCCAACGTCTTCGCGATCTCGCGCCGCGGAACTTCTCCCTGTGAAGCGGGATGCCCGATCCACCAGAGCGCACAAGGCTACGTCACCCTCATCGCGCAGGGACGCTTCGACGAAGCTCTGAAAGTCATCCTGCGCGACAATCCGATTCCTTCCATTTGTGGCCGCATCTGCACTCATCCCTGCACCAGTGCCTGCACTCGCTCCGACGTGGACGATGCGCTCAATGTCCCCGGTTTAAAACGCTTCATCACCGACCATTTTCCCAACTACCAGCTGCCGCAACCTACCGCACCCGAACGTTCGGAAAGGATTGCGATCGTCGGCTCAGGTCCGGCAGGACTTCTCTGTGCGTACGAACTTCGTCAAAAAGGCTATAGGCCGACAATCTTCGAGGCGCTCCCAGTAGCGGGCGGGATGCTCGCGGTCGGTATTCCGTCTTTCCGTCTGCCGCGAAACATATTGAACGCCGAACTGGATCGCATGCGCGCGATCGGCATCGAAATTCTGCTCGACACGCCCGTCGGCCGCGCCATCACGCTCGAAGAATTGCGCAAGAGCTACGCTGCCACCTTTATCGCCATCGGTGCTCACATCGAAAGAAAACTCGGTATCCCCGGCGAAGACTTGCCCGGCGTCACCGGTGGAGTCGAGATCCTGCGCCGCATTAACGTCCAGGGTCCAGTCGCGGCTGGCCGCCATGTCTTGGTCATAGGCGGGGGCAATTCCGCGCTTGACGCCGCACGCACGGCACTTCGCTGCGGCGCCGCTGATGTGACGATCGTCTACCGTCGCACCCGATCCGAAATGCCCGCCGATCCGCGTGAGGTCGAGGACGCCGAGCGCGAAGGCATCAAGTTCAGATTCCTTGCTGCGCCCAAATCATTTCGCACAGGTCCTGACGGCCGCGTCGCCGGACTCGAAGTCCAGCGGATGAGGCTCGGCCCGCGCGATGCTAGCGGACGCCCGGCTCCCGTGCCCGTTACCGGGTCGGAACACATTCTCCACTGCGATGGGGTCATCGTCACCATCGGCCAGGTTCCCGACGTCAATGCCTTGGGCGAAAAGTTAGGCTTGGCCACCACGAAATGGGGAACACTGCAAGCCGATCCGCTCACGCTCGAAACTGGTCTGCCCGGAGTATTTGCGGGCGGCGATTGCGTCACCGGTCCCGATGTCGTGGTCACGGCGATGCTTGCCGGTAAGAAGGCCGCCACCTCGATTGATCGTTGGCTCAACCAGCAGGACCTCCATGCGGGACGCGAAGCGGAAGGACCGTTTCACACCCAATATGTCGTGGACACAACTGGCGTGCTCATGCAGCGCCAGGTCCTCGTACAGGCCCTCGATCCCACCACTCGTGGAAAAACGTTTGCCGAAGTCCAGGTCGGCTACACGCCCGAAGAAGCGATTGCCGAAGCCAAGCGCTGCCTGGCCTGCGGTATCTGCTGCGATTGTCATCTCTGCCAGACGGCCTGCGAGGCTCATGCGATCGACTACTCGCAACTGGAGCAGAAACGCGAACTGAATGTCGGCGCTGTCATCCTCGCTCCTGGATTTGAGGCCTACGATGCGCATTTGAAGAAAGACCTCGGCTACGGACGTTTCCCTAACGTCATCACCTCCCTCGAGTTCGAGCGGATTCTATCCGCTTCGGGACCGTACTCGGGCCACGTGCAGCGGCCATTCGATAAGAAGGAGCCGAAGCGCATTGCCTTTCTGCAATGCGTTGGCTCGCGCGATTCCGAAAACGACTACTGCTCCTCGGTCTGCTGCATGTATGCGACCAAGGAAGCCATCATGGCCAAAGAGCACCTTGGAGAAGGCTTGCAGTGCGACATCTTCTTCATGGACCTGCGCGCCTTCGGCAAAGGCTTCGAGCAGTATTACCACCGGGCACAGGAACAGGGCGTGCGCTACATCCGTTCCCGCGTGCCGATTATCGAGGAAGTTGCTAAGACCCGAGACCTGGTTGTCACATACCTCGGTGAGGACGATCGAAAGCTCTCCCAGGTTTACGACGTGGTTGTGCTCTCAGTCGGCATGCAGCCGCCCAAAGATGTCAAGACCATCGCCGACTGCTTTGGCATATCTCTCAACTCGTTCAACTTCTGCGGAACTTCTGTCTTCCAGCCTGCACAATCCTCGCGCCCAGGAATCTTTGTAGCCGGCCCATTTGCCGAGCCGAAAGATATTCCGGAAACCGTGATGCAGGCCTCCGCCTCGGCCGCCCAGGTGCTCGCTCTTCTAAAGGATGCCCGCGGCACCCTGATTGCCCCGAAAGTATATCCGCCAGAAAAAGATGTGGCCGGCGAAGAACCGCGCATTGGAGTCTTTGTCTGCCACTGCGGCAGCAACATCGGCGGCGTCGTCAACATCCCGGATGTTGTCGAGTACGCAAAAACACTGCCCAATGTCGTTTATGCCGATAGCAACCTCTATACGTGCTCGAACGATACTCAGGATGGGATCAAGAAAAAGATTGAGGAACATAATCTGAACCGTGTGGTCGTCGCCTCCTGCACACCCCGCACCCACGAACCTCTGTTCCGCAATACGCTTGCCGAGGCCGGACTCAATCCCTACCTGTTTGAGATGGCCAACATCCGCGACCAGTGTTCCTGGGTGCACATGCACGAGCCGCAACAAGCCACTCGTAAATCCAAAGACCTGGTGAGAATCGCAATCGCCAAGTCACGCCTGTTGCAGCCCCTGCACCGGCAGATGATTCCAATAGAAAAAGCCGCCCTCGTAATTGGCGGAGGTGTGTCGGGCATGACCGCTGCCTTGTCCCTGGCGAATCAGGGATTCGATGTCTACCTCGTGGAAAAAGAGAAAGAAATCGGTGGGCATCTGCGGCAAACTTTCTACTTGCTCAACGGCGACAAACCGCAGGACGAACTGGCTCGGCTCACCCGCGAGATCCTCCAGAACGACAACGTCCATTTGTTTACGGACGCCACCCTCGAAAGCATCGAAGGCACCATCGGCAATTTCAAGACGCGAATTTCGGTTGGCGGTCAAACCACCGAAGTGAAGCACGGCGTCGCGATCGTGGCCACCGGCGCAAAGGAGTATCAGCCGAAAGACTATCTCCATGGGCAGGACAAGAGAGTGATGACGCAGCGTGCACTCGAAGCTCGTCTCGCTTCCGGCGAAGGATTCTCGAGCGGAGCCGCCAACGGCCATTCGCAGACCGTCGTTATGATCCAGTGCGTCGGCTCCAGAGAGAATGACCACCCCTACTGCTCCCGCGTCTGCTGCACCGATGCCATCAAGAATGCCCTGAAAATCAAAACGCTCTCTCCCCAAACCAATGTGTATGTTCTCTATCGCGACATCCGGACTTACGGATTCAAGGAAAGTTACTACACCAAAGCCCGCCAGCAGGGAGTCGTCTTCGTCCGCTACGAAGAAGACCGCAAGCCGGAAGTGTCACCGAATGGCGTAGGCCTGCAAGTCACCGTTTATGATCAAACCCTCGGCACGCCGATGATGATTCCAGCGGACTTCGTTGTATTATCCGCGGGCATTCATCCGAATGACGACAATAAGGCGATCGCGCAGTTCCTTAAAGTTCCCCTGAACAGCGAAGGCTTCTTCCTCGAAGCCCACATGAAACTCCGTCCAGTTGACTTCATGACGGATGGCGTCTTCGTCTGCGGGCTGGCGCATTCTCCCAAAACCATTGACGAATCCATCCTTCAGTCCCAGGCAGCCGCCGCCCGGGCCGCTGCCGTACTCATAAAGGACAATCTCGAACTCGAAGCCAACATCTCTGAGGTCGTGGACCAAAGTTGCGACGGATGTGCTTATTGTGTAGACACTTGCCCCTACAAGGCCATCAGCCTCGTCGAGTACATGTGGTCTGGTCAAATCAAGAAAGTTGTCGATACCAATGAGACCACTTGCAAAGGCTGCGGTTGTTGCCAAGCCACCTGTCCCAAGAACGGTATTTTCATTCGGGGCTTTACCCTCGATCAAATCCGGGCACAAATCGAAGCTGCCCTGGAGGTAGCGTGATGGAAGAAAACAGTGTGCACGCAGCCTCAGCCTCAGCGGTCGCGCCGCCGGCTGATACCTTTCAACCTCTGATCATCGCGCTGTGCTGTAACTGGTGTTCCTATGCCGGTGCCGATTTGGCCGGAGTGTCGCGCATCCAGTATCCAGCCAGCATCCGCATGATTCGGGTGATGTGCTCGGGCATGGTTCATCCCAACCTGGTCATTGAAGCCCTCACGAAGGGCGCCGACGGCGTCCTGATGTGCGGCTGTCACCCCGGCGACTGCCACTATCAGGAAGGTAATCTGAAAGCGCAACAGCGGGCGGATGCCATCCGCCTGATGCTCGGCGACTTCGGGATTGAGGAAGAACGGTTCCGTCTGGAATGGGTATCAGCCGCAGAAGGGCCGCGGTTTGCGCAGGTTGTCCAGAGTTTCACAGAACAGGTGCAGAAGCTGGGTCCTAGCCCTTACAGGTCGTAGAGATATCTTAGCCCGTTATGGTGAACTCGATCCGAAGGAAATGTTGAAATCAACCGTGTCGCTGACTCACGCCCGCGCATCTGCCCCGGTAAGTAATAGCCAGTCGAGCACCCGTTGTCTTTACCAAACGCATCCTTGCTCGAGGGCTTACTTCAAGTACGCCCGCACGAGGCCGATCAGGTCTTCGGTCAGTTCTTCGGGGGAGTCCGTTCCGCGTTCCGGATGGGTGATGTGCAAGCGGATGTGATCTTCCAGTATCTCCGCCATTAAGCTATTCACGCCGCCTCGAATCGCTGCCAGCAGCATCAGGATGTCGGCACACTCATCGCCGCCGGTGACCGAGCGCTCGACGGCGTCAATCTGTCCAGCCAGGCGCTTAATGCGAGAGAGCAGTTTTTGTTTTTCTTTGGAGATTTCCGGCAGTTTGTCTTTCATAACGTTGCTTGAACTTTCCGAACTTCTTTGATTGACAGATACCCTACGGGGGTACTATATAAAAATCTGAGCGGGAAAGCCAGTTTCCCGTTAAGAATCAGCAAAGGATATATGAAAACAAGCTTGGCGTACGAGCCTCCGCGAATGTGCGGCGGCCTCCCGGTTTAGAAGAAAACGGTTCGGTGTCCCGATAAGCTCCTGTGTCCCGCCTATCGCCTCACCCCTTCTTCTTCTGCTCAAGAAATACCAGAAAAACGCAAAGGGGCGTCGAGGCTGCATGCTCGAAACGAACTCTACTCGACTCCACACTTCTTTGTGCCTTGCAAATACGTCCGCAGTGTCTGGGCTTGACGCGTGGACGAACGTCCGCTGACCCTTTGCCGCGGGTTACAAGGCTCGGGTTTTACAGGCCGAACGGATGTTCAAAGATCTAATCACTCTAGCCGAAGTAAGGCCAGAAAGGAGGGAATGACAATGTGCTGCACGACTTTGTTCGTCCACGAAGCAACGGTGGCAACGACGCAGCTCAGCCGCGCGATTGTGAGGATAGCTGCACGTGCAAATGTCCAAATCAGGAACATGACTGTCCAGATTCTGTACAAAGCACCACTCACCGATTGCAAACATTAGAAAATCCAGCGCTTATTCGCGGAGGCTTTGGTCATTCGAGTGCTGATAGAACAGAAGAGGAGTCTCCTTGAAATCAATCCTCTTAGTTGATGATAGCAAGTTCATGCGAATGGCGAACGAAAGGGCACTCGCCAGAGCGGGATACGAGGTAATAGCCGCAAGCGACGGGGAGGAAGCGCTCCGTATGACGCAGGCGAGGATTCCGGATCTTATTGTGCTGGATATGCTGCTGCCTAAGCTCGGAGGACTTCAAGTTCTGCAAGCATTGAAGAAAAATCCTCTCACCCTGTCAATTCCCGTTGTTGTCTTAAGCAGTCTTCCCCAGAAAAACGAGGCTAAGCTCCTGAAGGAGGGCGCCACAGCTTACCTCGACAAATCGACACTCGGATTCGACCAACATTCGGAATCTCTGATTCAGATCGTGAACAGAATATTGGGTAAACAAACCGAACAGAACGGCAGCGCCGAGCACTGCGGCCGGGGTCTCCCAACCCCGCTTGAGAGAAGGGGACGATGACGCCCGAAATGGCATTTGAATGTTTGCTCGTTTCCCATGATCCAGCGGTATTCGGAACCATGGATCGGATACTGCAGGATTTCTCCATCCATACGAACGTGTGTTCGAACGCTTCACGGGCTACCAATTTGTTAGCGGAGGGTAGCACGGACCTCATCGTGATTGATTTCGAAGACAAAGATTCTACAGAACTGATGCACCTGATCAGCGAATCTTGTATGCGGCAGAAACCGACAATCCTTGCGGTTTCGACGGTGGATTGTGCCATGCCTGGTGTCCACGTCATTCTTCGAAAACCGGTGACGCCAGAATCCGGGACGAAGTCAGTGAAAACCGCTTATTCAAGAATGGTGCGTGACTATCGGAAACACACCAGGTTTGCTCTCATGGCCCCGGTCTTGGCGACCGGTGAGAACAACCGGACATTCTCCGTGACTGTCACCAATATTGGGGAGGGCGGCGTTGGCCTCACGACCAAAGAGCGGCTTGCGATCGGAAGCGTCGTGTGTTTTCGAGTGCCTTTGCCAGGATTGGGGAGCCCAATTCACATCCAAGCCCGTGTGGTGTGGACTCGCAAGTACGGTATTGTTGGCTGCGAGTTTGTCCGCATTTTTCCCGGCGACCTGCTGGTTCTCCACGCGTGGCTCGAAAGCAGGTACCGGTTCAAGAAACCCTTGATTCCGGTCTAACGGCCGATGCCGAGCATTATGAACGAAGGTGTCGTCTGAGATGATGAGTTTCACCCAGTTAGTTTGAGGGCACGGCTGTTCGAAATGGCCGACCCAACACATCATTATGTCCAAGATTCTCGTTGCCGATGATTCACGCTTCCAAGTGGCGCTAGTCACGAAGGCTTTGCAAGAGAAAGGGTTCGAGGTCGTGGCGGCCCAGGATGCCTTGCAGGCGGGCATGCTCGCCTTGCGGACGGCGCCTGATGCCATAGTCCTCGACATCAACATGCCCGGTGGTTCCGGGATAGAGGTTCTCAAAAGGCTAAGGCGCTCTAGCAAGACTCAGCGCATTCCAGTGGTGGTTGTGAGCGGTAGCGGTGACTCGGATATACGTCAGGTCGCTTTGGACTTGGGGGTGGCTGATTTCATGGCCAAGCCGGTTGACCTCGATCAGCTTTGTAGGGCTCTGTCAAATCTGTTAGCGACGGATGGTTAGGCGTTGGTTTCGCGCAAACTCCACGACACGTTGCTGGAGAATTGGAATTGCGCGTGATTCGCCAAGCTAACTCCGGTTAGAGGTGCGCTGCCCCCGCTTGGCATCGCGTTCTTGGCGTTTATGCACAAATTCATGATCACTTGTTCGACCTGAGATCGATCGGCCTGTATAGCGCGCAAGTTGGGGTCTAAGAGGCTTTCGAACCTGATGTTCTCCCCCATTCCACTCTGCACAAAGGTGACCATTCCGGAAATGGAACGGTTAAGATCAATCTCCTCGGGTTGCAGCACTTGACGCCGGGCAAAGGCGAGAAGCTGCCCAGTGAGTCCGCTGGCTCGCTCCGCCTGGGTGCGGATTCTCCGAAAGTGTCCCTGCAATTCGCCCCCAGTGGGCGCTTCACACTCCCCTATTTCAGCCCAGCTGAGAATGGCTCCGATAAAGACCAGGCTGCCGGATCGCTTCAATAAATTGCGCGAAATCTACGGGCTTGCGCACGTAACTATTTGCACTCAATCCGTAGCCGTTTACGCGATCCTGATCCTCATTCGAAGGGATGCCTGTTTCGCCGAGCAGCAGCACTGTCGCGTTCGTGGCAGCCACGGTCCTCATCTCTGTGAGCAGCTCTTGGAGAGGAGCACTATTTCCCACGATTTCACAGAAAGCTTCGTCTCGAATCGACTGCCCGCCAAGATCGAAATCTTGGAGCGCTCGTTTGGGCTCTGGCAATACGTCCGAGGTGATTTGGATGGGGTTGGTCTCTGCCGTCAGCCCTGCATCTGAATGTGCGGCGTCTAAAACTTGAGCGATTATTGCAGCTGCACGGCGCAACAACTCATGCGTCGGGTTGGCCTTTGGGACGACAGTCAAACTGCCAAAGCCTATTGCTCCCAGCCTATGATGGCGTGTGGTCAACGGAAAGACATAGTAAGTGCGGACGCCGAGTTGGCGCAGCGACTCCAGAAAGACGGGTAATTTGGATTCGGTGTCCAAATCGTGGACAAGAAAGGATCGTTGATTCTTCCAGACCCATCCGCTCACACATGTGTGCACCGGAATCGACTGAGATTTTCTTTGCGGCTCGCCCGCCTTCCAAGTTTCCAGACGGATGCTTTCCGTGCTTGGTTCGTAAAGACCCAATATGACAAACTCGAAGTTCAGCAAATCCTGCAGGTGAACTGCCAGGGCAGGAAAAAGAGCGCCTACTGAGGAGTGGTTGACTGCGAGATGGGCTACATCAACCAGATCGTGATATTGACGGACTGGCAGATCTGAGAGACAAACGGAATCGAAAAGTCTTTGCTCCGCCATGTCCTCTGCACCCAGCGCTTCAGCGCTTCAGCACTTCAGCACTTCGGATTGGAACCAAGTTTCACTGTGTATCTTAAACCGAACTTGACAGTGACCAGCAATAGACTATTAAATGAAAGATAAGTCAAGCTTAGATTAGAGATCCAGTTATTAATAGGGAACATCAGTAGGAATTCAGTTCGAAGGATACGGGGTATGTGCGACGGTCCCTATGTGATCCCAACCCTTCCGATGAGTCAGATTCTCTGAGGGGAGCTTCTGACAGTATTGTGAGGCATTTGTGCAGTCGCCTCTTCCACAAGACGAAAGCTCCCGTCTCGAAGCTCTTCGGAGCTTGCGAATTCTCGACACACGTCCTGAACAAGCGTTTGACGACATTGTTCATTTAGCCGCGCTCATCTGCGACACTCCCATTGCTAAGATCGGTTTCGTCGATCAACAAAGAGTGTGGCTCAAAGCGAAAATTGGTTTTTGGTTCGATGAGATTCCGCGGGAGCGGTCGTTTTCCACCCATGCAATCTTGAAACCTGACATACTCTCTGTGCCTGATCCAATCGAGGACGCGACGTTCAGGGACAATCTCCTGGTGACCGAGATTGGGGTCAGATTTTTTGCCGGCGTGCCGCTAATCACCTCCAGCCATGAAGCGATAGGTGCCGTGAGCGTGATGGATCGAGTGCCTCACCTCCTCACTACTGAGCAGGTAGATTCGTTGCGGATTCTCGCTCGGCGGATCATGGATGAATTGGAAAAACGAAGCATGCGAGAGACTTCGGCAAGGCATCAGGGAATCCACCTCGCGGCCCAGCCTCTTCCTCCTGCGACTGTCCTGCTGGTGGAAGACAACGAGATCATGAGGAATCTTCTTCAGCGGACGCTGGAAAGCGTCGGCCTTACCGTTCTTTCTGCCCCTGATGGCGCTGAGGCACTTGCCATGAGTCAGCAGCATGTGGGCACAATAGACCTGGTGGTGAGCGATATTGTCATGCCCAGGCTCAACGGTATTGAGTTTTCATCTAGAATCCGTGCGGCTCGGCCTGAGACGAAGTTTTTATTCATTACAGGTTTTGGAGATCAGTTTCCCGAATTGAATGAACTGGTTAAGTCCGGCGCAAGCGTCCTCGAAAAGCCCTTCCTCCCATCGGAGCTCCTCCGTAGACTGGAAGAAGCCCTCGACAAGGGGAAGTCAGCAACAGGTACTGAAGGGTAGCAGGAGCGGCCAGGATCAATCCTGCCCGCACTCCAGCAAGGGCTGTTGACTCACCTGTTGGAATGCCTGCTGATTCATGACTATCCGACTATTTCCCTATAACTTTATAAGTAACGCAGGTCGAGCCCCGCCTGAGTTAGCTTGATGCAAGGGGAAAAAAGGCCAACACTGTCTCGGCAAAAACAGAGTTGCACTTCCATTGCCATTACTCGTTCTGTTGGGCGCCTCTCACCAATCGAACCGGCCTCGATAAACGTTTGATCAACATTGGCTGGTTTCATTGAGTTCTGCCATGGCTTAGCGATTGCCCAAACCAATCTCGTTTGGACGTTCGATGGAGTTCACCCGGCTTTCTTGCTTTCAAAGAGTGTCCATGCCGCAAGCAGAAATCCAGAATTTGTACAGAGGCTCTGTTTTGCACGAAAGCGTTATTTCTGCCAAGTGGGAAGGTTCTCAACAGGTTAGAGCTCATAATCCGGGTTGGCCCTGCGCATGCCCATTAGTTATGGGCAGTTCTATGAAAGAGCAAGTCAGACTCGACGGCCTCCTTTTCAGCAATAATGCACAGGTTCTTGGCGTCATGAACCCGATTTTGACTTCCTTTGCGATCGAGACCGAGGTTTGCACTGAACTGGGCGTGGCCTTGGATGCTGTCACTCACCGCCGACTGGACACCGTCATTGTGGATTGGAACGGCGCGGATCCTCCTCGCATCGTGCGAGACGCTCGCAAGTCTTCGCCCAACAGCAATTCGACGATCGTGGCCATGGTCGATGCTGGCTCTGAAACACACGCACTTTTGGTGGGCGCGAATTTCATAATTCACAAGCCAGTCAACCTGGAGCACGCTCGACGCTGCATGCGCGCCGCATATGGAACCATGCTGCAACAGCGCCGCCGCGCCGCTCGTGTCTCAGTCGACATCCCCGTCACCGCCAGGGTCTCAGAGATGGGGACGCTCGAAGCCCGAATTAGCGATCTCAGCGTCGGTGGTTTGGCCCTGCAGTTCAAACAACCGCAACAGGTGGATCGTGAGGTTTCCGTAGTATTCACGCTCCCTGGCACCGATACGTTGATTCGTGCAATGGGCAAGATAGTAAATGCCAACGCGACAGGACGAGCCGGAATCCGCTTTTCCTTCGCTCCCGAAGAGGAGGTTGGCGCGCTTGAGAACTGGCTGGCGATCGAATTGGCCAAACTAGAACATGCCGAGATGCCAATCGACGAGCCCACTACGGCAGAGACGACCCAGTCGCATAGTTTACAGAGCAGCACATTAGGACAAGACGGCACCCACGCCCGATGTGATCATTCAACCAATTCTCCACGCCAGACGGGTTTTCGGTCTGCCGGTGGTAAGGGAGTCTAGAGTGCACAAATCAAAAGGCTTTTCGCTAATTGAAGTGCTGATTGTAGTGGCGATCATTCTCGTCATCGCGGCCATCGCCATCCCAAGCCTGCTGCGGGCGCGGATTGCCGCCAATGAGACCTCGGCGGTCAGTTCGCTACGGACGCTGAATACCGCACAGATAAGCTATAACTCCAGTTATCCGACCATAGGCTTTGCGATCACCCTCGCTTCTCTGGCGGGAGTGAATTGTGCGCCGGCAGGATCCTCAGGCGCCTGTCTCATTGACACGCAACTCGCGTCGGGCAGCAAGAGTGGCTATTCGTTCACTCTGGGGGGACTTTCGGGAACACCGAATGCAACCTACCAATTTCGGGCCGATCCTCTGTCTCCGAACCAGACGGGCGTGCGTTACTTCTGCACGTTTGCGGATGCAGTAATTCGAGTGGGCACCACCTCGCTCACAACCTGCAACTACGGCGTCAGCCCCCTGCAGTAGGCGCTGAATGTAATTGTGGACAGCGATGATAGAAGCCGACAAGGTAACTCATAAATGAAGATCCTCTTGATTGAAGACAGTCGGTTTATGCGCCTCGCGATCGAGAGACTTCTGGTCAAGGGCGGACATGAGGTCACGGGCGCCGCGGACGGACTCGAGGGCCTGCGCGCTGCACGCACCACGCTTCCACAGGTAATTCTTCTGGACATGATGCTTCCAGGGCTGGACGGAACGGGGGTGCTTAAGAAACTCAAGCTGGACCCGTTGACTGCAGACATCCCGGTGGTCGTACTGACCGGACTGTCCCAGATCAATGAGACGAAGCTGAAGGAGGCGGGAGCTGCAGCCTATCTCGAAAAATCGTTGCTCAATTTCGAAACCAACCCGGAGGTTCTGATCCGAGTAATTGGAAAAGCGCTCGGAAGGTCATCTGAGGTGCACAGCTAACCTTTCGGTTAAGCCGTCCCAAAGAGACCACAGACTGTTTGCTTGCAGCGGCGGATGAATAGAGCTATTCGAGTTGGCGAAGGCAGGATTCACACGCGTTCTTCTGTCAGGGTTGAAAGCGAACAATGGAGGTAGTCGTCGAGCCGTTGTATTGCCTCCTCCGCTAGATCGATGAACTTGATGCTCATCCCCACGCCCGGGTGACAGGTCTGAACTGAACCGTGTCCTTCGATGGCGCCACCTGCTGTCCACAAGGTAGAGTCGATTGTAGCGCCCAGCGGTAGAGGAAAGATTGTCGCTACAGTATCCTCCGAGGCTCACGTCAATGGTGGCGCCTCGTGAGCGGGAGCCCCGGCAGGTCTCCCTGATTTCGATTTCAGCGCAGGTTGAGTGACAATTGGATCTTCGTCGCTCCTCAAATAGCCTCTTGGACTCCATCAGGATTCACCATCCGCTATTTCGAGACCCGAGCGTGGTCCATGATTCGGAAGTCGAGACTTGGCGACGTATTCTCGACGTGCACCGCTCGATTCCGGCCATCATGTTTAGCTGCATAGAGTCCCCTGTCGGCCTGGTTGAGCAGCGCTCCGATATCGCCAGCCGGATGATCGGTCGAAACTGCCACTCCTATGCTGACGGTGATGCTTCTCGATGCCTTGGAAAGGCCTATTGGCTTGCTGCCAACGCATGTGCGCAGTTCGTCCGCCCTGATCAAAGCTGACATCAAATCGCAGTCCGGCAAAATCATTAAGAATTCCTCGCCACCATATCTTCCCAAACTATCGTAAACGCGCAGGTTTGACCGAAGCCTTCTTGCGATCTCCTTAAGCGCTTCATCTCCATAAAGATGGCCCAGGCTGTCGTTCACTTCCTTGAAGTGGTCGACATCCGCTAAAAGGACGCTCACCGGCTTCATGGTCCTGCTGGCTCGCTCTAACTCGCGACGAAGAGAACCTAGAACCTCACCGCGATTGGTTATACCGGTCAATGAGTCATGGGTGGCGGAATAGCGCATAGACTCCTTTGCCGATACGAGCTCTTCCTGCATTTTGATGATGCGCTGACCCACCAAAAGACGGGCTTTTAATTCCAGCTCATCAAAAGGCTTAACCAGGTAATCATCTACCCCGGCTTGCATCGCTTCCAGTAGGTCCTTCTTGGCATCTTTACCGGTCAAGAGGATCACGTAAGAGTACGGGTGTTCTGAACCAGCAAGCCGGACCCTGCGACAGAGTTCGACACCGTCCACGTCCGGAAGAATCCAATCCAGCAGGAGGAGCTTGGGGCTATTCGAGCGCTGCAGAAGCGCCCAAGCCTCAGCTCCATCTTTTGCGACCGTGAATGGAAAACCCCATTCTTGCAGATGAGAGCTCAAGAGCTGCCGATACACCGGCGAGTCCTCCGCAACCAGAATTTGCACTGACACGATTCTCTGCCTTCCTCGCGATGCTTATTACATCCTCGGAACTAGCATCTCGTTACGTCTATTACGCAATAAGAATATTGTGTTACTTAACAACATCGGCCTAAGAGCAGTGCTATAGCAATTGGTGGGCCTTATGATTGGGCCTCATTAACCTCGATTAAATACATTCTCTTACCGTTGCGACGGTTGCACGGCACGTCATGGGATCCTGGGCAATAGCTGGAAATGTGTATGAGATCTAGACAAAGGGCTGCGGAGTGCCGTGCTCTGTCCAAATGAATTTGTAGGGCGGACCGTCGGGGTTGGCACTCATTGCTGTATTTCGCGCGCTGAGGGCAATCGCGGATGTGAAGAAAGGAACTGGCGGAGCGATTTACAATGGCATTTTAGAGTTCGGGTAACACCGTTTAGAGCAACGCGTCACGCGAGTGTGTGACGAGGGTCACAGAGCAAAGTGCGTCATCCGAGTTGAATGCCAGAAGGGCGGAAGCGATCAGCACGGGGAAGAACGCTGAAAGCATTGCTGTTCTCACCCTCCGGACTCCACAAAGATCTTCCGCCGGCCTGGTCAAGAGTTAGACTCTGAACGAATGAGCTGCGCTATAAACCCAGCCGACTCTTCACCGCTTCCGCTGGTCGAAGCGGAGATTGCTCGGCGCGTGGCGGCGGAGAGGTTGCGGCTGGAACAGGCTGCGGGGCTCGCCGAGAAACCTATCGCCCACTTCCATCGCCCTGTGGAGCGGCCCTTCACCGCGGAAGAACGCGATCGGGTGACCATTCTTTTCGGAGGTTTTACCTGGAAACACGAGCGCTTCGTCGAAGCCGTGTTTCGCGGCTGCGGCTATCGCTTCCAGATGTTGCCAACCCCCAACGTGGCCGCTTTCCAGACCGGCAAAGAGTATGGCAACAACGGCCAGTGCAATCCTACTTATTTCACCGTAGGCAATCTTATCGAGTTCCTGCGGTCGCTCGAAACTCGTGGTCTTTCCCGCCAGGAAATCATTGCCAATTACATTTTTATTACTGCGGGATCCTGCGGGCCTTGCCGCTTCGGCACCTACGAGTCCGAGTATCGAATGGCGCTGGAGAATGCGGGCTTCGGGGACTTTCGTGTCCTGCTTTTCCAGCAGGACCATGGCGTCAATGCTATGACCGGTAATACCGGCCTGAAATTCTCCGCCGACCTCGGCGTGGGCCAGTTCAACGCGGTGAACCTGGGCGATGTGATCAACGACATGGTTTACCAGATCCGCCCCTACGAGGTGGTTCCGGGCGCGACCGATCAGGCGATCCAGGAAGTCGTAGATCAACTCAGCAATTTTCTGGAGCACCGGAAACGTTACGAAATCCTCGAGCATGCGCCGGGATGGATTTCGCGCCGCCTGGCCCGGAACGACAAACTCCAAAAAACCTGCAACACGCTGGGCAAGATTCTCGATCACCTTTACGGCGAGGAGTTCCTCGCAGCGATGCGCCTCGCCCGTGAGCGCTTGAACCAAGTCGAAGTAGACCACACGCGCGTGAAGCCCATCGTCAAGATCACGGGTGAGTTTTGGGCACAACTCACCGAAAGCGACGGCAACTTCAACATGTTTGCCTTTTTGGAGCAGGAAGGCGCCCAGGTATATGTCGAGACAATCGGCGGCTGGGTTACCTATCTGCTGTATCAGGCTCGGGCGAACATGGGCGAGAGAAAAGGACTGGATGCGCCACATCCCGGCGCGCGCTGGTGGGAATTGAAAAAGCAAGTCGCGAACCAGTGGAAATTTCGCAAAAAGTGGTTGCTGTTGCGCTTGAGCGAAGGCATCTGGAATCGCCAGCACGCGCGCGTCGCCCGCCACTTGGGCGGGCTCACGCTCGGTCTCGCCCCCCAGAGCGAACTGGCCCGTATGGCGCATCCCTTTTACCATTCACTCGCCCGCGGCGGCGAAGGCCATCTCGAAGTGGGTAAGAACGTCTACTACACCACGCGCGGCCTCTGTCACATGGTGCTGGCTTTGAAGCCCTTCGGCTGCATGCCATCTTCCCAATCCGATGGCGTGCAGTCCGCCGTGGTGAACCGTTTTCCGGAAATGATCTTTCTGCCCATTGAAACTTCGGGCGAGGGAGAAATCAACGCGCACAGCCGCATGCAGATGGCTCTGGGCGAAGCCAAGATCAAAGCTAAAGCCGAGTTCGAGCAAGCGCTGGCTTCGACGGGCAAGAAGCTTGATGAGATCAAGGCATTCGTCGCCAAGCATCGGCAACTACGGAGCCCGCTTTATCCGGTGCCGCGCCGGCGAGGCGTAGCTGGAGTTGCGGCCAACTTTGTATTGCATGTGAGCAACCTGATGGATGGCAAAGCGCGCCTCGCCAAGCTGCCCGGCAAGAACTAAGGAGGGCAGG
>Ga0187890_10001232_pt1 | contig 18598 bp, 17 predicted proteins | sample June2016WEW_21_1_FD_133005 | JGI IMG/M metagenome (GOLD analysis project Ga0187890, IMG submission 133005) | Peatland microbial communities from SPRUCE experiment site at the Marcell Experimental Forest, Minnesota, USA - June2016WEW_21_10 | ecosystem: Environmental > Terrestrial > Soil >... | reverse complement strand
GGAGGGCGCATCAGCCTCGCCGGCCGGGTCCTGGCGCTCGTCGTGCCGACCGACGAGGAACTCCTGATCGCCCGCGACACCGCCCGCGTCATCGCCCCCGATACCGACCCCGACACCGACCCCGACACCGCCCGCGACACCGCTGGCAGCCGCCGAACTACCGACCACGCGAAAGGGTGACAATCATGGCCCGGACCTTGCTGGTCGTGCCCACCACGGCTGGCGCTAGCCTGGCCAGGACCTGCCTCGGGGTGGTGCGGGCCCTCGAGCGTCGGCGCGTGAACGTCGGCTTTGTCAAGCCGGTGGCTCAGCCGCGTGAGGACGGTGGCCCCGACCGCTCAGTCGCACTGGTCAGGGCCACGACTGCACTGCGCCCTCCAGAGCCACTATCCACCGACCAGCTGGAGCAGCAGCTCGGATCGGGGAGGCTGGACGTGGTGCTCGAGGAGGCCGTCGCTGCCTGGCAGCCCGTCCATGATCAATACGATGTCGTGGTCGTTGAGGGGCTCAGCCCCGGCCCGGACGAGCTGTACGCCAGCGAACTCAACCAGGCACTGGCCAGAGCGCTCGACGCCGAGGTCCTGCTGGCCGCCAGCTGGCCGGCGGCAGACGCGGTGGCTGGCGGGCACCACGCAGAGTCCATGACTAGGCCCGGGCCAGATCCGGACGCGGGCACTGCCGGGAGTCTGGCCGAGAGGCTCGCCATCACAGCCGACGGGTACTCATCGGGTGAGCAGGCACGCGTGGTCGGCTGTGTGGTCAACGGCGTGCCGGCGAAGGATACGTCTGGGGCAGTGCAGCTGCGCGAGGCGCTGGTCCAGCACGGGCTGCGGCTCATCGCTGCGGTGCCGCACCGCCCGGAGCTGACCTGGTTGCGGGTGCGCGACCTCGTCCGTGAGCTGCACCCGCGGGTACTCAGCGCGGGCGACCATTCCCGGCGTATCAAAGCGGTGGCGGTCTTCGCCCAGGGCATCCCGGGCGGCCTCCGCGTGCTCACTGAGGGCCGGCTCGTCGTCGTTCCCGGGGACCGCCACGACGTGGTCATGGCCGCCTGCCTCGCCGAGCTCAGCGGAACCCGGCTAGCCGCCCTGCTCCTCACCGTCGGGACCGAGCCGGATCCACGGGTCCTGGCACTCACCCGGGCCACCCGCGCCACCGGCCTGCCGATCCTGGTCATTGACGACAACAGCTACGAGACCGCGACCCGCGTGCGTGATCTCGACCAGGGATTGCCGGTCGACGACCTCGAACGGATCGAGGCCGTTACAGACAGTATCGCCGATGCGCTGGACGCGTCCTGGCTCGAGTCGCTGCACGGCTCCGCCCGGTTCCGGCGGCTCAGCCCCGCCGCTTTCCGCTACCACCTGGTCGAGCAAGCCTGCGCCGCCGGCGCGCGCCTGGTCCTGCCCGAAGGCACCGAGCCCCGGATCGTGCAGGCCGCGGTCGTGTGCGCCGAGCGAGGTATCGCCCGCAGCGTGCTGCTGGGACCGCCGGACCAGGTGGCAGAGCTGGCCCGTGGCCTTGGGCTGCACCTGCCCGACGGCGTCACTGTGGTCGACCCCCAGGCTGTCGCCGAGCGCTACGTCGCCCCGCTCGTCGAGCTACGGAAAGACCGCGGCTGGACCGAGGAAATTGCGTGCGATCGTCTCGCCGACCCGATCATGGTCGGCACCATGATGCTGCAGCAGGGCGAGGTGGACGGCCTGGTGGCAGGCGCGGTCCACACCACCGCGGCCACCGTTCGCCCCGCGCTGCAGATCCTGGGCACCAGGCCAGGTAGCCGCCTGGTCTCGTCGGTGTTTTTCATGTGCCTGCCCGACGAGGTGGTCGTCTACGGCGATTGCGCCATCAACCCTCAACCCGGCGCCGAAGACCTGGCCGACATTGCCATCCAGAGCGCGGCGTCGGCACGGGCATTCGGCATCGAACCCCGGGTGGCCATGATCAGCTTCAGCACGGGCACCTCCGGCTCGGGCACCGATGTCGACAAGGTCGCCGAGGCGACCCGGATCGTGCGCGAACGTGAACCCGGTCTGGCCGTGGACGGCCCGCTGCAGTACGACGCCGCCGCCATCACCTCGGTAGGGCAAGCCAAGCGGCCCGGCAGCGCAGTGGCCGGACGGGCCAACGTCTTCATCTTCCCGGACCTCAACACGGGCAACACGACATACAAGGCTGTCCAGCGCAGCGCACAGGTCGTGAGCATGGGCCCGATGCTGCAGGGCCTGTCCAGGCCCGTGAACGACCTCAGCCGCGGTGCCTTGGTGGACGACATCGTCTACACGCTGGCGCTCACCGCGATCCAGTCCCGGGCCCGCCAAATCTAGCCGCCTTCCGGGGGCTATCCGGCATCATCAAAACGATCACTGACCGCGTGTGCGCAGATTCGCTCGTGCATTACCCGAACACTACCCGGACCCGGCCGAAAAGGGCCGGGATATACCTTCCCGTCCAATATACATCGTTCGGTAGGACCTTCGCCTCTATTGAGGGCCCGGTGCACGGCGTTGAGTCAGTGCCAGGTACCTGCGCCGATAGCCCGGTCCCGTACCGGCGGCTTGCATTGCCGGTCGTCACAATTTCCCCAAGGGAGCGACGACATGAAATACGTCCCACCAGGCCTGCCCGGCAGCATTGTCTCCGTCCAGCCTAGGTATGAGAATTTCATCGGAGGCAAGTGGCTGGCGCCGACGCACGGTAAGTACCGTGTGAACCTGGCCCCGGCGACCGCGGGTCCGATCACCGAAGTGGCCGACTCCACGCCCGAGGATGTCGAGCTCGCGCTGGACGCTGCGCACGCGGCCAAGGACGCCTGGGGCGAGGCGTCAGCCGCGGAGCGGGCGGAGGTACTCAACGCGATCGCCGATGCGGTCGAGAATAACAAGGAAATGCTCGCGGTCGCGGAGAGCTGGGAGAACGGCAAGCCGGTCCGCGAGACGCTGGCGGCCGACATTCCCCTGGTTGTCGATCACTTCCGGTACTTCGCCGCCGCGGCACGCGCCGAGGAGGGGCGCTCGACAGAGATCGAGAAGGACCTGATCGCCTACCACTTCCGCGAGCCCCTGGGTGTAGTGGGTCAGATCATCCCCTTCAACTTCCCGATGCTGATGGCGGCGTGGAAGCTCGCGCCGGCGCTCGCGGCAGGTAACTGCTCGGTGATCAAGCCCGCCTCGCCGACGCCGTGGTCGATCCTCAAACTGATGGAGACCATCGAAGACGTCCTTCCGCAGGGTGTGATCAATGTCGTGACCGGTCCCGGTGCGGAGATCGGCAAGGCGCTGGCCGCGAACCCGCGTATCGCCAAGGTGTCCTTTACCGGGGAGACCGTCACTGGCCGGCTGATTATGCAGTACGCCGCGCAGAACCTGATCCCTTCTACCGTGGAATTGGGCGGCAAGTCGCCGAACATCTTCTTCAACGATGTGATGGCTCATGACGATGACTTCCTCGACAAGGCGGTCGAGGGCCTGGTGCTGTACGCGTTCAACAAGGGCGAAGTATGCACCTGCCCGTCGCGGGCCCTGATACAGGCCGACATCTACGACGAGTTCATGGCCCGCTGCCTGGAACGCATCGCCGCCATCAGGCAGGGCAATCCGCTGGACAGTGATACCCAGCTTGGGCCGCAGGTCTCCGCGCAGCAGATCGAGAAGATTGCCTCCTACGTTGACATCGGCCGCAACGAGGGCGCGCAGGTGCTCATCGGCGGCGAGCGGGCCCGCGTGGACGGGGCGGAGTTCGCGGACGGCTATTACTTCCAGCCGACGGTGCTGAAAGGCGACAACAAGATGCGGGTGTTCCAGGAGGAGATCTTCGGTCCCGTGCTTGCGGTCACCACGTTCACCGATGACGCGGACGCGCTGGCGATCGCGAATGACAGCCTCTACGGGCTGGGCGCCGGTGTCTGGACCCGGGACGGCAGCCGGGCGTACAAGATGGGCCGCGGCATCAAGGCCGGTCGCGTCTGGACGAACTGCTACCACCAGTACCCGGCAGGTGCCGCGTTCGGTGGCTACAAGATCTCCGGCATCGGCCGGGAGAACCACCGCATGATGCTGGATCACTACAGCCAGACGAAGAACCTCCTCGTCAGCTACAGCAGCAAACCGCTCGGGCTGTTCTAAGGAGCCGGTGATGTCGGAGCCGATTGCCCTGGCCCGCATCACCGCCACCCCGGCCGCGCGCGAGGCGATCCGTCTCCTCCGCGCGGTCCGGGGCGCCCCGGTGATGTTCATCCAATCCGGCGGCTGCTGTGCCGGCAGCACGCCGATGTGCTATCCCGTCGGGGAGTTCCTCATCGGCGACATCGACGTCCTGCTCGGCGACATCGACGGATGCCCGTTCTACATCGACAAGCGCCTGGATGAAGCCTGGCACCAGGAACAGTTTCTGCTCGATGTCGCCCACGGTGAACCCGAAGACTTCTCACTAGCAGCCGGGGACAACCTTCATTTCGTCACCCGCTCCCCCGTCTGCGTCTCGCCGGGCGCACCCGGGCCGCCGAGCGCACCGCACGACAATGTCTTTCCCCCCGCCCCTGAAGAGAGCACACCATGAGAGCAGCAGTTGTCACCGATTTTCACTCCCCCTTGCAGGTGAAGGAGGTTCCGGTCCCAGTGCCGGGCGCAGGTGAGGTTCTCGTCCGGATCGAGACGAGCGGGCTGTGCCACACCGATATCCACGCCGCGCACGGCGACTGGCCGGTAAAGCCGGTACCGCCCTTCATTCCCGGGCACGAGGGCGTCGGCCGTATCGAGAAGCTCGGCACCGGCGTGACCACCCGTGCGATCGGCGACCGGGTCGCGATCGCGTGGCTCGGTTACGCGTGCGGCGAGTGCCGCTACTGCAACAGCGGGTGGGAGACGCTGTGTGAGAGTCAGGAGACCTCCGGCTACTCCATCAACGGCGCCTTCGCCGAGTACGCCGTCGTCTCCGCGGCGTTCGCCTCGCCGGTACCGGAGGGCGTGTCCTCCCGGGACGCCGCGCCGCTGGCGTGCGCAGGAGTGACGACCTACAAGGCGATCAAAGTTGCCCGGGTCGCGCCTGCCGAGACGGTCGCCATCTTCGGCGTCGGAGGGCTAGGGCATCTGGCGCTGCAGTACGCCCGCATCGCCGGTGGGTTCGTCATCGCCGTGGACATCGAAGATCACAAGCTCACGATGGCCTCGGAGTTGGGCGCCGACCATGTCGTCAACGCGCTGACCAGCGATCCGGTCGAGGCGATCCAGGCTCTCGGCGGTGCCGATGTGGCCGTCGCACTCACGGTGTCGCCCGCGGCGTTCGATCAGGCCTACCGGTCGCTGCGCCGCGGCGGGCGCCTGGTGTGCGTCGCGCTTCCCCCAGACAACGCGACCCTGAGCGTGCCGATCTTCGACACCGTGATCAACGGCAAGACGGTCATCGGCTCGATCGTCGGCACCCGTAACGACCTCCGCGACGTGTACGCCCTGCACGCCGCCGGCCGCACCAAGGTGATCTCGGTCGACCGCAAGATCGACGAGGTCAACCAGTCCATCGATGACGTCCTCGCGGGCCGGATCCTGGCCCGTGTCGTCTTCCAGCTCTGATCCCGGACGATCAATGGGGCGGGGGTAACGAACCCTCACAACCTGCTCTCGGGGTGGAGCGGCGGCCCGCAGCGTTGCCGCCGATGCAGGAACCTTTGCGGCGGTGTCACCCGGCGCCCCCGGCAGGCTTGCGGTACATCCGGTAATGCAGGACGAGGAACGGGAAGCCGAAGACGGAAAAGGCGTGATCGGCCCGCAGCTCGCCCTTCTCCAGAAAGACATCGAGCTGCTCGGCGAAACCGCGGACCGCTAGCACCGTGAGGTCCCGGCTGTCCGGGTCGACGTAGGCGAGGTAGTGACCCGGCTGATCCAGGTCACTGTGGCTGGTCAGGATCAGGCCCCCGCCCGGGCGGGCCCGTGGCAGCAGCGTCGCGGTGAAACTGGCCTGCGGCAGCGGGAAGCCGACACTGACGTACCCGCGGCCGCCATGCCGGTAGGTGGTGTAGATGCCGACGTAGATCGGCTCGTCGGTATCGGTGAACGACCGGATCCAGCCGCGGATCGTCGGGGCGCTGTCATCGGCGCCGGGCAGCGTGATCGTGTCGATCCGGCTGCGGATGCCCCGCTGGGTCTCCCGCTGGTTCATGGGCACGTTCGCCTGCCCCAGCGGCCGGGCGACCAGCGTCCGGTAGAGCAGATAGCCGGGGCGCACCCACAGCCGCCACTGCGGAACGATGTCGAGCGCGAACCGGGTGGTGTGCTCGTAGAACTCGCGGACCAGGGGGTCGATGCCCGCCGGGTCGAAATCCGGGCCAGCCAGCTCGTCCACCGACGCGACGATCCCGACATCGGGCGCGCCGGCGACATAGCGGCCGCCGAGCACCCCGGCGAGCTCGCGGACGTAGCCGGTGCCGACGTACCGGGACCGGGCTTCCCGGGGCACCACGAAGGGCAGATCCTCCGCCCGGACCCGTTCCGCGAGCAGGGTCACCTGCGCGTCCCGGAACACCAGCGCCGATGTCACCCGGTAGGCCAGCATCACGGCGCTGGCGACGATCGCCGGCGGCGCCGTCCCCCGCCGCCCGCCGATCGCCCCGCCCACCGCGGCCCCGAACAACGGCCCGAGCAGCACCTTCTGGGGGCGGACCCCGAGTAGGCCGCCGAGGGCCCCGGTCGCCGCGCCCACCGTGATGGGCCGGGCGGGCGTCAGCCGGCCGGCCGCCCATCCCAGCGGGGCGACGAGCGCGGCGCTGGTCGCTATCCGCTGCCACAGCGGCGGGATCTCCCCCGGACGTTGCCGGGCCCGGGCCACCGCCTCCGACGCGGCCAGCACCGCGGCTCCGGCGACCGCTCCCAGGCCAGCCGCCCGCATGCCGCGATGAGCGGTCAGGGCGGCCCCGGCCACGCCGCCGATCACGCCAGCCGCGAGGATCTGCTTTCCCCGGTCCGCCGTCGTCCCCGGCTCATCCGCTGTCATCCCCACAACGTACTGTGGCCGGATGCCGGGCACCCCGCGCCACAGTCAACAGCCTGCTGGTTCATGCCTGTGGAGGCAGGCGTCCGCCGTCAGGCCAGGCTGGCGCGGATGGCCAGGCAGCGGCGGGTGGAGCGCCCGGCGAGCATCAGCCGGGCGAGGCTGGCCACCGCCGCCGCGGCGGCCAGGGCGGGGGAGAGCCTTCCTGGCGCCGTGGCCAGCTGGCCCGCCAGCAGGGCAAGACCGAGCCCGTCCGCGCCCATCGCGCCGAACCCGGCGACCGCTGCCGCCATAGGGGCACCGCGCGGCCAGGCCGGCAGCCAGCGGGTGAGCCGGCCGGTGGTGGCGATACCGACCAGGGCAGCGCAGGCCGTGACCCCGATAGCCACGGCCACGAGGTGGAGGACGGGCGACAGGCCCGTCCAGTGCCAGGGCTGGCTGAGGCGGATGCCAAGGTGGCTCGCGGCGGCCGCGGCGACCCACAGCAGGCCGACCAGCGGGCCGGTCGCCAGCAGGATGACCGCTACGCGGCGTGCCTGGCTGGCGGCGATCTCGGCCCGGAAAGCGTCGGCGATCTGGGCCGGGGCGCCGAATTCACGGATCGCCGTCCCGGCGGCCCGGGCCGGGGGCACTCCGGCGGACCGGTGGGCGTCCGCCGCATCCATGAGCCCGGACCGCAGCTCGGCCACGATGCCGGCCCGGGCCCGGGCCGGGCCGGGCAGCCGGGCCGTGACCTCGGCCAGGTAGCGCTCCACGGCCGGGCCGGCACCCGTATCCGGCGGGCCTGGCCTGGTCACGGTGAACTCATCACTGGTGGCGCAGGTTGCAGCAGGGCGGTGACGGCCGCAGAGAAGTCCTGCCAGGTGCTGCGCTCGGTATCAAGCGCCCGCCGCCCGGCCGGCGTCAGCTGGTACACGCGGCGCCGCCGGCCGGCCGCCGCTGACCAGCTCGCCTGAACCAGGCCTGCCCGCTCCAGGCGGTGCAAGGCCGGGTACACCGTGCCAGTCGGCAGGTCGACGTGGCCGCCGCTGCGGACCCGCAGGGCTTCCATGATCGCGTAACCATGACGTGGCTCCGGCTCGAGCACCGCGAGCAGGATGCCGTCCAGGTGGCCCTTCAGCGTTTCCGCTCTCATAGGTAGCCATGCTACTCTTCCTTGTAATAAGTAGCGTTGCTACATATAGCGATCCTGCCTTCGCCGGCGACAACAGGCAGGGCGACAAGAGGCAGGGCGACAAGAGGCAGGGCGACAAGAGGAGACCAGCTATGGACACCTCGACCCGGCCACCGAGCCTCGCGGGCCGGTACGGAGCCGTGCGCTGGCGGTCGGCTGGCTACTGGCTGGCCACCCTCCCGGTGGTGGCCGAACTGGGACTCGGCGGGATCTGGGACATCACGCGCATTCCCTACGTCCGCGACCTCCTGACCCACCTCGGCTACCCGTCTTACTTCCTGGTGCTGCTGGGAACCTGGAAAGTGCTGGGCGCGATCGCCCTGCTCATCCCGGGTCGCCCGCTGCTCAAGGAGTGGGCCTATGCGGGCGCCTTTTTCGTCTACACCGGGGCCATCGCCTCCCACCTGACCACGGGCTACGACGTCGGCGAGGTGGGGCTGCTCGCCGTCATGACGACGCTGACCGTCCTGTCCTGGGCCCTGCGGCCCCCCAGTCGCCGCACACATTCATCACCCGACGGCGCGCGTCCGCACTGGAAGGTCAGGTGACCGACGATGGCCCGCACACTGAGCCTCCTCGTCCGCAATCTCCTGTTCACCGCCGTGGTGCCGGTGCTCGGCGGAGCCTGGGTTCCCTGGTGGATCCTGACGCGCCACGGGCCAGCAATCACTCCGGCCGTCTGGGAGGCGCTGCCGGTCATCGCGGCCGGGATGGTCCTGTACGCGTGGTGTACCTGGAGCTTCGCGGCCGTGGGACGGGGCACGCCGGGCCCGTGGGACGCACCATTGCGCGTCGTCACCGCCGGCCCTTACCGCTGGGTGCGCAACCCGATCTACATTGCCGCGCTGCTGGTCGTCCTGGGAGAGGCGTGGCTGTTCATGTCGCCGTGGCTGCTGGCCTACGCAGGCATCATGGCAGTCTTCTTTCACCTGTTCGTCACCGGCTACGAAGAACGAACGCTGCGGCGCCGCTTCGGACCCACCTACCTGGAGTACCGGCACCTGGTTCCGCGCTGGATCCCGCGTCCGCCGCGGCGGATCGCCGGCCGCGCAGCCGCCAGGGCAGAATGACCGGCATGGATCTCCGATTGCGGGACCGCGTCTACCTGGTGACGGGGGGAAGCCGGGGGCTGGGGTTCGCTGCGGCCCTGGCGCTCGTCGCCGACGGCGCTCACGTCATGCTGAGCGCGCCTCATAAGTCCACGGCCTCTGCCGCCGCGGACCGTCTCACCCAGGCCGCTGCGGCCCTGCGGACCCAGGACGGCCCGGCGGGCAACGCCGCGTGGGCCGTTGCCGACAACGCCGATACCGGCACCCCCGGCCTGCTGATCGCCGCCGCGCGGGAGCGCTTCGGCCGCCTGGACGGCGCTCTCATCAGCGTGGGCGGATCACCACCCGGGACGATCGCGGACACGGGGGACGACGCGTGGCGGTCCGCGTTCGAGAGCGTTTTCCTGGGCGCCGTCCGGCTGGCCCGTGTGCTCGCGGAGAACCTGGACGGGGAGAGCCCTGACGGCGGCGGGAGCAGTCCGCTGCGCGGGACGGGTGGTTCCATCCTCTTCGTGCTGGCCGCCTCCGTCCGCGCTCCGCTCCCTGGCCTCGCCATCTCCAACGGGCTTTTCCCCGGCTTGGCCGGCGTGGTGAAGACCCTCGCCGACGAGCACGGCCCGGCCGGGATGCGGGTCAACGGGCTGCTGCCGGTCAGGATCGCCACCGACCGGGTCCGCCAGCTGGATGCCCTGCTCGGCGACCCGGACGAGGTACGCGCCCGGGTGTCCCAGAACATCCCGCTGCGCCGGTACGGCGAACCTGACGAGTTCGCGCGGACCGCCGCGTTCGTACTCTCCCCCGCCGCTTCCTACATCACCGGCAGCATGATCCCGGTAGACGGCGGCGCTATCCGCTCCTTCTAAGCCACAGACCCGGTGATTCACCAGGGCGAGCCGCCAGTGGGCCGCCCAGGGGACGTTCGCCCGGCTGGCCCGGGACGGAGGTCTCTGCCTGCCCCGAAGTCAGCGCGGCATCGTGTCTCGTGGAGCGATCTAGCCAGGCAACCTCAGAGACTTCCTGCGAAGGAGGGGTTGAGATGCCGGACCTCATCCACGACACGCCCGCGGCCCACCCCGCGGACTCCGCCACCCAGGACGACCGCGCGCGCCAGCAGACGGTCAGGCAGATCGAGCGCAAACGGCTTTATCGCAGCAGTGCCGCCGTGTCGGGCCTGGGCATGATGCTGCTCGTCCTCATCTGGGCCGTCTCGCAGTACCACGACGCGGGCGGATGGCCGGCTCAGGGGTTCAGCCAGTCCTCGGGGATTCACGACGTGTGGAGTCTCTGGATCGTCTACCCGGTCGGCGCGTGGCTGCTGCTGGTCGCCGCAGGCGGCTGGAACGTGCACCTGCGCAAGCCGCTCCCCGGAGGTCTCGACACCGCGAAGAAGTGATGAACATGAACGTGTCACCCATGACCCCGCCCGGGTGCGGAGTGAAGGTGCTGGTCTCCGCAGCCTCGAAGCACGGAGCGACCGCCGAGATCGCCGAGGCGATCGGCCGGGCGCTCGCCGGTGAGGGTTACGCCGTCACCGTGCTGCCGCCGGACCAGGTCCGTTCCGTCGAGGACTACCACGGGATCGTCCTCGGCAGCGCCGTCTACACCGGCCACTGGCTCGGACCCGCCAAGGACCTGGCGAGCAGGTGCCGCGACACGCTCGCGGCCCGCCCGGTGTGGCTGTTCTCCAGCGGCCCGGTGGGTGATCCGTCCGGCAAGATGGCCCAGGGCATGACCCAGATCCCGGTCGAGGTTCCCCGCATCCGCGCGACGGTCGGCGCGCGGGATCACCGGATGTTCGCCGGCAAGCTGGACCGTAAGAAGCTGAACCCGGCCCAGCGGCTGTCCCTCCTGGTGTTCCGCGGGCTGGACGGGGACTTCCGCGACTGGGCCGAGATCCAGCGCTGGGCCGAGGGGATCGCGGACCAGCTCACGCTCACTCCGCGGTAGCCCGGGCCGCCCAGCCGGGCCGGCCAGCCGGGCCGGGCGTTACAGTCGGGCGGTGACCAACGGTGACCCGTCGACTGGGCCGCTGCGGCGTGGGCTGCAGACTGACCGGCTGGAGGCGCTCAGCGACGGGGTGTTCGCGATCGCCGTCACCCTGCTGGTGCTCGACATCGCGGTTCCCGTCACCGCGGAGCACCATCTGCTGAGATCCCTGGCCCAGCTGTGGCCGTCCTATCTGGCTTACGTGGTCAGCTTCTCGACCATCGGGGCCTCCTGGCTGGGGCACAGCGCGATCACCGAGTACCTGGAGCGCGCGAACTCCGTGTTCGTGCGGCTGAACCTGCTGCTGCTCCTGCTCATCGCGTTCCTGCCGTTCCCGACCCGGCTGTTCGCCGACTACATCGGGAAGGATCAGCCCGAACGCGTCGCGGCCACGATCTATGGGGTCAGCCTGCTCCTGTCGTCCACGTTGCTCTGGGTGCTGTGGCGGTACGCGCTGCACGCCCGGCTCGTCCGGCCCGACGCGGCGGACCAGGACATCCAGTTCCTGACCCAGCGGCTCACCCCCGGCCTGGCCGGCTACCTGATCCTGATCGTCGCCGGGCTCTTCGTCCCGGTCATCGCCGTGGTCGGGTACCTGGCCATCGCGCTGTACTACGTCATCCCGTTCCGGCGCTTCGGGCAGATCGCCCCACTCGGCCGCTGGCGGCGGCGCGGCAGCCCGCCGCCCTGACCGCGGCAGGCCGCGGCGCCTGCTACTTCGGCCCGGGCACGGCCCGTTTCAGGGCGGCGATCCCCAGGGCGCCGGCCGGCACGAGCGTGACGAGGGCGGGCAGCTGGTACCGCCACGAGAACTCGAACAGGTCGGACACCAGCAGCACGCACGTACCCGAGGCGAAAAACAGCAGGCAGGCCAGGGCCAGCGACCGGGTCGCCGGGTCCGACCGCCAGCGGCGGCGCAGCAGCACCCCGGACCCGGCCAGCCCGGTGACCACGCACACGGCCAGCAACGGTCCGGGGGTGAAGCCGCCATCCAGCTGGTAGGAGTGCAGGAATCCGGCGGCCGGCCGCCAGACGGCCGGGGTGCCCCCGCCGAACTGGGCGATCTCGGCCGCCACGTCCTGCCTGGTCGAGTGCGAGGAGAAGTACGGGAACGTCGTCTGGAACTGCCAGCGCGAGATGGGCGTGTCCCCGGGGCTGGTGTCGCGGGTCAGCGCGAACAGCTTGACCACGTCACGGGCGTAAGCGCCGAGCAGCCGCAGCGGCTGCTGGGTCAGCACCTGGTGGTTGAAGTTGGAGAGCAGGCTGTCGGTCTCGGCCCGCGGCAGCTTCGCGTAGTACGGCCGGACCGGGGAACCGGGCTCGAACTCCAGCCAGTCCGCGCCCCTGGCCTGCTGAGCCGGAGTCGGGCAGATGGCCCGCTCGGCCGCCGGCAGCCTGATCGTGGCGCAGTCCGCGGCGGCCGCGGCCCTCCCGTAGAACGAGGTGACGCCGGTGTGGGACAGGCTGAAGTCCCCGGCCACCGCGTAGGAGACGGTGCAGTAGGCCGCGATCGGCAGGGCGAACGCGGCGCAGAACACGGCGGCCCGCCCGGCGGCGCGCCGCCAGCCGCCGCCCGCGGCCAGCAGGTAGATCACCCCGGGCAGGATCAAGGCCTCGCCGACCTGGGCGAACGTGGCCGAGGTGCCCAGGACCAGGCCCGCCGCGACGGCTGCCCGCCACCCGGGCCCCGGCCGCCATGCCAGGATGGCCAGGCCGGCCACGATCAGGGCCTCGAACCACGTGCCCGGCATGATGGCCTGCTCGTTCTGCAGCTGGTAGGCGTCCAGCAGGACCGGAGCGATGGCCAGCGCGGCCAGCCACCGGGACACGCCGCGGCGCACCAGCAGCAGGTAGATAACCACGGCCATGGCCAGGCCCAGCAGGTGCTGGACCGCGGCGACCGCGCCGAAGTCGGCCACGAACAGGATCGCCCGCAGCGGCCCCTTGTAGCCGACCGGGTCCATCCCCTCGGCGTTGTAGAGATACCGGCTGGTGTCGATGTAGAACAACGCCGGCCGGTAGGCGAACTGCACGAGCACGCGGAGCACCAGGCCGGCCGCGAGCAGCAGGAGCGCCAGCCAGTGCCGCCGGACCAGGCCGGTCCCGGCGGCGCGCCACCGGGCCGGGTGCCCGCCCTCCACCGGGGTGCCCTGTCCACCGGCCACCCTCGCCTGGCCGCTGCCCAGCACGCGGGTCACCGGACGGCTACCTTCCGTGACCGGCCCTGCTTGCGAGGTGACGCCGGTGTCACGTGGTCGGGACGGCGTGGCCGCCGCTGGACAGGCAGAGGGCGAGCAGCACCGTGACGATCGTCAGCCACCGGGTCATCCGGTTGCGCGGCACCTGGGTCAGCGCGGCCCAGGCCACCGCGGTGTACCAGGCGAAGACCCAGGGGGCGACGAGGATCCAGGCGAACGTCAGCGCGAACGGCGCCACGACCTCGGCGGGCTGGTCGGAGGAGATCCGCCGGTAGACGAGCCAGGCCACGATGAACAGCGCGATCGGCCAGAGGCAGCTGATGATGGTGGCCATCGTGTTCTGCGGGACGCCGAACGCCTGCCCGGTAAGCTCGAACACCCGCCAGGGTGAGGGCAGCGTGACCAGCTTGAGCCCGCCGAACACCGGTTTTATCGCGCCGAGCCCGTAGTAGCTGTAGCTGAGCACGAGCGTGGCCACGGCGACCACGGTCATCCGGCTGAGGCGCAGCCATTCACGGTTGCGCAGCAGGGGAAAGGCCAGTCCCAGGCCGATCAGCACCGCGTAGATCTTCACCCCGCAGGCCAGGCCGATCAGCACCCCGACCACGACGTCGCCCCAGATCCCGGTGAACCGGCGGGCGACCTGGATGGCGCCGATCGCGGCGGCCGCCACCAGCGTGTCGAGGTGGCCGCCGCTGACCAGTTCCAGGATGAGGACCGGGTTGGCGGTCCAGAACAGCGTGGCCCGCACCGGGTCGTCCGAGGTCAGCAGCAGCAGCAAGCCCACGCCGATGAAGACGATCCCGTTGAGGATCATCAGGACCCAGATGGTGGTCGCGACGTTCGCGTGGCCGATCGAGGCCGCGAACCACTGGATCGTGGTGGCGAACGGGCCGTAGACGGACGGCTGCGCCTTCCACATGGTCCCGACGACCTGGGTGTAGGCGGAGTGGGCGCCCAGGAAGGCCAGCGGGTTGGTGGTGTACGGGTTGCCGCCCAGCGAGGCGATCCGGCCGTAGGCCGCGTAGCTCGCGGTGTCCGAGGACCCCACCGGGGTGAGGCAGACCATGAGCCCGACGATGCCCGTGCTGACCAGCAGCAGGATCCGCGGGTTGGGCCGCCAGCCCTGGCTGTGCGCCCACAGCATGCCGGCCAGCCCGAGACAGGCGAGGATGTCGCTGAGGTACAGCATGAGGCTGGCCAGCACGTGCTGCGAGCTCAGCGACGGCAGCAGCCGGGACAGCGGCAGCAGGACGGGCAGTGTCTCCGCGTTGGGGGCGGTGGCCCCGAGGAGCATGCCCACCAGCAGGCCGGCCAGCGAGAGGGAGACGGCGACCTTGGGGTGGGACAGCCTGCTCCAGGCGAGCTTGCGGATGAGGTTGCTCATCAGCCGCTCGATGGGCCCGTTGCGGCCTTCCAGCGGATCAGGCGCCACCGGCTGCTCGGCTGGCGGGGTCAGCCCGGGCCTGCCAGCAGAGTGAGTGGACACCTGGGTCACTCTGCGCCACACCTCCATGGACCATCTGGGGCGGCTGTTAGCTAACCCTGTCTACATGCCTAGTCTGAGCGTAGGGTGAGTGCCGGAGGCGGCACGCCAGCTTTACTGAATCCTTCCGGCGAATTCATATCGTTGCGTGGCTGCGGAACTTCCCGTATCAGAACAGACTACTCATCCCGGACTTCCCGGGCTTGCGTGACTTCCCCGCACTCGCCCGTTGTGGCCAGAAATCTCATCACCCCGCACGGGGCGCCAGGCCAGCATCCGGCCGGCTCGCCCCCGTGGTCCCGGCCGGCAGGCCCGGCGGGGGCCAGGCTGGCCGGGTGAGCCGGCCGGACGGGCCGTTGCGGAGAAAAGAGGGCCGGGGCGGCCCGGGCGGTCGCTAGAGGCGGGCGGCAGACAGCTCGCCAGTGCTGCTGCTGGGCTGCGGGCCGGCCTGCTCCTCCGCCAGGCGGGCAGCGGTGTAGCGGTTCTCCGGGACCGGGAGGCCGAGGTTGCCGCGCAGCGTGCTGGACTCGTACTCGGCGCGGACCAGGCCCCGCTCACGCAGGATGGGCACCACCTCGCCGGTGAACCGGCGGAACTGGGACGGGTGCCCGATGTGGATGTTGTAGCCGTCCAGCGCGCGGCCCTCGAACCAGCGTTGCATCTCGTCCGCCACGGTCTTGGGTGAGCCCGCGAACGGGGTCGGCTTCGGGCCGGAGATCGCCTGCACGGTCTCCCGCAGCGTGTAGCCGTGGTCGCGGGCCAGCCGGACGATCTTCTCGGCCTGGGTCCGGAAGCCCCGCTCGGCCACGTGCAGCACGTCGGGGAACGGCGCGTCCAGGTCGTACTGCCGGAAGTCGTGCCAGGCGAACGGGCGGCCCAGCTCGCCGAGCGCCTTTTCGAAGTCCTGGTCGGCCACCTGCAGGTCGTGCTCGATCTCGCGGGCTTCGGTATCGGTGTCGCCGACGAATACCCGGACGCCGGGCATCACGATGAGGTGGTCGGGGTTGCGGCCCTTGGCGGCCGCGCGGGACTTGATGTCGGTGTAGAAGGCCTGGCCCTGCTCGATCGACGCGGCGTGGGTGAAGATGCCCTCGCCGATGGTGGCGCCCAGGTCACGACCCTGCTCGGAGTCGCCGGCCTGGAAGATGACCGGCTGCCCCTGCGGCGAGCGGGAGATGTTGAGCGGGCCGACGACACCGAAGTGCTCGCCCTTGTGGTTCAGCGCGTGCTGCCGGGTCACGTCCAGGAACCGGCGGGCCTCGCGGTCGCGGGGGAACGCGTCCGCCTCGTAGGAGTCCCACAGGCCCTGGGCGACCTGGACGAACTCCAGCCCGCGGCCGTACCGCGTGTCGTAGTCGTAGTGCTCGTCCCGGCTGAAGTTGCCGGCCGCGCCCGCGTCGCCGCTGGTCACCACGTTCCACCCGGACCGGCCGCCGCTGATCAGCTCCAGTGAGGCCAGCCGCCGGGCCAGGTTGAACGGGTCGTTGTAGGACGTGGTCATGGTGGCGACCAGGCCGATATGCCGGGTCACCATGGCCAGCGCGGACAGCAGCGTCATCGGCTCGAGCCGGTTCAGGTAGTGCGGCGGGGAGTCCGGGGTGATGAACTGGCTGTCCACGATGAAGACCAGGTCGAACTTGGCCGCCTCGGCCGCCTGGACCTGCTCGGAGTACCAGCCGATGTTCACGCTGGCGTCGCCGGGGATCTCCGGGTCCAGCCACTGGAAGTGCTGGCCGGGGCCGCCTACCCCCATGGTGACGGCGCCGAGCTTGATCTGCCGGTTGCTCATCTGAGCTGTCCTTCCGTGGCGAGCTGCCCGTCCGTGGTGAGCCGGTGGTGCGTGAGCTGGCCGCGCGCCGCGCGGCCGCGGGCCAGGGTCAGCCATTCGCTGTGGCGGTGGCAGGCGGCGCGGCGGTGCTCACCGGCCGCGGCGAGCGGGGGCTGGACCGTGCAGGCGGCAGCCGCGAACGCGCAGCGCGGGGCGAACACGCAGGCGTCCGGGCCGCCGAGGCCGGCCAGCAGGGCCTCCGGCAGCTCGCCCGCCTCGGCGACGGTGCGGGTGAGCTGCCGCGGGGACAGTTCCCGGTCATGCCGGACGCTCGGGGCGGACGCCATCAGCAGGGCCGTGTACGGGTGCTCGGGGGCGGCGAATACCTGGTCCACCGGGCCGTCCTCGACGATCCGGCCCCGGTAGAGCACGACGACGCGGTCGGCGATGCCCGCCAGCGAGCTGAGGTCGTGGGAGATGATCACGATGGACAGCCCTAGCGAGGTCCGGAGCTGCTCCAGCAGGCGCAGGATGTAGTTGCGGTTGCTGGCGTCCAGGGCGCTGACCGGCTCGTCGCAGATGAGCAGCCGGGGCTCGGTGGCCAGGGCCCGGGCGATCGACACGCGCTGGCGCTGGCCGCCGGAGATCTGGCCCGGGGTGCGTGGCAGCACGGAGTCGTCCAGGCCGACCTGGCCCAGCGCCGTGACGACCCGCCGGCGGATCTCGGCCCGGTCGGCCTGGCCCTGCAACGTGACCCCCTCGGCGACGATGTCGTCCACGGTCATCTCGGGGTCGAGCGAGCGGAGCGGGTCCTGGAAGACCAGCTGCAGATGACCGCGGCGGCGCTCGGCCCGCCGGGCGCCGCGCCGCAGGGCGGAGATGGTGGTGCCCTCGAACACGACCTGGCCGGCCGCCGGGCTGACCAGGCCGGCCACGGTCCGGGCCAGGGTCGTCTTGCCCGAGCCGGTCTCGCCGACCAGGCCGACGATCTCGCCGGGCCCGATGGCCAGGTCGACCCCGCTGAGCACCTGCGTGGCCCGCCAGCCGCGGCCCAGGACCACGTCGAGCGACTCGACCGCGAGCAGCGGCGCGGTGTCCGGGGGGCTCGTTTCCGGGAGGCCGGGGGCGGCGGCGGTCACCGGGCGGCCAGTTCGCCGGTGGACCAGGCCTCCTGGGCCCGGACGCAGCGCACCTCGTGCTGGTCGCCGACCGTGACCGGAGCGATGGGGCCGGTGCGGCAGGCGTCGGCCGCGACCGGGCAGCGCCCGGCGAACCGGCAGCCGGTGATGTCCGCCCCTACCGGCGGCGGCTGGCCCGCGATGACCCGCAGCTCGCGGCGGCGGAAGTCGCCGACCGAGGCCACCTCGAGGAGCGCCCGGGTGTAGGGGTGCCGGGGGCGTTCGATGATCTCCGCGGCCGGGCCGGACTCCACCACCTCCCCGGCGTAGAACACCACGACGCGGTCGCACAGCTCGGCGACCACGGCCAGGTCGTGCGACACGAACAGGACGGCCAGGCCGCGTTCGTCACGCAGCCGGCGCAGCAGGTCGATGATCTCGGCCTGGATGGTGACGTCCAGGGCCGTGGTCGCCTCGTCGGCCACGAGGAGCTCGGGGTCGCAGGAGATCGCGATGGCGATCATGACCCGCTGCAGCATGCCGCCGGACAGCTCGGCCGGGATCTGGTGGAACACGTGCTCCGGCTGATGCAGGCCCACGGCGGACAGCAGCTCGACAGAGCGCTGGTGAGCGGCTCGCCGGGACAGGCCCAGCTTCACCCGCAGCACCTCGGCCAGCTGGTGGCCCACGGTGATCGTCGGGTTCAGGTAGGACGCGGGATCCTGGAACACCGCGCCCATGTGGCTGCCGTGCACCTCTTCCCAGCCGCGCCGGGACAGGGTGGTCAGGTCGTGCCCGGCGAACGTCATCGAGCCGTGGTCGATGGTGCAGCCGGCGG
>Ga0187890_10001230_pt1 | contig 18605 bp, 15 predicted proteins | sample June2016WEW_21_1_FD_133005 | JGI IMG/M metagenome (GOLD analysis project Ga0187890, IMG submission 133005) | Peatland microbial communities from SPRUCE experiment site at the Marcell Experimental Forest, Minnesota, USA - June2016WEW_21_10 | ecosystem: Environmental > Terrestrial > Soil >... | reverse complement strand
CCGTTTTCGTTTCTCACCGTGACCGTGCGTCCGCCGAAGATCAGTTGACGGGCCAGCAAGACGCTCTTCCCGTGGAGTTGTTCGACTGCCCCCACGATCTGCACCGGCAGGCCGGCATGCAGGGCTTCCTGCGTTTCTTTGGTTAAATACGGGCCGACATGAGCGTCCACTACGCCTTCTGGACCGGCCACCAACAGATGCATGCCGACGGGACTTCCGGCGGTGCGTTTGGTGACGACTTCCTGAATGGTTCCGTTGAGAGTGGTTTCATGCGCCGCGTCGTAGACAGGACCAAAGCCGTGTCCAGTGCGGGTTTCGGGCGCGGGTTGGGCGCCGAGTGGAACAGCCAGGATCGCCAACAGCAGGCCAGCCAGCAGCCCCGCGATCAATTGAGTGGGTTTCGTCGAACGATTACGCCTCATGGATGCGCTCCTTGGAACTAGTGGGTGGTTCTTTGGTTCCCAATCTGGGTTTCCCAATCTGACTTTCCCGGCCGGGCTGCGCTGAGAAAGACGAGGGCTGAACTCTTGACTCAGAGCTCCGCACCTCCGCTCTTTAGCTGGAGCTGGCGAGAATCCTCCTTGGGTCTGCGACGGACAATGATTGCCGGATTATCTTCCGGCGGCTCCCAAGCGTCAACCCGGAAATCGGCCGAATGTTTCGCTTCTTGGTTCGCCATCTGTCGCATTTGTCGAGCCCGGCGGGACGGAGCAACAAAGGGGAGCCCAGGGACAGGTAACAGCAGAGTGCGCCACGCCGAGAACATTAGGCACCGTTGTTCCGGAAGAAAAGCTTACTCGCTGGTGAAGTAATCCACCGTCACTGGGTTCTCGAAGAGCGAATAGTCCCGGGTGACGACGGTGATGCCGCTATCGGTGACGAAGTAGCGGGAGCGGTCGGCTTCGGTGTCATAGCCGATCGTCGTGCCTTCGGGGAGATGGACGTTGCGGTCGATGATGCAGCGGCGGATGCGGCAGTGGCGTCCCACGGCCACATGGGAGAACAGGATAGACTGGTCGACCTCGGAGTAAGAGTTTACGCGAACGTCGGGCGAGAGCACGGAGTTTTTGACCATGCCGCCGGAGACGATGCAGCCGTTGGAGACGATGGAATCGACCGCGCTGCCCATGCGTTCCTTTTCGGCGAAGACGAACTTGGCGGGCGGGTACTGGCGCTGGTGGGTGCGGATGGGCCAATCCTGATCGTAAAGATTGAAAATGGGAGAGACCGAGACGATGTCCATGTTGGCTTCGTAGTAGGCCTCGAGCGTGCCCACATCGCGCCAGTACAGAGCCTCTTTCTTATTTTCGTCGACGAAGTCATAGGCGAAGACGCGATAGTCGCTGACCATCCTGGGGAGGATGTCTTTGCCGAAGTCATGGCTGGAGGACTGGTCCTCGGCGTCTTTGAGCAGGACGGGAATGAGCACGTCGGCATTGAATAAGTAGACGCCCATGGAACCGGCCACGCGCTCGGCGTTCCACGGGGAACGCAGTTGGGTCTGCGTGGGCTTTTCTTCGAAGCCATTGATGCGGCCGTCCCGGTCGACGTCGACCACGCCGAAGCGGGAAGTCTCGGCGGGATTGATCTGGATGGTGGCGAGAGTGACGTCGGCGGCGGAATCGCGATGCTGCTTCATCATCTTGCCGTAATCCATTTTGTAGATGTGATCGCCGGAGAGGATGAGGACGTGTTTGGGCTGCTCGGAGCCGATGGAATAAATGTTCTGGTAAACGGCGTCGGCGGTGCCCTGATACCACTGGTCGCTGACCCGCTTCATGGGGGGAAGCACTTCGATGAACTCTCCGACCTCGCGGCCGAGGATGTTCCAGCCCTCGCGGATGTGGCGGTTCAGAGAGAGCGCTTTGTATTGGGTGAGGATGTAGACGCGGCGCAGGTCAGAGTTGAGGCAGTTGGAGAGAGTGATATCGATGATGCGGTACATTCCACCAAAGGTAACGGCGGGCTTGGCGCGGTCGCGTGTAAGAGGATAAAGGCGCTCGCCGGCGCCGCCGGCGAGAAGGACCCCAAGAGTGTCTTTCATGAAAGCACCCTAGAAAAACAGTAGATGGTAGCACAGGTGGGAAAGTTGCCGGCGCCTGCTTGTGCTGGATCAGGGGTTGAAGGAGTGAGGGGCGATCCGGTTTGGGAAATTCGGGCGGAGCCTTACTCCAGCCGAGACAGCGCCTTTGGCTCTACTCAGAGCAGGCGGGGCAGGTATTTCCACATCACTATTTTTCTTTTTCCTCTTCGATCTTAATGCGGAGGGACTTGAGGAACTTGAGATCCTGATCGTTGATCTTGAATTCGGGATTGGTGGAGAGGGTAGTGACAAGGGAAGTCTTGTCAGAAGTTTTCTCGCCCTGCTTGCTGACGCCGATGGTGGCTTCGAGGACCAGAAAGATGTCGTAACCACCCTCTTTGATGCGGGAGACAACTTCGGCGATCTGTTCGGAATCGGAAAGAGACTCGTTGATGGCCTCGCCGAGTTCCTTCATGAGTTGCTTGAGTTGCTGGTCCACTTGGTTCCCCCCGATCGCCGTCGGCCCGAAACAGTACGAAATACTCAGATGCCTGCGGCCGCCGAACGGTTTCGAGAGCGGGAGCAGGTTTGCGTTATTGTAGCGCCATAGGCTGTTAAAATCGAGGCCGTGAGCAAGGTTTCTACTTTACGAAAGCTCGGAGTGGTGACGCGGGTGGCGACGCAACAGGCTAAGCGCAGCCGGATGGTGCGGGCGACTACCAGCGCTGTAGCTACAACGGCCCGCACATTTGGGCGGGTGCTGCATCAGTTGTGGCTGGAGGTTACGGGGCTTATTTTCTTAATCATGGCCCTCAGTTTTGGGGCCGCCACGGTGAGGGAGTACGGGAAGTATCATGCCGGGCAAGCTGGGGTAGGACGCGTGGCGGTTGCAATTTGTTTCACAGTGACGTTCGCGTGGTTTGGGGTGAGTTCGTTCTGGAGGGTAAGGCAGAAGGGGAGGGGCAGGGCACGATGACGTTGGTCGACTCGAGATGTGGACTCGGCGAGGCAGCGGCCCGATAGACCTGGGCCGCCGGACAGCCGAGGGCGGCTGTCCCCACTTGAGTTGCGGTGGCGCCTGGTTCGGAAAAGAGCTTTAGTCATGACGGAAAAAATCAAAGCTGCGGGCGGGAGGCTGGCGGCGGAGGTGGAAACGTCTTCGCACATTACGGTGAACCCGTTGTACACGCCGGCGGATCTGAAGGGCTCGGACTATGAGAGCGAAGTTGGATATCCCGGGGAGTATCCGTTTACACGGGGAGTGCAGGCCACGATGTACCGCGGGCGGTTGTGGACGATGCGGCAGTATGCGGGCATGGGCGACGCCGAGGAGTCGAACAAGCGCTACAAGTATCTGCTGGCGAATGGGACAACGGGGCTTTCGGTGGCGTTTGACTTGCCGACGCAGATCGGGATGGACTCGGACCACGCGCTGGCTGCGGGAGAAGTGGGCAAGGTGGGAGTGGCGATTGACTCGATCGAGGATATGGAGCGGCTGTTCGCGGGGATCGAGCTGACGAAGATCTCTACATCGATGACCATCAATGCAACGGCGTCGATTCTGCTGGCGCTGTACGTGGCGGTGGCGCGACGGCAGGGTGCGGACATCCGGCAGCTTTCGGGTACGGTGCAGAACGATGTGCTGAAGGAGTACATCGCGCGCGGAACGTATATTTATCCGCCCCAGCAGGCGATGCACGTGATTACCGACATGTTTGCCTGGGCGAAGGAGAACGTCCCGGAGTGGAACACGATTTCGATTTCCGGATATCACATGCGGGAGGCGGGATCGACGGCGGTTCAGGAAGTGGCGTTCACGCTGGGCAATGGGATGGCGTATGTGGAGGCGGCGATCAAGGCGGGGCTGGATGTGGATAAGTTCGCGCCGCGGCTTTCGTTCTTCTTTAATGCGCACAGCAATTTTCTGGAAGAGGTGGCGAAGTTTCGCGCGGCGCGAAGGATGTGGGCGCGCATCATGCGGGAGCATTTCAAGGCAAAGAATCCGAAATCGTGGATGCTGCGATTTCATACGCAGACGGCGGGGTCGACGCTAACGGCGCAGCAGCCGGAAAATAATATTGTGCGGACGGCGATTCAGGCGATGGCGGCGGTGCTGGGCGGGACGCAGTCACTGCACACGAATTCGTATGACGAGGCGCTGGCGCTGCCGACGGAGCAGGCGGCGCGGATTGCGCTGCGCACGCAACAGGTGATTGCGTATGAGTCAGGTGCGGCGCAGACGATCGATCCGCTGGCGGGTTCGTATTACATGGAAGCCTTGACCAACGAGATTGAGAGGCGCGCAGCGGAATATCTGGGAAAGATCGAAGTGATGGGCGGGATGCTGAAGGCGATTGAGCGCGGATTTGTGCAGCAGGAGATTCAGAATGCGGCGTACGAATATCAGCAGGCGGTGGATCGCGGGGATGCGGTCGTGGTCGGGGTAAACCGGTTCGAGGTGGAAGCGGAGAAGGCGATTCCGATTCAGAAGATCGATCCGGCGCTGGAACCGAAGCAGATTGAGCGGGTGCGGGCGCTGCGGGTGAGGCGAGAGGTGGGGAAGTGGAAGAGTGCGGTGGCTGCAGTGGAGGATGCGGCGCGAGCGGGGGAGAATGTGATGCCGCGGATTCTGGGGGCGGTGGAAGCGTACGCGACCGTGGGGGAGATTTCCGATGCCATGCGGCGGGTATTTGGGGAGTATCGGGAAGCGGTGGTGATTTAGGGGGGATGGTCAGCCGGTGGGTCTTCTTGTCCTCTCTGCAACCGCTTCAGTCGGAGGTTTTGTAGTCGCAGGCGGTGCGGCAGGGCTCACAGTACAGGAGGCCGTCGGCGCAGACGCGGACGTCGGTTGTGGTCTGGCAGAGGCAGCAGAACTTATCGCACACGCATTGGTCTTCCGGCATTTCGCATTGGGCGCAACGGTATTTGGCGTGGCCGGTTCCGGTGGACATAGCAATAATTTAGCGCTGAGCGGAGACGCTTGGAACATTACGGAAGTAATGTCCGGCGAGGGAAAGCGGGTGTGCGGCGTCGCAAGTTCTCTTTCGCCCCTGCGAAGGTTTGTTGCTCGCCGCTCTGTCCGCCACGGCTTGCGCCGCCTCGGCGGGCTCATGATCACCGTGGGCTGCATTCTGTCGCTGCGGCGCCGCTATGCGCGTGGTCTTCGTGCCATATAATTCTGAGCAATGACCTTCCAACAGGTGCTGGATGGAGCGGAAGTCCTCGCGCAAAGCGGGGACCCGGGTGTGAGTGGTGTGGAATATGACTCGCGGCGCGTGAAGCCGGGATGCGCGTTCGTGGCCATGCGCGGCGAGTCGAGCGATGGCAACCGATTTATCGATCAGGCCATTCAAGCGGGCGCGGTCGCGGTGATCACCGATTCGTCGGCGGAGAAGGTGCGTCCAGGCGTGGCCTGGGCGGTGGTGCCGCACGGGCGCAGGGCTCTGGCGCGGGTGAGTGCAAACTTCTATAAGAAGCCGGCGGAGCGGATTGCGGTTACCGGGATTACTGGGACGAATGGGAAAAGCACGACCGCGTTTCTGGTGGAGGCGATTCTGACGGCGGCGGGGCGGAAGAGCGCGCTCATCGGGACGATTGAATATCACGTGGCCGGGAGGGTGTTGCCGGCGCCGCATACGACGCCGGAAGCGCTGGAGCTGAATCGCATCTTGAACGAGGCGCTGGGAAACGGAGCGACGGAGGCGGTGATGGAAGTTTCGTCACACGCGCTGGCGCAAGAGCGTGTGTATGGCGTGCCGTTCGATGTAGCGGTATTTACGAATCTGACGCGCGATCATCTCGATTATCACAAGACGATGGAAGAGTACTTTGCGGCGAAGCGGGTGCTGTTTGAGGGCTGCGGCACGGATGCGCCGCGAGCCGTGGTAACGAATGTGGATGATGAGTCGGGGGCGAAGCTGGCGGAGTTTAGCCGCAAGCGCAGCTCAGTGGTGCTGACTTATGGATGGGAGCGCGGCGATCTGTACGCGGAGAAAGTGGAGATCACGACGAGGGGAACACGGTTCGATCTAGTGATGCCGGCGGGGAAGATCGCGGTGTTCTCGGCGCTGATCGGGCGGGTGAATGTCTACAACATTCTGGCGGCGGCGGGAGCGGGGTATGCGCGCGGGTGTGCGGCGCAGGCCATTGCGGCGGGGATCGACAAACTGGCGTGCGTTCCGGGAAGGTTTGAACGAGTGGATTGCGGCCAGCCATTTACCGTGGTGGTGGACTATGCGCATACCGATGACGCTTTGCGGAACCTGACGGCGCTGGGTCGGGAGTTGGTTTCCGGGGGGGGAGCGAAGGGAAGAGTGTTGACGGTGTTTGGCTGCGGAGGGGATCGGGACCGGAAGAAGCGTCCGCTGATGGGTGAAGCCGCGGGGCGGGGCAGCGATTTTGTGGTGCTGACGTCGGACAACCCTCGGAGCGAGGATCCGCTGGCGATCATTAATGATGCGGTGGTGGGGGTACAGAAGACTGGCGTGAAGTACCGCGTGGAGCCGGACCGGCGGGAGGCGATCGCTCTGGCAATTGGCGAGGCGCGGCCGGGAGACATTGTGCTGCTGGCGGGGAAAGGGCACGAGAAGGTGCAGGTTACGCGGGAGGGCGCGGCTCCGTTCGACGATTTGGAAGTGGCGCGCGATGGGCTGCGGGCGGCGGGGTTTGAGTGTGAGGCGGCTGGAGCGAAACGATGAAGCTGACGCTGGCCAGGATCGCCGAGTTTGTTTCTGCCGAGGGGAAGTTTGCGCGGGAAGAAGTGGCGCGGGGGTATTCGATTGACTCGCGGAGTGTGGGTTCGAGCCAACTTTTCTTTGCGGTGAAGGGCGAGCGGCTGGATGGGCACGATTTCGTGGAGCAGGCGCTGGAAAAAGGCGCGGCTGCGGCGGTGGTGCGGAAGGATCAGTTGGGGCGCTATCCGGGGGAGACGCGCTTGTTGGCGGTAGAAGATACGTTGGTGGCGCTGCAGACGCTGGCTACAGCAGTGCGGAAGCTTTGGGGCAAGCCGTTGATTGCAGTGACCGGATCGGCGGGGAAGACGACCACGAAAGAAGCGATCGCGCACGTGCTGAGCGCGCGGTTTGGGGTGCTGAAGTCGGAAGGGAACTTCAATAATCATTTTGGCTTGCCGCTGATGCTGCTGAAGCTGAAGCCGGAATATGACGTGGCCGTGATTGAGATGGGGATGTCGCATGCGGGAGAGATTCGGGCGCTGGCGAAGATAGCGCAGCCGGAGATTGGGGTGGTCACGAACGTCGCGCCGGTGCACCTGGAGTTTTTTGATTCGTTGGCCGGGATTGCGCGGGCGAAATATGAGTTGATTGAATCGTTGCCGGCGGGAGGGGTGGCGGTGTTGAATGCCGACGATGAATATGTGTCGCAGTTTGGGCGTGACTTCAAGGGCAAGGTGGTGATGTACGGCACGCGGGCGACGGCGGACGTGCGCGCGGAGAACATCCAGTCGAAAGGACCGGAGGGCGTGGAGTTCGACCTGGTGATCGGGAGCTTGCGGGAGCATGCCAGGTTGCCGCTGGTGGGAGAGCACAATGTGCTGAACGCGCTGGCAGCGGTGGCGGTGGGTGTGGAGCGGGGGCTGAAGCCTTCCGAGGCGGTGGGGGCGCTAGCGACACTGGCCGCGGCGGACAAACGCGGGCAGGTTCTCCAAGTGGGTAACATCACCGTGATCAACGATTGTTACAATTCGAATCCGAAGGCGCTGGAGGCGATGGTGGATGCGCTGGCTACGATGTCGGCCAAGCGGCGCATTGTGGTGGCGGGCGAGATGCTGGAGTTGGGGCCGGCGGGGGAAGAGATGCACCGGAGGGCTGGGCAGCATGTTGCGGAGAAGGACATTGATGTTCTGCTCGGGGTACGCGGGCTGGCGCAGGCGATGGTCGAGGGCGCGAGGCAGGCGGGAACGCGGGCAGAGTTTGTGGCGGGGCCGGAGGAAGCCGGCGAGTGGCTGGCGCGAGAAGCGCGAGATGGGGATGTGGTTTTGTTGAAGGCTTCACGGGGCGTAAAGCTGGAGAAGGCGCTGGAAACGTGGAAGAGATTGAGTCATTGAGAGATTGAGCCACTAAGTGATTGAATAAGGGTTGGTTGCGGTTTTCAATGACGCAATCGCTCAATCGCTCAATGACTTAATTCCTGGACGGAGGCTGATTGCTCTACTGGTTGTTGTTCCTGAAGCTGCAACATTATTTTCCGCCGTTCCGCATCTTCCGCTACTTGACGTTCCGCACTGCGTTCGCCAGTCTTACTGCGCTGTTTACCGCGCTGATCGTGGGGCCGCTGGTGATCAACCGGCTGCGCGAATTCCAGATTGGACAATACATTCGGGAAGAAGGACCGAAGGCTCATCAGAAAAAGGCTGGGACGCCGACGATGGGCGGGTTGCTGATTGCGATCGCAATTGTGGTGCCGACGCTGCTGTGGGCGGACCTGAGCAACCGGTTCGTGTGGATCGCGGTGTTTGCCACGTGCGCGTTTGCGGCGATTGGATTCACCGACGACTACACCAAGGTGGCGCATCGCCGGAATCTTGGGCTCACCTCCCGGGCAAAGTTGGGCCTGCAGGTTGCGGCCAGCATTGTGATCGCCGTGATGCTGATTGCCATGCAGACCTATGGAATGTATTCGACGAAGTTAATTGTGCCGTTCTTTAAGCAGTTTCATCCCGACCTGGTGGTGCAGAGCTGGGAACGGTTCCCGCATCTCTGGCCGCTGTCGTTTGTGTTCTTTATTGGATTCGTGGCCTTCGTGATCGTAGGTTCGAGCAACGCGGTGAATCTTACCGATGGGCTGGACGGGTTGGCCATTGGCTGTACCGTGATTGCGGCGGGGGCATTGACGGTGCTGACTTATGTTAGCGGGCATGCGACCTTTGCTACTTACCTCGAGATTCCGCGCATGCCGCAGGTGGGCGAGCTGACCATTTTCTGCGGGGCGATGGTGGGGTCGTCGATCGGATTTTTGTGGTATAACGCGCATCCGGCGGAAGTTTTTATGGGCGATGTGGGATCGCTGGCGCTGGGCGGCGCGATTGGCACGGTGGCGGTGATCATTAAGCAAGAACTGCTGCTGCCGTTTATTGGCGGAGTGTTCGTGATTGAGGCGCTGTCGGTGATTCTGCAGGTGGGATCGTATAAGCTGCGCAAGAAGCGAATTTTCAAGATGGCGCCGCTGCATCATCATTTTGAGTTGATGGGATGGTCGGAGTCGAAGATTATCGTGCGGTTTTGGATTGCGTCGCTGGTGTTTGCGCTGTTCGCGCTGACGACTTTGAAACTGAGGTGAGAGCGATTCACCACAGAGTCACAGAGACACAGAGAAGAAAAATAACAAATTGGTTTTCTCCGGGTCTCAGTGCCTCCGTGGTGAAATGAGTGTGATGGAACTGAACAACAAACGCGTGCTGGTGGTGGGGCTCGGCAAGTCCGGGGTGGCGTCGGCGCTGTTCTTGAAGGCGCATGGGGCGCGAGTGACCGTGTCCGATACCAAGAGTGGGGACGAACTGCGCAATGAGATTCCGGTTTTGCTCGATCACGGGATCACAGTCGAGACTGGAGGACATGGCGAGCGTACGTTCCGCGGTCAGGATCTGATTGTCGTGAGCCCGGGCGTCCCGGTGGATGCGCCGCTGCTGGTGCAGGCACGGGCTTTGGGCGAGGCGGTGATCGGCGAGATTGAACTGGCGGCGCAGTTCTTGCCGGGACCGATTGTGGCAATCACGGGTTCGAACGGGAAGACCACGACGACCACGCTCACGGGGGAGATTTTGGCGGCAGGCGGACTTCCGACGCTGGTGGGCGGGAACATTGGCACTCCGGCGATTTCGCTGGCGGAGCGGGCGAAGCCGGAGACGGTGATTGTGCTGGAAATATCGAGCTTTCAACTGGAGACGATTCGGACGTTCCGCCCGAAGATTGCGGTGGTGTTGAATGTGACGCCCGATCATCTGGACCGGCACCGGACGTTTGAGGTTTACGTGGACGCGAAAGCGCGCATCTTCGAGAATCAGCAGAGCGGCGATTTTGCGGTGCTGAATGAGGATGATCCGACTTGCGTAAGCCTGGCTGCAAGGACGCGAGCACAGGTGTTCTGGTTTAGCCGGCAGCAGGAAGTGAAGCGGGGCGCTTGGGTGCGCGAGGGGAACATCTTATTCCGCGATGCAGCGCAGCAGCGCGAGGTCATGCTGGTTTCCGAGATTCCATTGAAGGGCGCACACAATCTGGAGAACGTGCTAGCGGCGGTGTGCGCGGGCGCGCTGATGGGATGCGCGCCCGAGAAGATACGCCAAGCGGTGCGCGACTTTAAAGCGGTCGAACACCGGCTGGAGTTTGTGGCGACGATCCGTGGCGTGGATTATTACAACGATTCGAAGGCCACGAACGTGGATGCGACCATCAAGGCGCTGGAGTCGTTTCCGGCGAACATCCACCTGATTCTGGGCGGCAAGGACAAGGGCAGCGACTACAGCGTGCTCAACGACTTGCTGCGGCAGCGGGTAAAGCGCGTGTACACGATCGGCGCGGCGGCAGCGAAGATCGAGTCGCAGATCGTTTCTTCGAAAGGCGGGGGCGTCGAGGTTGTGCATGCAGAGACTCTGGAGAACGCTCTGCGCAAGGCGAACGCTGTGGCGCAACCGGGTGACGTGGTGCTGCTGGCTCCGGCGTGCGCAAGCTTCGATCAGTTTAAGAGCTACGAGCACCGAGGCAAGGTGTTCAAGGAGATTGTTGGGGCGTTGGGGTGAAGGGCGTTTTCACCACAGAGAATGACGGAATAAAGCGGTAGTGGCGGAAACTCTTCTTAGGCTACCCACGGTATAGCCTTGCAAAGTATCCTCCGACTTCGCAGAAGGTTCCCTTCGCGACCAATCTGCTCTGCTAGCTGCCGTGCGTCTTCCGGTACGTTCCGATTACCGGGCGCGGAAAGTATGGCAGGGGCTGCGAGTGGATGATGGCGGCTGGATTCGCTTCGACCAGCGCTTCCGCAACGTCGTCGCCGCAGATTTCCGCGGTGGCCTCGCGAGCCGTGGAGAGCACGGGCACGCGCTTCTCGGTATCGTGGGCGTCGGTAGCCAGCACATGAACGGAGTCGTGTTCGAGCAGCCACTGCGCGGCGCGGCGCACACGTTCTCCCCAGAATCCGGTAAGAGCGGAGCCGGTCATCTGGATTACGCAACCTTGCTCGGCCCATTCCACCACGCGCTGCAGGTTCTCGCGCAGGATCTGGTTGCGCTCGGGATGGGTGATGACGGCGGTGATGCCGCAGTCGCCCAGTTTCATAAAGCAATCCGTAATCTGATGTGGAATGCTGTAATTGCTCAGCTCCACCAGCATGTAGTGCGAGCCTTCGATGGCGTAGCGGGCGGGATTGGCCAGCACATCCTGCAGATTGTCGTAGGAGAGATGGAAGTCGCAGCCCAGGCTGAGGGTGGGCGCGTTGCCCACGAGTTGCTGCAGATGGGCGACGAGTCCCTGAAGATACGGGCGATCATAGTGATAGCGGTCGTTGGCGTGAGGGGTGGCGACCTGGTGAGTGATGCCGTCGGCCGCAGCCATGCGGCACATGGCGACGGAGGTTTCCCAGGACTTCGATCCGTCGTCTACTTCCGGAAGAATATGTGAGTGAATGTCGACCACGATTGTTGAAACACAAGCAACCTACAGAGGTTGCGCTTGATTTGATTTAAGCAGATTCGGGGAGAAAGAGAAAGCGCCAGAGGTTGCGAAGCGGAGTTTGCCGGGAAAGGCGTCGGAAACAAACCATGCGTGGGAGATCACCAGATCGTGGGAACGACGCCCGACTTCCGAATCTCCCGATCCGCGGTGATCAAAGTAAGTCCTTCGGCCAAGGCGGTACCGGCGATGATTCGGTCAGCTGGATCTTTGAAATACTTCTGGGGCAGCGCGAATGCACAACTGCAGATTTGCGCGTTCATCGGCAGGACCGAAAAGCTGCTCTCCACCTGGGACAAAAAGGACTCCGCCGATACGTCCAGGCGGACGCGTTTCTTGCTGGCAAGCATAGCCAGTTCCAGCAGCGTCATGTCAGAAATGGCGAGTCCCCGGGCGGCTCGTCGCGTTTCTTCGATCGTCCCTCTGGCTTTCTTCGACAGCCGGTCGGCGTCAAAGGCCATCCAGAGAACAACATTCGTGTCGAGCAGAATCAATAGAGATCACCCCATTCTTCCGGGGTAAATGCGGGAGAGACGACGTCGCCGACGATGGACCCCTTACCCTTCATAAAGTTGAAGATGTCGTCTTTTTCGTTCTCGACAGGCACAAGCTTCGCCACTGGCTTGCCGCGCTTGGTGATCAGCACGGTTTCCCGCTTGGACTGAACTTCATCCATGACCGCCAAGCAATGGACTTTGAATGCGCCCGCCGCCATCTTTTTCATGAAGGGGTATCCTTTCGATCATGGTCATTATACTATAGTCATGACCAGCCCCCTTTCTTTCTATGACTCATCGTGACGTTACAGCAGTAATCGCTGATAGCTTACGCCGCCTGTCTGTTGCCGGTGTCTATAAGAATTAGGGTGCTCAGGCGGCTCTCAATCTGGGAAGGCCTAGGATGAAGACATTCTTCCTTGTAACTGCATCCGCGATCATGGCGGGGGCAATTTTCGTTCTTGTCTTGGAAATGAAAACCTCCCGAGATGCGAAGATGCTCATGGACGAACTCAGGGAGTTAAGCGTTTCTTCAAGTCCGAATAACACTTTTGACTCGTTCCAGTGGAGATATGGCCGCGGCAGGTTCAAGTACAGCGAGGGGTGCACTTTTCATTACTGCACCTACGAAGTGGACATTTCGAACAGCACGATTGCTAAGCTTCATTTCACGCCATACACCGAGATGAAGGCGTGGTTTACGGTCGACAAGGGTCAACTCGTGCTGACACTCATCGAATACCGCAGTGCCTTGAAAGGGCCTCACAGTCCGGTTGTCCATGTTCAGCAAGGTATTTGTGCTCACGGCTGTGGAGTGCGGTTTGATGTGAATCCTCACGGAAAGGAAAAGCAAATGTGGAATGGACTTGTTGAGTTCAACCCCAATGCGACGCAAGAACAAAGAGAGGCTGCGTTAGGATTGAATGTCGATTGTTTCCACCGGATCGGCGGGTGCAAAGACATTGCTGAGTTGCTGCCTACGATTTGGCTGCGCACCGGATCAGACTCCGTCACAAGTCGATTTGTCGGATTGTCCCAGCGGCTTGAGGAATCACATGGTTCTCCCTCATCGGATGACTTCTGAGTGCGCTTTCTTCTGACGCCGGATGGCGGTTTCTGCAACGACCAGCGCGTTAACATCCGCACCACGGTGGCTGTGAGAGTCGATCCTCCCTTGCCGCACCTTCCATGTCGGCTGTAGCATCAATATCCAGGCATTTATAAGGAGCAATCATGGCAACCGAAACGCTGGCTTCCCCGGCAACGTTGGGCTACAGCAAGACCAAAGTCCTGAAGAACTTCATCGACGGCGAGTGGGTGGAGTCCTCGACCGGGGAGACTTTCGAAGATCGCAATCCCGCCGACAAGCGGGACGTGGTCGGCATTTTTCAGAAATCGGCTAAGGCCGATGTCGACGCTGCGGTGGACGCAGCCAAGCGCGCCTTCTCTAAGTGGCGGCTGGTGCCCGCGCCGCGGCGGGCCGAGATGGTTTTCCGCGCCGCGGAGATTCTGATTGGGCGCAAAGAAGAGTGTGCCCGCGACATGACTCGCGAAATGGGCAAGGTGCTGGCCGAGACTCGCGGAGACGTGCAGGAGGCGATCGATGCCGCTTACTACAATGCCGGCGAAGGCCGGCGCCTCTTCGGCCCCACCGTCCCGTCGGAGATGCCGAACAAGTTTGCCATGGCGGTGCGCCAGCCCATCGGCGTCTGCGGCATGATTACGCCGTGGAACTTTCCGATGGCGATTTCTTCCTGGAAGCTGCTGCCTGCCGTGGTTTGCGGGAACACTTGCGTGATCAAGCCGGCACAAGATACTCCGCTATCGACTTTTAATCTGGTCCGCGCCTTCACCGACGCCGGCATTCCGAAGGGCGTGGTCAACATTGTGACCGGCTTCGGCGCCGATGTAGGCACGCCGCTCGCCGAGCACGCCGACGTGCGCGCCATCTCGCTGACCGGGTCGTCCGCGGTCGGACGCATCATCGGTGGGATTGCGGCGAAGAGTTTCAAACACTGCTCGCTCGAACTGGGCGGCAAGAATCCGATGATCGTGCTCGACGACGCCAACCTCGACCTCGCCATCGAAGGCGGCTTGTGGGGCGGATTCGGCACCACCGGACAGCGCTGCACCGCGACCAGCCGCATCATCGTGCAGAAGGGCGTGTACGGCGAGTTCGTCCAAAGATATGTCGCGCGCGCCAAGAAACTGAAAGTGGGCAACGGCCTCGATGAAACGGTCGAGATGGGACCGGCGATCAACGAAAAACAACTTCAGACCGACCTCAGCTACGTGGAGATCGGTAAGAACGAAGGCGCGAAGCTGGTGTGTGGCGGCAATCGTCTCGACCAGGGCGAGTATCAATACGGCTGGTTCATGGAGCCCACCGTATTTACCGACGTTGACCCGAAGATGCGTATCGCGCAGGAAGAAATCTTCGGCCCGGTCGTTTCGATCATTCCGTGTGACGACCTGGAGGATGCCATCGAGATTGCCAATGGGATCGAGTATGGGCTCTCGTCCGCGCTCTACACGAAAGATGTGAACAAGGCGTTTTCCGCGATTCGCGATCTGTATGCCGGCATCACCTACATAAACGCGCCGACGATTGGCGCGGAAGTGCACCTGCCCTTCGGCGGCACGAAGGCTACTGGCAACGGGCATCGCGAAGGCGGCATTGGCGCGATCGATTTCTACACAGAGTGGAAGTCGGTATATGTGGATTACTCCGACAAGCTGCAAAAGGCGCAGATTGATCGGGAAGACTAGGAATCTTTAACACAGAGGACACTGGGGAACACAGGGTAGGGCCATCGGTTCGAATTCCCCTGTGATCTCTGTGTCCTCTGAGGTTAAGGCTTTAACTCCAGGCCCGCATTCTTCCTAGAGACTATCGTCCGCTTGTCCAAAGCCACGTCCCGTTGTAAAGTTCTGAACGAACTGGGGATCACCAAATGAAAACTATATCTGCTACCTTGCAGCGGCTGGCTGCGGTATCGTGCGCATCCGCACTCTTCTTCGTCGCAGTCACAGCCAAGGCCGAACAGCGGCCTACCCTGACGAGCCACGTGCCTGAGGCAGTCTCCAGCGGAGTGGCGCCTTTGGTTGGCCATCTTCCCAGCGCGCAGCGGTTGAGCCTGGCGATTTCATTGCCCCTGCGGAATGAGGCGGAGCTCGACGATCTGCTGCAGCGGATCTATGATCCGCAGAGTGCGAGCTACCACAAATATCTCAGCGTGGAGGAATTCGCCGACAGGTTCGGCCCCGCCGAGGCTGATTACGCAGCAGTGCTCCACTTTGCTCAGGCGAATGGCCTGGCCGTGATTGATACCGCCGGCAATCGCATGGTCGTGGATGTTGAAGGCTCCGCGGCAGACATTGAGAGCGCTTTGCACGTGAGCCTGAACGTCTACCAGCATCCCACCGAGAGCCGCACGTTTTATGCGCCGGACCGCGAGCCCTCAGTAGATCTCGATGTACCAGTGCTGCACATTTCCGGCTTGGATAACTTCACGCTGCCGCATGCTAAGAACATTAGATCCTCTCAGAAACCCGGCCAGGAAGCGGGCGACGCCAGCAAGACCACGGGTTCTGGTCCGGGCGGCGACTTTATCGGCAGCGACATGAGGGCGGCCTACTACGGCTCCGGCTCGCTGACCGGAACTGGACAGTCGGTGGGGCTGTTTGAGTTTGCCGGATACGAAATCAGCGACGTCAAGACCTACTTCAAGAATTTGAAGCAGACGGCAAAGGTCCCAGTGAAAGGTGTATCGCTGAATGGGGTGAGCCTGAGCTGTCCTCCAAAAACGTGTGACGACAGCGAACAGGTGCTCGACATAGAAATGGCAATCTCGATGGCTCCGGGGCTGAAGCAGGTGGTGGTGTACGTGGGAAGCAGCGATGTCTCCATCTTCAACCAGATGGCCGTGGACAATACTTCCAAGCAGCTGAGCTGCTCCTGGGGATGGAGCGACGATGAAAGCAGCCTGGACCCGATCTTCAAGGAAATGGCGACTCAGGGGCAGAGCGTATTTGTAGCGACCGGCGACAACGGTTCCGGCACTCCGGGCGACGTGGTGTGGCCGGCGGATGACCCCTACATCACGGCGGTTGGGGGCACGGACTTAACGACTGCCGGCCCAGGTGGGGCGTGGCAATCGGAGACTGGTTGGAGTGGAAGCGCGGGATCGCCTTCCAAGAACAAGGTGCCGATTCCGACTTATCAGAAGCTACCAGGGGTGATCAACTCTTTGAATCATGGGTCGAAGACCTTGCGCAATTACCCGGATGTTGCGGCGGAAGCGAACACCAACCAATACAGTTGCTACGACGGGGGATGCAGCGGAGGCAATGGCGGGACCAGTTATGCGGCTCCGCAATGGGCGGGCCTGACGGCAATGGCGAATCAGCAGGCCGTCGCGGCCGGCGGAACAACCCTGGGGTTTCTCAACCCGTTTCTCTATGGGATTGGGATAGGGTCGGGTTATGACAGCGACTTCCATGACATCACCAGCGGCAGCAACGGCGGGTATTCGGCAGTGACAGGCTACGATCTGGTGACCGGGTGGGGCAGTCCGAACGGGGCGAACCTGATCAATGCCCTGGCTGCGGCGAAGGACGAGTAGGTCGATACCGGACGCTTATTCGGCACGGCGTACTCGATCGATGGCGGCCCCGGTCGGCCAGAACAGAGGAAACAATAGCCGTCAAATAGAGTACTTTGGTGATCTTGCCGGCAGACTTTCCTATGGCCTATCGTCGATGTCTGGGGTTCAATCTGTCCGCAGCTTTTGCTCTGGGTCTGCTTTGTCTAAGCGTCATTTCGTATCCCAATCCGCCGGAAGCATCGTACCCCGTCTAGCGTTGGCGACGCTGACGCTGGGGTTTTGTTTTACGGCCGGGTTCGTTCCCGCATTGCTGGCTCAGAAGGCTCCCAAGTCTGATCGTAAAGTGCTTGTCTCCGTGAAGCCGGAGTACTCCGAACTGCTAAAGCATGCACAAATCGGTGGTCTGGTTCGTTTGAAAGCAACGGTGCTGCCCGACGGGAAGGTGAGCAACGTTGACGTGGTCGGGGGTAACCCCATCCTGGCTGAAAGCGCACTAACGGCAGTGATGAAGTGGAAATTCCTCCCCGCCCCAGCGCAAACCGTCGAGGACATTTCCATCAGCTTCAGCCCGCACTAAGCCGCGACCAATCCGTTTTCTCTGCACGTTCGACCCCTCTGCGGTTAGAATTCCTCTCGTATTCTGAAACGGCCGTGGCTGGCACGCGGGCTGCGGCGAGGCTTTCATGACTCCAGCTACTCAGGCTCACGAAATCACTGCCGCCAAGCGGCTCGACAACGTTCGCTATGCCATCCGCGACCTGGCTTGCGTTGCGGACGAGGTCATCCAGCAGGGGCACAAGGTGCTGCCGCTGAATGTTGGCGATCCGCTCAACTTCGATTTCCGGACTCCGGCGCACATTATTGAAGCGGCTTATAAGGCCATGCGCGACGGGAAGAATGGCTACGCGCCGTCTCCGGGCATTCCGGAGGCGATTGAGGCGATTCGCGGTGAGGCGGTGCGCAAGGGCATCACGACGGTGAGGGATGTTTTCGTCACTTCGGGGGTGAGCGAAACTGTCGATCTGTGCATCAGCGCGCTGGTGAATCCGGGTGAGGACATTCTTACGCCGAAGCCTGACTATCCGCTGTATTCGGCCGTGCTGTGCAAGCTGGGCATTGCACTCAACGCTTACGACCTTAATGAAGACGACGCGTGGCAGCCGGAACTAGCCGACATCGAACGCAAGGTCACGCCGCGCACGCGCGGCATTGTGCTGATCAATCCGAATAATCCGACGGGGGCGCTGTGCTCGCGGCAGATGCTGGAGCAGGTTGCGGAGATCGCCCGGCGAAATAATCTGGTGGTGTTCTCGGACGAGATTTACGACAAGCTCATTCTCGATGGCACGCCGCACATCGCATTTGCTGCGGTCGCGCCGGATGTGCCTTGCATCACTTTCGGCGGGATGTCGAAGAACTATCTGGTCCCGGGATGGCGCATTGGCTGGGGGATTGTTTCAGGAGATGCGGCGGCGGTAAAGCCTTATACCGAAGGCATTCACCGGCTGCTGCGGGCGCGGTTGTGCGCCAATCATCCGGAGCAATATGCGATTAAGCGGGCGCTGGAAGGTCCGCAGGATCATCTTGTGGAAGTGCAGCGGAAGTTGCGTGCGCGGCGCGATCTTACGCAGCGGTGGTGTGAGGCGACGCCGCGCGTGAGTTGCGTTGCGCCTCGTGGCGCCTTCTACGCTTTCCCGCGCATCGACATTCCGGAGAGCGATGAAGTCTTCGTGAAGGAATTGATTCGGCAGAAGTACGTGATGGTGGTGCATGGGTCTGGCTTCGGTCAGAAACCGGG
>Ga0187890_10001228_pt1 | contig 18640 bp, 17 predicted proteins | sample June2016WEW_21_1_FD_133005 | JGI IMG/M metagenome (GOLD analysis project Ga0187890, IMG submission 133005) | Peatland microbial communities from SPRUCE experiment site at the Marcell Experimental Forest, Minnesota, USA - June2016WEW_21_10 | ecosystem: Environmental > Terrestrial > Soil >... | reverse complement strand
TTTGCCAAGCTAAGCGTCTCGGCCCTGATGTTCGATTACATTCTGACTGGACCGATCTCCGGCGTATCAGCGGGCCAATATATTACAGGTCTGATGAATGAGCTTTTGACGGTTGCCAATAACAGTCACTGGCTCCCTCCGGCTCTGATCGACACGCATAACAATCCGTTCCAGTTCGATATGAATCACACCTCAGCGGTCTTTGCCGCCGTGGTGACGATCTACTACTGGTGGCAGAACATCAAGGGCATCGAGGAGTCCAGCGGCAAGGCCCTGCGGGTCATGCAGATTACCACTGTGATGGTGGTGATTCTGCTGGCGTGGGGTGCATTCTCCGTCATGGTGCGTGGCGTTCATCTGCCGCCGCCGCCCACACCGTCGAACCTCAAATTCAGCCAGGACGCGTTGGGATTCCTCAGAGGTACACCCCTCGTCCCGCTGCTCGGCCTCTTCGGCATTCTGATGGCATTCGGTCACTCCGTGCTAGCAATGAGCGGCGAGGAGAGCCTGGCCCAGGTCAACCGCGAGATCCAGCATCCCAAGCTGAAGAACCTGAAGCGGGCCGCGATTGTCATCGCCCTCTACAGCTTGATTTTTACCGGTGGCGCAACGCTGCTGGCCTCCATGTTGATTCCTACATGGGAGCGGACACACATCTACCAGGACAACCTGATCGCCGGCTTGGCCATGTACATGGTGGGACCGATGTTCTGGCGCATCGCCTTCCGCATTTTCGTGGTGCTGGTGGGCTTCCTGATTCTCTCGGGAGCCATCAACACGTCGATGATCGGGTCGACCGGCGTGCTGATGCGCGTGGCTGAGGACGGCGTCTTGACCGACTGGTTCCGCAAGCCGCACCCCAAGTTCGGCACAAGCAGTCGCATTGTCAACATGATCTTCGTCCTTCAGATGATTACGATCATCGCCAGCCGTGGCGACGTGATTATGCTGGGCGAGGCATACGCCTTCGGCGTCATCTGGTCGTTCACCTTTAACAGTCTGGCCATGCTGGTGCTGCGTTGGAAGTATCATGGCGAACGCGGCTGGAAGGTTCCACCCAACATTCGCATCGGAAATACCGAGATACCGATTGGACTGCTCTCGGTCTTTCTTGTCCTGCTTACGACTGCAATCGTCAACCTCTTCACCAAATCGGTGGCCACTGTCAGCGGCACTTTGTTTGCTGCCGCATTCTTTATCATCTTCACCGTCTCGGAGCGCGCCAACCAGCGCAAACACGCTCTGACCGCGCGGCAGATGAAAGACCAGTTCCAGCTTGAGCACCAGGACACGGTAAGCCGCGAGTCGGTGGCGATTCGCCCCGGCGCTGTGATGGTGACCATGCGCGATGCCGCCAATCCCCTGGCGTTGAAATGGACGCTTGCCCATACCAGCACCGTGGATCAGGACGTGGTGGTGATCAGCATTCGCATGATGGGCGCGGGGGGTCCGGAATACCTGAACGCCGAAGATCAGAGTTTTAGCGAACATGAGCAGATGGTCTTCACCAAGGCCGTCTCAGTGGCTGAAAGCTTCGGCAAGAAGGTCTCGCTGCTGGTGGTTCCTGCCGGAGACGTCTTCGCCGCGCTCGTGCAAGGGGCTAACTCGCTTGAGGTGGACTCGGTGGTCTCCGGCGTCTCAAGCTCGATGACGGCCGAGGATCAGGCATTTTATCTGGGCCAGGCCTGGGAGGCGCTTCCTGAGCCCAAGCGCCAATTCAACTTCTACGTCATTGGCCACGACGGCGAAACCAAGGTCTTCTATATCGGGCCGCACGCGCCAGCGCTAAGTCCCGACGATGTGCAACTGGTGCATCGTCTGTGGCTCAACATGCGCCGCGATCCTTCCGTGCACGATCTGCACCACAGCGACATCATCACCTATGCACTGACCCATCTTGCCGGTCAGTATGCACGCGACAAACAGGAGATCCTGCGCGATCTGCGCAACTATCGCGCCGCACAATCGAGCGCCAGCGTACAGCTTAGCGGCCAAGATCTTTCCCGGCTTCCGGCTACGGCTGCTTCCGGTCACGAGTCGGCGCTGCCAAAAACCTCGCGCTATCTTTAGAACGAATCTCCAGGCGCCCACGGCACTACTTTCACATTGGAATTGACCAGTGCGGCCAACTGCTCCGGCGTGCCTTTCAGCGGCGGGAACGTTCCAAAATGAATGGGAAGGATCGTCTCCACCGCCAGCAGACGGGCCGCCAGCGCTGCTTCTTTCGGGCCCATGGTATAGTGACCGCCAATCGGCAGCATGGCTACCTCGGGGTGATAGAGCTCAGCAATCACTTTCATATCTCCGAAGACAGCCGTATCGCCGGAGTGGTAGAGGACAGGACTATCCGGAATGGTCAACACGAAGCCTGCCGCAACTCCCAGATAATGGCTCCCCCGCTCATCGTTCGTTCCGGAGGAGTGTTTGGCTTCGACCATCGTCGCCGCCACGTCGTCCAGCTGCACGGTCCCGCCCAGGTTCATTCCGATCGTTTTGGAGACGCCTTTGCTCTCAATCCAGTTTGCCAACTCGTAAACGGCCACCACCGTAGAACCGTGCTTTTTGGCGACGGGCACGACGTCGGAGATGTGATCGTCGTGCCCATGCGTGAGCAGGATGTACTGGATCTTCTCCGGCAGCACAAAGCCCTTTGGATATTTGGGATTCTGCTTAATATAGGGGTCAATCAGGATGTTCGTTCCCTTGGCGGTATGAACAAGTACCGTCGCATGGCCGAGCCATGTAACGCGGGTTCCTTTCGATTCCGTCATGATGTCTCCTATTCTTCTTCGTGTCAGGGAGGAGGCCGCTAACTCAAACTGACTGATGCTTGGATGCAGTGAGTTCAGTGGATGCACTGAGCAGGCCCGGTTCTAGCGGGTCACTAAAAGCTCCGAGACGCTGTCCTTGGCCAGGAACTGGCGGTAATCTGACCAGGAATCGAAAAGTTGCTTAATGCGACGATTGGTGAGCGCGCGCTGAATGGGAAACTGCTGCGTCAACTGCATCTCTACATCGTCGCGGTCGGTGACGTGAAACCGATAGTGCATCGTCTCCTCGCCGTGCGTCCTGGTGTGGCAAAAGGCCAGCACCTGGCCGCCCGGATTAGTGGATTCAAAAAGACGCTTCACCACCGGCTCTACAAACGGTTCGGGTAGATAATCGAGCGCGGTCCACAACAGAACTACATCGAACATGCGGCCGGAAAACTTGAGCGCCTGTTCCAGATAGCCCTCAACATTCCAAACTGGGTCGCCGTCGGCGTCGGTCCCGGTCTGCCAGTCTCCCGTGCAGGCATCCTGGACCACATTGGCCAGGAAGACGCTGTGACCCAAGCCGGTCAGGTAGTTGATGTTGGACGGTGAGGTAAAGCCGATATCTATGATGCGCAGCCCAGCCTCGTTTTGAAGACGCTGGCGCAACGCCGCCCATCCGCCCGAATGGCGCGGCACCCTGGGCCCGCTGAGATCTCCAATGGCAGCGGCAGGACCGCTCCCCTGTTTCTTGCTAAACCAACGGCTAAGCAACCTCAAATCCCCTTGCGGTTCAACCAGCGGCATGGGGTCGAACCGGCGTGCTTATCTGTCAATTGCTGCCACCGGATTGCGGGGGGTTCGCCCCATTGGGTCCCTTGGACGCTCCCTGCGTCAGGTCCACTTTGCCACGGAAGACTGCGTTATCCTCCACCGACAGGCGCAGGGCGCGAATATCCCCTTCCACAGCGCTGCCCGCTCGCAATTCGACACGACCGCTGGCCACAAGGTTGCCTTGGACGCGGCCCAGGACGAGAATGTCTTTGGCGGAAAGATTGGCGGCGACGGTTGCCTCGGGGCCGATGGTCAACCGGCTTTCCTGGAGATTGACAGTCCCCTCGACCCGCCCATCCACGATCAAGTCTTCACTTCCCTTCACTTCTCCGAGTATCACCACACTCTTGCCGATACGCGCTGGAGCGTTTTCAACTGCCATTGTGTGATCCCTTCCACTGTCATTTTTTTTGGCTTCCGCATCTTCAACACGCGGCTCCGTCGCTCGGGCACAGCCGATCGCTTTCATCGACGAGACGGGAAGCCGCTTGTCTTCAGTCTACGGGATTCCTCCCGTTTGAACTTGCCCTGCACGAACTATACGCAATTCGGACCCCTCGCTTCAATCCTGAGCCGGTCAAAAAGCCACGCTTGGAGTTGGTTCTGCGGCCAGTTTTGCGTCGAATGAATCAGAAAAACTAAGCTGATTTCAATGTGCGCCCACCGCCCGGTAAACTGGAAGAGTGCGCACCCTCCTCCACTTCTTGGTTTTGGTCTGCCTGGCCTCGACGGCCCAGGGACAGGCACCTGCCGCGCTCGCGACGGCCGAGGCTCAGGCCCTGGTCAGTCGAGCTCTGACCACCGAATTGCGCGCCGCCCAGGACGTCAGTCACCCCATGCGCTATCGGCTGCGCAAGTCCAGCCCAAGGATCACCTCGACCAAGGAGATCGTTGAAACCCGAGATGGCTTTGTGGCCCGTCTCGTCGAACTCAACGACCGGCCCCTCAGCCAGACCGACGAACAAAAGGAAGAGGCCAGGCTCAACTCCCTGCTCAGCGACCCCAGCCGTCAGCAGCATCGCAAGCAAAGCGAAAACGAGGATACCGGGGTCGTCTTGAAGCTGCTGCGGATGTTGCCGAAGGCCTTCCTCTACGAGTACGCGGGCCCCGGTCAGAGCGCCGGCGGCCCCGTCCAAAAGTTCCGCTTCCGGCCCAATCCTAGCTTTACCCCGCCGGACGTCGAGACGCTGGCTTTGACTGCCATGAACGGCGAAGTCTGGATTGATCCGGCTGGAGAGCGTGTAACGCGCCTGGAAGGCCATCTTGAACAGGACACGGACTATGGCTGGGGAGTCCTGGGCAAGTTGGACAAAGGCGGATGGATCGTGATCGAACAGGCCGCCGTCGGCCAGGGTCAGTGGCGCCTCGCGCGCTTCCAGATGAAGATGAATCTGCGCATTCTTTTCAAGAACAAAAGCTTCGACAGCGTGCAGGAGATGACCGGATATGTCCCCGTATCGGCCAGCATGGACTACCGGCAGGCCATCCGACTGCTTCGTGCCACGCCTGCAACGGTGCCGCAGAACGGCCGGTAGGGCCGCAGTAGTCTCAAATAAAAAACCGGCCCCACCCAATGCGGGCAGGGCCGGTTCGGCTTGCTGCGAAGGCTGTCCGATTACATCTTGGCGAAGACGATGACCAGGGTGAACAGTGTGAGGGACTCGATCAAGGCCAGACCGAGAACCAGGAAGGTGAAGATAGCGGGGCGCGCTCCAGGGTTGCGGGCCACTGCTTCAACAGCCGAGCCAACGGCGCGTCCCTGGCCCATGCCGCACAAGCCGGCAGCCAAACCCATACCCAAACCGGCGCCGATCGGCACCAGACTGACAACGGCAGAGCCGCCATCCGCGAAGGCCGGAATTGCAAAGCACAAAACCGACAGTGTCATGAATACATATTGAAGCTTCTGCATATTTCTCCTGCTTCCCTGAATTGGCCGCCAGTGGGTGGTTGAGGCTCACCATGCTGGCCCCCTCACGCTTGCTGCCTACCGTTGGCCCGGAGCGGAAGCGCTCTCCGGCGGAATCTTTGTCAGTATTCAGGGATCAGTTCTCAGCAGCGACGATCCGCTGGCTGAGAACTGATCGCTGACAACTGTTTCTCTAGTGCTCGTGCGAAACCGCCAGAGAGAGATAAATCATGGTCAGTAGCATGAACACGAATGCCTGGATGAGCGAAACAAAGAGGTGCAATCCAAGAAAGATCACTGGAATGCCGATCGGAACCAGCGAGAAGAAGACCATCGTCACCAGATCGCCGGCAAACATATTGGCATAAAGTCGAACGCTGAGCGACATGACGCGGATGACATCGGAAAAGATCTCGATGGGAAAAATCAACCAGGCCATCCACCAGACCGGCCCCGCGAAGTGCTTGAGATAGCCGATGGGCCCTTGCACGCGAACGCCATGGAAGTTGTAAAAGAAGAAGGTCGGAATCGCGAGGCCGAGGGTCACCATGATCGAGGTCGTGGGAGCCGTGATACCCGGTATCAGCCCGGTGAGATTGCAGATCAGGACAAAGAGAAAAATGCAGGTAACATAGGCCTGATAGCGCTCATACCCGTGGCCGATCACCTGCTCAGCCTGGCCGCCGATGAACTCATGGAGCATCTCGGCGACGTGTTGCAGCGGGTTGGCTTTCTCGACCGAAAGCGTCGCGCGGACAAGAATGAAGAACGCGATCAGTCCGGCTGCCACGAGCAATTCCAGCGCAAAGGCCCGATTGATGCCCAGAGCCTTTTCCGCAGCCACGCTCGGTGAAAGCCCAATCGACTGAAATGCCTTGGTCTCAATGCCCATCAATAGAGCGTTGAGCCACTGTACGAGTACAAAAGATTCCGGCATGAAAACTTATGTCTTTCCGCCTCCGGGCAGAGCGAATGCCGCGGAGCCTGGTTCGTTTCGTCTATTCCCACTCTCGATTCGGCCGGCCCAATCAGCCACGCATCAGCCGGATCGCCTCCCAGCCAATGGCCAGCACCGCTAAGCCCAGACCGAAAAGAAGCGCCGCAACCGAGCCCTGGAAACACTTCAGGCTACCATAGATGACCCCTGCGAAAACGGTGAGCCTGAGCACAAAGAAAAGAACCACAACCGGAGCGCTCGCGGGGGTCTTCTGGTTGTCCATTCTGGCGTTCATCACGAGGATGAGCCGCTGCCACTCCCAGATGCTGGCGGCCGAAATCAGCATGCCGGTTGCGAGCATTGCGCCGCTGCGCCATCCTCCGCCGATCGCCACTGCCAAAGCGGAAATCAGCCCTAGAATCAGCGTATTGCGCAAGGCTCGCTTGAGCATCGCGTCCAGGTCTGCCTGGGTAAGGTCAACAATCGGGTGGGTTTCCTGGGTCACGATCGATCGTCCCGGCTTCCGCCACTGTTCCCGTTCTGGATCGGCTCTTCTTTACGGGACTTGTGCTCAGCGGCAACCACCGTCTGGATCACATAAAACAGCCCGGCAACGCTTCCAAAAACGATCCCGGCAATCGTGATCCAATGTTGGTGCAGGCGACGGTCCGCCAACCAGCCGGCAATCCCGAAGATAGCGACCGCCCCCGGCAGTACAAGGGCAAGCTGCAATAGCTTTTCCGCCTCGACGTAACCGCGCAGCGCGCCCGAAGACTTGCTGGGCTGTTGATCGTCCGGAATGGGGCGGTTGAAGGGCATCCTTCGTGATTATCCACGATCAGCGCCCTTCCGCGCGAGGTTGAGATGCTCATTCTCCGCGGCGCACTTCGGCTCGCCTTAAACGCAACGAACGATATACTGGCAGTTACACCATTGACGCGGTTCTCACAAAGGAAGACAAGAGTGTTCGATTCGGAATTTGAGCAAAATCTCTTCAAGCTGCGCCAGGAAAAGCTGGAAGAGATCGTCAAGCTGGGCCAGACGGCCTATCCCAATCGCTTTCCGGCTTCGCAACAGGATGAGGCCATCGCAATCCCCAAGGTACGGGAGCAGTGGGGCGAGGCAACGGCGGAGGCATTGGAGTCGCCGCGCGTAACCGTCGTTGTCGCCGGCCGCATTATGGCCATCCGGGCGCAGGGCAAGGCCGGCTTCGCGACTCTGCAGCAGGGCGGCCAGCGGCTGCAAATCTACGTCCGGCTCGACGCCGTCGGCGAACAAGGCTTTGCACTTTATAAGCTGCTCGACATGGGCGACCACATCGGCGTAACGGGCTACCTCTTCCGCACGCGGACAGGCGAGCTGACCATCCACGTCGAACGGCTGACATTTCTTGCCAAGGCCATGCTGGCGCTGCCGGAGAAGTTTCACGGCCTGGCCGACGTTGAATTGCGCTACCGCCAGCGCTATGTTGACCTCTTCTCCAACCTTGAAGCCCGAGAAGTCTTCGTCAAGCGCGCCAAGGCGATCAAGGCGATCCGCCGATTTTTTGATGACCGAGATTACATCGAGGTCGAAACGCCGATGCTGCAACAGATCGCAGGTGGCGCGGCGGCGCGGCCTTTCACGACCCACCACAATGCGCTCGATCTTGACCTTTTTCTGCGCATCGCCCCGGAGCTTAATCTGAAGCGGCTAGTCGTCGGCGGCTTTGATCGCGTCTACGAGATCAACCGTAACTTCCGCAACGAGGGCATCAGCACGCAGCACAACCCCGAGTTCACCATGCTCGAGTTCTATCAGGCCTACGCGAACTATCACGACCTGATGACACTCACAGAGGAACTGATTGCTTTCGTTGCAAAGGAAGTGAACGGGACGACGATCACGAATTTCAATGACATCGAGATCGATTTGGGTAAGTGGACGCGGTTGACGATGCGGGAGGCGATTCGCGAGTTCTGGCCCGAGGAGGCAGGCGCGAAGCCAGCGTTGACAGACTTTGATTCCGCGCCCGCACTAGAAGCTCAAATCTATGCAGCTATAGGTTTACTTCAAGTGTTGTGCGATAAAGTCAGTACCGACTCTGATGATTTGAACTCGGAGTCCCTTATCGAACCCGCTGGCGATACCTTCGAGGTTCGTAATTGGAAGACAGGTATCATTCGAGTACTCATTTCATTAAATGACGCTGCGAATGAATTGAATAGGGCAGCCTCGCTAGGTAGGGTGGTATATCACCTCTTCGAGGCATTAGTGGAGCCCAAACTGGTCCAGCCAACAATTATCTACGACTACCCAACGGAGGTTTCGCCACTGTCGAAGCAGAAGCCCGACGACCCGGCCCACGTCGAGCGCTTCGAGTTCTTTTGCGGTGGCTTCGAACTGGGCAACGCCTTCAGCGAACTCAACGACCCCGTCGAGCAACACAAGCGCTTTGCCCAGCAACTAGCCGAGCGCGACCGCGGCGACGACGAGGCACACCAGATGGACGAGGACTATGTGCGCGCCCTAGCCTATGGCTTGCCTCCAACCGGCGGCGAGGGCATCGGCATCGACCGGTTGGTAATGCTGCTAACCGGTTCCAAATCCATCCGCGACGTGATTCTCTTCCCGCTGATGCGGAATAGGGACCAGGGGTCAGGGGTCAGGGATCAGGAATCGGAACCCTCAGCATAGTCCTCTTCGAATGGGTGCCCCACCCTCGCGGCGTATTTGTCTTTGCCGCTAGGGTGGGATACCTCAAACCTCAACGCATTCGCATCGCAGGCAAGCAACACCTTGAGTCAGTCAGCGAGATCTTTTCTGCCCCCTGATCCCTGCCCCCTGATCTCTGGAGCACCATGAACATTCTTTTCATCGGCGACATCTTCGGCAGCGCGGGACGCAGGATCGTGCGCGAACACATCGGCCACATCCGCCACGCGCACGAGGTCGAGTTAGTCGTGATCAATGCAGAGAATGCAGCCGGCGGCTTCGGCCTGACCCCGCAGATCGCCGAAGATTTCTTCGATCTGGGCGCGGATGTGCTGACCACCGGCAACCACGTCTGGGACAAGCGCGAGCTGATCGACTACTTCAACTCAGTACCTGCCGACAGCCGGGAACGCGCCCGCCGCGTGCTGCGGCCAGCGAATCTTCAGCCCGGCCTGCCCGGCTACGGCATCTTCGAGGGAACCACGGAGAGCGGCGTCGATTACGCCGTGATCGACCTGCAGGGCTGCGTCTTCATGAACACGACCAACGACCCCTTTCACGCGGTCAATCGCCTGCTGGCAGGAATTAAGGCCAAGGTCATCCTGGTTGATTTTCATGCCGAGGCCACCAGCGAAAAGGTCGCCATGGGCTGGTATCTCGATGGCCGCGTGACAGCGGTGCTGGGCACGCACACACATATCCCCACCGCCGACGAGCGCGTGCTGCCCGGCGGCACCGCCTACCAGACCGACGTAGGCATGAGCGGCCCCTACGACAGCGTAATCGGCGTCGAAAAAGAGCTCGTGCTGCATAGATTTCTCACCGGAATGCCGGGCAAGTTCGAGGCCGCTAAAGGCAACCCGAAGATGTGCGCGGCGCTGGTCAACTGCGATCCTACGACTGGCCGCGCCTCACGCATTCAGCGCATCATGCTGGGGGAATGACGAAAAGCAGGGATCAGAGATCAGAGATCAGGGGTGAGCTTTGGGTTTCTGGCGATCTGACAAATTCGCCTCGAAGAAAAGTAGCCAAGCCTCCTCTGTCCCCTCACCTGATCAGGATTGCCTTCGCATCAGGGTCGTTTGCCTTCACGGTCTTTCCCATGATGTCGACCGGCTTGCGTTCGACGGCCTTTTCTTTCGACCTGGGCACCGGGGAATGAGTGGCCTTGAGTAGCCTACCCTTGCCGTCGAAGGTCATGGTCCACAGCATGGGCCGAGGAATCGCCGACGCGTCGGTAAACGAGATGACGGCGCCACCGTGCATGGGAATATCCAGCCGGCCGGGCGGCGCAGCAGGGAGCTTGTTGACCGCAGTCTCCTCCGGTGCCATCTGCGGATGCGCACCGGCCAGCGCGCCGTAACAGAGACCCGTTTCGAGCCACGTAGGCGTTTGCGTTGAGTGCTCTTCGGCGCGAATCTGGTTGAAGACCGAGAGGGTCAGCGCGTTGATGGGCGAGGGCGAAAAAAGCGAGTAGCCGCGGCGCAAGATGGGAATGATGCGCACTCTTCCGTCGGTGCCGGCATGGGGAATCGAGGCCGAAAACGCGCTCACGTCGCCTTCGCCGTTGTTGCGCATGAACTGCAAGAGAAGATGATTGGGCAGCGCCGGGCAGACGATCTGCTGCGAACTCCACTTGCCCTCAGGAAAATCCACGCCGGCAAACCCGGCGTGTTCGCCGATCAATGATTGGGCATTCGCCGCCAGATCGCGATCCTGTTGACTCATCTGTTCGTATGGGCGGAATTCAAGTGCGTCGACGGGCTTAGTCGTCTCGCTGCCAGGAGAAAACGGCATCGGGCGTTGCGCGGCATTGCGCACGTGCCTGGGCTGAGGCGCCGGAAGACCCTGGTCAGGCTGAGCCGCGACGGGAACACATACGGCTGCCGTTGTTGCAACAGCTAACATGGCCGCAAAGATTCTTGATTGTTCCATCCTGACCCAAGCCTACCACCTCGCATGGAGATCCTTGCTGAGAGTCTCTGTGCGATAAAAAGGGCAGCCTTATGCAGGCTGCCCTTGATGGCCCAGGAGGAGGATCTTTCGCGCCGGCCACGATCCGGCATGGTCAACAAGTCAAGCAGTTCAACCGATCAGTGCGCTGCGGGGTGATGAGCCGCAGACGGCTTGTGAGTAGCGGTGGGCTTCTTCTTCTCCGGCACGACGACGCCGTCCTTCAACACGATTTGCGCGGTTTGCGCAGTCGTTTCCGTGGCTGGAACCTGGGTGTAGGAGTCGTACGTACCATCCAGTTCTGCCGCGGGTTGAATTCCATAGACCATCTTTGCCGCCGGAATATCCTTGTCGGCCAAAGGCGTCTTCAGATTGACGATGAAGTCCGCATACTCGGGTGTGGCGCCCTTCGCGTCCGGCGAGACAGCGAGCTGAATGACGGAAGCGGTCGCCGAGATCACCTCTCCCGGAACCGGCGTTGCCTTGCCCTTCATGAGAGCCCAGAGTTTGTCGACATCTTCCTGGTTGCCGTTTGCCAGAACAAACTCTTTGTCGCTCAGCGCCAGGCTGTTCAGGTCAGAAGTCTCAACAATCAGCTTGTGAACAATCTCAGCCGGCGTCGGGGCTGCGGTGAGCGTAAAGGTTCCCGGCGGAAACACCGTACCTGCCGCCTGGGTCTTGACAGCATCGAGCCCGTCTAAATTGCCGTGATATTTGGTGTAGTAGAACTTCATCTTGGTTTCGATGGGAGCCTTCAGGCTCGGAGGAGCAAAGCCCCACGCGCGGGCATAGAACCAGACCGCCTGCACCAGGTCGTTTCCTTCCGCATCCTTTGCATCCTTGGCGTCTTTATCGGCCTGGGGCTTGGCGGCGGGATCGGTCGTGGCCTTTGCCTTGGCCGCGGTCTGAAGTACCAGCTTGGCGTCAACGGCTTCCTGCTTGATATAGGCCTCGGCCAGTTGGAGCGTATCCCAAAATCCAGGTCCCTTCGTCGTTTGATCGGTGGGATAGAGCATCAGTTCCGTGCGATACTCCGAGATCCCTGCCTTGAAGTCCTTCTTGGAGACAACGTCGTCCAAAGCGATGGCCGAGTGAAACGAGGGATAGGTTCCACTGGTCATCTTCTTCCAGTCGTCGCTGGCAGTAGCGGCAGGCTTGGGTGCAACGAGGCCCTTCTGGGCGAGTGCCGCTGCATCGTCGCAGGTCTGCGCGTCGCTCGTCTTCATGCACTGGCGATTTTTGATGTAGACCGAGATGAAGATGGCCTTCATGTTATTTGGATCGACCTGGAGCAGCCGGCTAGCCGCGCTGAGCGTCTTGTCGGCGTCTTGCAGGCTCTGATAGGTGTCGATCAGTGCGTCAAGCACCGCGGCCTTGACGACGCTCTGCGGATACTTGGTCAGGAAGTCTTCCAGTTGACTTGCTTTGGTTTTAGGATCGGATTGCGTGTTGGCCAGTTGATAGGCGTTGAATTCTTGCGGATCCTTGATGGTAATCGAATCCTGGGCTCGCAGCATGGGCGAGGAAACGAGGGTGATGCTCGCCAATGCCATCACAGACGCGAAGACTAGCTTCTTCATTCAGTGCTCCTGGGAAAATCCAAAATGGAAATCAATGTGGTGCACCCGCTCGCGGTGTGCGCAACCGCTCTGTTGGGCGGTTGAGCGCCGGGGTGACGGATCAACGATACCACGGCTTCGAATGCGGTGTTGGAAGGATTATAGAAAGCCTTGCCTCCGATGACAAGGAAAGTTTGCGGTAGCGCAAGATTTCCCCTGGCGACTGACGCCGTCCCGGACCGGGACGCAGCTTTGAACGCGAACTCGAACGACAGATTGGCTCCGACGATCGTCTTACCCCCCACAACCCCGCACCCAAAACCCCTACTTCTCCCCCAACTCCGGGGCCTGTCGCTTCAACGGGCGCATACCGGCTTAGACACCTGAATCGTGAAAATGGTTCCCGGCTTATTGCAACAGCCGCACCAGTTCAGCCTGTTCAGCCAGGAAAGCGTCGTGCCCGTGGGCGCTTGTCATCTCTCGATAATCGGCAGAAACGCCGGCAGCGCGAATGGTAAATGCAAAATCGCGCACATTCTGCGGCGGAAAGAGCCAATCGGAACTAATGCCGACAAAGCTGAGTTTGGCGCGAATCCCGCTAAAAGCCTTCTCTGCGGAGGAGAATCCGCGCAACGGATCCCATGTATCCATGGTGCGCAGGATCGCGAGGTAGGAATTGGCATCAAAGCGCTCGACAAAGCGCTCCCCCTGGTAGTCGAGGTAGCCGGCAACGTCGAAGCGCCCTCCAATGAGGCCGGGCCCGCCCGCCGCTCCCTCCGTGGAAGTGTCTGCTGCCCATGGATCCTCGCCGTTACGGTTTGGCTTGCGGCCATAGCGCTCGTCAAACAACTCCGTGGATTTGTAGCTCATCATGCCCACCTGCCGGGCCAGCGACAGCCCGCGGCGCGGAGGCCGTTGCGGCAAGTAGCGGCCGCCCAGCCACTCCGGGTCGTGCACGATGGCCTGGCGTTGCAGATGGTTGAGCGCCAGCCCCATCGCCGAGAGCGGAGCAACGCCGATGATGAGCCCGCGCTGCACGCGCTGTGGGTCGTGGATGGCCCAATCGAGAGCCTGCATCCCGCCGATCGATCCACCCAACACCAGCCGCAGCCGCCGGACTCCAAGAGAATCGAGCAGCTTGGCCTGTGCCCGCACATTGTCGCGAATCGAAACAAGCGGAAAGTCCGGCCCATAACTGCGCCCTGTCTCAGGGTTCACCGAGCCGGGGCCCGTCGAGCCATAACAGGAGCCAAGCATATTGATGCAGATCACGAAATCGTGTTCCAGCGAGAGCACCGCGCCGGGAGCGAAGATCTCAGGCCACCAGGAACCCACCAGCGCCGAACCGGTCAGCGCATGGCAGACCAGCACGGCGTTGTCCCGCGCCGCATTCAGCCGTCCGTAGACCGCATAATGCAGCGTGACGCCGGCAAGTGCGCGGCCACAATCCAGCCGCAGGTGCTCGTCGAGCACGAAGTCGCCCTCATAGGTGGGGGTGAGCGTTGCTCCGCCCGTCCCCCGTGGAACCGGCCACGCGTCGGCTCCGGTGCTCGATTCGGTCATAACTTTCATTGTGCAACAAGACCCGCACTTTCGGCTTTACATGCGAACTTATGCCCGTTGGCAGCCTCAATCGCCTGATCCAGATCGGCAATGATATCGCGAACGTCTTCAATGCCTACCGACAGCCTGACAAGCTCCGGAGTTACACCCGTGTCGGCCTGCTCGGCCGGCGAAAGCTGCGCATGCGTCGTCGATGCCGGGTGGATGACCAGCGACTTCGCATCGCCGATGTTGGCCACCAGCGAGAACAGCTCCAGCGAATCGATCAGCTTCTTTCCCGCCTCATAACTGCCCTCTGAACCGGCCTTCACACCAAAGGTCAGCAGCGCTCCCTGGCCTGTTGGCAGATACTTCCGCGCCCGCTCGTAATACTGGTTCGATTCGAGGCCGGGGTAGTTGACCCACTCAACGCCGGGATGCTGCTCCAGATGCTTTGCAACAGCGAGAGCGTTCTGCGAGTGGCGCTCGAGCCGCAGATGCAGCGTCTCGATACCTTGCAGCAGCAGGAAGGCGTTGAAGGGTGAAAGAGCTGCTCCTGTGTCGCGCAAACCCTGCACCCGCGCCTTGAGAATGAAGGCCAGCGGCCCGAAGGCCTCGGTGTAAGAGAGTCCATGATACGACGGGTCCGGCTCGGTGAAGTCCTTGAAGCGCCCCGAAGCCGCCCAGTCGAATTTGCCCGCATCCACAATCACGCCGCCGATCGTCGTGCCGTGACCGCCCAGAAACTTAGTCGCCGAGTTGATCACAATATCCGCGCCCCACTCGATCGGCCGCACCAGCGCCGCCGAGGCTGACGTATTGTCGATCACCAGCGGCAACTTGTGCTCGTGCGCGATGGCGGCAATCTTCTCAATGTCCACCACATCGAGCTTGGGATTGCCCAGCGTCTCTGTGTAAACCGCGCGAGTCTTTTGGTTGATGGCCGCACGCAGGCCGTCAAAGTCGTCCGCGTCAACAAACTTCACCGTGATGCCCAGCCGCGGCAGCGTGTAGTGGAAGAGATTGTAAGTCCCGCCATAGAGCGAGGTCGTCGAAACAATCTCGTCTCCCGCTCCCGCCAGTGTCGTCGCCACCAGCGTCTCCGCAGCCTGCCCTGACGCCGTCGCCAGCCCCGCCGCCCCGCCCTCAAGAGCCGCGACACGCTTTTCAAAGACGTCGGTGGTCGGGTTCATGATGCGTGTGTAGATGTTGCCAAACTCCTTGAGCGCAAAAAGACGGCCCGCGTGGTCGGCGTCTTGAAACAGATAAGAGGTGGTCTGGTAGATCGGAACAGCGCGCGATCCCGTGGTTGGATCGGGCACTTGGCCGGCATGGACGGCAAGGGTGGCGAGGTGCTGCTTGGCTTCGGACATGATCGACTCCTTAAGGTTTGTGTCTTCTTGGGGATGTTCAATTACTGAAATGCCTTGACTGCCGATAAAACCTGGGTGCAATGATCCATCGCGCACTTTGCGATGGGTGGGAATCATGAACACAAAATCAAAACGGCCCGAATCCTCTTCGGACCCGGGCCGCCTGTCTTCAAGATCGGTTGCGCCTTGCGCATTACCTCTCAAGAGCCACACGGATGGGTCCGCACGACCTGCACATACACATGGCCATGACCGCAATTCCGTGTTCCATTGAGTTCCGCATAGAAAGAAGTATCAACGCAACGCTGCGCCGATGTCAAATCAAATCCAGAATCGGCAATGTCCTTTGTCAACGATGATTGTAAGTCGATCAAGCTGGAGACATGGGATAGGATAAGTCTGAATCATTATGTTGTTAAGGTAAACGAGAGTTGGCGACCCTGCGCGTACTCATCGCCGGTGGCGGCACCGGAGGACACATCATCCCGGCACTGGCCGTGGCTCGCGAACTCGCCGCCCACCACGCCGCCGAGTTACTCTTCGTTGGAACCGCGCGCGGCATGGAGTCGCGTTTGGTCCCCGAGGCGGGATTCAATCTGAAGCTCGTTCATGTGGGCCAGCTTAAAAACGTCTCCCTGGTCACACGCCTGCGCACCTTCATGGACCTGCCCCGCAGCATTTTTACCTGTCGAAAACTGATCCGTAGCTTCCGTCCCAACGTCGTCTTTGGCGTGGGCGGATACGCCTCCGGTCCAGCCATGGCAGCAGCCTTGCAGCTCAATATTCCCGCCATGGCCTTTGAGCCGAACGCCATGCCCGGCCTTGCCAATCGCCTCGTCGGCAAGCGCGTGCAGGCCGCCGCCGTCAACTTCCCCTCGGCAGCAAAGTGGTTCAACAACGCCGAGGTCACCGGCATCCCGGTTCGCCCGGAGTTCTTCACACTCGCGCCGCCGCCCCTCGGCGCCCAGCCCCATCTGCTTATCTTTGGCGGCTCGCAAGGGGCACTGCTTTTCAACGTCCACCTGCCAATCATCCTCAAAGATTTGCTTGACGCGGTGCCAGGACTCACCGTTCTTCACCAATGTGGAGCGCGCCATATCGAGACGACCCTAGCCGCATACTCCGCCAGCGGCGCCGATTCAAGCCGCTGGCAGGTCAGCCCGTTCCTCGACGACATGCCCGCACGCTTTGGGAGCGCCAATCTGGTCATGGCCCGCAGTGGAGCTTCCACGGTCGCCGAGCTGGCCGCCGCCGGCAAGCCCGCGCTGTTGGTTCCCTTTGCCGCCGCCGCCGACAACCACCAGCTACGCAACGCCGAGGAGATGGTCAAAGCCGGGGCAGCCCTCTTGCTCGACGAAAAGGATCTGGACGTCCCCGGCAAGCTCCTCGGCTCGTTGGCCGGTCTGCTCACCTCGGCTGAACGGCTGGCGTCGATGTCCGCCGCAGCCCGCACCCAGGCCCATCCCGACGCAGCCGAGTGCATCGCCAATCGCCTGGTCGAACTGGCAGCCCTCTAGCATTTTCGGGAGTTGTTCAGCCCGGCATTTAGGTGGGTTTCGCCGCGATCCCGCAGAAAAAAAGCCCGCCTGCCGAAGCAGACGGGCCTTTTCTTGAGAACCAGGCAACAATTGTTACGACAGAAAAGTCTTACCGGTGTCCCCCGCCGCCGTGGCCCCCGCCGCCACCGCCGTGGAATCCACCACCACCGCCACCCCCATGGAAGCCCCCGCCCCCGCCGCTAAATCCGCCGTGTGCAGCCATGCCACCTCTGGGAGCCGCATAGCCGCGAGCTCCGACGCCGTAACCGCCACGTCCCGCATAGCCACCGCGATTTCCGTAGCCACCGCGATTGCCGTAGCCGCCACGATAGCCGTAACCGCCCCTATATCCGAATCCGCCGCGACCCCAACCGTGACCCCAGCCCCATCCATACCATGGACCGACGCCGAGGAAGACGCCACCATAAAACCAATTCGGTCCGTAATATCCATAAGGCGCGCAAGCATAGGGATAATAAGCGTAATAGCCCCACTCGCAGACCGGCGGCCCGTAGGCCTCGGGAGCGGGAACGACTGCGGGGCCGACTCCAACATCGCCCGCGTCTGGAGCTTCCTGTGCAATTGCCACCGTCGCCAGCGGCACTGCCAACAGAGCTGCCATCAGAACCATGCGAACGCTTCGCATACTTGCCTCCTCGTGCTGCCTGTCCCCGCTCGTTCCACTCCGGGTCCGGAGTCAAACTCCGTATTCAGCACTGCCGGTTCGAGCTTTCTATTCCCAACCGGCTTCTGTTCTCTCAGACAGCATTTCAAATAATAAGTTGCGGTCGGGTGCAAAAGATTTCTTCGCGACGGGCAAAGGGCGTTTTACCGGGCATACAGCCCTGTAAAACGCCCTTTCGATGTCGATCTCAGGTGGGATTGAGCCGTGCAATCCCTAGTTCGCCAGCACCGCCCGATAGCGGACCTTGTTCTTCTTCACCTTTTCGATGGCCGCGTTGGCCTGGGACATCGGGAAGGCCTCCGTCTTGGCCCCCACACCGTGTCGCGCCGCGACGTCCAGCATCTCTTTCAGCCGATAAGGGCTTCCGGTGGGATTGCCGCTGATCGACCGCATTCCAGAGATCAGTGGGAAGGCATGAACGCTGACCGGCGACGGAGGAACCCCTACAAAGCACAGCGTGCCTGTGGGCCGCAATGTCTGCACATAGACGCCCCAATCTTGATCGGCATTGATGGTGCTCAAAACAAAGTCCATCGTTCCGGCCACTTCTTTCATGGCCTTCGATTCCCTGGTGTTGACAAAGCCTTGCGCCCCGAGCGCGCGCGCCTCTTCTTCCTTTGCCGCTGAGGTCGAAAACGCCGTCACCTCAGCGCCGAATACCTTGGCAAACTGGATGGCAAGATGGCCCAGCCCGCCGATTCCCACCACACCCACTCGCGACGATGGATTGACCCCATGGCTGCGCAGCGGGTTGTAAACCGTAATGCCACCGCACAGCAGCGGCGCTGTTTGCTCGCTTTGAAGCGCGTCGGGAATTGGAATCACAAACCGCGCATTGGCGCGAACCCGGTCGGCGTATCCGC
>Ga0187890_10001227_pt1 | contig 18645 bp, 12 predicted proteins | sample June2016WEW_21_1_FD_133005 | JGI IMG/M metagenome (GOLD analysis project Ga0187890, IMG submission 133005) | Peatland microbial communities from SPRUCE experiment site at the Marcell Experimental Forest, Minnesota, USA - June2016WEW_21_10 | ecosystem: Environmental > Terrestrial > Soil >... | reverse complement strand
TAGTTGTCCGCGAGCAGATCCCACTCGATTAGTTTGCGGGGGAGTCGCCGGGGCGCCACTGTGGCTCCGTTCGGGACGTAGATGGTATCGCGCTTGTGCTGCTGGCGATAGTGCTGCTGCAGAGTGCGGGAGACGACCATGGTGGCATCGGGCGCGGAAACCGCAGCCGCTTCTCCCCAGCGCAGCACGCGCGCCGCGATCCGGCCCCACTTGCCGCGCTGCCAGTCCAAACCCTGCACGGTGACGACGGTCTTCTTCCCGGCGAGCCGCGGAAGAAAAGAAAACAACGCCGGTCCCAGGCAGTGGTAATGGATGACGTCGTAGTCCGACGTCATGGCATGCGCTGTGCTCAACAGCGTGTGGACGACAGTTTCCAGATGCTTGGAGCGGATGGTCGGCAACCGCCGCACGCGCATGCCGTTGTGGGTGTCCATGGGAGGAGTGAAATAGCTGCGGCAATATACGGTGACTTCGTGCCCCAGGCGGGCCAGTTCGTGGCCAGCCTGCTCGTAGTAGGATTCGATGCCGCTGTATTTGGAGACCACGCCGCGACCTCCGATGAACGCGACACGGACGCTGCGGCGTGGGCGCGGAGTCTCCGGTGCGGCGGGGAAGGACAGAAGCCTTTTGGTCGATGTGAGCCGGTAATAGAGTCCGAGGAGCTTCTCTATGTGTTGATCGGGGTCGTGGTTGGCTTTCACGCGACTGCGCGCTGCGGCGCCCATTTTCTCGATCAGATCGGGACGGTCAAACAGAAATCCGATGGAATGAGCGAGCTGTTCGCGGTCGCCGTCGGAATAAAGCAGGCCAGTGACGCCATGTTGGACGAGTTCGCGGCGCGAACCCAGATCGCTGGCGATGACGGGCCGTCCCCAGGCATAGGACTCCAGAATGGATTTTCCCAAGGTCTCGTAGGCGTGGGATGGAAACACGGAGAAGCTACAGCCGGCGATGAGTTTCTGAAGTTCCTCGCCATGGACCATGCCGGCGAACAAGACTTGGTTCAAGTTCAATTCTCGTGCCAGCGCCTCGAGTCGGGGACGCTCGGGACCGTCTCCCGCGATGACGAGCGGAGTATGTGGCAGCCGCACCATGGCGCGCAACAGCTCATAGACGCCTTTCTCTGGAGAGAGCCGTCCGAAGTAGAGCAAGTATCCTTCATCGGCGGTGAGCTGTTCATCGCCGGGCAGGGCCTGGAAGTGGGGCAGCACTTCTATGCGCTCGGCCGGAAAGCCGCTGGCGATCAACTTACTGCGCACGAATTCGCTGGGAGCCAGGAACATGTCCACGCAGCGTTCGTAGGTTCGCAACCATTTGTGCAGGTAGGCTTCGGCGGCAAGAACCACGGCGCTCGAACGCGGGCCGGTATAGCAGCCTCTGGTGGCGGCGTTGTGAAAGGCGCCGTGACTGCAGAGTTCGCAGGGGCGCCCATCGGCGACAGAATTGTAGGTGGGGCACAAGATCTTGAAATCGTTCAGGTGGTAGAGCACGGGGATTCCCTGGCGCTTCAGTTCCCAAAGAATCGACGGCGACAAGTGGTGGTAGATGCCGCGAACGTGCGCCAGATCGGGTGAAAAATCGGCAAGGCAACTGCGCATGGCACGGCGGGCCGATGGCGAATAGAGGGCGTGCGCCGCCATCTTGACCTTCTTCAGCAATCCGGCGTTTGGATCTTTGAAATCAATATACGGAATGCGATAGCTGCGGCCCGTGAAAGCGGGAGTGCGCCCATGATTCATGCTGAATAGCGCGGTTTCATGGCCGCGCTGATCCATCTGATGGATGAGGTCAAAGAGATACGTTTCAGTGCCACTAAACGGATAGTCGTACTTGTTGCAATACAGGATGCGCATGGTTACCGTCCGATTGGGAAATGCGGGCCAGAAATTGCTCCGCAAAAGCGCGTAGATTTCGCTGGCGATTATAGGAAGCGGCGATGCTGGCCGCGGCCGCGCGCTGGATTCCGGCCAGAGAAGCTTTGTTGGCCTGAATCCAACGGACGGCGCTGACGAAATCGGGCAAAGAGCCGGGCTGGTAAAGAAATCCAGTGCGCTGGTGCTCGACCAGTTCGGGAATTCCGGTGATGGCAGGAGCCAGGACGAGTTTTTCGTGAGCCATGGCCTCCATCAGGACTACCGGGATACCTTCGCTCTTGCTGGTCGTGACCACCAAGTCGGCGTAGCGGTAATAGCCGGGGAGGTCAGTGCGAGGCACGTGGCCGATCAGGTAAACGCGCCCCTGGAGCCCCAATGCCATAATCTGGCTTTCGAGAGCCGGGCGCTCCGGCCCCTCGCCGACGATCCAGCAGAGAAAGTCGAGACCTTGGTCGCGAAGCGCGGCGCAGGCCTGGATGAGAAAGCGATAGTCCTTTATCCGATGCAGGCGTCCGACGGAGAGAAGACAGAACCGCCGATGTTTCGCTTCGGCTTCCGCCTCGGCTGCGAGTGCGGGGGTGGGCCAGGAAAGCACGCGATCGACCCCAAGACGCTGCACGATGATTTTTTCTGCGAGGGCGGAAGGATAGTTGCGGAGAATGTACTGGCGGTTGAAGTCGGAGACCGTGACGCAGAACTGGCACGCACGCAGCTTGGCCGAGAGCAGATCGGCTCGCTGCAGCAGGTCGGAGCCGTGCAGGGTAAAGCTGAAGCCGATTCCGAGCAGACGCGCGGCGGCTAAGGCCATCCATGAGGCGAAGTATCCGTGATGTGCGTGGATGTGTTCGACCTTGAGGGGCGCCAGTTGCTCCGCTAGTGCGGCACCCATCACGGTGTGGCCGAGCGTGCGAAGGCGGCGGGCCGGGGAGGGGCCGCGCTCCCACAGCAAGGGCCGCAACAGTTGCCATAGGTGGCGCCGATCGGAGGCGAGCCGGCGCACTGCCCGCATCAGCTCATCGTCGGAGAGGGGCTGAAAAAAGCGCGTCTCTTTCCAGAAAGCGCGTTCCTCCAGGCTGAGATCATTCGGCGAGACGCGTTTGCCGCTACAGCAGATCACTTGTGCTCCGCAGCGTCGCAGTTCTGTGATTTCATCGATGACGTAAGGTTCGAGAGGTGAAGGAAACTCGTTGGCGATGTAGGCGATGGTGGTCATGCGACGACCTCCTCGGAGGCGCAGAGTATCCCGGCAACGGTAAACATGAGTCCAATGACGAACTGGTACGCCATGTCGACGAAGAAAGCATTGAAGAGATAAACGCTGAGTAGGATGGGCCAGACCTTACGCAGCGCCGCGACGGGGCCGGGTTCACCGGGTGGGCTGTGCCATGCGAGGCGGAACAGGTTGAAGAAAAGAATGCCGTACAGGGCCAGCCCCGGTACACCGAACTCAACCAGCAAGGCAAGGTAAGTGTTGTGCACGTAATAGGTGCGGAGGTGGTAGCCCTCCATGCGGCGGGCAAGCTCGGCATACATGCCCGCGGGAGCCCAACCGGTCAACGGCCGCTCTTGAAACATCGCCCAGCCGGCGTCGTATACGGACAGACGCGCTGCCACGGGACCGCGTTCTCCGGTGCGGTCCCAGAGTGCGGTCTTCAGCGAATGGTTGCTGAGGCCGATGGCCAGGCCAAGCAAGAGGCCCGCAACCGCCAACAACGTGCACAGTGCTTGCAGACGACGTTCGATCAGGCGGAATCCGAGAACGATGGTGGAGACGGCGAACGAGATCCAAACGGCGCGCGTCATGGTGGCGAGCACGGCCAGCGGTAGGGCCAGCCAGAGCAACCAGACGACAGCTTTGTGCTTTTGCGGGAGCGCAAGGACAAGAATTCCAAGGAGGTTCAACGAAACGCCGTTGGCCACCGCCTGGAGAAATGGGCCGCGAGCGCGGTCGGTATGAAAGCCAAGGCTTTCGTCAAGAATGAAACGCGGATAGATGAGTGAGTGGGCGTCCGCGAGGAAGGCAATGGCAATGAATATGAGGTAGGCGAGCGTAAGGACGACGAAGACTTCGAAGTGTCGTCGTTGAGATGAGCCTCGGAAGATCAGGACGGCGAGGTGAAAAAGCGCAAAGGGGACGATGAATTTGCTGGCGATAATGCTCCAGGCTTGTGCGTCGAACGGCTCGCGAAGCGCACGGAGCACGGCCAGCGCCATGAGACTGAGCATGGGCAAACTGAGTCCGGCAAAGAATGGGAGCTTGTCGCGGAGCGCCATCGTGCGCAGAGCCACGAAGAAGACCAGGATGCCGAACGCGAGTCGGTCGGCGTAAAAAGAAAAGAGGTCTGGTGGTCGGAACAGGAAAATGGTCATCGCGGCCACGTAAAGAATGGATGGAAAAGCTAGTCCCAGGTGAAGGGGACGAAGCAGCAGACCGGCAGCGCGCCAAAGCGGGCTGTCGTCACTGTCCCGGGTTAAAGCTAGGGCGCGGCTGCTCATGGCGAGAGTCAAGCTCCTTCCGGCGTGAACAGCACGCGAACTGTGCTGGCGAGAATGCGCAGGTCCAGGCGCAGACTCCAGTTCTCGATGTAGGTGAGATCAAGGTGCATGTTGAGTTCGAACGACGGACAGCCGCGCGCCGTAACCTGCCAGAGGCCGGTGATGCCGGGTTTCACATCAAGGCGCCGGAATTGGTGAAGTTCGTAATGGTTGACCTCATCGATGGGATGAGGCCGCGGCCCAACCAGGCTCATCTCCCCATGCAGCACGTTCCAGAGCTGAGGGAGTTCGTCGAGGCTGTAGCGGCGGATGACACGGCCGACGCGCGTGATTCTGGGATCGTCGTCAATTTTGAAGATGGGGCCTTGTCTCTGGTTGCGGGCGCGCAAATCCTCCTTGAGGTGCGCGGCATCGCTCACCATAGAGCGAAACTTGTAGCAGCGAAAGCGGCGGCCTTTGGCTCCGGTGCGTTCGGCGGAGTAGATGACCGGACCGGGCGAGTCCAACCGGATGAGCAGGGCCACGATTGCCATTAGAGGACTGACCAGCACCAGACCGAACGTTGCACCGATGAGATCCAGCAAACGCTTCAGGAATAAAGTGGCGCTAGGTGATGGCTCGCGATGAAGAGTGATGACCGGAACTTCTCCGATGTGATCGATGCCTGAGTCTGGCCACGGACCCGGGGGCAGATCGGGTACGGCACGAATATCCAGGTGGTTGCGGAAAGCGGCCTCGGCAGCTTTTCGCGTCTGGGCAGTCTGACCGGGGAGAGCGAGGATGACCTCATCGATGAATTCGGCGCGACAGAGCCAATCCAGATCTTCGATTCGTCCCAATACCGCCGGGGAAAGAGGCAGGTCGTCATCCACGAAGCCGCAGACGGTCGCGCGCCGGAGAGGATCATTGCGCAGTGCCCGAGCGATGGAGCGAGCGACCGGACCTCCGCCAATAATGAGGATCTTGCGCGATTCTGTTTCGCGGCGGCGACGCTTCCATTCCATCTGCCGCAACCGGCGAAGAAGCGCGAGACTGGCCAGGCTGCTGGCAAATATTCTGGCAGCGGCGAGAAGACGCATTCCGTCCCACGCGGCGATGAAGACCAGTCCGATCGCGAACAGGGTTGACCTCGCCAGCGCCGGGATGATCCCGGCGGGAGACGGATCCCCGGCGCGTTTGTAGAGCCCCTCACAGAAGCCGAAGAGCGTTACCAGGACAGCAAAGATCGGCAGATAAGCCCACGGCAGGCCCCAAGCGGGGGAGAAGAGCGATAGCGCGCCGCACACTGCCACCAGAACGATCAAGTCGGCTGCCACCAACTCACAAAACGTGAATCGATCGACGGAAGTCTGCGGCAGGAGTAGTTGAGTCAGCGTTCGCGCCTGAGGGCGTCTCCTGGTGGTTTCCTTGGCCGCGTCCACTGGACGTGTGGGGGTGGCTTCGGCCGTGGGCGCGAACCTGGAAGGGGCCTTTTCAGAAGTCCCAAGAATCATACGAGCATACTGCGAGGGGGAATCTTGGGGTGGGGTGTTCCATAGTCGATTTGTGGTCAATTCGCTCATAAGATTCACAAACTCCGGATTCACAAACTCCGGTACAGGCCTTGCGGCACAGGAAAACGACGTTCCGCGAGGACGGTTCCGAGCAGAGGAACTTGCGCTTTGCCCAGCTGATCCTTGATTTGAGCGGCGACGAGGCGTCTTGTTTTATTGGCGGCCAGCACCAGCACCAGACCATCGCAGGTCTGGCCAATGCTTGCCGTGAGCCATGAAGCGGGAGCACACCATAGAATGGAAAAGTCGAACTCCGTCGTGAGTTCGCGGAGCCGCGATAAGTTCTGTTCGGCGATCCGCTGCTCGCTGGGGTCGGGCAGCCAGCTCTGGCGAGGAACCATCCAGAGCCGTGGTGCCATCGGCCAGCTGGCCTCCGCACGGTTGTGGGACGGAATCTGCAGTTTGGTTTGCAGAGGGACTGAGTCCGGGTGGGCGTCGATCAGCCCGACGTCGTACCTGTCTTCTTCAGCCAGAACTCTGGCGACCTCCAGGCACAGGGTCGCAGTCTCAGTCGATGCTTCGATCGGGACAAATCCGACGTGCCGCACTGGCTTCGATTCACGCCGGAAGAAGAGTTGTTGAACCAGCGCGCGGATCTGCCCATCGTTAACCGAAGGTGTCGAAGAAACTGCTGGGCGCTGGACTTGCTCGCGAATCGGAGTTACGCGCGGCTGCTCAGCGGCAGACGGTGTTTCGGCCAGAAGTCCAAGGAGAGTGTTCACGGGACCACCACCTTGGGCCGACCGATCCGGAAAATAAAAGGATGCAGAACCGCGGCCTCAGACGCCGGCAGCCAGGCCAGCACCGGTACTTCCAGCAGGCCGTAAGCTTCGTCGGGAGTGCGAATGGTCGGGTCAAAGTACTCTGTCGTGAAGGCGATGCCGACGCTGAACCCCATGGCCAGTCCGAAAGCGAGCAGTAAATAGAGGAGCACGGAATGCGCGGGCAAGGCCGGGGCCGCGGGCGGTTCCACAATAGCCACATTGAGGATGCGGCGCTCGTCGAGCGCATCGCCGATGCGCGCTTCCTCGCGTTTGCGAAGGTAGAGCAGGTAGTTATCTTCCTCCGCCTTGGCGGCGCGCATCAGATCCTGTTGATCAACCGAGTCGGATTGCATCTGCTGGGCAAAATTGCGCAGGGATGCGACCTGGGTGGAAGCGTCGGATTGCCGTGCCCGTAAGCCGTCCCACTGCACCTGGGCCTTTTCCATTTCCATGCGGGCCCACTCGTAGTTGGGATCCTTGTCGGTGGTTTCGTCGCGTACCGGAGTGAGCGCTTCGGCGGCAATCGATGCGCGTGTTTCCGCGATTTCCTGTTCTACTTCCTGCACCAGCCGGTAAGACGGTTCAAAGCGGCTGAGAAGCTCGGTCCGCTTGAGCTGGAGCTCCAGCAGGCGCGTTTTCATCTTTTCGAGAACCTCCGGATTGTCGGCCCAGCGCTTGAGGGTGACCGAACGAGAGGGAAACGACTTGAGCTGTTCGCGCAGCGACGCAATGCGGCGCTCGGTCTCGACGCGATCCTGGTCGATCTGGCGATAGGCCGCGTCCGCCTCGCCTAACTTCTGCAGAGCAATATCGCGTTCCAGCGCCGCCGAAACGACGCCCCGAGCACGAGTAAAGCGCACCAGTTCGGCTTCGGACCGATGCAGTCTCTTCTCGTAGTCCGCGGTTTGCTTGTCGAAAAACTGGACCTCTCCCGGGGGCCGCTGGAGATTCGTGTGCCTACGTACGTAGAGGGTAGAAAGGGCTGAGAGTACGCGTGCGGCTCGTTCCGGACTGGTGTCCTTATAGCTGACCTGGATAAGGTTCGACTTCTTCAGAGCATCGACATCCAAACTGTGCGCCAGCTTGCGGGCGGCATGTTCGGTCGCGGCTGGGCGCTCGATGGCTGGAGTGTCTGCAGGAACGAGTCCCGCCATTTCCACAACTTGCTTCAGCAGATCTTCGTCGCGCAGGAGTTCGACTTCGGAATTGAGTTCTTCTTCAGTAATGTCGGGACGAGTGAAATCCATGGCGCTCTGGGGCTGGGAAGAGACGATGGGGTCAAAGCGGCCCCGCCGCAGCAGAACCTTGAAGTGCGATTCATAGCGCGCCGAAGAGACGACGAAGAGCATCGTCGCCAGCAATACCAACCCAAAAGACGCGGCTACAAGCCGTGGACGCCGGAACAGCGTCGCCGCAAGATCGCGGGGCGTGAGAGAAGGAGGGGGGTGCGAGTTTCCGATCAATTCCGCGGACATGGATCGTACAGCAAAGCCGATCACACCCGGCGGGCCTTATGGGAACTCGCCAGATTTTGAAGACGCAATCAGTGAATGCTGCTACTCCTTTCTGCTAAAACTGCAATGGGTTCATGTACCAGCTCATGGAGTTGGTCGGAACATACTTGCGTATCTTTGAAATCCGGCTCTGTGGCACAAAAATAAAGTCGCCGGGCTGAAGGTGAAGATCTTCGCGAAGATCGCGAGAATCCAGCATCTTCTTAAGGTCAAGCACGTGGGATTCGGCTACGTATGCGGAAATCCGGCGAAACAGAACGACCTGCGAATGACGGGCCTGCTGGGTGAAGCCGCCGGCAATCGCCACGGCTTCATTTACCGTCAGATCCCCGCGCAGCTCATACTTTCCCGGCCGTCCCACCTCGCCCGAGGCGAGGAAGTAAGGCTTGTCAAAATCCTTTAAGGTCACGGTGACCTCGGGCTCGTGCAAAAAGCCGCGGTAGGCATAGGTAACTGCCTGCTGCATCTGCGGAACCGTCAGTCCTTCCGCTAACAGCACGCCCGCACCCTTCAGTACCACGAAGCCGTCGGGCTGCACCGTCAAGGTCTGATTAAAGTCGGGAGAAAAAGTGAAATTTAAATCCACGGTGTCCGATTTCGAAAGCCGATAAAGCGGATGGCGTTCCCCTCCGAATGCAGGATCTCCCATGCCACCCGCTTTTCCGGGCTGTGTGATCGCTCCGCTGATGGAACTGACCGTGCCGGTGCGGTCCTGGCTCTGCGAGCTCTCCGCCGCCGCGAGCTTGCCGGTTGGCGGAGCAGAGGACCCAGGCGCCGAAACCGCCGACGGTGCAGCTTCCTGAGCGGAAGCGACCACGGCTAGCTGTAGGATGAGCATGCCCGCAGCCCCCAAAACGACTTGTTTAGTAAGTACATTCATCTCCGGTCTCTCACCGTTGCTCTGAACGGCGAACCATAGCAGCTCGGGCGTTTGAGCTGTTGAGTACAAATTAGCGTCGCCTAGCGAACACAACAAGACTTGGAAAGTACTGTCTACCGCGGTACAGGGCACCTTCCGGCGACTGGAAAGGTGATGAAATCAGTAGATGGGCCGCTAGGGGTGGGTTTACGGCCTCGGGCGCACACCGGGTAGGAGAAAACGGCTGCCAACGTTGTGCACCAGAGTAGCCCCGCGAAAGTAGGCATGGACGGCAGGATTCATCACCAACAGGATGTGATGGGGCCCACATCCGGTCCGTGCGCTCTTGGGCATAATGGTTGGCGTGAAAACCATGCAACGCGCGAAACCGCCCACGGGAACCGAGTCGGCCGGGACCGAAGTAGTGCAAGTCCTGGTCGCCGATTCGGGTCCCATTCAATCGCAACTCTTGACGCGGGCCTTGAAAAGCCGGCGCGACTTTCAGGTTTCCGCGGTTGCTTTGGAGACCTCTGCTCTGCACAACTTCATGCAATCGAATCACGCCGACGTGGTTTTGATTGCGGGGAACCACCTGCCGGACTTGAGCCTGCTGCGCTGGTTACGAGTTTCGTATCCCAAGGTCGCTCCCATTCTGCTGGCCGAAAGCGATGACCGCGAACTGGTGGTGAACGCCTTTCGTGCGGGGGCGAAGGGCATTTTTCTTTTTACCCACACGCCTTTCCCGATGCTCTGCAAGTGCATCCATTGCGTTTTCCAGGGACAGGTTTGGATCAACCGCCAGCAGATGACTTATGTGCTGGACGCCTTGTCGGAGGTGCCCACGCTGCGGGTGGTCAACTCCAACGGCAGGTTCTTGTTGACGCCTCGCGAGGAGCAGGTGGTCGCGCTCGTAGCCGACGGCTTGACCAACCGTGGAGTCGCCGTCGAACTGGGTCTCAGCGAACACACCATCAAGAAATATCTGCTGCGCATCTTCGACAAGGTGGGGATTTCGAGCCGGGTGGAACTCGTTCTCTACGCCATGTCGCACGGCGAGCATCGCCCCGCGGAATGGATGCCCAGCAGCAACGCCTGAGCACAGAAGCAAAGGCCGACGGAATACAATGGCAACATGCGGAGAGGCGAGGAGATCGCTCGGTGACGAGTTCCGGGTCCGGGTCCCAGTTCAAATCCAAAGTGGCGCGCCGATGGACTGTGATTGCTTCCGGGTTGCTTCTTCTGGCGCTGTCGCTGGTCGTGATCTATACCGGGCCGAATGCTTTCTACAGTCCCGTCGCTATGGTAGTGGTGGCCGCGATCGGACTGGCCGCGCTGCTGCTCCAGGTTTGGTTTCGCCGGGATTTTCCCAATATTCGTTCTCCCCTCTGGCTTAACGTCCTCGGCATCCTCTGTGCCATGGTGTCGCTGTTCGCGGATTACCTGCGGATGACGCGCCGAATGCTGGATCTGGCGGCGTTTGCCGCCGTGGTCTGCTTCGGCATCAGCGGGTCGCTCATTTTGCACGCCCTGCGGCGCCGGGTGCGAACACCGCAATCGACTGAGGCGGAGTAGAAAACGGGAGGGGATTGGACGCTATTCATGCCTGATATGCACATAGTTCTAAGGCCGCCGTATATTTACTTGATACTCGGGGTCAGCTCATTTTCCGCGGGTGTGGTTTGGACGTGCATTGGAAAAGCAAGAGCACGCTTTTCCGGTTGGGTCTACCGCGCCAAAGAACCGACTGAGTTTTGGTGGTTAGTCGCACTGTATTATCTGGGCAGCGTTCTTTTCATTGGAACCTTCTTGTATAAGGTCTTCGGACTTTCAAACTGAGAAGATAAAGACCCCGGGCTTTCAATCTTGTGCGCGGAGTTCCCATTTACAATGCCGCTATGCGCGTCACGGTGTTCGGAGCCTCCGGACTGCTTGGCCACGATCTGGTTTCGGCGCTGAGCGGTGAGCACGATCAATTGACCGCGCTGTCTGTCGAAGACGCCGACCTGCGAGACCACGCCCGCGTGCGCGACGTGATTCGCGACTCCCGCCCCGACTGGATTCTCCTGTTAGCCGCCTACACCGACGTGGATGGCTGCGAGTCCAACCGCGACCTGGCATTCGCGGTAAATTGCGAGGGCGCGGTCAACGTGGCGCAGGCTGCCCGCGAAGCCGGATCGCGATTGTTATTCGTGAGCACGGATTACGTTTTCGATGGCAGCAAACGATCGCCTTACGAAACCAGCGATCCAAGAAATCCGACCAGCGTTTATGGCGAGAGCAAAGCCCGGGCCGAAGAACGGCTGCTCGAGATTCTGCCCGAGGTCTGCATCGCCCGGACTTCGTGGCTGTTTGGGCACGGAGGCAAGTGCTTTCCCGCAACCATTCTGAAGTTGTCGTCAACCCGTTCTGAGATTTCGGTGGTGAACGATCAGCGTGGCAGCCCGACTTTCACGCGCGATCTGGCATCCGCCCTCGTACAACTTTGCCGGGCGTCCGCCCGCGGAATCGTGCACGTCACCAATTCCGGCAACTGCACGTGGTACGAGTTGGCCGCCGAAATCGTACGCGTGTCGGGATTACCCACCGCCGTCAAGCCCGTGACTACGGCCGAATTCCCGCGTCCAGCCCGACGGCCCGCCTACTCCGTTCTGTCAGCGGATAGCCTGCACGCGTACAACATCCGAATGCCGGAATGGCAGGATGCGCTGCGGCGCTATCTCGGGAGCACTCCCGTTCCTACTCCGATTGTCCCGTAGAGCTGTTGCTTTTCATCGATGCGTTTCAAGAATGCTTGGAGCATCTTCCATCCCGATGCGCGTCTTCTTATCCTCCACCCGTTTACGTACCCAAGTGCCCGTTACTAAAGTCGATTGAAGCTCTTCTGCCGAATAAAACCACGAGAGCCAATGCACAGACCGTGAGCCGCAAGATAGTTATTAATGTGTTCCGCTCGCCAGCGGCGTGAGCGAGCCTATGGCCGGCCTCAAACTTCGGTCCGGTTAAGTCGCCGCCGCAAAGATGGCATCTCCCATCAGTCTTGGCGGGCACGACGCTGCGTTTTTCAAGAGTTAACGACCGACGAGGTGGACGGGAAAGTTTTCTTCCTTCCTCCTGAAGACGCCTCAAACGGTCGGTTAATTCCTCAAACGACTGTGGAATGGAGAGTCCATTCATAGTGCCCAGCCTTTATGTAAGAGCGTGCTTCCAGTCAATGCCTTCCCACCTCGGTTTCTGGTTAGCTTTCCTGCTTCGGATCGGGACGTGGTCGCCGACCATCAAATCTGCTTCTAATCTTCGCTTCCGACTCGCTGCACGCGTATTTCCACCCCCGCAAAACGCATCCTCGTAATTTGCCTTTTGGACGTCACTGGAGGCGATGACCCATGGCATAGGCCTTCTCGTGTACGGACTCGGTGTGGAGGCGTGCGCGTTTCGTCGGCCTCTCCGCCAGCAAGCTTGCATCGCCCACACCGACCCTCGCGGTCGCCGCACCAGACCGCGCGCTGTCGCAATCGCCGCTGCCGTGGTTTATCCTTACCTCTCTTCGAGGACAACTGTGAACAAGGGACTCTTGTGGATTCCGCTCGCCGCGCTCTGTATTCTGCTTCTTCCTTTCGCACTTTCCGCCCAGCAGTACGACCCGGCAATGTACCAGGAACTTCACTGGCGCATGATCGGCCCATTTCGCGGTGGCCGCACCGTGGCGATTTCCGGTGTTCCGGGCCAGCCGAATGTCTTCTATATGGCGCCGAACAACGGCGGAGTTTGGAAAACGACGGACTTCGGCCGCACCTGGAATCCGATTTTCGATGATCAAACTAACGACGCCCAACCTAAGGACGCGCAACCAAACGACCCCCAGCCCTCCGGATCAATCGGAGCGCTGGCCGTCGCGCCGTCGGAACCGAACACGATCTACGTCGGTAGTGGTGAAGGCCTGCGCCGGCCGGATCTTTCCATTGGCAACGGTATCTACAAGTCGACCGACGCGGGCCGCACCTGGCAGCATCTGGGCCAACGGGATGGCGCGCTGCGCGACGCGCAGCAGATTGGATCGATCCTGGTCGATCCCAAAGATGCGAACCGCGTTTTTGTCGCCGCCCTCGGGCATCCTTACGGCCCGAATGCCGAGCGCGGCGTTTACCGCTCGCTCGATGGCGGCCAGACGTGGCAAAAAATTCTCTATAAAGATGACAACACCGGTGCGATTGACCTGGTGTTCGATCCGCGAAACTCGCAGGTGATCTTTGCCGACATGTGGGCCTCGCGCCGTCCGCCATGGACGACCGGCGGCAGCTATGACGGCCCGGGAAGCGGTCTCTACAAATCAACCGACGGCGGCAACCACTGGCGGCAAATCAGCAAAGGATTGCCGAGTGCGGCTGACAAGCTGGGCCGCATCGGTCTTGCCGTTTCACTGAGCGATCCCGATCGCATGTACGCCCTGGTGGACGCGCGGGGTGACGCACAGAAGCGCGGCGGCCTTTATCGCTCCGACGATGCCGGCGAAAGCTGGCAGCTGGTGAATATAGAAGACCGCGTCTCGGGGCGCGGCGACGACTTCGCCTGCGTGCGCGTCGATCCGCGAAATAAGGACGTGATCTATGTGGCCAACACTACAACCTACCGGTCCGACGACGCCGGCAAGAATTTCACCGCCATCAAAGGAGCGCCCGGCGGCGACGACTACCACACCATCTGGATCAATCCCGAAAACCCCGACATCATCGCGCTCGGCGTCGATCAGGGCGCAACCATCAGCGTCAATGGCGGCCAGACCTGGAGCTCCTGGTACAACCAGCCCACGGCGCAGTTCTATCACGTCATTACCGACAACGAGTTCCCCTACTGGGTGTACGGCGGTCAGCAGGAAAGCGGCTCGATTGGCACCGCCAGCCGCAGTGACTTTGGCGAGATCACCTTTCGCGACTGGACGACCGTTGGGGTTGAAGAATACGGCTACGTCGCGCCCGATCCGCTGCATCCGAATCTAATCTACGGCGGCAAGGTCACCGTCTTCGACCGCAACACCAGCCAGACGCGCGATGTTTCGCCGGTGGTTCTGCGCACCGGCCAGTTCCGTTTCAATCGCACCGCGCCCCTGATTTTCTCGGCCGCCGATCCACGCGTGCTGTATCTCGGCTCGAATGTGCTTTTCGCCACCCGCGACGGCGGCAACAGTTGGCAGATCATCAGCCCCGACCTGACGCGCGAAGATCCAGGATCGCCCACGACTCTAGGGCCGTTTATCGAGGCCGATCCGGCGAAGGGCAAGCATCGCGGCGTGATCTATTCCCTTGCTCCGTCACCGAAGGACGCCAACCTGATCTGGGCCGGCACCGACGATGGCCTGATTCACGTAACCCGCGACGGCGGCAAGAACTGGCTGAACGTGACGCCTCCGGAATTGACGCCGTGGAGCAAGATCGCGCAGATGGACGCGTCACATTTCGATACCGCAACTGCCTACGCCGCGGTGAATCGCTTCCGGCTCGACGACCTGCATCCTTATATCTACCGCACGCACGACGGCGGAAAATCGTGGCAGAAGATCGCGAGTGGCTTGCCCGATAACGAGCCCGTCAACACGGTGCGCGAAGACCCGGAACGCAAGGGACTGCTTTTTGCCGGCACCGAACGCTCCGTGTATGTGTCGTGGGACGACGGCGACCATTGGCAATCGCTGCAGATGAATCTGCCGCCGACTTCGATCCGCGATCTCGTCATTCATCATGACGATGTTGTAGTCGGAACCCACGGGCGGTCGTTCTGGATCTTGGATAACATCACACCGCTGCGGCAGTTCAGCCCTGAGGTTCGGAGCGCTTCGGCTCATCTTTTCGCGCCGCAACTCACCTATCGCGTGCGCCGCAACAATAACACCGACACGCCTTTGCCGCCCGAAGAACCTGCCGGCGAGAATCCTCCGGATGGCGCGATGATTGATTACTGGCTGAGCAGCGCGGCATCCGGCGCGGTCACCCTGGAAATTGTCGATGCCTCATCGGGACAAGTGGTGCGCCACTTTTCGAGCGCCGACAAGCCCGAAGCCGTAGACGCGAAAGAGTTCAACGTTCCCATGTATTGGGTGCGTCCGGCGCGAACGCTGTCGGCCCATGCTGGCATGCACCGTTTCATTTGGGACCTGACCTATCCTGCTCCCGACGTGCTGACGCGCGATTACGCGATGTCGGCCATTTACCACGACACTCCACTCTATCCCTCGGGAGCGACCGTGCTGCCGGGGCAGTACAAAATAGTGCTTACTGTCGGCGCCAAGAGCTACACGCAGCCGCTCGATGTTCGCATGGACCCGCGGGTGAAGACTTCGCCGGAAGATCTGCGCCGGCAATTTGAACTGGACCGGAAAATTGCCGATGCTCTTCACCAGGATTACGAAGCGCTGCGACAGGTGCGCAGCCTGCGGGCGCAGTTGAAAGCGCTCGCCGGACACGGGCCGGATGCGATCACAAAGACGGCCGCTGAGCTGGAAGCGAAAGCCGCGACCATCGAGGGCGAAGAAGGCGACTACGCTACGCGCTACCTGAGCACGCCCGAAGGCCGCAGCCTGGCGCGGCTGAACGGCGGCTTCAACGCGCTCGTCAGCGTTCTCGATACCGCAGACGCCGCGCCGACGACGCAGCAAGTCGCGATGTCCGGCGAACTGGAAAAGGCGCTCGAAGAACAGTTGTCAGCGTGGGCTCAGCTCAAGTCAAAAGATGTTCCGGAGCTGAACGGCAAGCTGAAGAAAGCGGGATTGCCGCCTATCGATCTGCAAAAGCCGGTTCCGGGTGCGACAGATGAGGTACAAACCACTTCGCAGGATCGTGACAGGAACGAGGAATAGCCGAGATCCCTTGTTCACTATATGGATATTAACCCGTGTTTACTACCACCCCCTCCCCCCTCCCGAGTGGAATGATGGGGTTAGGGGCAGTCTTCACGCCAAAATCTAGAGCGCCAAGGACTTATTTTCAAAATATTCCGAAATAAGGACTTAGCTCAATTTTTCCCGTTTTGGGCGTATTTTGTGGCTTTTTGACCGCGGTTTGACGCTCGGGCGCCGTTCCACTCATGTTTATCAAAGAGCCACTAGCACATCGGGCTGCGGCAGACTTGAGGGGCGCCTCTGGAGACGGGCCACTCTGCGCGGCCTTGATCAGGGGATATTGTGGCACTGGTCCTAGTGGGAGTCTGTGATGGCGCACACAGGCTGGATGTGATGAAAGAAAGTCGGGGCTTAGATCGCGGAAGTGAGGATGCCCGGCAACGGCCCAAGCGGGACATGGCTTGCTTTGGAATCCCATCCTAACGTCGAAAAGCACGACGTTAGGATGGGGCACCCGCTCGACCACAACATGCTGAGCTACTTAGGGCAGCACAGCGTAGACAGTGCCATAGCCTTGATTGAAGGCGGTCGAGTTGCCTCCATTGCCTCCGTCGTAAGTGGTGCCGAACAGGTACTTCGTAGCGGTACCAGCACTATTCGAGACCTCGACGGGAATTACCCCGCCATATGGATTGCATCCGTCGCCGCTATAGGCCGAGGAAGGAGCACATTGTCCGTGAACGCCGGAGCTGGGCGTAAAGCTCCATAGAGCGCTATTCGCCACGGGTAGTGTCGCGGCCGGCTCCTTCCACGTGGCACCGATCAAATCCAGCTCGAAGACGGCGCCGTTATTGCCGCCGCCGCCCGAATAGGTGGCGCCGTAGAGCGTTTTGTAGCTGTTATCAAATGTGACGCCGGCATACGCCGTGCCACCGTCCCATCGATTGGTGAATTTGAATAGTATCTTCTCGGCGTAGGCTGTTCCTTTCAACTCAAAAACCGTTCCTCCGCCCAACGGACCCAGGTCGGTCGTGCCGTAAAGGTCGCCTTTGGAGTCCACGACTAAAGTGTCCATTGGATAGGATCCATCCTTCGGGTATCCCAGGAACGAATAGAGGACGGTCTCGGTCCATATCGGACCTCCCGAAGGCGCAAGCCTGAAGACAACACCGCAACCAGGTTGGACGGATCCCTCTATGTATCTTGCGCAGGGCTCCGCACTCGCGTTGACTTTTCCGCCACTGGCGGTGGTGCCATACAGGATGCCCTTGGCGCTGATGACCAGACCGCCAAAAGGATTGGCGCCGTCCGGAACGCCACCGAACTGATAGATTTCGTTATAGGTCGGACTGGCGAGGCCGGTAGCGCAGGGACTGGGATCAGTGGGGTTGGTTACTCCGGGCGCGCAGACGACAAACACGCTACCACAGCCCGGATAAGCGATACCGGAACCGCAATTGGGGTTGTACACGCCGCCAATATTGGTGCCATAGAGGTTGCCATAGGTGTCCATCGCCAGCTGACCATAAGGATGCCGGCCATTGGAGGACGATGGGCTCATAACGGCGAGCACAAGTTCGGCTGGAGGCGTCACAGAACCGCAGTACGGTCCCGACGTGGACTGGCAATAGACAAAAACGGCGCCGCAGCCGGTGTTGGCGTTGCAGCCGTAGCCGCCCTGCGACGTTGTCCCGTAGAGATTGGCGAACTTGTCGATGAGCAGAGTGTCCTGGGGTGATGCGCCATCACCAGGAGTTGAGCAACTCGAAATCCCGCAGCCGGTGAAATAGTAGAGGACAGTTTCGGTGTAGGGAAAGCCGCCCAAGGTTGGCGTCAGCTTGTAGAGCACGCCGCATCCCGGGTCCGGGCATCCCGTGCCGAGGTTGCCGCCGGCCGCGGTGGTGCCATAGAGGTTTCCCGCGCTATCCGCGACCAACCCGCCATTCGGATTGGACCCATCAGCGGGGACGGCGAACGGTCCTTGAAAATTGTAGACGATCGTATCCTGCGCCCAAAGACTGGCTGGAACAACCGCGAGCGCCAGCAACGCGGGAAGGACCAAGGCCATCACTTGGAACATGGCCCGAGTTGCACTGCTGCCTGAGTTTCCCACAGAAATTCCCTTTGTCATGTCGAGGCTCCTTTTTTGATTTCTTGGGGGAAGGTTCGCTGCGTGGCCCATAAACTTCGGGAGTATACATCGGTTTCGCTTCAAACAGGACGCGTTTTTTTTGCGGGAGGGTGGATTTTGTCTGATTTTAAAAATGCCGTGCCGGGAACTCTCGCAGCACATACTGCATCGCCGTATCGTGCGACGTTAGTCGCCCTTCCAGTTGCGCGTCTTCGACCGCGGTCAGGATTTCTTTGAAGCTGGGGCCGGGCTCGTAGCCTGCTTCGATCAAATCCTGGCCGGTAATTAGCGGAGTGGGGCGGATTGCTTCGGGCGGCAACGAATGCAACTGCTCGCGCGAGTATTCATACGAGTAGAGCTGGCCATGGCTGGAGAGGCAGTCTATGCGATGCAACTCGAGATGCTCGTCGAAGGCGGGTAGGCGCAGAAACTTCTTCAGCGTGGATTGCTTCATGCGCTGCACGTCGGCGAAACGCATGTGATTGTCGATTAGCGCTAGAATCTGATCGGTCTCGTCGTTCGAGAAGCGCAGACGGCGGCAGATTTCGGCGGCCATCTTCACTCCGACCTCTACATGGCTATCGAAGCGGATGCGGTCGGGCGCTACGCGGAAGGTTGGCGGCTT
>Ga0187890_10001222_pt1 | contig 18704 bp, 19 predicted proteins | sample June2016WEW_21_1_FD_133005 | JGI IMG/M metagenome (GOLD analysis project Ga0187890, IMG submission 133005) | Peatland microbial communities from SPRUCE experiment site at the Marcell Experimental Forest, Minnesota, USA - June2016WEW_21_10 | ecosystem: Environmental > Terrestrial > Soil >... | reverse complement strand
GTGCGGGGCCGGGCCGGCTCAGCGCCAGGACCCGGCGTCCCCGGTGCGGCGCAGTCGCCGGTGCAGCCGGTACCGGGTGGCGATCCACGTCACGAGCCCGAAGATCAGCCCTCCGGCCAGGTCGGCCCCGAGGGTGGTGACGTCTCGGGAGCCGAAGGCCGCGCTGGCCAGGAACGAGACGACGGCGAACACCACGCCGGCGACGATGCTCCATGCCACCGGGTGCGCGTGGGCCCACCCGTTCACACGGTGTGTCGAGAACGAACGACCTGCCACGTTTCTCACGATAGGAGCGCCCGCCCCGGTCCGCCCGGCACCGACGCGCCGCCGCAGGCGCGGCCGCAGAGGAACAAGGGCGCTCAGAGACTGCGATCGAGATACGACCCGGCGATGCCGCGGTCGGGTTCCTGGCGTCGCTCCATGCGCACATCGTCGACCGCGAACACGTCGGGAAAGGTCAAGCCGTCCGAGAGACGTCGGATGTGGTAGCCGCCGGGGAGCACGCCGGCCACCACGAACCCGCTGCCCCAATTGCCGAGGAACCGGTCGCGTACACAGATCTGCGTGCCGATCTCGAGAGTGGGAGGTGCCGTGTCGACCGTCTCGGGACGGACCCCGATGTCCTGCGGCTCGCCCTGGTACACCCGTCCCTCCCCGCCTTCGTCATAGCCTTCGACACGGAAGGGAACAGACTTTAGGAAGGCGCCGGCGCCTTCATCCGGGCCGACCCGTCAGGCGTGGCGGGCCAGGAAGGCGCGCAACGGTCCGTTGACCTCGTCGGGATGGCTCAGGTTCGAGGCATGGCCGGCCCCGGCGATGCGCACCAGCCCTTCACAATGGGGAAGCTCCTTGGCCAGGCGCTCGCCGTCGTCCATGGGGATCGACGCGTCCATCTCGCCGTGGAAGACGATGGCGGGGGCGGCGATCTCCGGAACCCGGTCCCAGAGGTCGTCGCGGTCCATGAGGGTCCGGAACGGCTCGTGCAAGGCGTCGATGGGACGGGCCTGCCACTTGGCGACCCAGGGGGAGTGGTCGTAGCCCGGGCTCATGAGGATCTGGGCCACCACGTCGGCGAGCGCGTCCGAGGGCCCGTTGGTCAGCCACTCGGTGTGCATGGCTTCGTAGCCGGGCCGGGCCTCCTCGGGCTCGACCCCGCCCGTGGAGTCGATCAACCCGAGACCCCGGACCCGTCGGGGTGCCCGCAACGCGGCGCGCATGGAGACGAACCCACCCTGGGACATGCCCACGAAGAAGGCGGCGTCGATGCCCAGGTGCGAGAGCAGCGCCAGCGCGTCGTCGGCCGAGTCCCAGTAGGTGAAGGGCCCGAGGGCCTCGGTCTGCCCGAACCCCCGCTCGTCCCAGCTGATGCACCGGAACTCGTCGGACAGGGCGCGCACCTGCGGTTCGAACATCTCGTGGTCCATGAGAAAGCCGTGGCTGAAGAGCACCGGCGCGCCGCCACCCCCGGTGTCCTCGAAGTAGATGTGCTGGCCGTTCACGTCGGCGAAGGGCATGGCGTTGCTCCTCTGGTCACGAATGCTGGTGGAAGGTGATGGTGAACCCCGGGAACTGGCCGGGGGTGGCCGGTCCGGGGACCGGGGAGGCGCCCACGCCGAGCCCGTTTCGCAGCGCGGCCACCGTGTAGTACTGCACGATGGGCCAGAACCGTTGCGGGGGGATGTTCTTCGCCGTGCACCCGTTGACGGCGAGCTGGGCCAGCTCCTGGCTGACCAGGTGGAGCGACATGGCGAAGCCGATGAGGCCGCCGTTGCCCTGGCGGATCGACGTGCAGATGTCGGTATAGCTGTTGTGCCCCTCGCCCGAGATCTCGAGGAACGTCGTGGGCCCCGGGAACTTGTGGAACTCCCCGGTGAGCGTGGCCTTGGTGAGGGCGATGTCCTGGTCCTCGCCGATGATCATCACCGGCTTGTGCGACGGCGGGCCCGACGGCCCGACCGGGGCCCATCCCACGGCCATGGTGACGCGGCGGTCGTTCAGGGCGTCGAAGGCGGTCTGGCCCCCGGCCGAGTGTCCGACGGCGGCAACCTTGTGGGGGTTGGCCACGCCGTAGAGCGGCGAGGACCGCCGGCTCGAGGCGGTCTCGGTGGCGCTCAGCGAAGAGAACATGGTGCGCAGGTCCTGGGCGGGAGTGTCGGTCACGTTCCGTTGCGTGGCTTCGGCCAGGAGGCCTCGTTCGAGGTAGTCGGCCGAGACCACCACGAAGCCCCACGACGCGATGCCGGTGAGCACGTGGGAGTAATACAGCCGCGACGCGCCGAAGCCATGGCTGAACAGCACGATGGGGAACGGGCCTTTGGGCGAGCCGGGCACGCCGACATGGGCGTTCACGGTGACCGTGGCGTTGTACTTGGCCGGGACGATGGCCAGCAGCGCATGGGGCAGGGGGTCGGCGAGCTTGTAGCTGAACACCGGGTGTCCGGCCACCTTGGACGCGTCAGCCGGGTAGAAGACCGTGGCCAGCCGCTCCCCGAGCTTGCCGGCACTGCCGAGATCGAGCGTCGTCACGCCGACGGCGTAGGGACCCGGTCGGGCCAGGTTCGGCCCGCCCGAGGTGGACCCCGACGCCGAGCATCCGGCCAGCACCACACCGACGGCCAGGGTGAGGGCAAGTAGGCCTGCTCGTCTCATCGGGCTCCCCTGGGTGTGTGGTCACGGCTGCGGCGTCTCGATGGCGAAGATCACCCACCTCGCGAGACCGAGCCTCATTATGGGTCACCGCCGCTCGACGCCACCCACCGCCCGGGGAGCGGGACCCGCGAGGGAACCGACGAGTACAGCGTCCGGTCGTAGAGCCTCTCCAGCAACGACTTCTTCGTCGCCGCGTACCTGGTCTCGACCTCGGTATGGACGAACCGGCAGCCCAGGTCACGGGCATCGCCGAGGAGAACGACGTTGATGGCGCGGCCGAACCTCCCCCGGTAGCGGGGATGGGTTGCCGCGAACCCCACCCACCCCAGCTCGCCGGAGACCGAGAGGGCCTGGACCGACACGAGACGGCCACCGTCGAAGACGCCGTAGTGGCGGAAGCGCGCCGTCCCCACGGTGGCGCCGAACCACGTCTTCATGGGACCGGCCGCCTCCCATGCCCCCCATGCCCTGACGTTCAGCTCGGCCACCTCGTCGCGATGCTCGCCACCGAGCAATCGGACCTCGACGTCTGTCGAGGGCGGGGGGAGGTGCTCGACGGAACCCCATTTCTTCGTGATCGTTCCCTCGAGTCGTCGCAGCCCGACCCTGTCGAGCAGTTCCTTCTCGAGGTGCGGTGGGGACGCCACCGGTGCCAGTTCGATGCGGAAGGTCGATGGGCCGTGTGACGCGAAGAAGTCGGCGACGGCCCAGATCGTCTCCGGGGTGGCCGGCGAGAACATCCCGAGGCCGAGCACCCGGTTGACGTCGACAGAATCGATGGCTTGGGCCACCGCCAACGGTGGCTCGAACGAGCGGTCCACGATCACTCCCGCCGGGTTTCCCGTGGTGGCGGCGGCGGCGTCGAAGCACGAGGCCCACACGCTCGCCTCGTGCCGTTCGACGTCCACCGCGAGCTGGCCGAGATCCGGTGTCACGACGTCGGTCGGATCGGTTCGGTTACCCGGGTGCGTCGTGCTTGCGTTCGGCCACCCCGATCCGGCCGAGCACGTTGTAGATGTTGCGGGTCACCGACGTCCCGGTGGCCGCGGCGATGCGATCGGCGATGCTGTCGGCCAGACCCTCGCTGGCTTGCACGGCGGCTTCGTCGTCCCACAGCGTCACGGCGATGACGTGGTTGCGCGGGCCCGCCTTCTCGAGGACGAGCAGTCCTCGAAAGCCGGGGAGCGATGCGTAGGTGGGGGGGAGCTCCGACCGCAACGACTCGACGACCTCGGTCATGCTCACGCTCTCGGAATAGAACGTCATCACCCTCGACAGCATCAGGCGATCCTATTCCCGAGCCGGTGACCGGGGCGCGCTCCTAACCGCCGATCGACGCCTCGAGTTCGTCGGCGTCGGCCCGCCCCAGGGCTTGGTACGGCGCGTCGGGGGCACGCCCCGGGCGCCACCACACCGGGTCGTCGCAATTCCACCGCTGGCTCCGGAGCATGCGGACGAGCACCTTGGACGTGGCGGTGACGGGCAGCGCGGGGCACACGCGCACGAACCGTGGCGCCCATTTCGTTCCCAGGTCGCTCTGGGAGGCGAGGAACGCCCCGAACTCCTCGGCGTCGAAGGCCGTCCCGGGCCGCATCTGCAACGCCGCCATGACCTGATCGCCGACGACGGGATCGGGCACGGCGTACACCGCGGCCAGGACCACACCGGGGTGACGCTCCAAGATGCGTGCCACCGGTGCTGCCGCGAAGTTCTCCCCGTCCACCCGCAGCCAGTCGTCGGAGCGGCCCGCGAAGTAGAAGAACCCCGCCTCGTCCTGATAGGCGAGGTCGCCCGTCCAGTACCACCCGTTGCGCAGCCGGGCCAGTTCGGCCTCGTCGTTGCGCCAGTACCCCTCGAACCCGCTGGAGCCACCCGTCGAGACGAGCTCGCCCACGGCCTCCTCGGAGTTCACGAGCACGCCCTTGTCGTCGAAGCGTGCCGGGGGACACCGACGACCGGTCACGGGGTCGACGACCATGGTGCCCTCGGGCGCCCGACCAAGGGCACCGCGGGGCATGTCGGGTGTGCGCTGCACCGTGGCGCCGCCCTCGGTGGACCCGTAGCTGTCGACCACCACGCAGCCGAAGCGCTCACCGAATCGAGCGATGTCGATCTCCGCGCCTTCGTTGCCGAACACCCGGACGAGTGAGTTCTCGCCGTCGTCGGGTTGCTCGGGGGTGGCGAGGATGTAGGACAAGGGCTTGCCCACGTAGTTGAAGTACGTGACCCCGTGGCGCCGGACATCGGGGAGGAACCCCGAGGCCGAGAAGCGGCCCGTGCTCGGCAACGCGATGGTCGCCCCGGCGGCGAGGGTCGGCGCCAGGCCCGCCATGAGCGCGTTGGAGTGGAACAGGGGCATCGAGACGTAGCAGACGTCGTCGGCACCGAGCCCGAACATCTGGGCCACGATGATCCCGATGCGGGCCAGGCGCCCGTGGGTGCACCGACATGCCTTGGGTGCGCCCGAGGTGCCCGAGGTGAAGATCAGGTAGCCGAGGCTGTCCTCGTCCACGCCCGCCGCGCCGGGGTCGGGGAGCCCGGCCCCCGCCACCTTCTCGAGCTCGGCCCGGTGGTGGGGGTCGTCCACCACCACCACCCGGGGGCTCGAGGCCGCCACCGTCCCGATGCCGGGTCCGAGGTCGAGCCCGTCGACGAGGGGGAGATGGGCCCGGTCGGTGACCAGGAGCTGGCACTCGGTGTGGGCGAGGTCGCGGGCCAGGTCGGTCCCCCGGTGGGTCGAGTTGCCGCCGACGAGCACCGCTCCGGCCACCGCGGCGGCCCCCAGCCACAGCACGTGCTCGGGGACGTTGTCGAGGAGCGTGGCCACGTGGAAGGGCCCCGGGGCCCGTCGTTGCGCCAGCAGGGCGGCCCGGTCCCCGCTGGCGGCCACGATCTCGCTCCAGGTCCACCGGCCGTCCCCGGCCACCATGCCCGGCCGGTCGTCCCCGGCCCGGGCCCGCAGCAGTTCGGCGATGGTGTCCATGGTCGGCCCCGTCCTCGGTCGGTCATGCCGTCACGAGGCCCTGGTCAGGGCCCCTGTGGCCGGGATCGCCGGCCCGCTCCCAATATTGGAACACGTTGCATTTTCGAAGGCAAGATGGTACGTTCCGAACCGAGCGAGAGGAGCGTTTCGCCATGGAGTTCGGGATCTTCAACGCCGTCAGCCTCCTGCCCCAGTACCGCGAGGCCCACGGCGCATCGGCGGAGCACGACCGCATCATGGACGAGCTCGCCTACATCCGGGCGGCCGACGCGGCGGGCTTCAAGTACTCCTGGTCATCGGAGCACCACTTCCTCACCGACTACTCCCACCTCTCGGCCAACGAGTCCTTCATGGCCTTCGCCGCGGCCCAGACCAAGAACATCCACCTGGGCTCGGGCATCTTCAACCTCACCCCGCCCGCCAACCACCCCGCCCGCGTGGCCGAGCGGGTGGCCATGCTCGACCACCTGTCCGAGGGCCGTTTCGAGATGGGCACCGGTCGGGGGTCGTCGACCACCGAGCAGAAGGGCTTCGGCATCGATGACCAGGAGCTCACCCGCCAGATGGTGGCGGAGACGCTCCCCCAGATCGTCCGCATGTGGAAGGAGGAGGACTACTCCTACGACGGCAAGTTCTTCTCCATGCCGACGCGCAACGTCCTCCCCAAGCCCTACACCAACCCCCACCCGCCCCTGTGGGTGGCCGCGGGCAGCCCCGAGACCTTCGAGCTCGCCGCCCGTCAGGGCCTCGGGGTGCTGTGCTTCGCCTTCGGCAAGCCCGAGGGGTTCGCCCCGCTCATCGAGAAGTACAAGAAGGAGATCGAGAGCGCCGATCCCGTGGGTGGATACGTCAACAACAACGTCATGATCACCACGCAGATGCTCTGCCTGGAGGACGGCGGGCGGGCTCGGGACGTGTTCGCCAACATCGACTCCAACGTCCATCTGAGCCTGGTGTTCCGCTATCTCGACACCTTCCCCCGCCCGCCGGGCGTCCCCGATTGGCCCAACCTCATCCCGCCGTCCACGCCCGAGCAGATCGACAAGAACATCGAGAGCGGCCTCATCGCGGTGGGGAGCCCCGACGAGGTGGAACGCTCGATCCAGCGCTTCGCCGACACCGGTGCCGACCAACTGAGCTTCGGGATGCTGTCGTCGTCGATGCCCATCGAGCTGTGCGAGGAGGCCGTGAGCGTCTTCGGCAAGCACGTCCTGCCCAAATTCGACAAGGACCCCGTGCACAGCACCACCCGCCAGCGCATCGCCCAGGTCGGCGCCTGAGCGGTCCGCTCACGACGTTCGGCCTCCCCGGCCCGGGTCGACGGGGAAGAACATCTCGTAGGGACCCTCGAAGTTCGGCAGGAAGTTGGGCCTGAGGCCCTCGGGGTCGTCGTTGCGGGCCGCCATCTGAGACGGGTAGCACAGCATCGCCTCGCGCTTGCGGGCCCGGTAGCCCTCCGTGCGCACGAGCTCGGGCCGCCCGCCCCGTCGCAGGTAGCGCAGGAGACGGACCGGCCGGTCGAACTGCCAGATCGGGTAGGTGAGCATCCGGACCCCTGTCCCCGCCAGGGCGCGGCGCGTCGCCGCCCCGAGGACGGCGTGATCCTCGTGGGGGTCGTCCTCGCCCGTGACCAACACCTCGGCGGGACGCCAGGCGGCGACCACCTCGGCGATGGCCGCCACGAGGGTGCCGTCGCTCCGGGCCAGCTCGGCGTCGACGAAGGGGAGCCGGGTGACGTCACCGTCGGACAAGCCGAGCACCCCGCACGCGGCCCGCAGCTCACCCGTGCGCAGAGCGGCCACCTCCACCGGGTCGCCCACCGGCGACTTGCTCCCGTCGGTGGCCACCACGAGGTGCACCGGTGTCCCGGCGTCGACCTTACGCATGATGGTCGCTCCGACACCGAGCGTCTCGTCGTCGGGATGGGGGGCCAGCACCAGGCACGGCCTCCGAGCGGCAGCCTCGGTCACGTCGCTGCCGGTGCGGAACAGCGCGCCGCGGACCATCGTCCTCAGCGCCGGATTGAGCGGTTCGAGCGCGTCCTCCACGAACGCACGCGCAGACGGGCTGAACACGGCGCGAGACATTATCGGGCGTCGGTCGCCGACCCTGCGGTGTTCCGGATGTGGCGGGCAGAGAAGAAGTAGCCTCGTCCCCGGTCACCTGTGCGTCAGTGCGGGGGGCTCGAGCGTCGTCGCCTGAGGCGGGTCCTCGTTGGTGAGGCGCTTGGTCGGGTTCGCCGTCGCGGTGTCACCCTCGGCCCCCCCGGGGTCGGCACATGCGGCGGCGGTCCCGACGTACCGCACGACGGGTGATGCGGGCCCGAGCATGTCGCCGCCCACGTCTCAGACGCCGTCGCCGCCCGCCGTCGACTTCGACGACCATCCACCCTCAGGAGAAGGCGCCCGCGATCTCATCCGCGCTCGCCAGCGTGGCGACCAGGGCCAAGGTATGGCGCATCACCTCGTCGGCGTAGTGGCGAGGGACGCCGCACACGGCATCGGTGGCGACGACCACGCGGTACCCCAGGTTCACCGCTTCGACGGCGAGCCCCACGATGCCCAGGTTCAGTGACACACCGGTCGCCACCACGGTGCGCACGCCCACCGCCCGCAGCACCGAATCGAGAGACGTGCCGGTGAAGGGGGAGACGCCATGGCCACGGTGCGACACGAGGTCACCGGGAGCGGGACCGAGCTCGGGGACCAGCTCCACCGCGGCCGTGCCGTCGACGAGGTGCTCGGGTCGGCGCAGCATGGCGGTGATGAGGGGCGCGTTGGCGGGGGACCCGCGCCGATCCGACCGGAACCCCGCCGTGCAATGGACCACGGGGACATCGGCGGCGCGCGCCGCGGCCAGCAGCCGGGCCGTGTTGTCGATGACGCCGAGGTCCCGTGCCGCCGCGGCGAGCTCGGGAAAGCTCGACAGGTCACCCACCACGCCCCGCTGGATCTCCATGGTGACCACGGCGGCCCGCCCGCCTCCCACGAGGTCGCCGAGCGTGACCGGCATGGCTCAGCGCTCCGCGCTGCGCTGCAGAGCGCGCCGGCGCGTGACGACGGCGCCTCGTCCGGCCGCGGGGATCAACCGCCCGGTGCCGGCGCGGTGACGATGGCGTTCGCCCACTGGTAGTCGGGCTTGCCGCTCGGGGAGCGCTCGATCCTGTCGACCACGTGCAGCTGCCGGGGGACCTTGTACCCGGCGACGTGATGGCGGCAGTGCTCTTGGACGGCTTCGAGTGACGGCGCGGCGCGGCCCACCCGGGGCTCGACGATGGCGGCCACCCGCTGTCCGAAGCGCTCGTCGGGTGCGCCCACCACGATGGCGTCCATGACGTCGGGATGGGATCGGACGATCGCCTCGACCTCCTCGGGGAAGATCTTCTCACCACCGGAATTGATGCAGATCGAGCCTCGACCCAGCAGTGTCACCGCCCCGTCGGCCTCGACCGTGGCGAAATCGCCCGGCATCACGAACTGCTTCCCGTCGATGGAGATGAACACCTCGGCGCTCTTCACCGGGTCGTTGTAATAGCCGATGGGGATGTCGCCGGAACGGGCGATCTTGCCGATCACCCCCGAGCCTGGCTTCACCAATTCGAGGTTCTCGTCGAAGACCACGGTGCCGCCCGTCGAGGACACGGTCGGGCCGCTGCGCATGGCCGTTCCCCCCGGCTTGATCATGGAGATCCCGTTGTTCCCGCCTTCGGAGGACCCGACGGCGTCGGTCATGATCAGGTTGGGGAACTGGGTGAAGAACGCGTCTTTCACCGACGGGGAGAAAAGCGCCGCGGTGGACGTGATGCCGATCAACGACGACAGGTCGTAGGACACGCCGGGTTCAGACAACGCCTCGATCAGCGGCTTGCCCATGGCGTCCCCGGTGATCATCACCATGTTGACCTTCTCGCGCTCGACGATGGTCCACACCTCGTGGGGGTCGAACTTCGGCACCAGACAGACCCGGTTGCCGACGAAGCTCTGGCCCATGACCCCCCATTGCGTGGCGCCGTGCATGAGCGGGGCGATGGGAAGGAACGTGAGTTGGCCCCCGGCTGCCAGGCCCTTTTCCACCATCTGCTGGGGTCGCTCCATGCGCACGCCGGTGAGGGCATCGAGTCCTCCCCCCAGGGCGAAGAAGACGTTGCGCTGGGGCCACACCACGCCCTTGGGCATGCCCGTGGTCCCGCCCGTGTAGAGGATGTAGAGGTCGTCACCCGAGCGCGGTGCGAAGTCGCGCTCGGGGGAACCGCTCGCCATGGCCTGCTCGAAGTCGACGGCGTCGTGACGCGGGTCGGGTTCCCCGCTGTCGTCGTCGATCACGATCACGTGCCGCAACTCGGGGAGCTCGGGCAACAGCGTCGCCACCCGCGGCGCGAACTGCCGCTGGTGCACGAGGGCGACGAGATCCGCGTTGGAGAACAGATAGCGGAGCTCGTCCTCGACATAGCGGAAGTTGATGTTGATCCACACGGCCCGCAGCTTGAACACGGCCCACGCCGTCTCGACCCACTCGGTGCTGTTGAGCGCGTAGATGCCGACGTGGTCCCCCCGGCCGACCCCGGCCGCGGCGAGGTGGTGGGCGAGGCGGTTGGCCCGTTGCTCTAACTCGGCATAGGTGGACCGTCGGCCATCGCAGACGATGTACTCGCGGTCGGGGAAGGCGTCGGCGGCCGCCTCGAACAGGTCGGCGAGGTTGAACTCCACGGTCCCCAAACTAGAACAAGTTCCCGTCGGGTGGACAACCGGCGGTGCCCGAGTCGGTCCGGCCCTGCCGCCGGTCGGACCCAGCCGGTGCGCGGCGCCGGGACCCACGCGAAACGAGAGGGCCCAAGCCCTCTCGTTTCGCCGGTACCGTGACCATCCCCCCCCTGGTCTTTCAGGTCCAGCCTGAGCGCGCCGGGGCTCTCTGTCCAGTACCAGGGAGTAAGCATCCGGCCTCGACGACCGGGCCGGGGTGATCCGAGGGAGCGCGGTGCCGGCCCGGGCCGGGCCCGCTCACGACAGCTGGCGATCGCGCTCGGTGGCCAGCGCCTGGGTCACGGCGGTGGCGATACCGGGCCCGTCCAGGCCGAGCTCGGCCAGGATCCCGTCGGGCTTGCCCTGGGGGATATAGCGGGGAGGCACCCCCAAGACGCACACCGGGGGCAAGGGGTGGTCGATGTCGGTGAGGCCCCGCATGGCCTCGACGAGGAACGTGCCGGCGCCGCCCACCCGGATGCCGTCCTCCATCGTGACGACCAGGCCGTGCGCGGCGGCGTCGGCCAGCATGGCCTGGTCGGGAGGAGAGACCACCCGGACGTCCCACACCGTGGCGTCCACTCCGTCGGCGGCCAGTTTGCCGGCCGCTTCCTCGGCCGCCTCGAGGAGCTTGCCCACCGCCAGCAGGCAGACCGTGCCGTCACCCCGGCGGACCTGACGGGCGCAAAGGCCGGCGCCGACGGCGTCGTCACGTGCTTGGCGGGCGGGCGTCTTCGGGAATCTGATGGCCGAAGGACCCGCCAGGTTGAGCGCCTCCTCGAGCATGACCCCCACCTCTTGGGCCGAAGACGGCGCGAAGACCGTCATTCCAGGGATCGACAGCGTGAGCGACAGGTCGAGGACGCCGTGGTGGCTGGGGCCGTCGTCACCGGTGATCCCGGCCCGGTCGAGGGCGAAGACCACGGGGAGGCCGTGCAACCCCACGTCGAGATTGGCTTGGTCGAAGGCGCGGCTGAAGAAGGTGGAGTAGATGGCCACCACGGGTCGGAGTCCCGCCATGGCCATGCCCGCCGCCGCGGTGACGGCGTGCTGCTCGGCGATGCCCACGTCGAGGAACCGGTCGGGGTATTCGGCCTGGAAGGGCAGGAGCCCGGTGGGGCCGGGCATCGCCGCGGTGATGGCCACGACCTCGGGCCGGAGCCGGGCGGCGTCGAGGACGGCACGGGTGAAGGCGTCGGTGTAGGTGGCCGGGGCGATGGTGGTGGACGGCGCCACCGCGGTGGGCTGCACCTTGAAGTCGTGGAGTCGCTGGACGTCGTCCTCCTCGGCCGGGGCATAGCCACGGCCCTTCTGGGTGAGGACGTGGACGACGATGGGCCCGCCCCATTCGGTGGCATGGGCCAGGGCCTGTTCCATGCCGGCGATGTCATGGCCGTCGATGGGTCCGGCGTAGCGGACCCCGAGGGCCTCGAAGAACCGGTGGGGCGTCACGATCTCGCGCACGGCGCTGGTGAGCCCGTGCAGGCTCGAGTACGCGAGCCCGCCGAGGCCGGGGATGGCCCGCAGCACGTGGCGGGCCCGCTCGCGGGCGTGGACGTAGGAGGGGCTCAGGCGCAGATGGGTGAGACCGGCCGACAGCCGCGACACCGTGGGCGCGTACGACCTCCCGTTGTCGTTGAGGACGATGACGACGCGGGTGCCGGCGTGGCCGAGATTGTTCAGCGCCTCGTAAGCCATGCCCCCCGTGAGCGACCCGTCACCCAGCACGGCCACGACGCGCCGGTCGTCCTCACCCCGACGGTGCATGCCCATGGCGATGCCGTGGGCGTAGCTGAGCGCGGTGGAGGCGTGGCTGTTCTCGATCCAGTCGTGGGGAGACTCGGCCCGAGACGGGTATCCCGACATCCCACCGGGCTGGCGCAGGGTGGCGAAGCCTTCCTGGCGGCCCGTGACGAGCTTGTGGGCATAGGTCTGGTGCCCCGTGTCCCACAGGATGACGTCGTGGGGAGAGTTGAACACCCGGTGCACGGCCAAGGTGAGCTCGACCGCCCCGAGGTTGGACCCGAGGTGGCCGCCGTTCACCGTGACTCGATCGACGATGCAGGTACGGATCTCCGCCGCCAGCTCGGCCAACTGCGCGTGGGACAGCTTCCGGAGGTCGGCGGGTTCGTGGATGTCGTCGAGGAGCATGGGCACCTATTCAGGGGACGCCCGAGGCGGCGACCCTTCGTCACGCTACCGCGGACGACACCCGACAGGCACTAGCCCCCACCCCCCGCCGGTGCCTCCCAGGCCCTTCCCCCGGCCCTTTCGGGCCCCGTCTCTCGAGCCCGTCCAGGCTCACCGAACCGGCCGGGGCCCGATGACGAGCAAGCGGCGAGCCCGGCGAGGCAGACTCTGCGCGCGGGGGTGGCGTCCACGGTGGGCCCCGCCCCGGGACCCGAGAGGAGCGTGCGATGCAGGCCGACGTCAAGGGCACCACCATGCCGGTTCTGGAGATGATCCTCGAGCCCGGTGAGGCCATCATCTCCACCCATGGCGACCTGTCGTGGATGACGGCCAACATGCAGCTCTCCCAGACGACCAACACCGGCGGGGGTGGGGGGATCATGGCCGGCCTGAAGCGCATGGCCGGAGGCGGGGGCCTCTTCCTCACCCGCTACGAGGCGACCGGGGGGCAAGGGATGGTCTCCTTCGCCAGCAAGCTGCCGGGCCGGATCTTCCCCATCGACATCACCCCGGGCCACGGCTACGTCGTCCACCGCCACGGCTGGGTATGCGGCACGCCGGGGATCACGCCCTCGGTGGCGCTGCAGCAGTCGTTTCGCGGTGGGCTCTGGGGCGGTGAGGGCTTCATCCTCCAGAAGCTCGAGGGCGAAGGCAAGGCGTGGATCGAGCTCTCCGGTGAGCTGACCACCTACGAGCTCGCCGCGGGCCAGTCCCTGCTGGTGCACCCCGGCCACGTCGGCATGTTCAACGACAGCGTGACCTTCTCGGTGATCCGCCTGCCCGGGATCGCCAACCGGTACATGGGGGCCGATGGCCACCACCTCGTCTCGCTCACGGGACCGGGGACCATCTGGTTGCAGTCCATGCCCCTGCCGGTCCTGGCCCAGGCGCTGTCGGAGTACCTCGGCGGCGAGCACGACTCCGGGCGTGACGCGGTGGGCGGCGGCGTGGTGGGAGGAGTCCTCGGCAACGTGCTGGGCCGACAGGTCTGAGGCCGGGGGCTCGCCCCGGTCCGTTCACGGGCCGTCGTCGGGAGGCCCATGGCGCGTGACCGACGACGCGCTCACCGGGCCTTGGCGAGAAAGTCCCCTCGTTCGACGATGACCCGCGTCACCTTCCCGGCCCCCACGAGGCCGGCGGCGTCGGTCGCCGTCACGGTGAAGACGAGTCGGCGCCCCTCGACTTTTTCGAGGGTGGCCTCAGCCACGATCTGTGAACCGGTTCGTACCGGTGCCAGGTGGTCGAACTGGACGCGCACCCCCACGCTGGTGTGGCCCTGCGCCAGCATCCCCTGCACGGCTAGGCACGCCGCCTCCTCGCACAGGGCGATGAGACGGGGTGTCGCCAACACCGGGACGTCCCCCGACCGCAGGGCCAGCGCGGTGTCGCCCTCGAGCACGACGAGGGAGACGTGGGCGTTCAAGCCGGGTTCCACAGGCACGGCGGTACGATACGAAAGACAGGCGCCGCCGGCCACACGGCCGGCGGTCGGCGCGACCGGCCCACGGTGGCGTGGCTGGAGGGCCTGGTCCACGGGCTCGGGCCGCGAGGGCCGGGTCCCCGAAAGGAGAGGTGGCCGGTGAGCGAGGCAGGCTCGGCAACAGGACTGCTTGTCGAGACTCCCGTGGTCGAGCGCGTGCTCGGTGCGGCGCTTCGACGCGGGGGGGACTTCGCCGAGGTCTTCGTGGAGGACCGCCACGCCACCTCGGCCGTGCTCGACGACGGCCGGGTCGAGGAACTGTCGTCGGGTCGTGACCGCGGTGCCGGGGTTCGGGTGGTGGTGGGGGAGACCACCGGCTATGCGCACACCGCGGACCTCTCCGAAGGTGGTCTCCTGGCCGCCGCCGAAGCCGCCGCGGCCGTGGCCCGCCAGGGAGGCGGCGGGCGCGTGGTCGCTCTCGAACGACGCCAAGCGGTGAAGAGAAACGACGTGGTCCTCCTGCCCGAGGGGATCGCCAAGGCCCGCAAGATCGAGCTCCTGGTGAAGGCCGACGAGGCGGCTCGCTCCAGCGGGAACGCCATCTCCCAGGTGTCGGCCGCCTACGGGGACGGCCGGCGCAGGATCCAGGTCGCCAACAGCGACGGCGTCCTCGTCTCTGACGACCAGGTTCGCTCGCGCTTCAGCGTGTCGTGCGTGGCCGCCGGGGACACGGGGATGCAGACGGGATACGAGTCCAGTGCCCTCACGGTCGGGTTCGAGTTGTTCGACACCGTGGACGTGGCGGAGGTCGCCGCCAGCGCGGCACGCCGTGCGCTGGTGAAGCTGACGGCCCGACCGGCGCCGAGCGGGGAGGTGCCGCTGATCCTCGAGTCGGGCAGCGGGGGCATCCTTTTCCACGAGGCCTGCGGGCACGGCCTCGAGGCGGACCACATCGCCAAGGACGCATCGGTGTACGTGGGCCAGGTGGGTGAGCAGGTGGCCAGCCCCCTCGTCACCCTGGTCGACGACGGCACCATCGGGCCGGAATGGGGCAGTTACGCCGTGGACGACGAGGGGAACCCCGCCCAGCGCAACGTCCTCATCGAGAACGGTGTGCTCACCGACTACATGTGGGACTACCTCCGGGGCCGCAAGGAGCACCGGGGCTCCTCGGGCAACGGCCGGCGCCAGAACTACCGCCACCTCCCCATGGTCAGGATGACCAACACCTTCCTCCTGAACGGCGACAGCGACGCCGAGGAGATCCTGGCCCAGACCCCGACAGGGGTCTATGTGGCCAAGCTCGGCGGCGGCCAGGTCAACACCACGACCGGCGACTTCGTGTTCGGGACGGTCGAGGCGTACCTGATCGAAGACGGGCACCTCACCGAGCCCCTGCGAGACGCCAATCTCATCGGCAACGGCCCCGAGGTCCTGCGCCGCATCGACGCCGTGGCGAACGACTTTGCCATGGGCCCCGGGACGTGCGGAAAAGACGGCCAGAGCGTGCCCGTGGGGTGTGGTCAACCGACACTTCGGATCACCGGGGTGACGATCGGGGGGACCGCCGGTGACTGACGCCACGCGCCAGCAGGCCCCCGTGGCGGTGGCCGAAGGTGAGCTCTTGGAGCTGGCCATGCGCGTGGCCGGCGCGGCCCAGGACGGCGAGGAGCTCGAGGTCTACGTGTCGCGCGGCGTCGAGACCGACATCCGGGCCTATGAAGGCGAGGTGGAATCCCTGTCCTCGGCGGCGTCGGCCGGGGTGGGGATCCGGGTGGTCATCGGGGGACGCCAGGGTTTCGCCTACGCGGGGACCCTCGAGGAGTCGGTCCTGAGACAGACCCTCGCCGACGCCCGTGACAACGCCACGTTCGCGACCGCCGACGAGCACATCGGCCTGGCCGGCCCCGACGGGGTGGCCCCGACATCACTCGACCTGTGGGACGACGAGGTGCTGCGGACGCCGAGCGCCGACAAGGTCGAGATGGCCCTGGAGCTCGAGCGCCGGGCGCGCCACGCCGACGCCCGGGTCCGTCAGGTCGCCTTCGCCGACTACGGCGACATGGCGGCCGAAGCCGCCGTGGCCAGCTCCACCGGCATCACCGCCACGGCCCGACGCACCGTGGCCAGCGTGGCCGTCGAGACCATCGCCGGGGCCGACGCCGACAGCCAGACCGGTGTGGGCTTCAGTGCCGCCCGGGGCCCCGGAGATCTCGACCTCGACAAGGCGGTCACCGACGCCGTGGAGCGCTCGACCCGGATGCTCGGCGCCACCAAGGCGCGCTCGGGACGGTGCGCGGTCATCCTCGATCCCCGGGTGACGTCGACCCTGCTGGCGGTGGTGTCCTCGGCCCTGTCGGGGGAGGCCGTCACCAAAGGTCGTTCGTTCTTCGCCGACCGCATCGGCGAGGAGGTGGCGGTGCCGACGCTGATGCTCGTCGACGACCCCACCGATGCCCGCTCGTTCGGGGCGTCGACCCACGACGCCGAAGGCCTCGCCTGCCGGCGCAACGTGCTCATCGACAACGGCGTCCTGCGCGGCTTCGTCTTCGACACCACCGCAGCCCGTCGAGCGGGGACGGCGTCGACGGCGTCGGCGGTACGAGGGGGCTACGCCACCACGCCCGTGGCCGGCTGCCGCGCCCTGCTCCTGTCGCCGGGGTCACTGGGAGCAGCCGAGATCCTTTCCGAGGTCGGAGAGGCCCTGTTCGTGCAGTCGATCACCGGCGTGCACTCGGGGGTCAACCCCGTGAGCGGAGACTTCTCGGTGGGAGCCGAGGGGCTCATGGTGCGCGGCGGCGTCCTGGCAGAGCCCGTGCGGGAGGTCACGATCGCCTCCACGCTCCAACGCATGCTGAAGGCGGTGCTGCACATCGGTTCGGACGTGGAGTGGCTCCCCGGCGTCGCCGCCGGTCAGACGTTGGCCATCGACGGGATGGCCCTGAGCGGCTCGTGAGTCGGCCATGCGCTGGTCGGGCGGATGTCGACGCCCGGAGCGGCGGCCCTCGGAAGCCCTAGGAAGCAGCCGCGGTCGATCCGGCCGACGTCGTGGTACTGGGCTTCGGAGACGAGTCCGACCCCGAGGAGTCCGACGACTTGGATCCCGAGGTGTCCGACGAGCCGGAGCCACCTCCGTCAGACGAGGCGGCGGCCTTCTTGTCCGATTTCTCCGAGCTGTCGGACTTGCCGGCCTTCTCGGCGCCTCCGGATTTCTTCGACGAGGCCCGACTGTCGGTCTTGTAGAACCCACTGCCCTTGAACACCACGCCGACGGCGCCGAAGACCTTGCGCAGCGGCCCGCCGCACGCCGGGCACTCGGTCAGGGGGTCGTCGCCGAACTTCTGGACGACGTCGTGGTGCTCGCCACAGGACCTGCACTGGTATTCGTAGGTCGGCATGCCTGTCCTGATTCCCTTCCGCGTCCCCGGAGATGCCCGTCTGGCACTCGTAACCCTTGAGTGCCAAGTCTACCGTTCGCGGCGCACATTGCCGCTCTCCGGGCGTCGGTCGGGGACCAGGAAGGTCCTGGTGACATAGACTTCGCGCCGTGGTCGACCGCAGCCTGACGCACCTCGATCCCCTCGGCGGTGCCCGCATGGTCGACGTGACACCCAAGGAGCCGACCCACCGGCGGGCGCTCGCCCGCTGCAAGGTCATGATGGCTCCCGAGACCACGGCCAAGGTGGCGAGCAACGCCATCACCAAGGGTGATGTGCTGGGGGCAGCTCGGATCGCCGGTATTCAGGCCGCCAAGAAGACGCCGGATCTCATCCCGATGTGTCGCCCGCTGCTGGTGGGCGGCATCCACGTCAATTTCACGATCGGCGACAATTTCGTGGAGGTCGAGGCCCAGGTAGAAACCGTGGACCGCACCGGGGTCGAGATGGAGGCCCTGACGGCGTGCACGGTGGCGGCCCTGACGATCTACGACATGTGCAAGTCGTCGGACCGTTCCATGAGCGTCGGGGAGTTGGCGCTGTGGGAGAAGACCGGCGGCAGCGTCGGCACCTGGCGGAGGCCGGCGCTCTAAGCGATCTCGTCGTTGGTCAGGCCCGCTGAGCCAGTCAGCGCGGACCGGCGGACGGACGCGCCGTCAGCGGAGCCGGAACCGCTTCCTGCGGTCCCGGGCGATCAGGGTCATGTCCTTGCTGATGAGCTCGGATTCCGCCCCCGGGGGAGCCTCAGTCACGACGGCCTCGGGCGCGGCCGACAGGATCTCTGTCGCCATCGAGGCGGCCGAGTCGAACTGGTGTGCGGGGTCGGACGTGAAGACCGGCTCGTCCTCGATGGGCTCCGACGCGGCCAACGGATCGGACCCGTTGACGTGGACCGCGGTCTCCGCGGAGATCGCGGCCGTGGGCAACGACGACGGCGACGCAAGGCCCGTGTCGGGAGCCTCGCTGAAGGAGAACCCGACCGGTCCCGTCTGGGTCATGGGCGCCGGTGGCGGCGGCGGTGACACGAACTGCGGGGGATCCTGGGCGACGAACACCGGCGCCGGCGGTGCCGGGGGTGCTTCGGTCGGGACGGCCCGGTCCACCGAAAGTTCTGGCTCCGCGCTCACCACGTCGGGCGCCGCGCTGAACATCGGATTCGAGGGGGGCGCCACGTCGGCAAAGACCGGCGAGGGCCCCTCGGCGGTGAAGACCGGCGGCGGTGGGGGTGGCGGCGGCGGAGGCGGTGGTGGTGGCGGGGGTGGAGGGGGGGGTGGCGGTGGCGGTGG
>Ga0187890_10001221_pt1 | contig 18704 bp, 16 predicted proteins | sample June2016WEW_21_1_FD_133005 | JGI IMG/M metagenome (GOLD analysis project Ga0187890, IMG submission 133005) | Peatland microbial communities from SPRUCE experiment site at the Marcell Experimental Forest, Minnesota, USA - June2016WEW_21_10 | ecosystem: Environmental > Terrestrial > Soil >... | reverse complement strand
CTGGCGACCTCACCGAGAGTGCTCGCTCGACCACAACCCGTCAAGCCGTGGCGTCGGCGCAACCCTATCGGCGTCTCAGCTGCCACGACATTTGCCGCGAGCTAATGTCGGATCGCACCGACATGTATTTATGTATTGGTGTGTCGCTAACGATATGTTGAGCGCGCAGAATCGCCCGCTGACATAACGTGTCTCACGGCCGACGAGTCGATCCGCAGTGCTCGAGGCCGGCGGGTTGGCTGACGCCCTGGGCCATCCCGCGAAATGCCCAGTGTGATATTTGTTGTATAGTTTGTCTGTATCATGTCACAATTTTGCGAGATATTTAATCGTCTTGCAGCAATCTCCTCAATTACGCGGAATGATGTTTCGCGGGAATGATCTTCGAACCTTGCGAGAATTTTATAGTTGCTATGGCCATCAAGTGATACCAATCAATCGCCGACCCAGCCTTATTTCTCTAATCCTCGTGCCGGCGACGCTCGCGGCTTGCGCCTCGGTCACGGCGAACCTGCCGCCCGCGCCGCAGATCGGTATTGGCCCTCCCACTCAGCAGACCGCCTATCGGCTGCAGCCGGGGGATGTCATCGAGATGCACTTCCTTTCCCACCCCGAGATGAATGAGCAGGCCATTGTTGCTCCGGACAATCGAGTCACTTTCCAGTTCGCGCCCAACATCACGGCAGGCGGGCGGTCCCTGCAGGAGGTCACGGACACGCTCGTCAAGGCCTACGATGCCACCATCAAGAATGATCTGCAGGTGGTGTTGCGCAGCCAGGTGGGCACGCGAGTGTACGTTACCGGCGAGGTGCCGCAGCCTTCGGAAGTCATCGTAAACGGCCAGCTCTCCGCGCTCAGCGCGATCAGCAAAGCCGGCGGCTTCAAGATCACGGCACAGCGTAGCGAGGTTCTGCTTGTGCGCCGTGATGAAGATAATAAGCCGCATGCCTATGCACTCAATCTGCTGGCCGCGATGAAAGGCAAGGACCCCACCGCCGATGTCCTGCTGCAGCCTTATGACGTGCTGTACGTGCCGCGCGACCGCATTAGTAATCTCAGCCTGGTCTTCGAGAGGCTTCGCACTGCGATACCTTTCGGCGTCAGCGCCAATTATGGCTATTACATTACTCAGACGGGTAGCCCGTGAGGATTGAGCTCCGTGCGTGCGATCTACAACGTTTGGTGTGCGCTTAAATGATGACCGAACTTTCGATCCCTAGCGTCGTATATGTCGCGTTCCGGCAGCGGCGGGTCATTAGTTTCTTTCTGCTGTTCGGACTCGCAATCACTGTGGCCTACTGCTTTGTGGCAACGGCGCGCTATGAAGCGGATGCTTCGGTGGTCGTGAATTTCAACCGGCAGTTGAGCGCACCCCTTGGCGCTGACCAGGGCGCCGCCAATACGACCCCGGCCAATGCCGACGAGATCGTCACGTCCTACTCGCTGGTTCTCCAAAGCAACGCGCTCGCCGAGCAGGTGATCCGGGAGATTGGCCTGGCGAACATGTATCCGAAGTACGTGCAGGAAGGCCCGCTCAGCTCAGTGATGGAGACTGTGACGCGATTCCTCGGCGTCTACAGGACACCGCTCGAGCGCGCGGTCGACCACTTCGTGAACAGGGATATCGATATCCAAGTGGCGAAGGATTCCACCGTTCTGCAGATCACCCTGCTCAACCCTAATCCTGAAATCGCCAAGCGCGCCCTCACGGTGCTGATCGGTCATTTTCTGGAGCAGCAGGCAAGGATCGGACGAGACCCGCAGCTCGCTTTCGTGCGCAGCCAAGTGGATGTCTACAAGCAGCAGGTCGCTCATGCGCAGAAGGCCATGGAGGATTTTCAGCTCACGAACAAGATCTCGTCGATGGACGAGGAGAACTCCTATCTGCTGAAACAACGTTCCGACCTGGAGTCGCAGCTCGCCGCGAGCAAGGTGCAGGTCGAGTCGGACCAGCACAAAATCGCGGCCTTGAGCCAGCAGCTGAAGACCTTGACCGAGACTGTCGGCCTGCATCAGGAAGACCGCGATTTAGCCCTCGATGCGGCGCGGACCCAACTCGTGGACTTGCAAGTGCGCCAGCAGACGCTGAGCACGAGTTTCGGCCCCAATAGCCCCGTCGCGCGCATGAACGATGCCCAGATCGCCAAAGTGGAAGGTTTCATCAAGTCGTATCCGAAGCGAAAGCCTTTGGCGGAAATGGCGCCAAATCCGACTTACCAATTCACCCAGTCGGCATTGCTGCAGACGCAGGCCGATCTCGAGTCCGTGGCCAAGACCATTCCGGCTATTCAAAAGCAGATCGATGCGATAGCAGCGCGGCTCGCCGAGCGATCGCGCGAGCAGTCCACTTACCAGGATCTCGTGCGCGAATACCAGATCGACGACGAGAACTACCGCACCTATCTTCAAGGCGTGCAGCAAGCGCGCATCGCCGACGACCTTAATAAAGAGAAGGCCACCACGGTTGCGGTCTATGATCCGACACATTTGGCGAGCACGTCGCCGGTTAAACCGAAAAAGACCCTGATAATCGCGGGCGGTATCGTCCTCGGCCTCCTGTTTGGATTCAGCATCGCTTTCTGGCGCGAGGCCTGGGATGAGCGGCTCAATACTCCCCGGCAGGTGAATGCGTTGCTCGGCGTGCCGCTGCTCGGCTCGATGACGAATTTCAACATCGGCGATGCACCTCGGCCATGACCGGCGCCGGACGGGTGATTCTGTCGTTTGCGGCTGCCGTTGGATTCACTGTCGTGCTGGCACAGCAGGCGCCACCGGACAACACGCTGCCCCTGCCGCCCGGGTTCACAAGGTATGGTCCTTCCGCTCAAGGGCAGTTGCCGCCTGGAGCTCCCGCGCAGCCTCCGAATGCCGGCGCTCCGCTCTTTGGCCAATCGTGGCCGCATGTCGGACCCGATCCGGCGCCGCGTGTCGGAGGGGCGAACCGCTGCCCACCCGGTTACGCCGAGTCAGCAAATCAAATACGCGTGGCGCACCTCGTAACCTGTGTGGTTGCGCAGCCCAATTACTTGGCGTCCTATAACGGCAGACCCACGACCGGGCAAGTGTTTCCGAACCTCAGCTATCCCGAGCGACCGGTAGCGGGGCAGCCGCAGTCGTCATTGCCGCCGATCCAAGAGCGCACGACGGTTAATCAATGCATCGGGCGCCCGGCCGGGTCGTATGCTTGCGGCCGAGGCGGGACCGAGTGCTGCGGCCCGACCCAGGACAATATGTGTTTTGCGGGCTCATTCGCGTGTAAAGCATCGGTCGCGGGCACGGGACCCAAAACGGCGTGCTGCATCAGTAAATAGGGAGAGCGGCAAGATCAAGGGGAACCCGCGTGAGCAAAATCTACGAAACGCTGCGCCAGCTTAAGCGACCGTATCGATGCGAGCAATCCGCCGCGCTCGACGCAGCCCGGTCACCGCAGCCGGTCGACGAGTTCTTGGTTGCCAATCGCGACATGCAGACGCTGCATCGTTCCATCGAGAGGCTGATCGCCCAAATACCAGGCGCCCCGATGATCATGTTCTCGTCGGCCCAGCCGGGGGAGGGCAAGACTACGGTTTGCGGTAGTTTCGCCGCCATGTTGGCGCAGAGTTTCGGCAAGTCGGTGCTTATCCTCGACGGCGACCGCAACCACGTCTTGAGCCGGCGTTTCGGATCCCGAGGGGACGCCATGGTTGCGTTGCTTGCTAAGTCGCCGGGAGGTCCACTGCCAGGTGCCATACGAGTTGGGGCGCGCGGGTCGATTGCAGCGGTCCCCATCACCTCGCTCGACGGCGCAGACAATGGCGATAGCCCGGAACTCGAGATCATCGCGAGCATCAAGGATAGGCTCGCCGCAACCTTCGACTACATCCTCATCGACTCCCCGCCGCTCGCCTACGCGTCGTGGAGCGCTTCGATTGGACCCATGACCGACGGTGTCATTCTCGTCATCGAGGCAGAACGCACTCGCTGGCCGGTGGCCCTGAATGCGAAGCGGGGATTCGAGGACGGCGGCGCCAAGGTGCTCGGGGTGTTCTTGAATAAACGGCGTTTGTATATCCCGCGTCAAATTTACAGCAACGTGTGATGCCTGCGGATCGAGTGGTAACGAACTCGCGCTGCCCTGCGGGCAACGTGACGCGGTCGCAATGAAGGTTCTGCTCATCTCTACGGTGGATGTCGGCGGCTCCAGGATGAAGCTGTTCGACCGAATGCTCCAGTCGGTCGTCGATTTCCACAAGGCGTCCCCCGACACTGCGTTGACGCTGAGCATTCTCTTTCAGAACTGCTCAGCAGACCGGCTGAGCGCGTTGCTGACTGAACTGCCGGGATTCGTGGAGTGCTCGGCCGTCGATCGCCTCGTGCCGCTGTCGGCCGCGCGGAACCTCATGCTGCAGCCGCAGCTCGAAGCGGGCGGCCTGGATGCGGGCTTGCTGGTCGCATTCCCGGACGATGATGCCTGGTATCCGGCGAATTTCCTGGAGGGCGTCGTCGCGTTGTTCCGGGATCGCGCCGACCTGGATTTCTGGTTCTGCCGTTACGGCTCGTCGCCGCGCCGCGCCGAGTGGAGCGACTTCGCCCTGGCTCCGGCACCCCGCAGCGCGGTGGTGCGCAAATCCTCGTCAAACACGATGTTCCTGCGGGGTTCTGTGGTGGCCGCCGTCGGCAAGTTTGACGAAAGCCTTGGGCTCGGCACTGCGCTCGGCAGTGCGGAAGATATCGACTACGCGCTGCGGGCTTTTGGCGCCGCCCGGCTGTCGGTTCTGCGTGACGAGATTCTGGTCGGGCATAGGGATAAACCGCCCGGACTGCGCGGCAAATACTATCCGGGCAGCCTGGTGGTCCTCGCGCGTCACGCGCGCGGCGCCGGTGCCGCGGAATTCCTGCGCAAGGTCGCTCTCGGCCCCTACTTGGTCGCGCGCCGCGAGTTGTCGTTCGGGGGGTATGTGTCCGCGCTGCGCGCTGCCCGCGCCGCATTCGGTCATTCCACCGGCCACGGAAAACTGATCCAAGGGCATTAAGGGCGCCTCGACCTGCCGGCGGATTGTGGCGACTGCTGTTAGATCCTTGGCAAAGCAGGTGAAAGGCGACGCCAAATGGCCGCCAACACTCGAGGAGCCAAGCGTGCTTTTTGCCAAAGCGGCAGTTTCACTAGGAGCCGGACCGGGTCAACACAATCCATCAATGGAATATTCCTCAGGGGTGCTATTTTTCTTAGTCTTATTACTCGATACATAGCGCTATCCGAGCGCACATACAAGAATGCGTTCCTTCGATACCACGGTTCCACCCTGGGGTCGCCCCAGACAACAGGGCGAAATACATCAAATGGGGCGTAGTTATGAGCAGCAAATAATTTCGCCCAATACGAGTGCAGTTGCTCGTTTTTGTGATTTGTTCCTCCTTGTCCCGGGTACGCCGCGCTGAATAGAACAACGTCAGAGAGGCCGACTAGCGATCGTACAACCGTCTCTGCTGAGGACGGTTCCAGGTGCTCAGCGACCTCGAGCGAAATTGCCAACTCGAATTTTCCGTCGCGATCAACGCGCACACCTTTGTTCAGATCGCATGCGTTGAAAGCGATGGAGCCCTCAATCATGTTCTCTTGAGAGTTCCACTCACCGTCGAACCCTACTAATTCAGTCGCTCCAATTTCTTTAAACGCTTTCAGCCAAGTACCGCGACCGCAACCGAAATCAACCACGCTCTTTGGCGCGAAAATAGCCGCGACTAAGCCGGCATACACCTGCGCACTTCGATAGGAACCGTACGCTTGGTGCTGGTAAAACCCCTCATCGTATAGACCCTTCGAAGCATCCATTAATCGGTTCCTCAATTCATACAGCAGGTAATACGAAGATACGAAGCAGCAAACAATCTCTCTCGTGTATGACGAGTTCTCTGGTAACTTGGTTCGTGTGACCGCGTGAGCATCCCCGCTGCGAGGTTCGGCAAAAGGTGGCATAAAGCGCGCAGTGTTTCAACCGTGGAAGCGTCAGGGTGGCGTCGAATTTTGGCGAACTTGGTAGTAGGAATTGGTGAACACTACACGCACATCACGGACGAGATTGATTTCTTGCAATGCGTCACAAACGCGGCCGGCCGTTCCGAGCAAGGCTTAAAGGGCGTCGACCTCTTAAGAACAAGCCACTTCATCAAGGGAATCGAAGACACGCTCTCCTGACTGCCTCTCCAATTTGCGGGCGAAAAAGTAATCTTTCCCAAGGATTGCTTGAACATCGTGATCAGTCAGTATCTTCGGATGGCCGTGGCGCGACTGCGTCATGTCGCAATAGCGTCGATTTTCATTCACGAATCGAAATGAAGAGTTGTTGACAAGCACGGTTTGAATAAAGGATTCGTCTGGAACGAGAACTTTTCTGAAATACGCAACGACATCAGGCCGTTCATTAGCAAATGATATTAGATATTCTGCGCAACGGCGCCGGATCGAGTGCCAGTAACTACCCGCATAGCACCGAAAATTTTCTGTAAACGGGGTCACTTTGGATTCTATGCCGATCATAAGCCCGAAAGCGGTATTGATTCTGACGGTCTTGACGTAGCGATCTGTAAATAATCTAGGTGCCGCCAAAAGAATTCGTTCCAGCTTGCTCAGATTAGCCTTGAGTTTACGATACTGGTAGTAATAGCGATCGTATCCATAGCGGGCTGGCCAAGACATTGGCGCCATTTCCGTGAGATTGGGACGAACGGCGTCAAAATGATGCAGGAAGCCGTCGTGGACAGCATCCCTCAACTCCACCTGTAGTCTGAAAAGAGATGAAACCGGATAATCGCTTCCACTAAGGTTGATGAGCCAATCGTAATCAACGTGGTTGCGTTGCAGCCAGTTCAGTGCCTTCAAGTAGCCATCTATGATGAGAAAATCGCCCCTGCCACCGCGTCCTGTTACGACGTGGACATTAGGATCTTTGGAGAACAACGTTGGTGGCAGGAGGGGCGCGTTCTCGTCGTGGCTGACAAGCACCGAGGAGTTGGGGCAACCCTTTCTTAAGATGCGTACGAGGCGAAATAGCTGATCGGGGTCTTTGTGGCTCTGAATCAAAAAGAGAATCTTCAAGGTAAATCCGGTGGGACGCCCACCCGGCGACGATGCGGGCGAGTTTATCATTCGCCTTCGAAAGTCTTTTCCCAGCGCAAACGGCCGTACGCGCCGACCTCGACATCACTCTGCAAGATTCTCGCCGGATTGCCTGCGACGATGGATCGAGCGGGGACATCCTTGGTGACGATGCTGCCCGCAGCAACAATACTTCCATCGCCGATCACGACGCCGGGCATGATCAGACTTCGCGCACCGATAAAGCATCGCCTGCCTATTCGCGTATGTGCATACCGCGCTTTGACCATTTCATGGGTCAGGACAGCGGCTTCGAATGCCAGATAGGTCTCCGCGCCGACATGAACACCCCGCGGGAAGGTTCTATCGAACCGTGTGGTCAGCGAGAATTGACAGGTGGGGTGTAAGTCCATTCCCCAGATGCGGTTCAGGTAAATTCTCTTGACCGTCACCAACAGAAGACGAAGACGCCTGAATTGGTTCAGGCTGCTAAACAGCCCAGCCCGTTTCGCGGGGACGACTTCCTTAGCTATCGCCATGACTGCCGATCGACCTGCGCTCGATTGATCGTCCTCGCCCCGCGGCACATCGTCTCCCCGCGCCTTACCGCGAGTCCGGAATGCTACAAAACTCATCATATCCTCCATGAACGGACCTGTCGAACACAGCATCCGCGCCGGCAACGGGCTCATCGTCGTCACCGGCGCTGGTGTGTGCGGTCCGGCATTATGGCAATTGGCGCAGGCATGGGGTGTCCGAGCTGATTTTGGACACCTACGCGGACAAGGCCGTAGTCCAATTCCTACGACATATATCGTTCGAAAACGGCCGTGCCGCGGTAGCGGAGTCAATCATAGGAGGGCGTCATTCGGCCTAGGGGGTGTTATATTGCGGGGACTGGCAACGCCGCGTCGTTGCGACAAACTGAGATGGAAGGATACACGCGTGACCAAAATCTACGAAGCGCTTCGTCGGCACCAGCAAACGCCGATGCTCGAGACCGCTCCGCGGCCGCCGTCGCAGATGATCAACGATCTGCTCTTCGCCAACCGCGATATGCAAACGCTGTATCGTTCAGTCGAGGGCCTAATCGCGGGGAAGCAGGACGGCGCCATCATCATGGTTTCTTCGGCTCATCCGGGGGAGGGTAAGACGACCGTTTGCGGAAGTTTCGCGGCGACGTTAGCGCAGAATTTCGGCAAATCGGTGCTCATCCTAGACGGTGACCGCAATCATGCCCTGAGTCGGCGGTTTGAGCCTCAAGGGGGCGCCACGGCCTTGTCCTTGGGGAAGTCAGCCGAAGCCGTCTTGCACGCCGCGATGCGAGTCGGGCAACGCGGTTCCATCGTGGCAGTACCGATCGCGTCCCTGGTTGGTTTGGCCAACGCGGATAGCCCGGAACTCGATCTCGTTGAGAGCATCAAGGGTAAGCTGGCCGCCACTTTCAATTACATACTGATCGACGCGCCCTCCGTCGCGGACGTGTCGTGGAGTCCTTCCATCGGGCCTCTGGCGGACGGCGTTATTCTTGTCGTAGAAGCGGAGCGCACGCGCTGGCCTGTGGCCAAGAACGCGATACGGGAATTCGAGAACAGTGGCGCCAAGGTTTTGGGCGTTTTCCTGAACAAGCGGCACCTCTATATCCCGCCTCGCATCTATCGCTACCTCTGAACCCCGCTGGCTCGGGATCAGTTCGAGGCTGCCGCTGTTGATTGTGCGGGCAGACGGATGATCTCTCCTTCGTGAATCGTGGCGTTGGTCCCGAGTCGCGGATTGTTGGCGAGCACCTCCCGCAAGGCTCTCTCATTGCAGGTGCCATACGTCATCCGGCATGCCTTGTACACCGTATCGCCTTCATGCACTAACCAGCTCCGCTCGGTTCGCATCGCTGCGCTTGTCTGCGCCGGGATCCACGGGATTGGCGCTTCGGGCGCCGCTTCGGAGGGGCTAGCACGGAGCGCCGGCGGCGCTTCGGGCGGAGCTCCGGTCCCCGGTGACGTCGGCTCTGCTGCGGCTGCGCCCTCCTCACTCGATGCGGGGCGAGCCGATGTAGCCGATCGTTCCTCGCCCGGCGGAACGGTCGTGGGCACGCCCGCCGCAGCCCCGGCTGCAGTCACGGCCACGATTGGCGTATCGGTTGCCGGAGATGCCGGGGAGGGGGAGGATGGGGGCGTCACAGCCTGTGCAACCGGAGGGCTCGCAGGTTGGATGGAGGCAGATTGGCCTTGCATCGCCGGTAGCGGCGCAGCATGCGCGGTGTAGAGGCGATGCCAGCGCACGATGCCCGAATAAGAAATGCCGATTAGAACCATTGCGGCCATGGCGAAGGCGGCCGAGCGCCAAAGTGCCGGTCTGAATTTCATCGCGCGGCAGGAATCGCGGACGATGCCAAACGTGATCCGTTCGGCAGCGTGGCCATAACCATTGATAAGCGCGTTGTCACAGCAAATATTGATGGTTCGCGGAACGCCGCGTGCAACGAATGCGAGATAAAGGAGCGCCGGGATCGTAAAAAGGGGACGGGTATTCGTTCTGCCGGCACGCCGTGTGCGGTGAAGTATGTAGCGGCAGCTCTCCCGAAAGCTCAGCGGCTTGATGCGCGCACGGACGGCTACCCGTTGCGCTAATTGCCTCAAACTGTGCTTCGCTAATACCACCTCGAGCTCCGGCTGGCCGATGAGGATGATCTGCAGCAGCTTGGACTTGTGGGTTTCCAGGTTCGAAAGGATCCGAAGACTTTCGAGTGTTGCCTCCGGCATCTGTTGTGCTTCGTCGACCGCGAGCACGACCTGCGTTCCCGACTGGTGGGTAGCCAGCAGGGTACGCTGCAACATGCGCAAAGTGTCTGCGGCATTGGACGTTGGCGGAAGTGTTACGTCGAATTCATCGAGGATTGCTGAGTATAGTTCGGCCGTGCTGAGTGCCGGACTGAACAGATAGATGATCTTGGTCCGGCTTGAATCCAGCCCGTCAAGACATTGCCTTAGCACCGTGGTCTTTCCGAGTCCTACCTCGCCGGTTACGACGATGAATCCCTTGCCGGCTGAAATTCCATACTCGATGGCACCTAACGCAGCCCGGTGCGTTTCGGTAGGAAAAAGCAACGCCGGGTCAGGCGTGATGTGAAACGGCGCGGAGTCGAAACCATAAAATCCGCCGTAGAAGGTTTCGTTCATGGATGAGAGATCAAGATTTAGCCGCGAGGTACTTTCATTTCCCGCTAAATCGTGCTGTTGCTAAAACACCAAAAGGGTCTGGGCATCAAGACTTCCCCCTGGCCGATGCGCGAGGAGAGGTTCCTTTGTAGCAAACTGCGACGCCGCGCACAAATGGTCTGTGCAGGGATTCGCCCCGGATCGGATAATAGGCGGCAAAAGCGACCATCGTAGCTGTCTCCGAAAACGAACATATGATCGAGAAGTTGGCAATTGTCTACGCTCAGGTGGTAGCCGCGTGTTGATCGATGCACGCTCCGTGCCGACGAATAGTAAGTTCGACTGCGACTTGTGCGTGGTGGGGGCGGGCCCCGCCGGTATCGCTATTGCCGATCGCCTGCGAGCCTCCGGACTCGCGGTCATCCTGCTGGAAAGTGGCGGATTCGATTTCGATTTGTCCACCCAGAATCTGTATCGCGGTGAGATTGACGGCGACAATTACTTTGGGCTGGAAACCTGCCGATGGCGTATGTTCGGCGGCGGCACCAATCGCTGGGGCGGGTGGTGCCGCCCGCTAGAAGGGAGCGATTTCGCGCGGCGTGACTGGGTCGCTCATAGCGGTTGGCCGATAAGCGCCCAAACGCTGAGGCCTTACGAGGTCGATGCCGCAAGACTGCTGGAGCTTCCGAATGCGCGGTTCGACCTCGCTGCCTGGGCTCACCGACTCCCTGAGCCCTACGCCCTCGACGATACTCACTTCGAAAATACTATCTTTCAACACAGTCCGGAGACGAATTTCGGCGAGATCTACCGAGCACGACTGATTGCCGCACCAAGCGTCACTACGATGCTTTACGCAAATGTTACGCAAATTCGACTGGATAACGATTCGCAGCGGGTTGGCGCTCTGTGCATAGCCACCTTGACAGGCCGAACCTTTACGGTGCATCCCAAAGCAGTTGTTTTGGCTACGGGCGGAATCGAGAACGCACGCCTGCTACTGGCCTCTCGTGCCGATAGGTCGACGGGGCTCGGCAATGAACACGATTGGGTCGGGCGCTGTTTCATGGAGCATCTACATCTGCCCATGGGTCATCTCCTCACATCGCCGGGCGTCGGGGACAACGATTTCTGCGGCAAGCTGATCTTGGAAGATGTGCGCCTGCGAGGTGTCATTACAGCAACCGCTGCTGCACAGCAGGAATACCGACTGCTTGCGACGTCGATTGCAATAGAGGACGCGAGTTACTTCATGGGAACCCCTTTCGTCGGTTGGCCGCCTCTCGTCATGTTGGGTCCAGTCCGTGCTTATCGGATGCTACGCAAAGCAGGTCTGAAGCGCTCAGCCGAGCGCCTGAAGCAATTAGCCCATCGGCTGCATTCAACGCCGACCCGGCTGGCTAATTGGCTGATGTCGCGCGCGGCGCGCTCCCGAGCGTCGAGGTCGCGAAGGGGGGGACGCATCTACTCGCTGTATTTTCGTGCGGAACAGGCGCCTGATCGTGCCAACCGCGTAGTGCTAAGCGAGCGCCTCGATGCGCTCGGCGTGCCACAGAGCCGGCTCGAATGGCGCCTCAGGCCGTTTGATGTCGCAAGCATGACCTCATGGCTTGAAGTGCTGAAGCGCGATTTCGAGAATCGAGGCCTAGGCGATGTCATCGAACCGCCCGAGAACTGGCAGGATGGCTTCAGGGGCGGACCACACCACATGGGCACGACTCGCATGTCGACTGATTCTCGGCACGGTGTCGTCAATGCGGATTGCCAAGTGCACTCGGTGGAGAACCTATATATCGCCGGCAGCTCCGTTTTCGCCACCGGCGGGTATGCGAATCCGACATTCACAATCGTGACTCTGGCGCTGCGTCTCGCCGATACTCTGCACAAACGTCTCAAGAGCTGATACGGAAGGGTCACCGGCACTGACAGCTATGAATGTACGCAGCGAAGACGCCAAATGCGCGCGCGATGCCTGGATTCGCGCACTCGAGCGGACTGCGCGCATTGAGGACGACCCCTACTGCACCCTGCCCGTCCTCATCGATCGCGCGGCGCTCGATTTCGGCGCGTCACCTGCGCTCGTCTCCGCGATAGGCTCGCTGAGCTATCAGGAGCTTGCGGCCCGCGCCAACCAATACGCCCGCTGGGGCCTGTCGCAAGGCCTGAAGCCGGGGGACACTATTGCACTGATGATGGGGAACTGCGCCGAGTACGTGGCCCTATGGCTGGGACTGACGCGTATCGGAGTGACCGTCGCGCTCATCAACACGAATCTGTCGGGCAACGCGCTCGCCCACTGCCTCGAAACCGCAGCGCCTCGGCTTATTGTGGTCGGAGCGGAGCTCACTCCAGCACTCGCGGCCTTGCGCACTCGCCTCGCCTACGGAGGCCATTGGGTGCTGGGCGAGAGCCCTCAGGACTTTATCCCTCTGCTGCCTGCTCTCGCGCAGCAATCGGGCGATGCGCTCGGGCGGGGCGACTACGAGGCACCCTCGCTCGATGCCACGGCACTCTACATCTACACCTCCGGCACCACCGGCCTGCCCAAGGCGGCAAGAGTGACTCACTACCGCGTGTTGCGCTGGAGCCAGTGGTTTGCCGGGCTCCTCGATACCTCACCGAAGGATCGCCTCTTTAACTGCCTGCCGCTCTACCACAGCGTCGGAGGTGTGGTGGCGGTGGGTGCGGCCCTCGTCGGGGGTGCCGCCGTCGTGATCCGTCCTCGATTCTCTGCATCGGATTTTTGGCGCGATGTGCGCGAGGAGCGCTGCACCCTGTTCCAATACATCGGCGAGTTGTGCCGCTATCTCGTCAACATGCCGTACCAGCCACTCGAGACTGTGCATTCCTTGCGGATGGCCTGCGGCAATGGCCTGCGTCACGAGGTGTGGGAAAGATTCCAGGCACGCTTCGGCATTCCGCGAATCCTCGAATATTACGCATCGACCGAGGGCAATTTCTCCTTATACAACTGCGAGGGTCGCCCGGGATCCATCGGGCGGATCCCCTCCTATCTGGCGCACCGGTTGCCTGTGGCGCTGCTGCGGATCGACGTCGATTCGGGCGAGCCCATGCGTGACACCGCGGGCTTCTGCGAGCGCTGCGGCCCGGACGAGGTCGGTGAGGCCATCGGGTGGATTCCGGGGCAGGCGGAGACGCGTGCCGGCCGTTTCGAAGGATACGCGGATGCGGACGCGACGGCGCGCAAGGTGCTGCGTGATGTCTTCAAGCCGGGAGATGCGTGGTACCGGACGGGCGATCTGATGCGACGCGATGCCGATGGCTTCTTTTATTTCGTGGATCGCATGGGAGAGACGTATCGCTGGAAGGGCGAGAACGTGTCGACTGAGGAGGTGCTGGGGACGCTTGCGGGTGCGCATGGCGTCCTCGAGGGGGTGGTGTTCGGCGTGCGTGTTCCGCATACGGAGGGCAGTGCTGGAATGGCAGCCCTCGTGGCCGGTCTTGAATTCGATTTGAGCGCCTTCCGTGCCTTCATGATCGAACGATTGCCGCCTTACGCACGCCCATTGTTCTTGCGCTTGATGCCGACACTCGAATCCACCGGCACGTTCAAGCCGCGTAAGCAGGAATTGCAGCGCGAAGGTTTTGATCCCACTCAGATTCGCGACCCGCTTTATTTCGATGATCCGCGGGTGGGCGCCTATGTGCCGCTCGATGCGACGCTGTATGCGGACATCGCGGCGGGGCGGATCCGGCTGTAGGCGCGCCCCGCAGTCGCCAAAAGGGGACTATCTACGCCCTACGCCGTGTTGCCCGCATCCACCGTGAGCACGATTCCCGTGATATTTCGCCCGCCCGGTCCGAGCAGGAACTCCACGCTTCTTGCCACGTCATCCGTCTCGGCCATTCGCTTCAGAGCGCTGCGGCGGGCGATTTGCTGACGCTCTTGAGCCGACAGCTCATCGGTCATGGCGGTATCGATGAAGCCAGGCGCCACGGCGTTAACCGTGATATCGAGCTGCCCGAGCTCGCGCGCGAGCGAGCGCGTGAAACCAACGAGAGATGCCTTGGTGGCGCTGTACACCGAAAGGCCGCTGTATCCGGTCGAGGCGACTATGGAGGTAATATTGACGATCCTCCCCTTGCGCTCGGTCATCATGGAGCGCGCCACGTGCTTCGTAAGCACCAGAGGCGAGAGCGTGTTCAGTCGGATGAGACGCTCGATCTCGCGATTGTGCATGGTTCCGAGCAAGCCGGCGGTACCAAGTCCCGCGTTGTTCACGAGTCCGTAGATCGGCCCGAAATCGGCACGAATGCTGCGGACGAGCGGCGCCAAGTGATCCACCTCGGATAGATCGCAGGCGCGGAACTCGATCGATCCTATGCCTTGGGCTCGCGCCGCCTCGCTCGCGGCCTTGAGTTCTTCACTCTCGCTACGGGCGATGGCGATGACCCGATAACCGGCTAGCGCAAGCACACGGGAGATCGCGAGGCCGAGACCTCGGCTGCCGCCCGTCACCAGCACATTAAGCACCGGGACGCACCAATTTACCGGCCGCTGTCAGCTCGAGGGCCGGCACGAAGCTCAAGCGCGCCGGAACTTTGTGCGCGGGCAGGGCCCGTCGGCACGCTTCCAGGAGCTCGGTGCGGATCTTGTCGGCTTCATCCGCCGAGAAGGCTGCGCTCGTTGTATCTTCGAGCACGACTTCTGCCACCGCCAGCGCCCCCATGATTGGGTTGCGCTTGGCGCTTACCAGCGACATGCGCACGCGCGGATCGGCGTTCAACACGGCCTCGATTTCTTCCGGGTAGACCTTCAAGCCGCCCACGTTGATGACGCCGCCCTTGCGCCCTCGGAAGTAATAGCGCCCATCCTTCAGCTCCACCAGGTCGCCGGTGTCCACATAGCCCTGCGGGTCGCTGAGCGATTGAGCGCCCGGGCCGATATAGTGGTCGGCGATGCGGGCGGAGCGGATCCGCAACGTATCGTCCTCGACTCTCATCTCGATGCCGTTTCGCGGCGCATCGATGAATTCCGCCGGGAATCCGGCCCGCCCGTCCTCGACGTCGAAGGCCACGCCGGCTTCGGTCGAGGCGAATGCATGCGCTATGCGCGCGTCCGGATATGCGGCGCGAAGCTGATCCAGCAGCATCTGGTCCGCGACCTCGCCCGAGAGGCGTACGTAGGCCGGCTTGAGCAGACCGGCGGCGCCACTCATCAGTGCGCGCCGCCAGTGCGACGGCGTTCCTGAGATGTGCGTCACGCCGTGCGCGGCGGCGCGCGCGAGAAACTCGGTCGTCGATTCCTGCGGGCTCGAGAGCACGAGCGGCGCGCCCGCGAGTACGGCGCGCAGACAGATTTGCAGGCCGCCGTAACGGCGAATGTCATAGAAGGTGCTCCATACGGCTCCCGGGCCTGCCGCGTGCCGCGGCAGGGTGCCCGCAAGACTGCTGAAGCTGTGCACCACCAGCTTCGGCGTTCCCGTGGTTCCCGAGGTGCACAATATCCATTCGGTTTGCGCGCTTGCGCGGCGTTTGATCGGAGCGCTCAGCGGTCGCGGGTCGAGGTCGGTGATCTTCGCATCGGTGCACGCGGCGACCGCAACCTCGCGCAAAACCCCCGCGCTCAACTCGGGCGTACACAGCACCAGTCGGCGTGCCACGCCGTCCAACTCGAGGAGGGCGATGGCCGTGCTCAGCTGCTCGCGCATGGCGAGCAGTACCGAGCGCCCGCGAAAGCCTTCCAGCGCCCCGCCCAGGCAGGAGGCATGTGCAAGATCGGCGAGCGCGACCGAGTCCGACGGCGCGTGCAAGCTTCCGAGGCGCCGGTCGCCCACGCTCGCCGCCAACTCCCATAACGATGCCATCGTGTTAGCTTAGCGACTCTTGGCGAGAGCAGGCAAAGGAAACTACCTCAAACCGTGCCGATCGACACACAGTTCAGCGAACCGCCGCGCGCTTCGGCAGCAAATCCAGCGCAAACATCGCCCACCATCGAGGCGCTCTTCCCGGCTGGCGTTGCGGCGGCGGAGCTGCGTACAGCGGGGGATGCGTCCCTGCTCGAGCCGGAAGAGGCGAGTACTGTGGCGCGTGCAGTCCAGAAGCGCGTCCAGGAATTCGCAGCGGGAAGGCTGTGTGCGCGCAGCGCCCTGGCGAGGCTCGGCATCAGCGGATTCGCCCTGCGTGCTGCGCCCGATCGCCGGCCAATGTGGCCCGACGGCCTAGTTGGCAGCATCACCCATACCGCGGGATTCTGTGCGGTGGTGGCCGGCGAGCGTGCCCGCTTCGCGTCGCTCGGACTAGACACCGAGGTCGCGGGAGCCGTTAAGGAAGAGCTCTGGCCCAGCATTTGCGTCGAGGCCGAGTTGAGGTGGATCGAGTCCTTGCCGCGAGGCGACCGAATGCGCGCCGCCACACTCGCCTTTTGCGCCAAGGAAGCGTTCTATAAGTGCCAATATCCGCGCACCCTAGAGTGGCTGAACTTCTCGGACTTGCGCATCGCGCCGCTTGAGTGGGCGGCGCAGGGCGCCTTCTTGGTGGAGCCGCAACGCTCGCTCGCAGTGTTCACCGCGCAGGGCTCCTCTGCGGGGGTGCTTGCGCGCTACCGATTTCACGAGGAGTTCGTGTCCGCGGGGGTCGCGCTCACCGGGTAAGTCACTTCCGGATTGGGCGGCATTCCCCCGGATATCGAGGGTGATGCCTGCGCTCACTCCGGCTCGATTCCATCCGCCTGCTCGGTAACAGGCTCGTCCTCTGCGGGCACCTCGTGCGCCTGCAGCCTCGACGAGCCGGTGAGGCCTTCCATGAGGGAGACCAGATTTCTGCTGGATACTCGCCAGGATAACGCGGCTTCCAGGCGGATTTGCGCGGATCGCCCGAGAGCCCGCCGCCGGGCCTCGTCGCGCAATAGATCGACGATTCGCTGCCCGAAATCCGCCTCATCGTCGATCCGGGCATAGCACACCGCGTCGCCTCCGGAGCGGTGTGTTTCCAGCAGATCGAACGCGACTATGGGTAACCCGAAGAACATGTATTCCATGATCTTCGTGGCCGTGCTGACATTGGCATGCGGGGAATTAGGGCAGGGATCGACGGCGATGTCGGCGCTTGAGAGCACCCGGCAAATCGTATCGTTGTTGGCGCGCCCGGTGAACGTGATGTCCTCCGACACCCCTTCTGCCTCGGCGTATGTGACGATCTTGTCGAAATGCGGGCCGCCTCCCATCAACACATAGTGAACCGCATTTGGACCCAATGCCGATCGGATCGTCTTGATGGCACGGATTAGAATATCGACGCCGTCCTGCTGCCCGATCTCGCCGAGGAACGCCAGCAGATATTTCGCCGACTTTCGCAGTTCGGGATCGGGCGGGCGAACGGAAAAGCGAGCGGGACTCGGCGCATTGCGCACGACGACGACGTCCTCGCTCACTCGCGAGCCGCGTCTCATCGCTATAGCCCTGTAGCTTTCGTTAGTGCTGATCACCTTGTCGACGGCGCGCAGCATTCGTCGTTCGGCAAAGTAGAAGAACGTCAGGATATGTGAGCGCTCGAGGCGAAATTTCGTCGCAAACAGTTCCGGTGTGAGATCGTGGTGGTCAAAGACCGTCTTTTTACCGAGCAGCCGCCACATCCAGACGATGGGGAAAAAAATATCGGGCGGATTGGCAATGATGATCGCTTTGAATCCGCGCCGAGCGGCGACGAAGATGGTCCATAGGAAAATACAGGCGAAGCTCCACAAGTATTCCGCGATCAGGCCGACGTAGCCTTTCCCCTCGATCATCATGGGATAGCGGTAGACGTACACTCCTTCGAGAAACTCGCTGAGCTTGGGGTGGAGCTTGGTGGCGGGCGATATGACGCTGACCTGGAAGCCGGCTGCTTTGAGGGCCAAGGCCTCTTGCCACACCCGTCGATCGTACGGTACGGGCAGGTTCTCGACGACCAACAGAACGCTTGTCGATTGCATTGCGATCTCTCTGACACAAGGGCGACTGCTTATGTTCGCTGCCTCCCCTTCGTCAAGAACTCTTCCCCATCCCAAAGTTCTTCGATATTCGGGCCGCGATGCCCCCTGATCGGGGCCTTCTCATTCGGTCTCAACGCACCCTTGTCTTGGCTTTTCTTGTATCAAATGCTGAGGCTCAGCGCACATATTTTTTGTCGCAAAATTGCGTCACTTAACCGCGATTGCGGGAAACCATGCGGGATACGCTTTGTAATAATGACAACAGAAGCGGCGCCCGCATCCCGAACAACACGTTAGGGGATCACCCGAGCCTATGCCGCGCGACGAGGGTGTCATGGGTTCATCTCGTATAATGCGCGCGGGCATGGAGCGCCATCGCGCTCGCAGTCCTGTATCCGAGCATGGCAGATCCGGCTAGTACGCCTTGTCGTCCCTGAAGAGCTTGATCACCGTGAGCAGGAGGATCTTGATGTCGAGCATCGGCGACCAGTGTCTGAGATAGTCCAGATCGTAATGGACCCGCGCCTCCATCTCCTCGAGT
>Ga0187890_10001219_pt1 | contig 18718 bp, 8 predicted proteins | sample June2016WEW_21_1_FD_133005 | JGI IMG/M metagenome (GOLD analysis project Ga0187890, IMG submission 133005) | Peatland microbial communities from SPRUCE experiment site at the Marcell Experimental Forest, Minnesota, USA - June2016WEW_21_10 | ecosystem: Environmental > Terrestrial > Soil >... | reverse complement strand
TTCTTCTTGTTGGCCTTGGCTCCGCTCTTCACGTTGCCGTTCTCGCCGTTGATTGTCGCCGTGAACGTCACCGACTGCCCGAAGTTCGACGGGCTGCCGCTGGTGCTCACGCTCGTGGTCGAGGTGGCCGAGTTAATGGTGAAGATGCCGGTCTGTGAACTGCTCGAGCTGTTGTAGTTGCTGTCGCCCGCGAACGCTGCCGAGAAGGTGTACGAGCCCGGCAAATCCGCGCCATTCGGTGAATAGGTAGCCGTGCAGGTCAGCGTGTCGCCGCTAGGCGCACCGCAAGTTGTCCCGCCGACGGTGCCGCCGAGGCCGCTGCCGCTGATTACAACATCAGCCGCCGTGGGAGTGGCACCGGCGCCAGACCACGTCAACTGCGCCGTGACCGTCACTGCCGCCGTCGATCCGTAGTCTTCCGCTGCCGGGCTGACGTTGGTCACCGCGATCGCCGTCGATGCCTTGTTTACCAGCAGCGAGACGGTCGTGGTTTGTGGGCCAAAGTCCGTGTAGTCGGCTGGCGTAAAGTTGACCCTCAGGGTTTGCGTGCCCACGCCCGGAATCGTTCCCGACGCCGGTGAATATACAAAGGTGCCGGGAATGGTGTCGGTTGCGTTCAACTGCGTTGCGCTCAGCGCGGTCCCGTAAGCGATGGCTGCCGGGGTCGTCCAAGTGAGTGTCGGTGTGCCGCCCACGAATACGGTCTGCGCATTCGAGGTTGACAGCGAGTAATTGGTGTCGGCATAGGTAGCCGTGATGGTGTGAGTTCCGGGCGAGAGGGAACTGGTGCTGAACTGCGCCGCCCAATCGCTAAAGCCGCCGTCGTTTGAGCTAACGGTCAGCGCCGGAGCCGATCCCAGCAACGTAGAGCCGTCGTAGAACTGCACGTTGCTCAGGGTTGGCGGGAAGTAGTTTTGGAAGTTGCCGCTGTCGCAGCCGGCTGCGTCACAAGCCAGGTTCGCAGAGAATATATACGCCTGGCCAGCTTTGCCGACTGTCTTGGTTGAGAGTGATATGTCAATACTTACTTGGCTTATTACCTGCGAGTACACCGCAGAGGTGCTGGCAAGGAGAGCCGGGCTACCAGTGGCGCCGCTATAAGCGGCGGTGAGGCTGTGTGTGCCGGCGGCAAGGCCAGGCTGGCTGGTTGTCCCCTTGCTGCTGGCGCTGGATGAGGTTCCACCCAGCGACGTATAGGTAACCACGCCGCCCTTAGTTTTGGTGCTGAGTTTGGTCGATCCCAATACTGTGGTGCCGTCATAGAAGGTCACGGTACCACTGGTTGGCGACCCACTAACCGTAGCGGTCAAGGTGGGCTGCGCGCCTACGGGCGTCGGGTTGGCGCTCGAGGTCAGGGTCGTGGTGGTTGCGGTCCCGGTGGCTACCGTAATCGCAAGGGCCGAGGATGTTTCAGAGTTGTAATTGTTGTCGCCCGCATAGACCGCCGTAATGGAGTTGCTTCCAGTTGTGGTGATGGCGGTGGTTGCAAGCGATGCCGCGGCAGCGTATGTGTACTCTGGAGAATCGCCGTTGGGGCCACCCACGCTATAGATGATCTGCGGCACTAAGGTCGCCGTTCCCAGCGTCGTGCTTCCGTTCTTGAACGTTATGCTGCCCGTTGGGGGCGCGGCTCCGGTGAGCGTGTATGAATCCAGGCTGGTGTCGCTGAAGGTGGCCGTCAGTGTAACTTTGGCCCCCGTAGCGATCTCCGTCTGGCCGGCTGTCAACGTGGGCGTTGTGGAGAGCTTCGTGATGGTGATAGGAACCGTCGCCGCCGTTCCAGGCGTGAAGGTCGAATCTCCGGAATACGTTGCTCCTATGGTGTAAGAGCCTGCCGGAAGCTGCGTAGCCGACTGAGCGCTGCCTTCGTACAGGTTGCTGTTCGTGCAGCCCTGAAGACCCGATCCGTTACCACTCGGGAAAATAGAACCCGCGTAAACAAACGCGTTGCCGGTAGGATCAAGCGGTAAGTTCGCGTAAGTGGTGCCATTTTGAGTGATCGTCACTGTGCCGGTCGGCTCGCCTTCTCCGGAAGCACCCGCAACTGTGACCTGGATCATCATGATGGAGCCGTAGGCAAACGAAGTGGCGGCCGCCGTATCGCAGGTACTGGTATTAAAGGTCTGCGGGGTAATCGTGACCGTGGAGCTCCCTTGTCCGACCGTTACTGTTACTGGAGCGGAGAGGCTGGAAGCGAAATTGCCGTCCCCAGCGTAGCGCGCCGTAACCGTGTAGGTTCCCGCAGGCAGGTTGTCGAGCGTAGTGGAATAGGTGCCGTTGTTCAAGGTGACAAACGGAGATCCACCCAAGGTAATGGTTTCTCCGAAGATCCCCTGGCTGAGGATGAAAGCCACGTCACCGGTCGGCGTTCCCGAACCGGAGCCAGCGGCGACGGTGCCGCTGAACGTGATGGGAGTACCCTGCGCAATCCCCGTGGTTTGCGAGAGGTTCAAAGTGGTATTAGAGCTGTTGAAGGTAACTGTGCTCCACTGACTTGCCAGATTGGCTGCGTTCGGCGAGCCCAATCCGGTAGCCAAATCGTAACCCGCACCGGCGGTCCAGCCCGCCTTGTCCGGCAATGGAGGATTAGCACCCCCTTCGGCGCAGGCTAAAGTGGCGCAGATCAGGTTGCTGCCAGACGTGACGTCCTGGAAAGCGCAAGCGGTGGAGGTGATGTTGGACGAGTTGCACGCGGCCGTATTTTGCGCTGCCGCCAACGAGTAATAGTAATAGTTCGGCATGCCTTGCCGTCCGCCATTCGCCTGGTTAATCAGCGCCTGGATGCCGGCCATTTCGGGCGTAGCCGTCTGGGTGGCTCCTTCGGTATCGTAATTGTCGATGCTTCCGTCGGAATCGATCTGGCAGTCGCCCTCGGTGCAGAAAAGCGTCGGGTCGTGAGTGTCATTCGCGTCCAGAACGACATCGGGCAGATAGCGGTGAGGTACACCCGAGACTAGCGGTGCGGGAGCCAGCGGGGGAACTACGACTGCGTAAGCAGTTGCGGTGGTTCCGCCTGTAGGCGCGGCCGTAAAGCTAACTGTGGGGGCTGAGGTGCAACCAAAACCACCGCCGGTAGATCCATAATTCATGGTAATCGCGGTTACGACCCCGCTGGTCAACGTGGCCGTAGCGCTGGGCTCTTCCGAGCAGCCACCGCCGGTGAAGGTCACGGTTGGCGTCTTTGTATAGCCCGAGCCGCCACCGGTGATGATGACGCCGCCGTACTGGGGAACCCAAAGGTTTCCAGCCACGGTTGGGTCAGTCGTGGGTACTCCTAGTCCTTGTTGCCAGGCAGGTTTCAGGTAGTAGGCGCTGATGCCGCCTCCGGACGAATAAATACCGGCACCTGTGGTCGAGTTCCCTGTGGTCGACGCCGTCGCCTCATTCCAGGCAATCTCGGGAATGTAAGAGAGAGCCGACTCGAAACTTACAGGATTCGGGGTGGTGCTCCAATACGTGCCGCTGCCTTCGTTGAAGGTTGTGCCGCCGACGGACACGTTATAAGGTGTGGAATCGGAAGTGACGGCATAGCCGCCAACTCCAAAGGCATCGCTGGCGCTGTCGCAGTCCTCCGGGCCGACGTTGTCGGCGGCAACGAACACGCTCTGGCCTTGCGCCGCTGCCTGCTCCCACAACTGGTTCTCGAACGCGTTGTTGGCATTGAGTTCGCAACCGCCGGGGTAGCTGTCGCTGATAATGTCGGCGAGATTGTTTTCGACGACGTACTCCTTCGCATTGGTGACGCCATCCACCAACAAGTTCGACGAGCCATCCACGTAGTAGATTGTGGCGCCTGGAGCGATGCTGCCGGCGAGTTCTATGTCGGAATCGGCTTCTTGATCGTCGCCCGCGATAATGCCATTGTTCTGGCCCGCATAAATAATGGTTGGATCGTTGACGGGAAGATTGAACATCTGGCGGTAAACCTGAATGTCGCTCATCCAAACGTCGGAGTCGCCGACGATCGCGATGCTCGATCCAGTTCCGGTGATTCCAGCCGCGAGCAGTGGGTTCGTGTTGTAGATGGTGGCAAAATCCGCCGGCCCAACATAATTACCTGAGACGTCGCCGAAATCCGGCTTTTCCTTACGGCTCAAATGTACTTTGCCGACTAAGGGGTTTTTGCGCGGGCTGCGGAAAGAGCTGTGCACAGTGACGCCCGCAATGACCGGGCTGAGCGCTGTGGGAATGCTGATGTTGCCGTTGTTGGCAACCTCGGTCTTGCCCTTGTGTTGGTAAGAGTGCATCTGGGTCTTGAAGGCCTTCTCCAATTGACCCGTAGTTCCGCTAAAGTGGATGACCCGCTTGCTCTTGCTCACGTCCTCCACCGTAAGACCCTGCGACTTAAGCCAGGTTTCCACCTGGGAGATGTCGGAGTCATGTACGCCAAAGCGCGAGCCGAATTCTTCCGGCTTTACCCACTGATGGTAGTTCGCAGTGCGCTTGTCGTGCTGCTCGTCGATAACTCGACGGAGCTCGCGTTTCTGCTCATCGTCGGAGTTCAGCACCAAAATTACACGCCCGGTCGGCGTGTTGGGATCAATGCGTCCCATATCTCTCGACATGCGGATCGCACCGGACACATGGCCGTAAAGGGTCGTGCGCTTGCTGTTGTCAACCCGCGCAGTGACGCGAACTTGCGGTCTTGCCGTTGTGTGTATCTCAGCGAAGAGTGTGGTTGAAATGGAAAAGAGAACAAAGATAGCTACGAAGATCGAGAACAACTTTTCAGAGACTCGGGAGGACATGGCAGAACCTTTCCAAAGGGAATTGGTCATTGCTGAGGTGCAATTTTGAGATTTTCTAACTCGGGGTCGTTCGTGGGAAAACAAAAGAGAATTTATGGAGGAGAATTGCCGTGCGCCGTAGATCACCGACGCGAGCCCGTTAGACACCATAGCGGATCGCCGGGAGCAGAGAAAACACCTCGCGCACTCGGCTACTCTCCTGGGAATTGATTGCTAGATCACGAACATCCCTACGGTCCACGGAATTCCACGGACCAAGGTAGCTACATGCCGGAGCGTTGTCCGTCAGAGGGGACGGACGGGAATCGCTCACTAAGCGAGGCCTTTATAGAACAAAACGCGCTGTCAGTCAAGCACATTGTTTATGACAGAAATAAGGCTGGATCTCTGTGACGTGCGTCATAAACGTTTGTGATTCGCCAGGGTGCGGGCATTAGTTACAGTATAAGGTGCTTTTTGGGTGGAGGCACCGCGCCGCCTTCCCCATTCGCATGAGGTGAGTATTGAGAAGTCGGCTTTCCCCTTGCTTTCGGGCTAATACGGAGAGTATGGGTTCTGGACTGTCCTTCAGACGCCAGAAAGATAGTAAGGCTGAAAGAAGGGAGGCGAGAAAAACAGCTAGCTGACATTCATGCGGGCAACAGAGTTCCGAATCCGCAATTCCGTTTTCAGCACTACTTCTTGAGGACGATCTTTCAATCCGTTCATGCGGTCAAGTAACAACCGCGCGGCCGTATAGCCTAACTGATAACCCGGCTGGTAAACCGCAGTCAGAGCCGGGTCAGTCAATTCAGTGATATCAAGTCCATCGAAACTGATGATGGAAACATCGGCTGGGCAGGCGAGCCGTGACTCGCGAACCGCAGACAGGGCGCCCATCGCCATCAGGTCATTGGCAGCAAAAATTGCAGTCGGACACGGCAGCAGGTGTAGCAACCGTAACGCCGACGAGTATCCGCTGGTGCGGTCGAACAACGCCTCCTGTATATATTCGGGACCAATCGGAACATTGGCCTCGGCGAGCGCTCTCATGAATCCGCGAAGGCGATCACCGGCGTTTGTCAAATGCGAAGGACCGGAGATCACTCCAATCTGCCGGTGCCCCATCTCAATGAGATATCGCGCAGCCTTATAGCCCCCGTCTTCGTTGGCTACCGTCACGATATCCCCTTTCCATCCTCGCGGCCTTCGATCCACACAAACTACGGGAGGCCCCGACTGCTCGGATGCGAGAGAACTATCAACCGAAGGAATAATCAGAAGTCCGGCAGGCAAGAACGATTTCAAATCGCTGAGATAGGTTGCTTCCTTGGCGGGATCGTTATCTGTATTGCACAACACCAGCCGGTACGAACTCTTGTACGCAACATCTTCCACGCCGCGCACAACTCCGGGAAAGAATGGGTTCGTAATGTCGGGAATGATCATCCCGATCATGTTCGTTCGATTTAGCCGAAGGCCGCGCGAGAGCTGGTTGGGCTGATAGCCAAGTTTCTCCACGGCCTCCATCACACGCTGCCGCAGCGGCTCGCGCACCGATGCCGTTTCGTTGATGACGTGTGAAACCGTGCCCAGGGACACGCCCGCCAACTTCGCGATCTGGTGCATCGTGATGCGGGAAGCTGGAGGCTTCGTCTTTTCGCGGCTATGAGTCACTACGCTTGGCCCCTTTCCGCTGAGGCCAATTCTCTCACTTCCTTCGCCGATCAACCACGTCCATCCACAATACACCGGAACCCGACAGCACCCGATCGATCGATACTCGGTGCCATCAGCAAGTATTTGCCATGTTGCGAGAGCTTGTAAGCCTGCGGGAAATACCACTTCGAGCCTTGTGGCTGGTAGTGGCTTCCTCCACGCAAAACTGCCGCGCGCGTGTGCTCATCGGTATATTCATCCGTCCACTGCCAGACATTCCCGGCCAGATCCATCACGCCGAACGGACTCGCGCCCTTAGGATGCGCCGTGACGTCGCTGGCCGGTGCCATGTCGCGTCCTTTGTCGGGAGTAGGAACCGCATCGGCCGACCAATTATTCCCCCACGGATAGATTCTTCCATCCAAGCCCTGCGCCGCATATTGCCATTCCCACTCGTGCGGCAGCCGCTTGCCGGCCCACTGTGCATACGCCCGCGCATCATCCAGCGAAACCCACGTTACCGGCTTCCGATCCCACCCAGAGGGAAATTGATTGCCGTTCCAATTCTTCAGAAAATTGTGATCGTCGACCGGATGATAGTGCGTAGCGTCGAGGAAGAGTCTGAATTCCGCATTGGTCACGGGATATTCGTCGATCCAGAAACCCTTGATCTCGATTTTCTGCTCGTGAAAGCGGCGGGCCGAGTTCTCCCACGGATATTGGAAATCCACGCCCTCATCGTTCGCGCCTTCAATCTCGATTCCGTTCACGCGAAACACAAAACTTGCAGCCGGAATTCCGACCATCCCGGCGGGAGCCGTGTCCGCTGGCTTCGTTGGAGCAATTGCGACGATCTGCTGCGGCAACGTGTGCCACGCGCGAGAAAAGCTGTCGAGCGGATGTTGGCTCAAGGGCCGCATCGTTGTCAGCAGCTTGTCGAGTGTGGCATCGGTCGCTGCAGTTTCAAGAATCGCGCCATAGCCGTCATCTTCAATTTCAAATGAAAGCACGGACTGCTGCCCTTCCTGTTGCGGATGCAGTTCAACCCCGTGCCACAAATCGAAGTAACGAGCCTTCTCCCGATAAGGAACCAGCAGTTGCCGCCCTGAGACCGTGTAATGATTCCGGTTCACGATCGTCCACAGCGTCTGCGACTCCCCCGGCCATTTGCTTCCGAATACTCCGAAGCGCTGCATATACGTGTGCGGTTCCCACTGCTGGCTGTTGAGCAACGGCGCATACGCGCGCTCGATCGTCGCAATGCGCCGCAGAGATTCGGCATCGCGCGGAGTCATTTGATTCCAAATGCCCCAGATATTCTCCCAGCTCTCGAATCCGGCGCCATTGAAGAAAGCCGACTGCAAATCGTCGATATGGTCGTGCGCCCAGCGGTCCGAGATGTGCACCATGTGGCGCGGCTCAAGCCATTTGTAACGGCTTATCGATGGCGCGAAATCGTAGTGCCAGTATCCCCAGCTCAGATTATTGTAGGCAACCATCTCATCGGAGGCTGGCCCATCCTCTGGCTCGAGCGCCAGAGGATGGCCGATCTTGTCCGAAGCCTCGCGAAACGATCGCGGCATGCCATCGAGAGTATCGCCGTTGATTCCATCCGCACCCACGGCCGCCAGTTCGCGCGTCAGCGCATCGGCGTCGGGTGTGTCCTCGGCATGCGTTCCACGGTCCCACAACATCACGGGGAACATCACGCGCACGCCGAGCCGGTGAAAATCGTCCACCATCTGTTTCACGCCCAGAGTTCCGCCGGGAAGATCGCGAAACATATCGTATTGGCTGCGGCTGTCGATCCCAATATTCGAATACGTGTGCCACACGAGCACGCTGTCAATGCCTCCGTAGCGCTTGTCTACGTCGTCGAGATAGCGGCCGATGGTGTAAGAGCCTTTCGCCGGATCGTAGAAATAGCGGTCGTGGACCATCATCTGCGGCTGCACAAAGCTCGACTGCGTCCACGCCAGTTCCGGTCTCCTATATTGCGCATCGTCGTAACCCGCGCGCACACGACGCTCTGCACGCCAGTGCGATATGTCCGCCAGCCAGCCATGAATCTCTTCCGGATCGCAAGTGGCAGGCGCCGACGCCGCGTCCCACTCCGGAGTCGCCGCGCAATTCGGGCCTGGGATCTGTTCCCATTTCGGAGCAAAGGCAGTGTCTTGCGCGCAAGCAAACGAGACGAACAAGAATGTGACGATTATGGAAAATAAGATATGTGGGACGGGACGGGAGAGCGGAAAGCGGATCAAGACAGTCCTCCATGCATAGACTGAATGCGCCGAACAGGGCAATATAAAAGCTTTCATGGAAAATGTATAGGGAAGAGTGCGGTTGGGGTGGTGGCTTGCCTCCGCAGGCTACCAGAATCGGGCGGTTCCCCGGAAGCGCCGGCGCTTGCGGTGTTTTGAGTGGCGCGTCCAGTGTTTTATATCAAGACTGTCTATTTATGCCGTTCTGGAACGCTAAGGACTGAGTTTGTCCGATTCCGGTTGGAGTGTCAACGGGGAGCAGGAGACAGGCCAAAAGGCGGCGTCTCTTTCGACGCGATTTCCCAAAATGACTATTGACACTGCGAAAAACCGAGGACTAGTATTCAGGGTTGAAAGCTTTCAAACCGGTTTCCGGCGAGCTTTCATGAGCTACCCTGCGGCACCGATCTTCATCAGTTTCAGAAGGAGCTACCACGATGTTGTCTTCTTCCAGATCCTTTGTTATTCGCGTTTTCTCGCTCTTTATCTTCGCAATTCTCTCTTTCGCTCCGGCGGCGGCTCAGTTCAAGAGCGGTTTCGAAGCGACCATAGTCGATCCTTCCGGAGCTGCGATCGCCGGCGCGCAAGTTACCGTCACAAACCAGGACACGCAAGTGCAGGCGTCCGCTATATCCGACGGCCAAGGATACGTCCACATCCGAAACCTGCCCTTGGGCATATATCGCGCCGAAGTGAAGTCGGCCGGTTTCAAGGCCTGGCTGCAATCGAATATCAAACTCGAAGGCGACCAGGTGCGCACGCTCTATCCAAAATTGGCCATTGGCGAACAAGTCACTAGTGTCACGGTTACATCTGAATCCGAGAGCGTCGATACCACGCGCGGCAACGTCGGCCGCACTTTAGAGACACGGACTGTGCAGGATTCTCCCATGATCGGCGAGAACATCTATGCCGCGGTGGCAACTCTCGCACCGGGTGTTACGGGATTGGGTGGCGCGTCCGGGAACGCAAGCTCGGCAGGTTCGATTGGGATTACGCCCTTCGCTTCCGAAAACAGCTTTCAGATCAATGCCGCCGGTCAGCGCGAGGAGATGAACGAGTTTCAAGTCGACGGAACAACGGTAAACGGCAACTCGCGCGATGGCGTGGTCAATATAGACCCCGAGCCTGATACGGTGGCCGAAATGAAAGTCACCGCGTCGTCGTTCTCCGCCGACAAGGGCGTGCAGAGCGGAGCGTTGATCGAGATCTTCACGAAACCGGGTACCAATCAATTTCACGGTAGCTTGTCGGAGATGCACTTCGACAATGCACTTTTGGCGCGCACGGAGTTTCAACCGTCGTCTGTGCCCCTGCCGAAGACCATCCGCAACGATTTCGGCGGAACTTTTGGCGGTCCGATTTTCAAGAACAAGACCTTCTTTTTCGGATCTCTGTTCTGGATGAAGAGCGTTCTTGGCAATACCCAACGGGACATGCTCGAGACGCAGGACTTCGAAAACTACGTGCTGCAGAACTACCCTAATTCGATGGCGGCAAAGTTTTTCACGGCAGGAGCTCCCGCAAAGTTCGGTCCCGCGGTTTACGATCCGACCCAAGCAACGAGCATGACGGTTGGGCAGATTGAAGCGAATCCCAATTTTTACAGTCCGTACCCACCGCCCAACATGCCTCTCGACCTGGTTGCGGAATCGCTTGTAACCATAAATACCGACGCCATCAACAATGGATTCCAGGGACACTTGCGGATTGACCACAACCTGAAGAGCGACACGGACAAGCTGTTTTACAGCATGTTCAGAAATACCACCCAGGGCGAAACTACCGACGTTCGTCCCATCTACTCATACATCAGCCCGAACTCCACTCTCTACAACAAGGTTGATTACCTGCATACGTTCTCCCCAAGACTGCTCAACGAACTCGGGGTCGCCTATAACCGGTTGACGGGGAGCCAGCCCGTGCATGCGCCACTGTTGCCGACTGCGGGCGTCACCGGCCTCGACGACGGCTTTTGGGAATGGGGACCATCGGGTTGGATACAGAATAATTTCCTGGTTCGTGACAGCGTGACTTGGATGCACGGCCCGCACAGCCTCCACTTTGGCATTGATGTGCACCGTCTCCAGGACATGGACAACTTCACCAACGGCGACGACCGGCCGTACTTTGGCTTCAGCAACATCCTCGATTTCGCCGCCGACCACCCCAACTACCAGGGCGGGCCGGTTCTCGATGTGCAAACCCTCGGTGTGGCCCATAACCTCTATCAACGCGTCCTGATGCTTTATGTCGCGCCTTATGTGCAAGACGATTGGAAAGTCAATCGCCGCTTAACGTTAAACCTGGGCGTGCGTTTTGACTACTACGGCCACCTTTCCACCGTCATGAACAGCCAGCAGCCTCTCGCCTTCTTTACGCCCGGCGCCGGATCGACTTGGGGAGAGCAGATCCTCAACGGCGGCATGAAAGTTCGCGGAAGCAATGGCATCGCAACCGACAATGCGCAATACCGCCTCGCACCGCGCATTGGTTTTGCCTGGGACGTATTCGGCAATGGCAACACGGCTATTCGCGGCGGTTACGCCGAATTCAGCGACAAGGTTGGCGAGTATTCCTATGTCAACAACATGCGCACCAACCCGCCAAACTATGCCAGCCCATCCGTCAATATCTACTCGCCTGGAGTGACTCTGGCGAATTTCTCCTATGGCGTCAGCAGCACAACCGCGAACGGAGGAGCGCAGGGGTTTGCGCCACCGCCGGGCGTCTCCTACCAGGTCAATCCGAATGGCAGTCTCGTCGGCACGCAGATCAGCGTGGGCGGAATCGACCCGAATCTGAAACCGCCGCTGGTCCATAGCTGGGCCCTCGGCATTCAGCACCGGATTGCGGGTTACATGGTCGAAGCAACCTATATGGGCACGGCCAGCCGCGACCTTTATATCCAGACCGACGTCAATCGTTTTGCTGGCGACTTAATTCTGAATCAGGATACGCAGACTCGTCTAAATCCGGACTTTGGAGCCGTCACCTACGGCCGCTCGATCGGAGTCGCTAATTCCAACCTGGCCGCATTTTCCCTCTCCAAGCACTTCACCAAGGGATGGACCGCGCATGCGATTTATACCTATGGCAAGTCGCTGGACTACACCAGCAGCAACGACAACGATAATGGAGTCGGTGGCGCCGAGAATATCTACGATGCGGCCCACGTCAGCGAACAATATGGACGGGCGAACTTCGATTCGCGCCAACGCTTCTCAGGCGATTTGGTATGGGATATTCCGGGATATGGGAATGGGATTTCCCACGCCATTACGGCTGGTTGGACTGTGGCGCCGGTCATCATCCTCCAGTCCGGACAGCCTTTCACCGTCATCAACGGCGGCTCTTTTAGTCCGGTATGGAATGATCCATCCTGCTACAACAATGTGACTTCGAATTGCCAGGTGGTCGGCAACTCCGGCGGCGACTATAACGCCGATGGATACGGCTACGACGTTCCGAATGCTCCTTCCTTTGGAAACTACATTCGCGGCGCCAGTCGGTCGCGTTTTCTCAATGGTCTGTTCCCGGGCACGCCGGGATTGGGAGAAGCAGCCAATTTCCCCGCGCCCGCCTTCGGCCAGGAAGGTAATCTGGGCAGAAACACCTACGACGGGCCAGGGTTCGCGGCCGTCAATATGACCGTGGAGCGAAGCTTTAAGATTTCGAAGCTGGGTGAGGCTGGATCGTTCGAAATGCGCGCGGAGATTTTTAACTTGTTCAACCGCGTAAATCTAACGGCGCCAAACAACGACATGAGCGGCAGCCAGTTTGGGCAGTCGACGGGCCAGACGACACCGAGACAAATCCAGTTAGTGGCCCACATCCGCTTCTAAAGTGAGCGGGGGTGAGTCCAAGAGTCCGCCAGAGGGGGCGGCGAAAGGCAGAGATGCGCGCCGGGAATAAAAAAGGAGGAGGCCATATGCCGGTTCAGCAACTTCCAGCATGTGGCCAACTCCTTAGTGAGCCGGGCGCGCGCTCTGTCGTTTTAAGAATCTTCAATCGATCACTGGATACTCAATACATCAGTTTTCGTAATCAGCGGCAACGTATCCTCTTCTTCTCATCCCCGCAGCCAAGTCGTTAAGGAGAGACCCTTGTATCAACCCGAAGCATATGCAGTCGCACTCATTTTTATGTTTACCAGCATGCTCTGCTGGGGATCTTGGGCGAACACCCAGAAGCTCACGTCCGGTTACTCGTTTCAACTTTTCTATTGGGACTACGTGATCGGAGTCATCCTCGCCAGTTTTTTATGGGGCATCACCGCGGGCAGCTTGAATGGAGGCGACACCGCATTCTTCGCTAACCTTCATCAAACTCACATGTCGAACATCGGCCTTGCCCTGGCAGGAGGCGTCGTATTCAACGTCGCCAACCTGCTGCTGGTCGCAGCCATCGATGTCGCGGGAATGGCCGTGGCTTTCCCCGTTGGCATTGGTCTAGCGCTGATCGTCGGCGTGCTTCTGAATTACATCATCGACCCGCGTGGCAATCCTCTTCTGCTCTTCGGAGGCGTTGCCTTCGTGCTGGTCGCCATCATCCTCGACGCTCTCGCCTACAAGAGACGCGAGGCTAGCAAGCAGGCAAGCGCTCGGGGCGTACGCTTGAGCATTGCCAGCGGCATCCTCATGGGATTGTTCTATCCCTTCGTCGCGAAGTCCTTGATCGGCGAGCATGCCCTTGGACCCTACGCCGTCGCATTCGTCTTTGCGATCGGCGTTGCTATTTGCGCTCTGCCGCTGAACGCCTGGCTGATGCGTCATCCGCTCAATGGGGCCGCTCCCGTCTCGATGTCCAGCTATCGCGCGGCACGTCCGGCGTGGCACTGGTGGGGAGTTTTCGGCGGCATGGTCTGGTGCACCGGAGCCGTAACCAATTTTGTCGCCTCTCACGCTCACATCGTTGGCCCGGCAATTTCCTACGCGGTCGGACAAGGAGCCACGATGATTTCCGCAGCCTGGGGAGTATTTGTGTGGCGTGAATTCGCCTCCGCACCTGTAGCTTCGAGGCGGCTGATCCTGCCCATGTTTATTTGTTTCCTGATCGGACTTGGTGCGATTGCAGTTGCTCCCCTTTTATAAGTGAGGTTTGCCGTCATGAAAAAAGAGATAGTTGTCGTTGGCAGTATCAATCTCGATCTGGTCGCCTCTTCCAGCCGCATTCCTTTGCCTGGGGAGACCGTCTCCGGATCGTCTTTCCGCACCTTCCCTGGCGGAAAAGGCGCGAACCAGGCTGTGGCCGCCGCGCGTTTGGGAGGCGCGGTAACCATTCTCGGAAAACTTGGCAATGACGCCTTCGGCATTGAGTTGCGCGATAGTCTGGAGAATGCCGGAGTAAAAACCGGTCCGGTCGAGAACGTCGCCGATTCGTCGGGCGTCGCGCTGATCAACACGGATGCCAAGGGCGAGAACGCGATCACAGTTATGGCCGGTGCCAATGGGCATCTTTCCCCGGTCGACATCGACGCAAACGTCGAACTGCTGCGCCGCGCCGGGATCGTTCTGACACAACTCGAGATCCCGATGGACACGATTGGGCATCTAGCGAACTTTACTCGACAGGAGGGAATTCCTTTGATGCTCGATCCGGCACCGGCTAAACCCCTCTCGTCGGCGCTCCTTTCCTGTGTGGACTGGTTGACCCCGAACGAGACGGAGACTTGTGTCCTGTTGGGGCGTGCGGAGCGGAATCTCTCGCAATCGGAACTGGAAGATGCGGCGACCTCTCTTCTTCAGCGGGGCTGCAAAAATGTCATTCTGAAGTTGGGCGCACGAGGTTGCTATCTGGCGCTGGCTGACGGAACGCGCCGGGCAGTTCCAGCGCACAAGGTAACCGCCGTCGATACGACCGCTGCAGGCGATGCCTTCAATGGAGCGTTCGCAGTAGCTATTTTGTCGGGCGAAAACGCCGTAAACAGTGCTGAGTGGGCATGCGCCGTAGCCGCTCTCTCGGTGACGCGGCACGGCGCACAGCCGTCCATGCCGACCCCAAGCGAATTAGAACGCTTCCTTGAAGCCCCGAGCATTGCCTTGAAGCCCTGAATTTGCCGACTCCTTGACTACAGTAGTCAACCGAACTATCAACGTGTATCGGTTGGCCAGAAACGGGCTTCAGGGAAGCGCGGAAAGAGGCTGTGTGCGGTTTGTCGGCCAACCTTCCCTTACTGGATTGCCTCAGGTAGCCCGTCATTTGGGAGCATCCATCAGCGGCAACCCAGCCCAGGCTATTATTCTGAAATGTGACTGCAATGCCGAACACACACACCATGACCCCGCTTCGGAGGGGCTTCCTCCGATCGATGATTCGATGGCTTGTCATCGGTCTGGTGCTTCTTTGGTCGCTTGCCGCGCTGATCCTTGTGGCCGCCCGGTGGATCGACCCCCCGACAACCGCGGTGCACATGCAGCGCCGCTTGCAGGCCTGGATTCACCACACGCCGTATCGCGAACGTTACAAGTTCATTCCGCTCAGCCAAATCTCGCCCGATCTCCAGCACGCTGTAATCGCCGCCGAGGACGCTCACTTCTACCAGCACCATGGATTCGATTGGCACGAGATCCAAATCGCTGCCGAAGACGATTTGGAAGGCGATCGCACTCGCGGAGCTTCCACCATTACGCAGCAACTCGTAAAAAACCTATTCTTCGGAACGGGCCGCTCTATCCTCCGCAAGGGCGCAGAGGTCACTTTGGTACCGGTTGCCGAATTCGTCCTCGGCAAAAAGCGCATTCTGGAGATATACCTCAACGTGGTCGAATGGGGCCCTGGTATTTATGGTGCAGAGTCGGCGTGTCGTTACCACGACGAAACCGCAGCCCGCAATATCGGCCGGCAACAGGCGGCACGGCTCGCTGCAATTCTGCCAGCTCCCCTGAAGCGACGACCCGAGCGTATGAACAACTACAGCGCGATTATCCTTAAGCGGATGGACCAAATGGGTTGGTAATCGTGGCTGACATTTTATCAAGGCGCGGCTTTTATTACTCTCACGCTGGGTTCTGGTCGGATGGTCGGCAAACCTTCCGTATGCGGGCGTCGCTTAGGTCGTCCAGCCGGTCTTCAATCTCTCCGAGGTGCAGGCCGATACCGCCGTCGCGCTCCGCTGCCGATGAAGCAGACCAGGCATCTCTGACCGCGCTTGTAAGAAAATGCTCTTCGATTCCTATGATTTTCATGGGGTTCTTTTCTTTAGCTTTACGATACAAGAAAGCGATATCGAGTTCGCCCCTATCCACCTAGGACGCTGCCAACGATAACCTAGACGGGACTCCTCTTCGGACAGTCATGGCCCGGTGCCCGGTGCCGCCTGAACCACTTGCCGTTTGGGTTGCAACGCAGATTAAGGCGCTGCGGGCAGACTGAAGCCGGGTTTGCTGACCAAGCCGGGTAACTAGGGCCGCCTGTTCCCCCGATCGGCGCCGACTTGGCGGTAACAAAACCTGCGAGTCAGGGCAGATTTAATTTCCAGTTACAGCAATACCAGCTATCATTTTGAGTCATCTGGTTCTGGCTCGGGAAATGAGCCCTGGACGAGAAATGAGGTCAGTGATGGCAAAATCCCCCAGAACTCAATCCCTGCCTGTGAAGGCGCTGCGGTTCGACGAGCAGGAGCGCCTGGTTCTTCCTGGGAGCGAAAAGTCTCCGGCCCCCAACGCAGTCTATTTCAAGGCTACGCCCGCGAAATCCATGGTCACCGTGTCGGTGATTGTGAAACGCAAGGAGCCGTTGGAACTCAACCGGCGCGGCGGACGGGCGAACGGCCCGGTGCGCATAAGCCGAGCCGAGTTTCAGAAGCGCAACGGAGGCGATCCGGAGGCGATCAAGCAGGTGAAGGCCTTTGCGCGCGAGTTCAACCTGAGGGTGGAGGCGGATCCGACGTCGGCGTTGCGCCGCACGGTGCAGTTGACGGGCACGGCCGCGGATATCCAGAAAGCCTTCGGCGTAGCGCTGGAGCAGAAGATGATCGACGGGGCGCAATATCGCGTGCGTGAGGGCGTGATTCACCTGCCGGCATCGCTGTCCGGGATGGTGGAGGCGGTGCTGGGGCTGGATAACCGCCCTCAGGCACGGCCGCACTTTCGCGTCCATCAGCCTCGCGCCAAGTCCGCAGCCCCCAGCAGCTACACCCCGCTCCAGGTCGCCGAAGCGTACAACTTCCCCGCAAGCGCCAGCGGAGCCGGCCAGACCATCGGGATCATCGAGCTTGGCGGCGGATACCGGCAGGCTGACCTTGCCGCCTACTTCAAGACCCTCGGCCTCGCCGCTCCGGCGATCACCGCGGTCAGCGTGGACGGAGGAAAGAACAAGCCGTCGACGGCCAGCGGCGCGGACGGAGAGGTGATGCTGGACGTTGAGGTGGCTGCTTCGGTGGCGCCTGGTGCGAAGGTCGCCGTGTACTTTACGCCCAATACCGACCAGGGGTTCCTGGACGCGATTACCACCGCGGTGCACGATGCGGCCAACAAGCCGAGCGTGATTTCGATCAGCTGGGGCGGCCCGGAGTCGAGCTGGACCGCGCAGTCGATGACCGCCATGGATGAAGCCTGCCAGAGCGCAGCCGCGCTGGGAGTCACGATTACGGTTGCGGCTGGCGACAACGGGTCGACGGACGGCGGGACGGGCAACAACGTCGACTTTCCGGCCTCGAGCCCGCATGTGCTGGCCTGCGGCGGAACCAAGCTTGACGCCAACGGAGCGACGATCGTCTCCGAGGTGGTGTGGAACGAGTTGGCCAACAACGAGGGCGCAACCGGCGGCGGCGTGAGCAACGTCTTCGCTTTACCCTCGTGGCAGGCGAAAGCGCAGGTGCCGGCGGCGACCACCACTACGGGAGGCCGCGGCGTACCGGATGTGGCTGGCGACGCCGATCCGACGACCGGGTATACGATTCGCGTAGACGGCCAGACGATGGTGATCGGGGGAACGAGCGCGGTTGCGCCGCTTTGGGCTGGCCTGGTAGCGGTGGCCAACCAGCAGCTTGGTACGCAGGTTGGCTTCATTCAGCCGGCGATCTACGCGGCCAAGGCCGCCGCGGCCTTCAACGACATCACCCAGGGCAACAACGGCGCCTTCTCGGCCTCGCCAGGGTGGGACGCATGCTCCGGGCTTGGGTCGCCCATCGCCGGCAAACTGATTCCGCTGCTGGCGCCGGCCAGCGGGAGCGCCAAAGCCGCCGTGAAACCGTCAGCCAGGGCGGTGAAAAAGACGGCAAAGAAGTAAGTCAGGTAGGCTTCCAGCCTGGACACCAACCTCTGCCCGTCAGCACATGCCAATGCTGGCACATGGGGGACCACTGAACAGAAATCAGGGATCGCAAAATCACACTTGACATCGCCCAACAATCCACTACCATACGGTTGTGGATAAATTAGGCACCACCTTCGCCGCTTTATCCGATCCCACCCGCCGGGCAATGATCGAACGGCTCTCCCATGGGCCGGCCTCTGTGCATGGATTGACGGCACCGTTCGCCCTTTCGCAGCAGATGATTTCAAAACATATTGCCTACCTGGTGCGGGCGCGGATTGTGATCAAGACGAAGCGTGGACGAGAGAGTGTGTGCACGCTTAGGCCAGCGGCGATCAAGACAGTCCGCGACTGGGCGATCAGCTATCGCCGGTTCTGGGAAGAGAGCTTCGACAAACTGGATGCAGTTGTAAATCAAATGAAGAAAGAGGAGGTCAGAAATGGCAGAAAACACGGTTAGCGAAATTGAGCGGATGGTCGTTACAAGAGTTTTGATGCCCCACGCGAGCTGGTTTGGAAGGCGTGGACAGACCCGAAGTACGTGATGCAGTGGTGGGGGCCAAAGGGTTTTACTTCGCCGGTTTGCCAGATGGATTTTCGCGTGGGAGGAAAATTTCTCTGCTGCATGAGAACGCCCGATGGGCAGGAGTTCTGGAATGCGGGTGAATACCACGAGATTGTTCCCCTGGAAAAGATTGTTTCCTCTATGTACTTTTCGGACTCGAAGGGAAACAAAATTGAGCCCGAGCAATTAGGAATCGAACATGAGGCTATAGACGGTGCGTACGACGTGACCATCTTTGAGGATCT
>Ga0187890_10001217_pt1 | contig 18769 bp, 22 predicted proteins | sample June2016WEW_21_1_FD_133005 | JGI IMG/M metagenome (GOLD analysis project Ga0187890, IMG submission 133005) | Peatland microbial communities from SPRUCE experiment site at the Marcell Experimental Forest, Minnesota, USA - June2016WEW_21_10 | ecosystem: Environmental > Terrestrial > Soil >... | reverse complement strand
CGCTCATTTGGCCAGCGGATTACCGGTCAGCGTGTCCAGGGTGCCGCGGCCGGTCTTGGTATTGGTGCTGGTATCGAGCGGCGTCGAACCGATGGCGTCGCTCAATGTCGGCGCCTTCGGCTTCGGCCCTTCGGCACAGACCGTGTCGCGGAATTTGACGGTGTTGACGTGCATGGCCTTGGCCTGGGCGACCGCTTGGTCCGGCACCCCGCACCCGGCCTTGTTGTCCTCGAGGAATTTCACCACCTTCTCCTCGGCGGCGGTAAAGCTTTGCACCGCGGTGCACATTTCCTTGCGATCGCCGTGCCGCTTGCTGACCAGCGAGACCTGATCGGCCTTTGCCTTGGCTTCGTCGCGCAGTCCCGGGAAGCTCGCGCATGCCGCCGATAGCTGCGGCGGTGGCCCACCCATCGGCGGCCCACCCATCGACGGGCCCGACGGAAATACCGATTGCTGCGACGGCGCCGGGAATGGCGACGACTGCTGCGGGCCGGCCGGAAACTGCGATTGCTGAGGGGTCGACGGCCACGGCGACTGCGCCAGCCCCGGCTGCGCGAGCGTCACGCCGGCGGCCAAGGCCAGCCCCATCGCCACCACCAGGCTCCGATTCATAGCGATCCCTTGCGGTTCCCCGCGTTTCTTCCCGATTCCAACGCCTGCCGCGCCACCAGAAGCCTGATGAATTCGGCGACAAGGGGGCAGGCGGCCGGGTGCGACGCTGATGCTCATGCGGCAAGATTGAGCTAAAGCCCCGGCAGATCCCCTTTGAACAGTATAGCTTAGTTCGCGCCATGCCGGCTTACGATTTTCGCAGTCCCCGGCTTTTCGTCGCAGCGCCGCTTGTGGCCGGCGCCGAGGTCTCGCTCGACCACGCCCAGGCCCATTATCTGACCACGGTGCTGCGCCGCAAAACCGGCGACGGCGTCCTGGTCTTCAACGGCCGCGACGGGGAATGGAGCGCGGCCCTTGCCGTGCAAAAGCGCGCGGCCGCGCTTGCCCTTGGCGCCAAGGTCCGCGAGCAGACGGCGCCGGCGGACCTGCATTATCTCTTCGCGCCGCTCAAATCGGCGCGGCTGGACTACATGGTGCAGAAGGCGGTGGAGATGGGCGCCTCGCGGCTACAGCCGGTGCTCACCCGCCACGGCCAGGTGGCGCGCGCCAATCTTGAGCGCATGCGCGCCAATGCCATCGAAGCCGCCGAGCAATGCGGCGTGCTTTCGATCCCTGAGATCGCCGAACCGGCCGAGTTTTTTCGCCTGCTTGCCGCCCGCGAGGCCGCGCGCACCATCATATTCTGCGACGAAGACGCCGAAGTTGAGGACCCGCTTGCTGCGTTGTCCGCGGTGCCTCGGCGTTCGCCGCTCGCGGTGCTGGTCGGGCCCGAAGGCGGCTTTGCCGAGGACGAGCGGGCGGCGCTGCTCAAGCTGCCGAACGTGGTGCGCATTGCGCTTGGCCCGCGCATCCTGCGCGCCGACACCGCTGCAGTCGCCGCGCTCGCGATCGTTCAGGCAGTGATCGGCGATTGGCGCTGACTACGGGTCAGTGAATCATCCACGGCTTATCGATGCAGACGAAGCTGATGTAATCGCCATAGACGCGATGCACGCTGGTGATGTGCGACAGCCGGCGCCAGCGCGCGCAATAATCCTGCGCCATCTGCTCATAGACACCTTCGATGTCCGGCGAATAGTGGATGATGCCGCCGGTGTTGTTGCCGGTGATCCAGGGGCCCGGTCCGGTAAAGCTTGCCAGCACGGCGCCGGTTGCGCCGATGCCCAACAGCACAGCCAGCGCGCCAACGATCAAGGATTTGCCACCCATCGCACTAGCCTCCCGCCCTTACAAGCGCCGGAAGCTTAAAGCTTGGTGCGAATAATGGGAAGCGGCAGCGTTGCCGCCGCCGGTATTCACTGCATCGAATAGGCGCTGGCCACCATGCCGACCGGCCGCTTGTCGTGGGCGGCGAGCAGCATGACCCGGCCGAAGCTGGTGTTGCGGCCGATGCGCACCACGCGGGCGTCGGCGACGATGTCGTAGTTCACCGGCCGCAGGAAATGGGTGGTCTGGTCGATCGTGCTCATCGGCCGGTAGCCGTTCCAGGCCGCCGAGCAGGCGATCACCATCGCGGTATCGGCAAGCGCCATCAGCGCCTGGCTGCACACCGCCGCGCCGTCGCTACAAATCTTCTTGGAATAGGGCAGCCGCACCACCGCGCCGGGCTGCCAATCGGACGCCGCGCCGGGCGGGCGGACCGGTTCGACGCTTTCAACGAGCAGCGCCAGATCCTGCACCCACGCCGGGAAGATCTTGATCATCAGGCGCCCCGCCGCCTGCAAACCGAACGCCGGTTCCGGGGTCATAAGCCGATGCACTTCGCCCATATCCGTTCCCCTCATGCCCCGGCCATCGTTCGCGATGGCTCATCGGAAGCCGCCTGCCGGACCGGCAAGCCCCCGCTCGCCGGCAAACGCCTTTACGCACACCCTCGCTCCCGCCGGTGCCCGCGGCGGAGGAGGGGAGACTGAGGACAAAGACCGGTTACGGAGACTGACTACGGACCCTGACTACGGACCCTGATTACAAAAGGGGTGCTCAATGAGAGCCGGGACGCGGCCAAAGACGCCCAACGCCCCGCCGATACTGACGAATCAACCAACGCATTCTGGTAGCACAGCGCCGCAAGATTCGCCGTGGCCGTCTTGCCACGCTGGCCGAGCAAACGCGCCGCGTCCGGCTTCCCGGCCTTGACCGGCCGACGGCGCCACGGCACGCTGAAGGGGCTTTGAGGAGTGTGGGAGATGGTCGGTTTCGGCCGGATTGCGGCTGTCGCGCTTGGCATTGCGCTTTGCGTCACGAGCGTCTCGCAGCCGCGCGCGGCGAGTTGGCTGGAGATGAATTTCTGGCTGTCCGGCCCGAACTACGAGCGCGACGAGCGCCACGTGCCGGCTTGCGACTTTCCCGGCGCGCTCGACCGCATCATCGCCAATTTCCACACCAAGGAATACCGCTTCTGGAACTCCGAGCTGCGCATCGTCGGCGTCGAGAACATCCACGAGACCGCGTGGCTGCCGTGGGCGGCGCAGTCGATCCCGCGGCGCTTTTGCAGCGGCACGGCGGTGATCAACGATGGCGCGCGCCATCCGCTGTTCTACTCGATCGCCGAAGATACCGACATCGACGGCTTCGGCTGGGGCGTGAATTTCTGCGTCGACGGGCTCGACCGCAATGACGCCTATAATCCGAACTGCCGCTCGGCAAAGCCGTAGGATTTTAGTGGAGCACGATCTTTTCCGAAAACCGGTATCCATCACCGGATCAAGTCCGGTGACAGGCTTGTTCGGGATCGTGCTCTAGAAGCTAGCTCAGTTCCTCCAGCACTTTCTCTCGCCGATCCACGCGGTCGCTGACGCCGCGCTGGGCGAACTCGATCACCTTCCTGGCGACGGCATCGGTCTTTCGGCGATCGCCGTCCGCCAAGCCGAGCGCGTGGCAGACATCGGCATAAGCGCCGGTCATGACGCTGATCGCTTCCGGCTCGAACGGCTTGTTGCGAAACAGGCAGTAGATAGCCATCGTAGCGCCCTCATCACTGTGACCGACCCGGATAAGGCCGGCCGTAAAGTCGCTGGCGGTTCGGCGGCAGTTGCGCGCACGCCGACGATCCTGGCACTCACAGGCCGCGGCTCAAGCACGAACTGTTAAGTAGGTGCAGAACCCGTTACCGTCGATACGCGGTTCCTCCATACTTTGTTCTTGCTCCGTTCGGGTCGCTTGCTATGGTTCGCTCCCCACGATGGCGAGGTTTTTCATGAACAGGTTCGTTGCCGGCTTGGCCCTCGCGGTGAGCTTGTCGGCCGTGGCATCCGCTGCGGCGCAAGATGCGCGGCAGAACGCGCCCGGACAATTCGACTTTTATGTGCTGTCGCTGTCGTGGTCGCCGTCGTTCTGCGCTTCAGCCCATGACAGCGGCCGCTCCGGCGGCGCGCAATGCGGGGCGCGGCCTTATTCGTTCGTCGTGCACGGGCTGTGGCCGCAATACGAAAAGGGATTCCCGGAATATTGCCAGCAGCCGTCGCCGCGGCTCTACCACGGCATCATGGAATCCATGCTCGATCTGATGCCGGCGCCGCATCTGATCTACAACGAATGGGACAAGCACGGCACCTGCTCGGGGCTCTCCGCGCGCGCTTATTTCGAGACCATCCGCAAGGCGCGCGCCGCGGTGAAAATCCCGCCCGATTATGTCGATCTGAAAGACCCGCTCGATGTTGCGCCGGATGCGGTGCGCGACGCCTTCGTCAAGGCGAATTCCGGCCTCACGCCGGCCGGCATCGCGGTGGATTGCGACAGGCGCCGCTTGACCGACATCCGCATCTGCTTGTCGAAAGATCTGCAATTCCGCGACTGCCCGGAGGTGGTCAAGCGCGCCTGCCGGCGCGATCAAATCGTGATGCCGCCGGTGCGTGGCGGTTGAGCGCCGAGCGCTGAACTTTGAACTATCAGCACGCCTTCCATGCCGGCAATTTCGCCGACGTGCACAAGCACGCGGTGCTGGCGCGCATCTTGTCCTATCTGAAAGGCAAGCCGGCGGCGTTGCGGGTGATCGACACCCATGCCGGCGCCGGCCGTTACGATCTTCACGGTGCCGAAGCGAGCCGCGGCGGCGAGTGGCAGGGCGGCATCGGTAGACTTTTTGGTCGGCCGCTGCCGGAAAAGCTCCAAGCGCTGCTCGCGCCATATCTCGACGTCGTCCAAAACCTCAATCCCGGCGGCACGCTGCGGGTCTATCCGGGCTCGCCGCTCATCGCGCTTGCACTCATCCGGCCGCAGGACCGGCTGATCGCCTGCGAGCTCGAGCCGCGCGCGGCGGCGGCGCTCAAAGGCGTGCTGCGCGACCGGCGCGCCACGGTGGTGGCGATCGACGGCTGGACCGCGCTCGGCGCCTATGTGCCGCCGAAGGAGCGCCGCGGCCTCGTCCTGGTCGATCCGCCGTTCGAGGATGCGGCCGATTTCAGCCGGCTCGCCAGCGCCTTGGCGGCGGCGCATCGCAAATGGCCGACCGGCATCTATATGCTGTGGTATCCGATCAAGGAGCGCGCCGCGCCCGATGCCTTGGCGCGGCGGCTGCGCAAGCTGGCCATGCCGAGCGTGTTGCGCTGCGAGATAACGATGGGACCGCCGCGCGCCGATGCCGGCCTGGTCGGGTCCGGCCTGATCGTGGTCAATCCGCCGTTCAAGCTCGATGCCGACCTGAAAATTCTGCTGCCGGCCCTGGCGGAAGCATTCGCCGCGGCGGGCACTTGCCGGATCGACTGGCTGGCGGCCGCGCGGTAGTCGCCCACTTTTCCACAATCAAAAATTGGTCTAGCTTTGTCGCGCTGGGCTTAGACGTTCCGCCTCCTGTGGGGGGCCGGCGGAGTGATTGAGGCCGTCCGCGGCTTAAGCTCTCTTTGCCCGTGTGGATGTCCAGCCTAGCCGTCGTGCCGTGGGGGCCGACGGCGAAGCAACCACGGGGGAAGGAGTTGCTCGATGGCAATGGGTGGTACGGTCAAGTTCTTCAACGGTGAACGCGGCTATGGTTTCATCAAGCCCGACGACGGCGGCCGCGACGTGTTCGTGCATATCACCGCTGTTGAACGGGCGGGGCTGAAATCGCTGGTCGAGGGCCAGCGCATCAGCTTCGATGTCGAGCCCGACAAGAAGGGCAAGGGCCCGAAAGCGGTCAATCTCGTCGTCACCGGATGAGGTGACGTTGTGGCGTCGTGTGGGAGCACGACGCCTAGCGAAATACCGTGCGGCCGCCCGGCCGAACGCTGATCCGTTGCATTGCGTCTTGCAGTGCGCTTTCAGAAAAATGCACCGCGGCAACAATGCACTCCCGTAAACTCGATCGACCAAAATCAACAATGACGACGTCAAAGGTGTTGCAATGATGATTCTGCGCTCTTCGCCGGCTTCGCCGTTCGGCCGCAAGGTCCGGATCGCGATTTCGCTCCTTGGCCTCGACGGCGACGTGAAAGTCGAAGCCGCCGACACCAGCGACGCCAACGACAGCGTCCGGAAGCAAAATCCGCTCGGCAAGATTCCGGTGGTGATCGCCGAGGACGGCACCGCCTATTACGATTCCCGGGTCATCCTCGAATATCTCGACGATCGCGCTGGCGGCGGCAAGATCGTGCCGCTGGACGCCAAGGCGCGGCTTGCGGCGCTCCGTTTGCAAGCGCTGTGCGATGGCATCCTCGATGCCTCGATCCTCACCATCTACGAGACGCGCTGGCGCAAGGCAGAGAGCCACGAGCCGAAATGGCTCGAGCATCAGGCCGGCAAAGTGTCGCGCGCGCTCGCGGCGCTGGAAGCCGCGCCGCCGCCGCTCGACGCGATACCCAACGTCGGCCAGATCACGCTCGCCTGCACACTTGGCTATCGCGATTTCCGTTTCAACGGCAGTTGGCGCGGCGATCATCCCCGCCTCGTCGCCTGGCTCGATAATTTTTCCGCGCGCGTGCCGGCGTACGCTGCGACCAAGCCGCCGGGCTGACAGCAGGCGGCACTTGCACGGTCAATCCAAGCCCTTGCGATGGCCGTTGCCATTTTTCATTTTTCGAAGCGCGGCCGGTCGAAAGCTGCGCGACCGCCCGGCGAGGTGCGGGTTTGCGTCATCATGCCCAGCCGGCGAACCGGACGGCGCGGCGGCTGGAGCGATCAGCGTGACGCCTTGCCAGGCGTCGCTTTCGATCATTTCGCACACCAGCGATTTCAACGTCAGCGCCACCGCCTCGATAGCGGGACTGCGTAGCCCCACTTCGGAAAAGCACAGCGAAACGGTGCGCTGCAGCTTCACGTCGGCAAACCTTCGGTGATTGACCACAAATTTCGGATCGCCGTCGTGAAGCGCACACCATGTCATGATCGCATTGCCGATGCCGGATGCAACGAGCCGGCGCAACGCATTCATCGTGTCGCATTCGCCGATCGGCGTCACGGTCAGACCTTGTTTGCTGAATGCTTCATAGGCGGCGCGTTGGATGCCGCTGCCGGGACCGGGCACCAGCAGCGGAAGTTTTGCTGCGTCGGCAAGAGAGATTGGCGAAGTATCGCAGTCGGCCGTCGCATAGAACAGTTCCTCGATCACCAGCGGTTCGACCGCGAGGCCACGCTCCGGTTGCTCGATGAGGAGAACGGCCATATCGAGACGGCCGTTGACCAGCCGCTCGCGTAACAGCGCACTGTTGGCATCGGTCAGATGCAGCAAAATCTGCGGATAGGACTTGCGGATCCGCAGCATCAGTTCGTAGCCCAACAGCGACGCCAGCGCGACCGGAAATCCGATCGACACGCGTCCCGATGCCACGTTCTGCGCGCTGAGCGCGTCCTGCTTGGCAGTCTCGACCTGCCGTAGGATTGCCTCGGCGTGCCGATACAACACGCCGCCCGCTTCGGTGAGGAGGATTCCCTTCGGGCCGCGCGTGACCAGTTGCCTGTCCAACTCGGATTCCAGGCTGGCGAGATGATGGCTGATCGCGGACTGCGCGACGTGCAGTTGATCCGCGGCGCGCGATAGGCTGCCGGCCTGGACGATACCAACGAAGTAACGAAGCTGCCGCAGGTCCATGAACGTCCATTATCACATGCAAACTATGCCGTCTGAGGCCGCATTGTTGCCAGCCACCGAATCTCGTCGCCCATTGCTCTGTGGTGAATGAGCGGCTTGCCGAAGCTTGCAACCAAGATACACACTATACCCGTTTTCCGAGTGTCGATACACTCGGACTACCGGAAACATTCGCATGTCGGCGTTGCGCGGCTGCCGTGACGGGCGGCGCCAGCGCAAGGAAGCGGGCCATGATTCACCGGGGCGTGCCTCTATTATTGGCAATCTCGCTCGGCGCCGCCCAAGCGGCGTCCGACGCGCCGAACTGGCCGGCGGCCAAGCCGGTCAGATTCGAAGTGTCTGCCGCGGCCGGCGGCTTGATCGACCTGGTGCCGCGCCAATTGTCGAATGACCTGTCGGCGTCGATCGGTGTGCCGGTCGTCGTCGAAGACCGCCCCGGCGCCGGCGGCAACATTGCCGCCGGCCTGGTGGCGCGGGCGGAGCCCGACGGCCATATGCTTTTGGTCACCGGTTCCAACCAGGCCGTCAACCCGACGCTATTGCCAAATCCCGGCTTCGATTACGAGATCGGTCTCCTGCCGGTGTCGATGCTGGTCGCCTCGAAGATGCTGCTCGTCGCGTCGCCGTCTTTCCCCGCCAGGAACATCACCGACCTGGTCGAAATCGCGCGGCAAAAGCCTAAGTCGGTCAGCATCGCGATCTCGGCGATCGGCACGCCCAATCATCTTGCGGCGGAAATGATTGCCCAATTCGGCGGCATCGACCTGACCTTTGTGCCTTATGACAGCGTCGGCCAGGCGATACCGGATCTGATCGCGGGCCGGGTGGACTTGACCGTAGCCGCGTTGTCGTCGCTGCTGCCGCAGGTCAGAAGCGGGGCGCTCAAGGCGTTGGCGCTGACGTCGCCGCAACGTTCGCCGCTCGCTCCCGAAATACCGACAGCGGCGGAAGCCGGCATGCCCGAGCTGCAGATCGACGGCTGGATCTGTGTCTTGACAACGGGCGGCACGCCGACCCCGATCGTTGAGCGCCTGGACCAGGAGATCGCCAAAGTTTTGGCGCTGCCGCAGGTGCGCGATGCCTTCGCCAAGCAGGGCGTCGAAACCTTCCACATGGACCCGAATCGGCTCGGCAAATTTTTGCAAGCGGAAGCCGCGCGTTTCGGCGGCCTCCTCATGCACTCCAGCGTCATGCGCGCATCGCCGTAAGTAATAACGCGGTCGGCGACCGGCGCAATTTCCGTTCAGCCGGATTTGCTCGCGTCGCATTGCGCGCGGCGGCGCTCCCTAGAGTTCCATCTGATTCCAAGAGGGGGCCATATCGCACTGCGTCTTTACATCCGCCCGCCATCGGCCGACTTTAATCGTGCTCGTGCTTGCATCCGTTTCCGGCAATGTCGCGATTGGAGCGATCCACCATGAGCGATGCCAAGCTTGTCATGCTGTCATCGTTTCGTCGAAGACGCGCCGAAGCCAAAGATGCGCCGTCTGCGGCGGAAGGCCTCAAGTTGGTCAAGGCTTTTCTGCGAATCGACGATTCCAAGCGGCGCGCAGAAATCATCAAGATGGTGGAAGAAGCGTCCGCATCGAAGACCGGATGAGCGTCCGGCGGAGTTCGCCAATCGTTACGGCGCGGACTCGATCGGCAGGATGAATTGGAACCGCGAGCCGCTGGCGCCGTCTGACGATGCGGTCAATTGCCCGCCATGCTGCTCGACGATCATGCGGCAAAGGGCGAGCCCCAAGCCCATGCCGTGCGACTTCGTGGTGACGAAGGCGCCGAAAATGCCCTCGAGCTGCTTGGCATCGATTCCGGGCCCGGTGTCTTCGACTTCCACCGCAATGGCGTTGCGGCCGTGAAGCGCGCTCCTCACCTGTAACAGCCGGTTTTTATCCGTCGTCGTGGCCATGGCCTCGAGCGCGTTGTGGGTTAAGTTGAGGACGACTTCCTGCAATTGGCCGGTGTGACCGACGACATGCGGCAGTTCGGTCATCAGCTCGGTACGGACCGCGACGCCGCGATCCTTCAACTCCGCGGCCGATGACTGCAGCGCGGCGCGAATGATCTCGTTGACGTCGATCGGTTGTCTTTGCTCGTCGGCCTTGCGAAACAGGGCGCGGATGCTCTCGAAAACCTCGCTGGTGCGATGACTTTCGCCGATGATCCTGCCCAACGCCGCCTCGACCTCGGCATGATCGGGCGGCTGCCGGCGCAGAAACCGCCGCGCCGCGCCGGCGTTGGTCGCGATCGCCGTCAGCGGCTGTCGCACTTCATGGGCAATCGCAGCGGTGATCGCCTGCGCGTTCATCAGCTTGTTGTCGCGTTCGCGCTCCAGCATCATATTCGAGCGCGTCAGCCGCGCCTCGCTGTCGCTGCGCTCGGCAAACAATGCGGCAAGAACGAAGGCGCCGAGCGCTCCGAACAGAATCGCCGACTGGGCTTGCAGGATGCGGTCCGCGAATTGAATTCTGACGTCGCCAAAATGACCGAAGCCGAAGACGGCGGTGGCGACAAAAGTAATGCAAACCAGGAACGCGGCCGCCGCGGCATAGACCGGCCGGCAACGGGCCGTCACCCACAACAGGATCGGAAATAGCGCGGCAATCGGTAGCACCGTTACCCAGAACCTCGGCGGCAGGAAAATAACGATACCCGTCGCCACCGCGAGCGCCGTCAGCGCGGCTCCGCCTTCGATGAGTTCGCTGCGCGGCGGCGGATGCCGCAGTGCGGCGGAGATTCCGATCACGAGCGGGGCGACGATGATAATGCCGACGGCGTCGGAGGCGAACCAATGCTGCCAACTGGTCAGCATTTCCGCCGACGGGCCGGAGTACAGCCGGTATGTCACGGCGCCGCCGACGCCGGAGATGGCGGTGCCGACGATCGCCGCGGCCAGCAGGCCGATCACCTGACGCAACCGATCGAGGCTGAAATCCGTGCCGAAATAGTATTCGATCAGCCCGGCCGTGATCAGGGCTTCCGCGGCATTGCTCAGGCCCAAAGCAATGCCGGCCCACAGCGGATCGGCGATGAGCAGATGGACCACGACGGTTGCGGCGATCACGCCCGCCGCCACCGGCCACCGCGCCCGGCGCCCGAGAGCGATCAAAACGCCCGACGAAATGCCGGCCGCGGGCCAAAATACGGCCACGCCTTCGGGCTTTAGAATGAGGCCAACGCCGAGCCGCCCGGCGAGGAAATAAGCCACGCCGACCGCCACGGCGAGCCCGGCGCCGACGAGCCATCGCCGCGTGAGACCGTTGACGGCGGAGCGGCCATTTGCGACTGCGCGCTCGGGCATACCCGTGTTCCCCGGCATGGCGGGCAGCTTATCTTATTATTACCCGCCTCAGCCATCGCGCGGCCAACGTCGCCGGTGCCGGCATTCGCGGCGATCAAGCCGGCGGGTAGTTGTCGCAAGCGCAGCAAGCCTTATCGTGCCAGCCGCCGGCACACCTCTAAAATATCACTGTGCCGGTACGGCTTCAATACGAAGACGCCGCCCGCAACACGGCGTTCGGCGTCGTGCGATTTACCCGACGTATAGACCACCGGCACGTCCGGGCGCACCGTTCGGAAAAATTCAGCTACGTCCCAGCCGCTGGCGGAGCCGCCGAGATTGATATCGGTGATTATCATGTCAATTGACGCACCCGAATTGCATAGCGCAATGGCTTCTTCACCCGTCGCCGCCTCGACCACGATGTAGCCGGCGTCTTGCAGACAGCTGACAATATTCAATCTCAGGAAGAATTCGTCCTCGATCACGAGAACAACGGCAGGGTGGGCACCGTTTTCTGCTGATCTCGGCAAGAGCGCGCCCTCCACGGCCAAGCGACGAGCGCTTGGCGCGATCGATAATTCGGTTCCTTGGGTCGATGCGGCGCCCGGATTTTTGACCTGCAAAAGCGCCCAATGTGATTCAACCGCACCGCGACGGTACGGTTCCGTACTTTGATCCCTTTATCTCATTGTGAGATTTCAATGGCTATTGGCGATCGAAGTACCTATGTACGAGCTACCGGTTGCTGCGACCTTCGGGCGCGAACGGTTGAGAGACCCTGATGTGCTCTTGCCCTTTTGGGACTAAGAGCCATGCCCCCAACTACTCCATCACGTCATTCATCATCACGTCATTCATCGCGGCAGCGCAATCGGTTGTTGGCCGCGATGTCGCCTGCGGATCTTGCACTTGTGCAACCGCACTTAACGCCCCTTGTGGTCGCGGTCAGGCACGAGATCGAACGGCCGAACCGGCGGATCGAGTCCGTTTATTTCATGGACGCCGGCATCGCCTCGGTCGTTGCCGTGCAAGCCGACGAAACCCAGGTCGAAGTGGGACTGGTCGGCCCCGAGGGAATGACCGGGACGGCCGTGGTGTTGGGCGGCGACCAATCGCCGCATTCCACATACATCCAGGTTGCCGGCGAGGCGCAATGGATCAAGGCCGATCTATTGCGCAAGGCGATGCGGGCAAGCGATTCACTGCGCGCCTTGCTGCTGAAATACGTTCAAACCTTTATGGTGCAGACGACCCACACGGCGATCGCCAACGCACGCGCCCAAATCAACCGCCGCCTGGCGCGGTGGATTTTGATGGCCCAGGACCGCACCGGCAACAAGGCTCTGCCGCTCACGCATGAATTCTTGGCGCTGATGCTGGGCGTGCGGCGGCCCGGCGTCACCGAGACGCTGCAAAGCCTCAAGCGGCAGAAGCTGATCGAGACCGGCCGCAATCAAATTATCGTCCTCAACCGCGACGGCATCGAGAAGATGGCGGGCCCATCCTACGGAGTGCCCGAAAAGGAATATCGACGGCTCATCGGCTGATAAGCGCTACTCATCGAGCGCACGCTGCAAAATCATCTTGGGCAGGCGCGGTTGGATTTCGCGCCGCTGGGTCTCCAGTGTTCAATCGAAATCTCTCTTTAGCGTTGGAGCCAGCGGGCTGGTCCTGCGCGCTTTAATCGCGCTCACTGCATGATCGTCGTGCGCCAATGGATGCGCCGCTCGTCGGCGGAATAGCCGCCGGCGGCCGAGTGCACGGTGCAGCGGTTGTCCCAGATGACGATGTCGCCCTTCTGCCACTTGTGCCGATACTCGGCGTTGGGCTGCAGCATGTACCAGTAGAGCTCGGCGAAGAGGCGATCGGCGTCGGCGTCCGCCATGCCGATGATGCCGATGGCGTGAGTCGGATTGACGTAGAGCGATTTGCGCCAGGTCTCGCCGTGCACGCGCACCATGTCGTGCACCGCCGGCGGCCGCGCCTGATCCTCCGGCTCGAGCAGATCGAACCATTTGCGCTCGCGTCCGCCATAGCGGAACGCCACCTTGAGCGGCGCGATGCGTTCTTTCAAACGCTCGGGCAGCGCGTCATAAGCCGCATGCATCGAGGCGAACAGCGTGTCGCCGCCGTAGCTTGGAATCTCGATGCCATAGAGCTGCGTGCCCTTGCAGATCTCGGTGTCCCACGGGCTGTCGGTGTGCCAGCCTTCGCCGCGATTGAGAATGAGCGCCGCGCCGCCGGAATCCTTGGCCATGCTGGTGACGCCCATCAGCGTGATCTCGGGATTGTCGGGATCGCGCGTGCGCTTGATCATGTGCGGCTTCAAGCGCCCGAACCTGCGGCTATAGGCAAGAAAGTCGGCCTTCGACAGCTCCTGGCCGCGCACGATCAGCACGTGGCGGTCGAGCCACGTCTGATACAGCGTTTGCCATTCGCTGTTGGTCATGCGCTTGACGTCGAGGCCGGTCACCAGCGCGCCGATATAGGGCACAGCATTCTCAATTTTCACGGGCTGCCTCTTTCGCGCGGCCGCATGTCAGCAGCAATTCGGCGGGATGATGTTGACGGAGCCCGTGGGTATCGTGCCGCCTATGCCGGCAGCAGCCTCGAGCGCTTCGTCGGGCAGCTCGGGGGTGAGGATTTGCGTATCGGCCTGGTCGAGGTCGCGGGTGTCGTCATTCATGGCAACGATCCTTTCCTTGTAAGAAACTCATTCTAAAGGCTGACGATGGGTTTTTCAAAAGCGTTCTAGGACCATCGCAAAGCCGCGAAAATCTATTTTGCCGGTGGCGTGCCGATCTGTTTGAGCGCCAACTCACGGAGGTGGATCGGATCGCGCACGCCGGTTTGCGCGATCTCGAAGATGGCCTTGGCGATGATTTCCGTGAGGGGATCGGATCGGTTCGTCAGTTTGAGAATGCGCAAGCAATCCTCGTAAGCGGCACCGATTGGGGCAATGTCCTCAGGGGTGAATGCTGAATGCTGCAACAGGCGGTAAATCGCCATGGGGAACGCTCCCAATCGCCATATTGAATAAGGGCGGGAGCGACAGCCTTCCCCGTTGCTGCCGCTTGGCCAGCAATGGCGCATGATTGTGCTTTTCGCCGCTGAACGCAAGCTGAACTGGAGCCACGCCAAATTACGTCAAAAGACATGTCGTGAAGGATCGATTATGTTGCCGTTCCCGGTAACGTCGAAAATCGTGTATTGGCAGTCCATACGAGCGACGCGATAACAACCATTATGCCCGAAACCGCCGCGCCGCAGAGCGTGCTGAACAGAAGCCCCAAGGACGCCCAGGCGCGGGCCACAACCGTTCGTTTGTTGCAGGTCCTGGCCGCCGCCGCACTGCTGTTGCCGGTGTTGTTTTTCGCATTCGCCAGCGCCTTGAGCTATCGCGCCACATACGACTTGGCCGACGAAAGAATCGAACGCTCGCTCGACGTGCTACAGGAGCAGGCGCTCAAAGTATTCCAATCGATGAATCTAGCGCTCGACACCATCGAGAACATGCTGGCGGGGCTGTCGGAAGCCGACATGCGGGCCAACGAGGAACGGCTGCACATGCGGCTGCGCCAGATCAAAGACGCGCTGCCGGAAGTGCAATCGATCTGGGTGTTCGGCCCGAGCGGCCACCCGCAAGTGATCACCCGCGACTATCCGGCGCCCTATGCCGAGGATTTTCGCCCGCTCGACTATTTTGTCGCGCCCCGCGACGGTCCGCCGGGCGTCTATATCGGCGGCATCCACCAGTCGGTCTCCGGCGGGCAGCCTTATTTCACCTTCGACCGGGCGCGCCGTGACGCCCAGGGCAAATTCATCGGCGTCATCGAGATGTCATTGCTGCCGAGCAACTTCAGCCGGTTTTATTCGCATCTTCTGAGCGGCGAGGGCCTGCAATTCGCGCTGGTGCGCGACGATGGCATCATGCTGGCACGCTATCCGCCGATCACAAGGGACCTGCGGCTCGACGAGCGCAGCGGATTTCATCGCAGCATTGCCGCCGATCCTGCGGGCGGTTTTTACACCTCGGTCGGCGGCAACGACAACGTCGAACGCCGCGTCGGTACGCGGCGATTGCCAGGCTTCCCGATTTACGTGATCGCCGGCATCGACACCGCCCAGATCCGCAACGAGTGGATGGGCGGCATGGCCATGCATCTGATATTCGGCATTCCGGCGACGCTGTTTCTGTTCCTGACATTGCTCGCGGTGTTGCGGCGGACGCGGCGTCTCTATGCCGAGACCGACCAGCGGCTCGCGGCCGAGGAAAGCTTACGGCAATCGCAAAAACTCGATGCCATCGGCCACCTGACCGGCGGCGTCGCCCATGACTTCAACAACCTGCTCACCATCATCATCGGCAATCTGGAGACCGTGCAGCGCCAGCTCGAAACCTGGACCGACGCGGTGCATTTGAAGCTTGCGCAACGCATCGGCAATGCGATGCACGGCGCCGAGCGCGCGGCGGCGTTGACCAAACGGCTGTTGGCGTTTGCCCGGCAGCAGCCGCTCAATCCGGCCGCGGTCGACGTCAACCGGCTGCTCAACGGGCTTTCCGATTTTCTCCGCCGCGCGCTCGGCGAAGACGTGTCGCTTGAAATCGTCGGCGCCGGCGGGATCTGGCCGGTCGAAGCCGATGCCGCGGAGCTCGAGGCCGCGGTTCTCAATCTCGCCGTGAACGCCCGCGATGCGATGCCGGACGGCGGCAAATTGACCATCGAAACCGGCAACGCCTATCTCGACGACGCCTATTGCCGGCAAAACTCGGAAGTGCGCCCGGGGCAATACGTGCAGATCGCCGTTACCGACACCGGCGCCGGAATGACCAAGGAGATTGTCGATCGCGCCTTCGAGCCGTTCTTCACCACCAAGCAAGCCGGGCAGGGCACCGGACTTGGGCTCAGTCAGGTCTACGGCTTCGTCAAGCAGTCCGGCGGCCACGTCAAGATCTACAGCGAGGTCGGCGAGGGCACCACGATCAAAATGTATCTGCCGCGCTTTGCCGGACCGGCTTCGCCATCGGCCGAAAAAAAGGGCGAACCGCGGCGTGGCCAGCCGGGAGAGTGCATTCTTGTGGTCGAGGACGATGCCGACGTGCGCGCCTACGTGGTCGAGACGCTGCGCGGGCTCGGCTATGACGTGCTCGAGGCGGCGGTGGCCGAGGAGGCGCTGGTGCTGATGGACCGGCACCACAGCATCAGTCTCCTTCTGACCGACGTCGTCATGCCGGGGCAGAACGGGCGCAAGCTCGCCGAATCCGCGCGGCAGCGCCAAGCGTCCTTGAAGGTGCTGTACATGACCGGCTATTCGCGCAACGCCATCGTGCATCAGGGCTGTCTCGATCCCGGCGTCGAGCTCCTGCAAAAGCCGGTGACCAGCGAGCAACTCGCCGCTACGGTGCGAAAAGTGCTCGACACCTGAGCATGAACCAAAAAAGGCCTGTCACTGGAGGCAACGCATGTCACGAGTGCCAAGCGATCTGGCCGGTACCGTCAAAACGCTCCGGCCCTTCGTTCCAGCCAAAGACTTCGAGATCAGTAAGCAGTTCTACGTGGATATCGGCTTTGCCGTCGAACCGCTGGGGGATTCGATAGCGGCAATGCACATCGGATCGCATTCGTTCTTGCTGCAGAATTACTATGTCAAAGAGTGGGCCGACAATTTCGTCATGCACATGTTTGTCGATGACCTGGATGCTTGGTGGGAGCATCTCACCTCGTTGAATCTTGCCTCTCGCTACGGCGTGAGAAGCCTGCGAGCGCCAAAGCTGCAAAGCTGGGGCTTGACCGTGGCCTTTATGTTCGATCCGGCCGGCGTGCTTTGGCACATTGCCGCGTCGCCGGCGAAGGCAATGGCCTGAAAATCAAACTGCGCCACTATCAAGTGGCAGGTGCTCTTCCGCCGCGGCACCTTTCCCGTTACGATAAGTTGCATTCGTCTGCCGCAGCTTTGGGGGGCGGTGCGTGGTCCGCGGCGATGGCTCGCCGTCGCGCGTGCTCGCCGTCATGCGCCGCAAGGACCGCCGCAAGTTCGTGATGCCAGCCGACGCTTAGGCCGCTTGATCCCGGATTGGTGCCCGGCGGCGCTCCGGCGTATAATGGTAAGCGTTCATCAGACCATGGCCTAAAAGGCATGCGATGAAGCTTCCCTTTGCTGGCGCAATCGACTGCGACCTGCATCCCGCCGTGCCCGACGTCGCGGCGCTGATGCCCTATCTCGACGATTTTTGGCGCGAGCATTTGACCGAGCGCTATATCGACCACGCGCCGTTCGTGCTCGCAAGCTACGCGCCGAACCTGCCGCAATCGGCGCGGGCGGATTGGCGGCCGAAACAGGGCGTGCCGGGGGCCGATCTGGCTGCATTGCGCCGCGACGCGCTCGACGCTTTCGGCACGCGCTTGGCCATCGCCAACGTGCTGCACGGCGCGGTGGCGCTCTACAATGCTGATATGGCGGCGGCGTTGTGCACGGCGGTGAACCGCTGGATCGCGCAAGAATGGCTGGATCGCGAGCCGCGCCTGCGCGCTTCAATTCTGGTGCCGCCGCAAGACATCGAGCTTGCCGTTGCCGAGATCGAGCGCTGCGCTCCCGATCCCCGCTTCGTGCAAGTGCTGCTCCTGGTGATGGGCGACCGGCCGCTCGGCCATCGCAGTTTTTGGCCGATCTATCGCGCCGCGGAGCGCCACGGCCTGCCGATCGGCATTCATGCCGGCTCAACGTTCCGCCATGCGCCGACCAGTTCCGGCTGGCCGTCCTATCATCTCGAAGACAGCGTGCTGCAGGCATCCGCCTTCGAGGACACGCTGGTGAGCTTTTTGGCCGAAGGCGTGTTTGCGAAGTTTCCCGGCATCAAACTGGTGCTGATGGAGTCCGGCTTTGCCTGGCTGCCGACGCTATTGTGGCGCACCAACCGCAGCTGGCGCGGCGTACGCACCGAGGTGCCGTGGATCGACCGGCCGCCGGCCGAGATCGTGCGCGATCACGTGCGCTTTACGCTGCAGCCGCTCGACGTGCCGAACAGCGACGTGCTCAACCGCATCATGGATCACGTGCGCTCCGACGAACTGATCCTGTTCTCGACCGACTATCCGCATTGGCAGTTCGACGGCGACGACGCGTTGCCGGAAGGCTTATCGGAAGCGATACTGCGCAAGATTCTGGTCGACAATCCGCTTTCGACTTATCCGCGCCTGCGCGCGGCGGTGGATGCGGGTCAAAGAAATTCGATGCGCGAGGAGATGGCGCGATGAACAAGCCGGTGCCCGAACGCGAAACCAAGGCCGCGCAGCGGCTGGGTTTCGTCGACTGCGACATCCACCCGGTGCAGCGTTCGCCCAAGGACCTTTATCCTTACCTCGAGGCGCGCTGGCGCGAGCATAGCGAAACTTTCGGCGGCCATCTCTGCCAGGGCTTGAGCGGGCAGTTGTCGTTTCCGCGCATGATGGCGAACGGCATGCGCGCCGACGCCTATCCGTCCAACGGCGGTCCGCCCGGCTGCGATCTGGAGCTGATGCAGCGCCAGCATCTCGATCTCAACGGCTGCGACACCGGCATGATGGTGTGCCTGTCGCGCGGCGGCATGGAGGAGCGCAACCTCGAATTCGGAGCCGCGCTGGCGCACGCGGTGAACGACTGGCAGATCCACGATTGGGTGGAGAAGGATCGCCGACTGAAGGCCGGCATCGTGGTGCCGCAGGAATATCCGGAATTCGCCGTGCGCGAGATCGACGCGCGTGCCGAGAACGAGGCGTTCCGCCAAGTGATCATCTCGCCGCGTTCGAGCGAGCCGCTCGGCCGGCGCAAATACTGGCCGATCTACGAGGCCATCGCGCGCAACAATCTGGTGCTCGGCCTGCATCCGGCCGGCG
>Ga0187890_10001213_pt1 | contig 18797 bp, 22 predicted proteins | sample June2016WEW_21_1_FD_133005 | JGI IMG/M metagenome (GOLD analysis project Ga0187890, IMG submission 133005) | Peatland microbial communities from SPRUCE experiment site at the Marcell Experimental Forest, Minnesota, USA - June2016WEW_21_10 | ecosystem: Environmental > Terrestrial > Soil >... | reverse complement strand
GGTCGGACTCGCCGGAGCGAAGGTCGATTTCAGCCAAGTATGTTGTGTGCGATCATCGGGCCGGAAGATCTTTGTAATGGACATGGAGAACATCACTCTGGAGGCTTTGAAACATTTTCTTCCGAATGCGAAAGTCGCGCAAAATGTAAGGCGTGGAAAGAAAGGCACAAAGTAGACGAGCCACTACTTTTCCACCTCGTACCGATAATCGGGGTGCTCAGGAAGGCGCCGGATCATTGCCCTGCTGCAGTGTTGATCGGCAGGCCATTCCACTCCAGACCGTCGGGCGCGGCGACTAGAACTTTCACACGCTTGCCTGCTGCCAGAGCGGTAGCGATCAACGCTTTAATCCGTGCGCGTGCGCTTGTCTTTTTGTCTTTTGCCGCTTATGTCCGCGGCGGTAATGACCCCTTAACTTTCCGGTTAATCGGTTAATCCGCGGAGGGCGATATCAGGTGCTTTTGGTACCTCATGCTTGAGGTTTTTCTGGGTCTTTCCCGCCATGATGAACAGGCTACCGTGGGGCGACTGTTCCGCAAAGGCAATGCCATCTTTCCCTTTGAGACGAAATGGGCGTTCGGCCCCCAAGCTGACCGAAGCGATCACCCGATCACCGGCCCCATTTCCGGCTCCGCATCCGCATGTGGAAATCGTTTCCATACTCGTGCTACTCGAAAAGGACCGGCTGCGCAGCAGTGTCTTCGGGTTGCTGAAAGTTGCTCAAACCAACGCCAACGAGCCGGTAGCGTTGCTGCGGACCGAGATCAACCCGTTCTCGCAGCTGCAGGGCGATGTCGGTTAATTCTTCGCAGGAGGCGGGTGGGGAGCCTGGCGTATGGCTGCGAGTGAGAATCTTGAAGTCGCTTGTCTTCAGCTTGAGGACAACCGTGCGTGCCGTCCGTGGTTCTTTGCGCGAAGCAGACCAAAGCTTTTCTGCAAGGCCCCGGATCATTGGCTCAGTTTCTGGCAACAGCACGTCGTGCTCAAAAGTATCCTCGACGGATATCGATTGTGTCGGCCTGTCAGGGACAACCTGGTTATGGTCGATACCGAGTGACAGATCGTGCAGCCGCTGACCATAGCGGCCGAAGTGTTGTTCGAGTACGGCCAAACCAACATTTCGTAGGTCCTTCACCGTCTGTGCTCCGAGTTTCGCCAGCTTCTCTCCCGTAACTTTGCCGACGCCGGGTAAGCGTCCAACAGGCAATGGCAGCAGAAACGCGTCTATGTCGTTAGGCTGGATGACAAACAGCCCGTCAGGTTTGCGCCAGTCAGAGGCGAGCTTTGCCAAGAACTTGTTGGGCGCAACTCCCGCAGAAGCCGTCAGATTCAATTCCTCGCGAATTTGTCGCCGGATGGTGCGCGCCACCAGGGTAGCTGTCGCCAAGCCGGTCTTGTTCTCGGTGACGTTGAGATATGCTTCGTCCAGAGACAGTGGTTCTATCAGGTCGGTATGGCGCTTGAAGATCTCCCGCACGCTGCGTGAGACCTGACGGTAGCGTGTGAAATCCGGAGGCACGAAGACCGCATCGGGACACAAGCGTTCCGCTCGTTTTGCAGGCATGGCCGAATGAACGCCGAAGCTCCTCGCCTCGTACGAAGCAGCGCAAACGACAGAGCGATTGCCCAGCCAGGCAACGATCACGGGCTTGCCTCGCAGCTGCGGATTATCGCGCTGCTCAACCGAAGCGTAAAACGCGTCCATGTCGACATGGATGATTTTTCGCACAATCTAACGCCAACAATACAATTCCGGGTTCCGAGTAAGCCGAATACGTGTCACGCCGACTCGTTAGTTCATTTACATTATTACTTGATCTGAGGAGTGGGAGATGTGTGGTCGCTATCGTCTGTCCAGACGCAAGCAATTGATCGCGGAATACTTCGAGACCGACAACGAGGTCGATTGGGAGCCTCGGCACAACATCGCTCCTTCGCAGCCTGTCGGAATTATTCGCCAGGATCCATCCAGGCCGGAGCGGCGCTTTTCGCTAGCTCGCTGGGGCCTGATTCCGTCGTGGGCTAGCGACGCCAGTATCGGTTTCAAGACGATCAATGCCCGCGCGGAGACAGTAGCAAGTAGGCCCGCCTACCGAGATGCCTTCGTGAGCCGTCGGTGCTTGCTTCCTGCGGACGGGTTTTTCGAATGGCGGCGTAGCGGGAGAGAGAAGCAGCCGTTCCACTTCGGAATGCAGGACGATTCACTGTTTGCGTTTGCCGGGCTGTGGGATCGATGGAGAGACCCGGCCGGCGCAGTGATTGAGTCTTGCTCGATTCTAACTACCACTCCGAACTCGCTTCTGGCGGACATACACGACCGAATGCCGGTAATTCTGCGCCAAGAGAACTACGATTTGTGGCTCGATCCCGGGTTCAAGGATGTGAAGGCACTCGCGGAGGTTCTGGCGCCGTTCGATGCCTCGCAAATGAGAAGTTTTCCGGTGAGCACGCGAATTAACTCGGTAACGAACGATGACCCGAAATGCGTTGTGCCGGCCCATAACCCATTACCCGCTCAGAATGCCCTTTTCGGGTAGAGGTCGCAGATCGCCTGTTCGCCTTACCGCCGGTGTGCACAGAGGAGTAGCCGCACTCGGCAACCATCTGGTTAAGTCCACCCCGAAGGCCGGCCGACTTACCCTTGACGAGCCTGCTGCACCATCTCGACGAACACTTCTCTGGTCTCTGACCGATCGCTAACTTCCCGCAAGAATGCGACCCGAGCTCCTTTCACGCCATCCTGGGTTTTCAGACGCAGGTGGAAGCCGAGGCGATCGACCGATGTCATCTCCGCCTCCTGTGCCTCAATGCCGGCAAACCGTTTCGCGAGCAGGATGAGCGCATCCTTATGGTCGGCATTCATGTGCCGCATGATGTCGCTCTTGTGCCCAACCAGTGGATCGGCTTGGGCCTGGGAGTAGTCCAAGGCAGCCACCCAACCCATCACTCCGAAGCCGCCCACGTAATAAACGTCCAATACGTCCATTCGGTAAAAGAAGAAATCGTCAAAATCGACCCAGTACTTGCTGTCTGGCTGACGCGTCAAGTAGACCGTACGCGCGGCCACCAGTTCTGGCTCCGGGATCCTGATAACACTCCCTATTAGCGTGACCCTGGAGGCACCGAGCGGGTCGCCGCTGGCGTCAGGCTCCGTCACAAAAAGGCTGGCACGCCGGTCGGCTTGCAGATTCTGCGTATGCATCGCCATTGTGCTGATGAGGAAAAGTGGACGGCCCTGAATGCCTAGCGCGTAAGGCATCAACGATCCAAAAGGGAAACCGGGCTGTTTTCGCGATAGCGTCGAGAGACTACCGATGCGCCCCGAGTGCATCAATGTGCGTGCCCTCTCGGAGAACGAGGGCTCGGCGACTGCAGGCCGACCACTCGGCGCGCCACCCGCGTGTTTTCCGAAGGACGAAGAAGACATGCTAAACCCCTCTTGGTATGCAACGGATTACGCGGCCGTGTCTTTCGGCGTTTGCTTCGCGGCCCAACGCGCCTTCAAGAGTGCTGACAATTCCTTTTCTCGGTTCACGAAAATCCATTCAGGAGAAACAACCGTCGGACAGTGTAGCAGCAGACCTTGAGGTGGAACGGCACCGCCGTAAAATCCGCTGCGTCTCGGTCAGCGTTACACTTGCGCGAAGGAGGTAGTGTGATAGACGAGTTTCCAAAGCAAGGAACCGCCCTCCGAGAGCACCGGCCGAAATCGCTCCGGTACGGATGGATCTCTGTGTGCCAGCGGAATTTCTGTGACCGACAACAGCGGATCCATTTTCGTTCGAAGGCCGTAGACAGTAACTTCTTCCACGAAGCAACAAAGGCGGTCCAACATCTGTTCGCAGAACTGTGAAACGGGCTGCCCTTCGATCTCCGGCTCGATCATCTCGACTTTGTCGCCGATTTCCCGATATCCGGCTCTTGATAGCAACCATCCTTCATGCTCGATCTCGTTTCTGAGGAGGTTGAGCTTTTCCGCCCACGTCCTCGCCGCCCGCAAATAGTCGGCCAGTTCGGGATGAGTTCTGGACATCTTCGCCAGACCTTTTTCAAATTGATTCTGATCTTTGAAAAAGAAACCGATATCGAGTCCCAGAATCTTTGCGACGCCTTGCATACCATTCTTGAGCGAGCGTGCAGCACTGATCACAAAATCTGCTGTGTGTTTGCGCAACTCTCTGTCCACGCCGTCGACATGAATGGCCCTGCCGACTAATCGCGCAGCTACTCCCGAGGAAACGCCGGCCCTGTGATTCTTCAACAGTTGGTGAATCTCTTTCACCGTCGTACGGGCATCAGACAATGCGGTCAAGGTAGTCTCATAAGGTTTGTCAAACGCGTCGCGGTCTTTCTTGTCGGAGAACGATTGGTCACGCAGGTGGGTAACCGTCATAAACAGGCGGGCCATGAAGGAACTGCTTGAGCCTTCATCGGCGATTTTGGAAACGATCCATGCGGGTTGCTCAGGCTTGACGATAATGTTCGACTGCGCCTGAAACTTCTTCAGGGCGGCCAAAAAATCGTTGCGCGTAATCGAAAGGACGCTCGATATCCGAGCATTCTCCTGTTGAATGATTTGTGCCTGCTGCATCACTGGTCCGAGGAAGATGAGCACACTTTCCAATGGCATGTTCCCGATGATGCGGACGGCTCCGCCTTCCTGCCACGGGATGAACTGCACGTGGGAGAGTAACTTGCCAGCACGAGATTCAATGCGGAAAGGCAGGTTGCGCAAGCCGGCGCCCTTGTCACTCCTCATTTCGTCAGGTACGGGAATAAGCTCGCGCTTCAAATTGAACTGGTAGCCGCCGAGGTTCATACCGATCGTCGAAATGCCTTTTACCGCTTCTTCGTTGGGCAGCTTCACGCCAGGAGAAAAAGTCTGTAGATGCAGAAATAGGAAGCTACACAAGCGGTTCAATGAACGCAGCCCAAGTGCGCGCGCAAAAACATGCACGTACATGGGCATAACCGGGAACTCGGTCGTGTTGGGCAACAGAAAATCGCCCTTAATTTTGTCGCCCTCAAACTGCATCGCGTAGTTCAAGGTTCCTTTTTCCATGACAACTACCATGTCCGGCCACTTGGTGGATGGCGCCGTCTTGTTGAGCTGCATCATGCTTTCAGCTGTGGTTTCGAGCGAAGTTGCTGAGCTGACACAGAAAATCACGCCGAGCGGCGTGTCGTTCAGTGGGTAATTGTTTGCCGCGGGCGAAGGGCCGCGAAGGCTTTTCACGGCTCCGATCCGATCGTATCCAGTTTTCAATTCATCGGGGGTTAGATCTTGGGCTGTATGGAAAACGCACTCGACATTCCGCGCGGCCACCGAGACAATGCCTTCACTCGATTCACCGGCGGTCCGGGTGTAGACAGCCGACTGGAATATGGGGTCGCCGACACTTTCCAATTCCTGAATTGAGACTGGTCCGACACAGTACGGCCAAGTAAGAAGTTCACTGAGAACCGCGTTAAGCGCCGCAGATACTTCAACGCCAGCCTTGCTCGTTTGCTGCAGGATCTGTTCTGCACCCCTAGTTATCCGCTCCGCAAGATCAGAGGAATCAGGCTGTGCCGTCATATCCCTATCTTGCATCTGGTGCTCACAAATTGGAACAGCTTTCAGAAGCTCCACCTCGTGGCCGGCGTGGCGCTCACGATTGGAAATTCACCTCGAGGTGCGTTTGTGGCGGCGGCACAAGAAACTCCTTTATCGGTCCAGCCATTCGGCATAAGCACGAACATCGATCATTGGCACGGTTGCACTACTTTGCAAGCGTGCAATCGACTCCAGCAAAAAGGCGGTGGCCGGCTTCCCCTGGGGTTTCAGGACGAAACACCCGAACTCATCGCATCCAAAGGTGCCGTGTGCTGCGACGCAGCCGAGGTCCAAGCGCTCATGCACATCTGCTTTTTGCAACGCTTCCAACAAAGGCTCTCCGAGCGGAGGACTCCACTCACTCTCGAACGTGAGGAGACCACCGAGCAGGTGCGGCAAAGGTTTGGGAGGATATGTGCCGCCAGCGTGAGGTATGGGCAGACTCGTTCTGTATAGCCGACGCACACTGGCAACTTTTTCACTGGCATATTTCACCAGTTGGGCGTTGATCGTCTGCTTCGCCTCAAAAACGGCATAGACGCTCTCGGCTGGGATGACGAGGGTTTCTTCAAAATTGAAGATGAAGGGAGAGTACTGACGGTCGAATACCACGACGTCGATCTGTTCACTGAAGATGCCTTTGCTATCGACGACATGGGCCTTCTCCGCCTGATAGCGTTTCGGCAAGTATTTCTGGAGCAATTCCAGCCAAACATGTTCGCTGGCGTCGCCTTTGGTGCCAGGGTGAGCCAGAGTTTCGCGGACGGTTGCGAGACGACGCGATATATCATCATGCAGGCCGCTCAGTAATCGCGAGATGGACCATTCGCTCATTCGTTCACCAAGTCCCGAAAGGACGCAAAACCCATGCGGAAGCGGTTCGCCTCCAGCAGCGCCTTGATTTCATCTGCTTGTTCTACCGTTAAGACTCCCTGCCGAATCGCCAATAAAAGTATCCCCGGCGTGTTCAGGACTTTAATGCCGGGGACAGAGATGACCTTTTTCCACTTTGCACCTTTGGAATCGTCGGTGCCGAGTATCCAATTCCGTACCTGTGCGAGAGCGAGGCAGGCGCTTTCACCGCTGCCGAGTTGTTCATTGGCGCGGGTGAAAATTTGCAACTCGGCGATCTCCTCCAGGCGCGTTTCCTGAATCCATCCACGGTCGAGCGCTTCTTTGAGCTCCGCCTGCTGGTCTGGGTACGTGATCTCTCCCAATGCTTCCGTGGGCACACAGAAGACATAGGGAGGCACCGCCCCGAGTAGATCGAGACGGTGCACCCGCAAGAGATTAATTAAGATACATGCGTCGGTCGAGACATTCATCTAGTTGGGCAAGAGCGCCTTCGCCTCCGTATGATCTTTGGGTTCAATGGACGCGACGAAAGTGTCGAGCTGCTGTGGAGAAATATCACCCAGCTTTGCGACCTCGCGCAGTTTGGCATGACTGATTTCTCCCAAGCGAAATGCTTCTAACGCCAGCATCAGCAACCTGTGCTGAAATTTGCCTTCCCTGATTGCCGAGCGTTGCGGTCTCCCGCTTTGCGTCCAAAGCAATTTTCGGAACTCGCTGGCACTTTCGTTTTGGGACGCAAGATTGGTGCGCTCTTCTTCGGAGATGAGTTTGAGCGTTTTTAGTCGCCAGAGAGCAGATTCATAACTAACGCCAAAGTAAAAGGCTAGATGAACGACATCGTAGAATTGCACTGCAATTGGCCCCGATGCTTCGCGGCGCTGTGCCCGAACTGCGGCCCCTCCTTCATCGTAGATCTCCTGAAAGAGAGGAAAATCCCGGCTTTTACCAGCACTCGAAAGAAACTCTCTTACTCCTTGCTCAGGCAACAGCAAAGTTGCTGCGAAAGAATTGGCCCTGATTTCACTCAACTGCTCGCGATCTGCAAGGCGGCTCACGTTGCCCCTGGCTTGCCGGTCAAAGAGCAAATGACCATATTCATGCGCAAATGAAAACAATTGCCGCTGTTCGCTATGCTTGGCGTTTACCAAGATGGCGAGTCCATTGGCCTGATCGGCAAGGAAGAGACCGGAAATGGTGTCGTCCAAAGGAAGATGGCCAACCCGAACACCCTGGCTCTCGATCACTTCGGGCAGTTCGAGCAATGGCGATGAACCCAAACGAAGGCGGTTCCGCTCATAATCGGCAACAAGCGATCCCTGCTGAATTGCTTCCCATTTACTTTTCGGAGAAAGCAGGTCGTATTGCGCCGGACTGACGTTCTTGCGGTCGGCACCCACCAGCTTTTCCAAATTCGTGAATTGTCTGCACAGCGTCGACCATTGCGATACGGCATGGGTCAGTTCCTTGCTGGTCGCAAGTTCGGTATCACTCCTGAACAAAGCCGTTACCGAATCCTGAACTGCATCGAACTTCTCTTCAAAAAGCTGCTTCGGGTCAAAACCAAACTCGTTTGCCAAAGTCATCAGTTCAACGCTGTCCAGATTTCGATTGCCCGCCTCCAACTGGACAACAGCAGAGCGGGAAATTCCTAAAACTGCGGCGACATCTTCCTGCGTGTAACCACGATTTTCGCGTAGCTGACGCAGCCGATTCCCGAGCTCCTGCTTGGTGATTGGCATATTCTCCTCCTTCTCTGACAATAGTTTGGAAATCACCCACTTGTCAACGAATTATATTCGTGTATAGTTAGATTACCGAACAACCTCAATGGTTGCAATTTGGGGGCCGGAAGGAGCGATTTTGAGCACTCGGCAAGACATCAAAGGAATCCACATTGCCCGGTCGTTGGGGCCACAGGATCATGCGGAATTGTGGGATTCGATCCATGTTTCCAAGGACTTGAAGGATTCCTTGCTCTGCCAGGCACTGCTGAATTTTACCCTGCGCCCGAAGGTGAGTCGCACGGTCATTCCTCTCCACGGCATCATCATGCTCGTGGGTAAACCTGGAACCGGCAAAACGTCGCTCGCCCGGGGTCTAGCCTCCAAGACAGCTGGCCTCCTGCCGGCGAAAAAGATCGCATATCTCGAAGTTGAACCACACTCCCTCTCCAGCTCCGCGATGGGCAGAACCCAGAAGGCGGTGACCGAGTTGTTCGGACAGACCATTGCCGAATACGCCCAAGCAGGTCCCACCTTCGTATTGCTGGACGAAGTAGAAACCATCGCCGTGGACCGCAGCAAGTTGAGCCTGGAAGCCAACCCGATTGATATTCACCGAGCGACAGACGCCGCACTGGTGCAGTTGGACCATCTCGGCGAACAATACCCCAACCTGCTCTTAGTAACGACGAGCAACTTTCAGCAGGCTATCGACTCGGCCTTCATCTCTCGAAGCGACCTCCTGATCACAATTCCGTTGCCGGACAAGCACGCCTGCAAGGAGATTCTTGCCGATACGCTACGGGGCCTCTCGAAAGCCTTTCCGAAGGTCGAGGAGTTGTCACATCACCGGGATCTCCACAAGGTTGCTGAAGCCTGTTACGGACTGGATGGCAGACAGATTCGCAAGATGGTCGCTTCGGCTTGCACGCTGCATCGCGAGACTGCCGCCGATCCGAACGAGCTCAAATTGGACGATCTACTGCGTGCGGCGGAAAAGGCGGTCAAAGAAAGGACAACGGAGGGGAAAGTATGACAGTCGTTGCCAGGCGATTTCTTTCTATTCCTGAGCGCACCGCATCTGCGACGTGGAGTGTCATCAGCGAGCTTCTCGCGCCAGAGCCGGGGTCTGCTGCCTGGGCCGAACTTGCGTCTGTTGCCGGCGTGGCATCATCGCTGATCTCGCGGGAGGCCATGACATCACCGATTGTGGTTTGGGGAGCAGGGCCGCGAGTGCGTATCTACTGCCTATACAACGTTGATGCTATCGAGGGGGATGATGCGAACGAGACGGCGTTGTCGTTCGATCCGACAGATGGCGACTGGCACATGTCGCTTCCCTGTCCCGCCGAAGATCTCGCCTGGGTCAAGAACGCCCTCAAGGGAAAAAGCAAGCGTGTAACCGCGCGAGACATGGAGACGGTTCTCGACAGCGACGAGGAAGAATCAAGCAAGAAAGGGACCACCGAAACGACTGTCGATCTGGAGGCTTTTTTCAAATCATGAGCACATTCGTTGCCGTAAACACCTATACCCATTCCATCACCTACGTCACGGACAACATCCTGCGCAGCCTGCAGGACATCGTTCGTTTGAGTGGATTGGACCCTACCCAGATTGCAGACGACTGGACGACACTTGAGCGCGGTATCAAGACGTGGATCGAATCGAAATACCTCGAAACGATTGTGCTGGAGGTCTACAACCCTTCGACCGACGCACTTATTGGACGTTGGGATATCGACATCGCCTACGAGTGGAGCGGAGATGGCGGCGGTCGCTTCTGGGTTGATACCGAACAGATCAAGATCGCAATCAAGAAAGCTGGAGTGTGGCCAGGGAGCAGCAAGTACAGCATCATCTGCCGGACAAAGAGCGGCCGGCCGCATGTTGATGGCTGGTGCACCACACCGTTCCGCTCGACGGCCGGCATGGTCAAGCAGAGCCTTGGCACTACCATTGAGCATAGTGGGCTGGGCGCCGGCACGAGCTACTACAGAAAGGTGTCTTGAAATGTTGACTCTGGATGAAGCCTTCAAGAAGTTCAGAAGCCGTCTTGAACTTAACGAACGTGAGCAGAACAACGCCTCTTCACGGCATCAGGAGATGCGCGAACATTTGCGTGGCGATTTTGCATTGGATGATGACTTTCTGACAGGTTCGTACCGCCGATACACGAAAACGAAACCGCTGAAAGATGTCGATATCTTCTGTGTGCTGGGGCAAAAGGAAAAGCACTACCGCAATGAACATCCTGAAAGCGTGTTGACTGCTTTCGAGAAATCACTGGCGAAGAAGTACGGCTCTAAGGCTGTCTCTCAGCAGCGTCGTTCCGTATGTGTGGACTTCGGGGTGGTAGTCGATGCTGACGACAACACCGACTACCGTGTCGTCAGTATGGACGCTGTACCGGCGGTCGTCTGCGGCGAGGGCTACGAGATTCCCGACAAAACTGAGGGCAAATGGATCAAGACGAATCCTAAAACACATGCGGAAAAGGCTATTCAGGCACAAGAGGCATACAACAGCGAATGGAAAGGCATCGTTCGGATGCTCAAGTATTGGAACAATTATCATGACAAACCAATCAAGCCATCATTCCTGATCGAAGTGATGGCACTGGAGTGCCTGCACCCTCCCTTTGGTGGACGTTTCGATTACGAGTTCCAGGGGATTTTCGCTACCTTCGCCGACCGTATTTTCGATATTTGGAAAGATCCGGCGGGGCTTGGCACACCGGTCAGCGACATGATGACCCAGGACAAAAAGGAGGCGGCCTGCACTGCCCTTAAGCAAGCCGCCAGACAGGCAACACTGGCGATTGACCTGGTCCGCCAAGGTAAGAATGGCGATGCGTTAGGCGCCTGGCGTGAACTGTTTGGACCTAAATTCCCGTTGTCGTAGCACGTTCCGAGGACAGAAGTGTTGAGTAATTCACTATGAGCATAACGCCCAATGACGCTTGGCAAGAACTCTTGATTCTCGTGGAACGAGGCGTGTCAGAAGTCGCGGCACGAGCAACGCCGCAGCTCCGCTGGCTTCGTCCCAATCGTCTGGTTTTGTTGGATCGCTGGCAAGTGCAGGCTCGCTTTGTTGCTGAACCAGGGAAATATTCGATTTATCTGGAGCGATTCGGGGCTGAGCTCGGAGATGTCAACTTTGAATCGACACCGAATTCTGGCGAGCCGAAACGGACAGTTTTGACAATGCTGCTTGAATTGAGCAATAACGAAGCCTTCTGGTGGTTTTCAGATGGACAAACGGTAAAATCTCCGGAGCTTGCTCGCAGGATTATTGATAGATTGCGGCGATTCCATGATGAATACGGGATGGCCATTATTGCGCCGGGTTACTGAATCAACCCAAAGGCCCTGTCGCTACCGCCAGCATTTCTGCTGATGTTGACCGACCGCCAACGGCATGAGTTGCCCAGTCACAAGGTTGCAGAATCCGCCTTGATACGAAACAGAGCCATGGCGCAGCAGTTGTGTGAGCATGCCCAGGGCTTGGTACGCCAGATTCTGGTTGATGAAGGGTTCCTGCCGGGTTAAGGCTTCTGCTGCGCTGCAAGAGGGCTGATCGTCATCCTTTACACCTGGCGCCGCAATCTCTGGAAAAGCTCCGTTACCGACGGCAGGCGACGCTTCTTCTTTTCATTTACCCGGTTCCTGGGGTGTCCGAGAACGAACTGGCCGCTGGATGCGTTTGTTGCCAAGGTCAAGCCAGTACAGAACCCTTGATTGCAGCGCCCATTTGTCGATAGCACGCCGCGCTTTGGGCGTATCAACACAACCAAGCCTCCCGACAGCGGTTGTGAAGACCTTACACTATGCCTTCGCCTTTCTTCTCGCAGCCGAACGGACCTTCATCTGGGCCGATAACTTCTTCCTGGCAGCGGCACTCATTGGAGGGCGGGCTTTGGTCTTCTTGGGAGCGGATTTACCCTTCCACTTTGCCCACCGCTGTTTCATTGCTTCCGAGATTCGCTTGCGGGCGGCGGCGCTCATCGTGCGCCGTTTCTGGCGTGCTGCCGGTGCAGTTTGTGATGGGGGGCGCCCACGGCGAGGAGCGGATGGGCCGACGAGTCCTTCGAGTGCAGAGATGGCGTGATCCATGCGAGCGCGTTCTGACCTAAATTCTGCCAATATGCTTTTTAGATCCACGAGAATCCTTCCAGTAGGAGCGACCGTTGGACAGTGTAGCAGCAGAGATAATAGAGGTGGAACGGCATAGATGGGGCAGGGAGAACAGTCGATCCGCCGGCCTGTCCCGCCTTTGCTGGCCTACTTCCGTCACTCAGGACCCGAATCAGGAGCCAGCGATAGCACAACGCGTCGGCTAACCGACAGTAAGTCGTCCGGAGAAACGGAAGTCTTCATCGCTGCCTGCTCCGGGCAGCACCTGATTGGCGCCGTTCCGGACATGCCGCTTTTCATCGGGTCTTTCAGGCCCCCCGATCTCTCTATTGACATAATCCGGAGTCTTTCGTTACCCTAAAGGTAACACTATGACGAGGAGCATGGGTTACCCGATGGGGAACGCATGGATATATACGTCAGCGATAACGATCTGCGCGCCGCAATCAGCGATGAAGCCGCGTGCAGGCGACAGTACGGGGCAGACACAGCGAGAAAGGTCACGTTGAGAGTGGCTGCCCTTCGGGCCGCCGACTCGCTCGCTGATTTCTGGCCTCCCAAATCGGGACCTGAGCGATGCCACGCCCTCAAAGGCGATCGCGCGGGCACATTTTCGGTCGATCTGAAGCAGCCCTATCGCCTGCTGTTCGAACCGTACGAGGCGACGGCGACGCCGGATCGTTCCGACGAACGTCTGCGATGGAAATCCATCACGGCGATCCACATCCTTGGGATTGAGGACACACATGAATAGCGCTCAACAAACTCGTTTTGAGCCGAACGCTGTTCCCCATCCGGGCGAGACGGTGCTGGAGTATCTCGACTTCTTCGGGTGGTCGCAGCGCGATCTCGCGCGGCGCACGGGCCTAGCGCCCAAAACGATCAGTGAGATATGCAGCGGGAAAGCGCCGATCACGCCTCAGACGGCGCTTGTTTTCGAAAAGGCCTTTCAGCGGCCGGCGCATCTGTGGCTCAACCTGCAGCGCAATTTTGATGAGGCCGAGGCGCGCCGCCGGGAAGTCGCCAAGTCCGTCGATTGGGGTGACTGGGTCCGGAATTTTCCGCTGAAGGAGATGCAGAAACTGAAATTCTCGCTGCCGGAGGGACACTCTGACGCCGACGTTCTTCTAAACTTTTTCGGCGTGTCTTCGCCGGACAGCTGGAGTTCCGTATGGAAAGCCTCGGCCGTTTCATACCGGCAGACCCGCACGCTCAGGGCGCAGGAGGGGGCCATGGCCGCCTGGGTCCGCGAGACCGAACTGGTTGCCAGAGGTTTGGAGGTTGCGGATTTCGACGAAAAGCGCCTCATGTCATCGCTTGACGAGATGAGACGGTACAGCCGGATACGCGCCGACGAGATTATGGACCCGGTGCAGGCGATTTGCGCGCGCGCCGGCGTGGCCGTGGTCTGGGTGCCTGAACTTCATAACACCGGCATCAGCGGCTGTGCGCGGTGGCTGACGGAAAAGACGGCTCTCATCGGACTGACGCTCCGGTACAAGACGGACGATCAGCTCTGGTTCACGTTCTTTCATGAAATCGGACACATCCTGCTTCACAGGAACAAGCGATCTTTCGTGCTCGACAATGCGGCGAAGGATCTGTCCGATCATGTTGTCGATCCCGAGATGCATCGATACGAGGAGGAGGCGAGCCGCTTCTCGGCCGATACGCTGATCCCCCCGCGCGCGCTCGCGGATTTCATGCGGGCGGGTGTTTTCACCAACGACTCCATACACGATTTCGCGGAAGCCATCGGCGTCGGGCCGGGGATCGTCGTGGGCCGGCTGCAATATGACGGAATTCTGAAACGCCATCAGGGCAATGCTCTGAAACAGAAACTTGACTGGAAATTTGCAGAGTAGAGGTGAAGACATGATTGGAAAGATCTTCATAACGCGCGCCGGTTACGATCCTGAATTGGGCAAGCACGTGAAGGACCCGTATCTGGGCCCGTGCCCCACGCTGGGCGCCTGCCGGCCGGATGTACGGCGGAAACTGGACAAGGGCGACCACATCTTCGTCATTTCGGGGAGGGTCCCGGACTACAACCAGTTCGTGATGGCGGGGTTCGAAATCGAATCCAAGATAACGGCGATCGAGGCCTATCGCCAGTTTCCCGAGCACCGGCTGCGCAGGCGCGAAGACGGGCAGCTCACGGGAAACATCATCGTGAGGGCCGACGGCAGACAACACGAGCTGGACGATCATAGTTCGTTCGACGCGCGTATCAAGAATTACGTCATCGGCACGAATCTCATCGCGCTCGCGACGCCGGAGGAAATAGCCGAGGGGCGACGGCAGACACTGGAGGCGCTCCGTGACATCCTGCACAAGGGCGGCAAGTCGCCCTTTGCGATTGTCGGCCGTTTCGGCACGCAGCTGACCGAGAAGCAAGTTCTTGAGCTGCGCGAATGGCTGGAGACACTGAAAGGGTCTGTGAACTAGTCGGGATAACGGCGAAAGCGGTTCCGACTGCCTGGCCGCCTCCAGGCAGAGGGGTGCAAATGACCAAATTGAAGTCTATCCGCAGTCGTAAGCTGCGCACCGCCAGATCCTCCCATCAGCAGCAGCCTCTGTTCTCATTGAATGACGCATCAGTGACCGATTCGGATGCTTCGTCATCGGCGTGCGACATAGTGTCAGTGGGAAAGCGCAGAGACGGCGGCACGCGGTATTGGTGCCTTCGGCATAAGGCCGATGCCACGGCAAAGTACGGGAAGCCCGCTAGCCAATGTCGCACCGCGCACATTCCGGCGATCGGAGCGGCGGACACGCTGGCGCTCGATATCGACAAATACGAAGGCGGGATCGCGCTCTGGGGCGCTGTTCCGCCCGTCTACGACACGACGACACAGCCGATAGACCGGGGTGTCCACGTCCACGCGCGCACGATGGCCGGCGGTGTGAAGGAAATGGATCGCACGTTTCGCGCCGTGCGCATCTTCGGCGAGCGTCTGCCCAAGGAGGGGATTTTCGTCTCCGAGCTTGACGCCATTTATTACATGGTCTCGTCGGTATTCGGGTTCAGGATGAAGCACATCACCTGTTCGTACTGCGGCTATGCACATCTGGACCGGGACTGGTTCAGCGTCCATCCGCACCGGCGGCATCTTTGTGCCGGATGCGGCAGGCACTTCCGCGATACCGAAGCGGCCATTGGCAATCCGATTTACGCGGTCCCCGACGCTTGCGGCGTCAGGACGCTGGAGGCAAAGCCGTCGAAGAAAAAGCTGGACATCAAACAGGCGGATTTTCCAGGTGGGATTCAGGTCTGGGGTTCGAATCCGGCTTTCATCTGGACGAGCGGCGTCAACGAAGAAGAAGGCATCCATGTTCATGCATTCCGCGAAAACGCCAGCATGCCGGAACTGGATGAGACGTATGGCAAGGTCACCATTGACGACGTGAGGTTAAGTCCCTCGATGGTGCGCACCCTGATGGCGCAGAGCGCGCTGCCTTCCCTGAACAACCGGGTCCGGTCGATCAATTGCCCGGGCTGCCATGAGGCCCAGTTTGACATTGGGGATCTTGCGTTCACGCCTGTCGTAACACGCCGGTGTACAGCGTGCGGTCGCAAATTCACGGCTCCCGGTCGGTTGAGGAAGACCATCGCGAATCCGCTGCCGGGCATTCTCGTCCGGCTTGCCGAAAAGGCTCCGCGACAACCGCAACTCCACAACCTCGGCCTGATGCCGGAGACACTCTAGTTTCTCTTGGAGCGGTTCAGCCGGGGTGATTGCGTGTTTCACGGCCCGACGTTGGCCGCGTCGGGCGCGTCCTGATGAACACCATGATGACGTCGGAGGGATATCCGTGGACGGTCATACCTCTCAACGACCGCAACCCATTCCAAGCCCAGGGGAACTTCCAGGCGAATGGACATCGCGGGGAGATGCTGCGCCGAAACCATAAGCCCGGATCGCGCCACTGAGCAGAGAGTGAAGAACAATTCAACGGATTGGTTTTGCAGCGTTAGTGTTTCTTGGGGCGAGTAACCTTAGACGCTTTTCGCGTTCTCTTCTTGCGGTGGTTCGTTCTGAGTGCTGGGTTCAGTGGTGCTGCCATTCCCCGCCATCTGGAGTACTTCTTCATCGCTCAGAATTTGCTTGAAACGAGTAGACCTGCCATCCATGCCTCTATCTGGCCAAAGTCTCATAGGAACGTTCTGGTGCTTAGATATGATCGTTGCAGTCATCTGTGTAACGGCCTCAGAATTCTTCGCTAGGGCCATCTGCGCTTCATCAACGGTTGCTTCCCACTCGGGCGCACCAGAAGTGCTGAACATCTCTCTATCGTCCGCCGAAGCATCTCGGTTATAGACCTTGAAGAAGAGCTTCTCTGCCCCGGCTCCAGCAGCAGACTGCAGGTAGTCGTTTTTATTCCACGGTGGCTTGGTGCCAACCGGCGTACAGAATCGTCCACCAGTGATCTCGCCAGATGCGCCAACGTGCTTGGGCTCATAGGCAAAGAACACTCCATGACAAACGATCCCTAGTTTCACCGCCAAGATCGCGTGGCCAGACTCGTGGATTGCCACTCTTTTCATTTCCTCTGAATCAATGCTGATCGCGCACATTGCCTTTGTCCTTGGTAACGATACAGTTTTATCAGCTCGAGCCCAGATACGCTCGCGATCATTACATGTTGCACATACCAGAGCTTCATGCTGGGGGGCTGGTTTGACCGTCTTTCAGCGATCAGGCTCTCATCCAGTTCCGAAGTGATGCACACTCTTGGAACACCGGAAGTGCGTATGTCGCAGACATTTATCGGCTTATCAGCAAAGGATGACTAACGGAATGTCAGTGGGAGTTCCTTCCCCGAAGCCGACTTGCCATTACTGATCACAACAAGCGCGCCTCGAAGATTCGCTTGGAACGATAGCGATATGGACTGCGCACATCGATTGGCGTTATAGAAAGGTCTTGAGGGCAAAGCTCATTGGAGAAAAATTGTTGTCGGCTTGGCGAAAAAGCCAGGCCTCAATTCTACTCTCAAATGCGAAAGAGCCGAAGAAGCGATCTAATTCGCTTAGCCGCCCGCTTCAAAGCGGCCCGCGACGTTTCGATCCAAGACGGCCGCCGGTCATGTGACGCATGGCGGGCAATCTGATTACGCATTAAACTGCTCGCCTGCGCTCGCGTAAATGCAGGCAGCCACTCCACCTTTCCGGCGGTGACGACATAGTGCGACTTACACGGCGCATCACATACCGCGATTGAGGGCCGGATTGTCGCTAATCCCCCATCTGAGGATATCTGATGGCTGTCCGGCACCAAAAGCGTAAGGCGATGGCCGCATCCGCAGGCACAAAGCAATGCAGCTAACTGGAACTCCTCATTGTGATAGACAACGCCGTCGCTAAGCAGCTTCGGAATTCGCTCGACAGCCTGATAGTAATAGATCATTTAGTCCTGCCCTCTGAATCGAGTTCAAGAGGGGCAGTTTCAAACACATACCACGCGGCATCATCTAGGCGATCGTAAATTCCGAAATGCTGCTTAAATCTGATGACCGCGAGAGCCGCATTCAGAGCATTTAACTCCGCTATTTGGGCCTGTCGACGGTACTCATCTTCTTTGGCATTTTCAGTCGGGAGGTAGGCTGTGTCTATTGTGCGATCGTACGCAGTGCGATCAACGCCGGTGATCCGCACCGTACCATTTAACCCCACAACCGACCGATTAAGCCCCATTCCGCAATCTATGAATGGAACAGATTTAGAACTGAGCCAGTCCGCGATTAATCGTCTGGCTGGACCATCATCGACAGAGACGAAGACAAAATCGAATTCTAGCAAGCGCTCGATGTTGTCTTGCGTAATGCGCTCATTTATAGGTTCTATCCCAGCATGCCAGTTTCCATACTGGTGTGCCAGCGCTTCAACCTTTGGTTTGCCAATCGCTCGATGAATAAATCCAGGCATTCGAAATATCGTGTGCACGTGGACCTTGTCATCATCAAACAAAACAATCCGCTCTAGATGTGTCCGCGCCAGCAAATCGAGGATGTATGACCCAGTCCCCCCCAAACCGACGATTGCCACCTTTTTCGTCCGCAAGAGTGAGGATATGTCGTTTAAGTTGTAGTTGGCCGATGAGGTATCTGGAAAGCGCAACGGACTATTTTGGGCCGCAGCCTTGACCTCGATACCCCGCAGAGGCGTCGCTTCAGGGTATGCAGCCATGGCGGGCCCGGTGATGGCGGCAAGATACGTTTGTACCTTCTCTTCGAAGGAATGGTAGTCACGCATTTGACCGTTCTCGAGTAGCTTGAATGAGAACGACAAATTAGCACCGAAGTCAGTTGTGACTACGAGCCGATTCTCTGTCGTGCCGAGGCTCAGCTGGCGACCAGATTGGTCGTGTGGCTTATCACCACGAAACCAAGCTTGGTGAGTTCTAGGCGGGTCAAGCACTCCTCCCTCTGTCAAATCGACCGGGCTAATCCAATCGCCATATTTTAGACATCCAGCTTTATCCAGGT
>Ga0187890_10001212_pt1 | contig 18801 bp, 15 predicted proteins | sample June2016WEW_21_1_FD_133005 | JGI IMG/M metagenome (GOLD analysis project Ga0187890, IMG submission 133005) | Peatland microbial communities from SPRUCE experiment site at the Marcell Experimental Forest, Minnesota, USA - June2016WEW_21_10 | ecosystem: Environmental > Terrestrial > Soil >... | reverse complement strand
TCGCCACCAGGATCTTCGGCTCGGTGACCGGCGCCATCGGCCGGCTTTACAAGCTGAAGGATGGAACGCGCGTTCAGGTGGTGGGCGTAGTCGAAGACGGAAAGTACCTGAGCGTCACGGAAGATACGCAGCCTGCGATGTTCCTCTCCTTCCTGCAATCACCATCGGGCGCGGCTTGCCTGATCGTGCGCTCACATCGCGATCCTGTGCAGCTCGCCGCCTCGATGCGGAGCACGCTCCAGGGGCTGGAAGCGGGACTGCCCGTTGACATCCAGACGTGGAAACAAATGCTGGAGGTCGTTCTCTTTCCAGCGCGGGTAGCGACCATGGCGCTGGGAGTACTGGGCCTGATGGGCGCCATGCTGTCGATTACGGGCATCTTTGGAATGGCGGCATATTCGGTGAGCAAGCGAATGCGGGAGCTGGGCATCCGCGTCGCCCTCGGCGCTACACGCAAGGAAGTGTTACAGGCCGCGTTGGGACGACCATTGAAGTTGCTGGCCATTGGTTCGGCGGCAGGATTGGCGCTGGGACTGCTGGCCACCCGGGTGCTGGCTTTCATTGTGTATCAGGCGACGCCGCGCGATCCGTTGGTGCTGGGCGGAATGGTGCTGGCGATGTTATTGCTGGGGCTGGTGGCCACGTGGATTCCAGCGCAACGTGCGCTGTCGGTCGATCCTTCGATCCTGCTGCGCGAGGAGTGAAGCGGGATTATTGAGAGGTTGTCGCGCATTCGCCACGGGGTAACTCACCCGCGCCGGACGGGACTGGGATTCAAATTAGGCCAGGTTCCCGGAGTGCACAGCGCCGGATCGCGATGCGCCGGGATGCTCCAGAATCGAGATGTTACGATCTCAGGCGCAGGATCCTTCGCTGACGACGGTCGAAAATGGGTTTCTGCCACGGTGACTTCTCTTGACGGGGTCCGCCGCCTCTGTTCATTAGCGGACGCTCGGCGGCGAAACCGAACGTCCAATTCAGTTCTCTTGCGCGCGCGATGTCCATTAACGCTATGTGTTATCAATAAGTTGTATTGGCGGCGCTTTGGCGCTCGAATTGCTCTTCTTGTCCTTGTACCTGGAGGCCGCCCATGACCACCCTGCTGCAAGATCTGCGATTCTCCTTACGCCAGTTGCGTAAGTCTCCCGGATTCACCATCACCGCGGTCTTGACACTCGCATTGGCCATCGGCGCCAACGCCGTGGTCTTCAGTGTGATGAATGCGTTCATCTTGCGGCCGTTGAATGTGCCTCAGCCGCAGAGCCTCTACGCACTCCAGCATGGAAACGAGGTGGACGGAAGCCAGTCGTATCCCGACTACGTCGATCTGCGCGATCGCAACCGCAGCTTCGATAGCCTTGTGGCTTATAACGTCATTCAGGCGGGGCTTGATGCGGGCGGGGATCCCTCTCGCGTCTGGATAGAGGAAGCCAGCGGAAACTATTTCGATGCTTTAGGCCTTCAGCCCTATCTTGGCCGTGTCTTCCATGCCGCCGACGAGCATGGCCCCAACAGCGCGCCCTATATCGTACTCAGCTACGCGTATTGGCACACGCATTTCCAGGACGATCGAGGGGTGGTGGGCCGCGTGGTGAGACTGAATAAGCACCCGTTTACCATCCTCGGCGTCGCTCCGCTCGACTTTCACGGCACTCTGCTGTTCTTTAATCCGGATATGTTCATACCGATTGAAAACCCGCTGCTGGGGCCCAGTGACCTGACTGCGCGCGGGAACCGTTGGGTATTCGAAACGATGGGACATCTCAAGCCGGGAGTTACTGCGGCCCAGGCCACCGCCGATTTGAATTCGACCGGGTCGTGGCTGGAAAAGGCCTACCCCAAGGACGAAGGCAAAATGACGTTCGTCCTGGTTCGCCCAAATCTCTACGGCGACTATCTTGGCAGGCCTGTGCGGGCATTCATGGCAGGATTGATGCTGCTGGCGGGATTGATTCTGCTGGCCGCGTGCGCCAACCTGGGCAGCCTGTTTGCCGCGCGCGCCGCCGACCGGTCCCGGGAAGTTGCCCTGCGCCTCGCGCTTGGCTCCAGCCGCATGCGCATTCTGCGCGGGCTGTTTACTGAGGCCGTGCTCATTTCACTCGCCGGAGGCAGTGTCGGGCTATTGGGCAGCGTCATGTTGCTGCGTGGGCTGAGCGCGTGGCAGCCTTTTCCGAGATGGCCCATTCATATCGCCGTGAACCCCGATGCAAACGTGTATGGGGTCTCCTTGCTGCTGGCCCTTGTTAGCGGGCTCCTCTTTGGCGCGGTTCCGGTAAGGCAGGTACTGGACGCGAGCCCGTACGAAATCGTCAAAGCGGGGTCAGGCAACAGGGTTGGAAGGCGGATCACTGCGCGCGACGTGTTGCTTGTGGTGCAGATTGCGATCTGTGCGGTGCTGGTCACCTCATCGTTGGTAGCCGTGCGTGGATTGGCGCATTCGCTGCACGCAAACTTCGGCTTCGGCGTGCGGAACACCATGCTGGCGGAAACAGACCTCAGCATGGCCGATTACAGCCCCGATCGGGTGCCAGCGATGCAAAAGCGCATGATCGATGCGCTGCAGGCGCTTCCTGGAGTCGAGTCTGTCGGATTGGCCGACGGAATGCCGTTGGGAGACGGCGCCGGGGACTCGATTGTCTTCACCGACAATACCTCGGATCTGAGGCCGTCCAATGCCGTTTTCGACGCTCCGGTGTTCAACATCTCTCCCGAATACTTTCACGCGGCGGGCACGGCCTTGCTGTCCGGGAGACCTTTCACCTGGCAGGACGATAAGAACTCGCCGCGCGTAGCCGTGGTGAATCGGGAGTTTGCGCGCAGAATCTTTGGCTCCGCAATGAGTGCAATGGGTCACTATTACAAGATAAAGGATGGAACGCGCATCCAGGTGGTGGGCATTGCCGAGGACGGGAAGTATGGGAGCCTCACCGAAGATCCGCTGCCCGTGATGTTTCTTCCCATTCTGCAATCGCCTTCGAGTTCGACTAAGCTAGTGGTGCGCTCGAGCCGCAATCCGCAGCTGCTGGGGGCAGCCATGAGGATCGCCCTGCGCCAACTTGATGCGGGACTGCCCGTTCTGATCGAAACGCGGGACAAGCCGATGGACGTGCTAATGTTTGGACCCCGCATGGCGACGGTGTCGCTGGGTGTGCTGGGGCTGATGGGCGCTATGCTGTCGATCACCGGGATCTTCGGAATGGCGGCGTATTCGGTCAGCAAGCGCCTGCGCGAGTTGGGAATTCGCATCGCCCTGGGCGCGAAGCGCAAGGAAGTTCTGCAGGCCGCGTTGGGGCGGCCATTGAAACTGTTGGCGATTGGTTCGGCGGCGGGGCTGGTGTTGGGAGTTTTAGCGAGCCGGGTGATGGCTTTCATTGTGTATGAGGCAACTCCCCGCGATCCGCTGGTGCTGGCCGGCGTGGTCCTGGCCATGCTGCTGCTGGGGCTGGTGGCCACGTGGATTCCCGCGCAACGCGCACTGGCGGTCGAACCTTCGATCCTGCTGCGCGAGGAGTGAAACGGCGAGAATAGGCACTGCTGCGTGAGACCCCGCGGATTCCGAGTTACGGGTGGTTGACGGTCAAACTGGAAGCCGTGTCACTGCGCCGTGACAGACGCAAGTTGACCAGCCGCGCCGCTTCCCGTAAACTAAGACCTTGCGAGGGATGCGGCGCGATTGCACTCTGGCCCGCGGACCACCCTGAAGATTAAGGAAGATCGATGGCAAATCATGTATCGGCGCTCAAGCGCGCCCGGCAGACCGTAACCCGCACCGAAGTGAACCGCTCCAACCGCAGCCGCGTGCGCACCAGCCTGCGGGCGTTGCGCGAGGCCCTCGTCAAAGGCGACGTGAAGGCCGCCCAGGAGCAGTATCGCGAGACCGTCTCCGCCCTGGACAAGAGCGTGCAAAAGGGCATTCTGCACGACAACACCGCCTCCCGCTACAAGAGCCGCCTGAACGCGCGGCTGAAGGCTTTGGCGCTGGCCAAGGCGTGACCGGAAGACAAATTCCATCCTAGCTAAGACAGAAATGGGGCGGGGTCCGCGAAGATCCCGCCCCTTCCTGTTTCTTCCCCCCGTTGCCGCACAGGCTTCGGCGGGCCATTTTTCTTTGCGCCGCCAGCAGGTTGCGCCGGCTAAGGCGTGTGCTTCCTAGCCGGTTGCGCCGGCTTTGCGGCCGTTGCCGCCGGCTTCTTGGCCGGTGCTGCCGGTCTATCGGCCGGTGCTGCCGGATTGGTGACGGTGTAGTCCCTGGGCTCGCTCTGCGCGCTCGCGCCCGTCCCTTTGGTGACGACGAAGCTGAGCGTTGAGCCGTCCGGGACCGGCTTGAGCAATGGGAGCTGGAAGTCGAGTTCGGTGGCGCTGGAGCTCTTGGGAACCTCGACCAGGGTTCCGATGTAGTCGGCAAGCGTGGCGTCCTTCCCGCCGATCTTCAGAATAGACACAGCAATTGTCCCGCCGTCGAGATCGGTGCCCGTGGCTGTCCCGTTCAGCTTTCCGGGGGTCTGCCAGACATCGGCTTTATCGTCATTGTCCATCGTCACCTTGGTGATCTTGGGGGTCGCGGCGTAGGTGACGGTGTAGACAAACTTGTTGCTCGTAGTCTGGGAAGACGTGCCCTGGCCGGAGTTTCCGGTGCGATGCGACACCTGGAAGGTGAGCGTCGATCCCGAGGGCAGGGTCTTCGCCAGTTGCAGTTTGAAGGGCATGCTGGTATCCGTCGCCTTGGCGCTGACGGCCTGCAGCGACTTATCCACGATGTAATCGGTCAGTTTTGCGCCGTCCACCCCCGGCACGGTGATCGCGGTGATGGCCGGCGTTCCATCGGTCAGGTACTTGCCCGCGATTACGCCGGTCAGTTCCTTCGCAGCCGCGCCCGACGGGGCGGGAGCAGCAGCGGCAGTAGAAGGAGTGGTTGGAGCGGGAGTGGATGAAGCGGAACTTTGCGCCGCTTTTGCGGCCCCCTTCTGGGTCTTACCGGCGGCTGCGGGAGGATCGGCAGCGGCCGCAGGATCCGTGGCGGCGGGAGGATCGGTGGCGGCAGGCTTGGGGGCGGCAGATGGCACGGTCCAAAGGCTGGCGCCGTCCTTCTCGTTGTCAAAGGTTACAGTGTCGATGGTTGGCGGAATGGACTCGACATTGACCGTCATCACTCCTCTGGCGACAATCTTCACCGCGTTGAGGCTGGCGTGCTGGAACAGGAACTTCTCCGCCAGAATGCGCTTGATTGTAACCAGTTCTTCTGACTTGTTTGGATCGTAAGGACATCCTATTCCGGGGTCTTCCCAAACCTTCCCCGAGGCCTTTTGCACATCGGGGCTGTTCTCCACGAGATTGCAGGGCGCGGCCAGTTCAAGCAGCAGCTTCATCGAAAAGGCCCTTCTTTCCTTTTCGCCGACCGGCGGCAGCGGATTCGCCGGATCCTTCGCATTCGCCACTTGCACAAGGTCGAGCAGGAAGTCGCGCAGGCTCTCCTCGCTCCCCTTCTTGCCCTTCAAGGATTTCTCCGATTTCTCGCCCTTCAAGGATTTTTCCGATTTCTCGCCGCTGTCGGTGTGCCTTCCGCTGATATCAAACAACACCTCGGCGGGATTGAGGAAGGCCGCTGGATCGCTTAGAAAGAGCGATTTCAGCTCCGGCACCAAAAAGGCCGCGAGCGGAAAGAATGCGTGGTAGGAGCCGTGGTCGTCCTTGGCGATCGCGGTGGATTGATCCGTCCGGTAGCCGAACGACAACAAGTTCTTTTCCTGGTCAACCCGGCGGTCGGGCCAGAACTTCTGCAACCCGGGGATGAATGCGCTGTTGTAGGCGCCGATTCCCTGCGCCGCCGCTGTCGAGCCGACAAACGCGTATCCCCCGGCCACGGTGCCGACCAGGACCAGCCCATTCACGATCAGATTGCGACGCGAGAAGACGGAGGCCTCGGTCAACTGGTTCTGAACATCCAAAGCGCCGACGGTAGCCACCTGGCCAGGCTGCGAGTCTTGCGTGTACTCCTGCGCTGGGGCAAGGCAACCGGTTGCCGGCTTTTGCGGGGAATCCCCTGGTCCCGGCGCTGGGGCTGGAGATGCGACCGCTTGCGCCTCGGAGGGACACGGAGCGGCTGTAGGCAGCTCCGGATACACCCCGCTTAGCGACCACTGGCTATAGTCGAAGTAGATGTCGTGCAGGATGAACTGCTGGTCCGGGCAATGGTTGGAGATCGTGGTCTTGATCACCGCATAGTTATCCGCGACCCACCCGCCGAAGAGCTTGGCCGCGGGATCCCGAGGGATCAGAACGGCCTCCACAGTCACGCAGGAGCCAACCGTACTTGTAGCTTGCATGGGAATTGTGTTGCCGGAATTCTCCGTTGGCTTAAGTTTGCCGGCCGCGGTCACCTGAGCGGGTAGGTACAGCCCAAGGAAGAGTCCGAGGGACAAGGCAACGGTGGTCAAACTTCTTGAAATTGAGCGCATGGTGAACCTCTTGCAGATGGGGGATGATAGGCGCAAAGCCGGTCAATTCGCCGCGCGGGCTATGCGGAGACTCAACGCGGGAAGAATCCGCGCACGATTTGTCCGGGGGAGCGCCTTGCATAACTCTACCGCAAACTACCGGCGTTTTCCTCTTTCTGCCGCGCAAAATCTATGCAAGCTTTCGACAGGCGTCCGGGCTGGTCGCGAAAGCTCAGGCGGCTATAGCGGAACCAGAGTGGATGTATTCCGAAATCACAGCGCTCAAGTCGACGCGACCACCAGGGAGCGGCGACCCTCCACACGATTCAACAGGACACGGTAACCATGGTTCCGCTCTAAAGCAGCTCGAAGATTCCCGCCGCGCCCATGCCACCGCCCACGCACATAGTGACCATCCCGTAGCGCGCCTTCCGGCGTTTCATCTCTTGGAGTAGTGTCGCGGTGAGTTTAGCGCCCGTGCAGCCCAGCGGATGGCCGAGGGCGATGGCGCCGCCGTTGACGTTGATGCGCTCCATGTCCAAGCCCAGCACGCGGATCACGGCCAGCGCCTGCGCGGCAAAGGCTTCGTTGAATTCGATCAGGCCGATCTCGTCCAACCTGAGGCCGGCGCGGCGGAGGGCCTTGGGAATGGCGGCGATGGGGCCGATGCCCATCTCCTCGGGCAGGCAGCCGGTAGCGGCGTAGGCCACCAAGCGAGCCAGCGGGCGAATTCCCAGTTCCCTTGCCCGGCCGGCTTCCATCAGAACAGCCGCGGCCGCGCCGTCCGAGGTCTGCGAGGAGTTGCCGGCGGTGACCGTCCCCTGCGCGTGGAAAGCCGGCTTGAGTTTGGCCAGCGCTTCGGCCGAGGTATCCGCGCGCGGGCCTTCGTCGGCGGCAAAGATCGTCTTCGTCACCAAAGGCTTGCCGGCCTTCGCGCCCGGAACGGCAGTCGCAACCGTCACCGGGATCAGCTCTTCGTTGAAGCGTCCGGCGGCCTGCGCGGCCAGGGCCTTGCGGTGACTTGCCAGGGCGAAGGCGTCCTGATCCTCGCGCGTGACGCCGTAGCGGCGGGCGACCCGTTCGGCGGTCAGACCCATAGTCAATAGAGACGCGGGATAGTGCTCGGCCATCCACGGATTGGGGCTGGGCTTGAGGCCGCCCATGGGGAGCAGGCTCATCGATTCGGCCCCGCCCGCCACCACCACCCGGTCTCCGCCGGAGCGGATACGCAGATCGGCCAGCGCAATGGCCTCCAGGCCCGAGGAGCAGAGGCGATTGACGGTGACGCCGGGAACCTCGACCGGCAGACCGGCGCGCAGCGCGGCCCAGCGGGCGATATCCCAGCCCTGCTCGCCCTCCGGCTGAGCACAGCCCAGGATCACGTCGTCGATCTCGGCGCTATCCAACTCGGGAATCTTGTCCAAAGCTCCGCCCAACGCAGTTGCGGCCAGATCGTCAGGACGGGTGGTGGAGAGAGCGCCCTTGGGGGCGCGGCCAACGGGAGTGCGAACGGCGCTGACGATGACGGCCTCTGGCATTAGAGAACTCCATGTGGGGTTAGTCGGGTGATCGGAAACTCATGGTGAGCCGCACGATCAATCCGAGGATTACTCCGAGTAGTCCATAGATAATAAATGGCACGCCGTAGAGAATCAGGAAGCAGAGGACGAGGTCGAAACCATGTGGCGTGTAAGAGGGATTCCCACCGTAAAGGATCAGCGTGGGCATCAGGCAAAAAGGGACGGACGATTCGGGATGAAGAACGGAAAACAAAGCAAGGGCCAGTGAATTGAGGATGCCGAATCCAAGAAACCAGGCGATCAGCGGAGTTCTGCGTCTTACAGAGGCTTGAGACATCTTGCTCCCAACTTATACCGGCTCTGGACACGCCGGAGTGCGAACTGCTGACAAGCATAAGGCTATTCCGGCATTCCAACCAGCGTCCATGCGCTCCGGGAATAAAAATGGTAGACGGTGCGGTGCTCGACGACCGAATCGGCGAGCGCGTCGTGGTCCAGCCGCAAGGGACGCGGCTTCATACCGGATTGAGCTTCTCGGACCTGAGCCGGCGATGCGGGATCGATGCCCCAGTTGAAGCCCAGAATGCCGGTCGGGTCGTGGCTTTGCAGGCGCTGGGTCTCGGGCGCGGAGGCCAGCACTGCGGGATGGGCTGGGGCGCTCGAAAAGAAGACTAGCAGCGAGACCGTCCCCTGGGCCGAGCAGAGGACGGCCCAATCGGAGGAACCGGCCTGCTCCAGGCTGGCATGAACCACATTCTCTGGATGGTGAGCCTCGTAGGTTTGTGGAATCATGCAGCCTCGCCGGTTGAGCAGGGCTTGAACTCCGGCGGGAAGCTCGGGAAAGGAGCTGACCGGCAAGTGGCGAATGAGGTAAGGGGTCGGGTGGCCGGCGACGAGGATGTGGCCGGACTCGGTGAGTTGCGCGGAGGGGGAGTTTCCTTGCTGGCCATCGGCAGGCAGTGCCATGAAGCTGACACCAATGGCTCCCACCAGCACGATTTTCCACGAGTTCTTCATGCCGCCTACTTCAGATTCAGTCCAAGTTGAACCGCAATTGCAGCCTCCACTCGTGTTATATCTGCTGAGCTAAGAACCCCGAGTTTAGCGCCAAGACGCTGCTTGCTGGCAGTCGTCAACTGAGATCCAATCGCCTTGCGAATTTCTCCTCTAATTTCTATAAGCGCCTCGCCTGGGTATACACGATTCGTCTTTGATGTGATTGGGACGACCTGAATGCGGTTCATGACGAGGTTAGCGGCATTGTTCGATAAGACAATCGCAGGACGTGTCTTCTGAATCTCACCGCCCAGACTCGGGTCAAAGCTGACCCAGTAAACATCGCCACGTTCAATAGGCATCGCCGATCAATCCTTCCGTCCACTCCTCGGCTTCTACTTCTTGTTCAAGATCGGCAGCCAACTGACGGTAGCCCTCAAGCAGCGCTGCTTCTTCTTTCCGCTTTAGCCCTTCAACCAGGTCACAAACCGCGCCGGCAATATCATCCGGCAAGATGAACCACACCGGATGAGCGGTCGCAGTGGGCACTCCCATCTTGCTCTCCTTCTCATCCCCATTCCAGCGTATTCCGATCCTCGGTCTGCCATCATAGCGTAGTTTTGCCACGGACCAACTGTGATCGACAGGACCTGTATCGAAAATCACTTCTAGGGAGTTCCTGTCAACCTTGTTTTTCGGAGAAATCACGGTTTGCGGATCAACATACATGGTTTTCTACACCTCTACAAATCAATTCTCTTATACATACGTACGTATGTCAATTCAATTCCGCAGCGGCTTGCCGGTCTTCAGCGTAAAGGCGATCCGCTCCTGGGTCTTGCGCTCGCCCGCAAGGGAGAGAAACGCCTCCCGCTCCAGGTCCAGCAAGTATTGCTCGCTGACCAAGGAACCTGCGGTCACGCGTCCGCCCGCGAGCACGTAGGCAGCCCAGCGGGCCACCTTTCGATCGTGCTCCGAGGCGTAGCCGGCCTCGCCCATCAGAAAGATGCCGGTCTCTAGCGTAGCCAGCGCCGCCGTGCCAGGCGCGGAAATCTGCGTGCGCTGCTGGGGCGGCGAGTAGCCAACGGAGGCCAGAGCCGCAACCTGCGCCTTGGCGTCCAGAAGCAGCCGCTCGCGGTTCATGGTGATGCGGTCCGCCGCCCCCAGCAAGCCCAGCGTCCGGGCCTCGGCGGCCGACGTGGAAACCTTGGCCAGAGCGATGGTCTCAAAGGTCCGCCGGAGCGCGGTAGCCATCTCCGCCGATTGGGCAAAGCGCGACGGCGGGTCGCGCGGATCGGGCGGGGCCAGCGCAACGGCCTGATCCAGCGCCCGCAACAGCATCTCCTTGGTCCCGCCTCCGGCTGGAATCAGGCCCACCCCAGCCTCGACCAGGCCGATATAAGTCTCGGCGTGAGCCTGGCGGCGAGCGGCGTGCAAGCAAATCTCCGCGCCCCCGCCCAGCGTGAGGCCAAACGGCGCGGCGAGGACCGGGCGCGGGCAGAACTTGATGGCCGCGGTCATCTGCTGGAAGCCGTGAATCACAGCGGCCAGCTCCTCCCACTCGCCTTCCTGCGCGGCCAGCAGCAGTTGCATCAGATTTGCGCCCACGCTGAAGTTCTCGCGGTCGCTTGAAATCACAAAGGCGGCAAAGTCGCGCACCGCGTCGGAGGAAGGATGGAGCACCGCGGAGATCAGCGCCATCACGTCGCCGCCGATGGCGTTCTTGAGCGAGTGCAGCTCGATGCAGCCGATGTCGTCGCCCAGATCGATCAAAGAAGCGCCGGGGTTGGCGCGGACGATTCCTCGCAAAGGCCCGCCTGCCCGCCGGAAATCCGCAATCCGGGCGTGGCCGGGAATGGCGGCAACCGGCTCCAGCTTGCCCTTCTCCGGCTGGAAACAGACCTGGACGCCGCCTGGGTCCTCGCGCGCATACCAGCTCGGCTGCCCCGCCGCCAGCAGCGCCTCGATGCGCTCGCTCACCGGCAGGCCCAGCGCCTTCATGCGGGCGACGGTCGAGGCCACGCCGGCCGCATCCGCCATCTCGAAGGGCCCCAGCTCCCAGTTGAAGCCGGCGCGCATGGCGCGGTCGATGGAGGCCGCGTCGCCGGCCACTTCCCCGATGCGGTCAGCGGCAAAGTTCCACAGCGAGGCCAGAAACGGCCACAGAAAAGCCGCCGCCTTGTCTTTGGCCGGGTCGTTGGCAAGCAGAAGCCGCAGCCGCTCCGGCAGCGTGGCGGCGTTCCTGGCCATCTCCAGCGCGGGCAGTGCCGGCTTGGCGGCGGGGCGGTACTCGAACGCCGCCAGGTCAAGCACCAGCCGCTCGTCCTTCCCATCCGCTCCCCGAATCTTCTTGTAGAAACCCTGGCCGGCCTTGTCGCCGAGCCAGCCACGCTTCACAATCTCTTCCAGGATGGCGGAAAAGCCGCCCTGCGTTACGCCTTGGGGGAAGTTCGCGGCCACATGGGCCAGAATGTCGATTCCCACCAGGTCCGCCAGCCGGAAGGTGCCGGTGCGGGGCCAGCCGATAGCCTGGCCGGTCAGCGCGTCCACCTCTTCGATGGTCAGCCCCTGCTCCAGCATCAGGGCTGCCGCGGTAAACATCACGGCGATGCCGATTCGGTTGGCGATGAAGTTGGGCGTGTCGTTGGCGAAGACCACCTGCTTCCCCAGGGCGCGATCGGCAAAGGCGGCAAAGGCGGCCACCACGGCCGCATCGCTCTCGGCGGTGGGAATCACCTCCAGCAGTTGCATATAGCGCGGCGGATTGAAGAAGTGCGTCCCGAAGAAGCGCTCCCGGCGCGCGGCCAATCCCGCCGCGATCCGCGCCACCGGCAGACCGGAGGTATTGGTGGTGAGCACGGCATGGGGCGCAAGATGAGGCACAACGCGCGCCAGCAGGGCCGTCTTGACGGCCAGGTTCTCGGCCACGGCCTCCACCACCCAGTCGCACTGGGCCAGCTTGGGCAGGTCGTCCTCGAAGTTGCCAAGGGCGATCAACGCGGCCAGCGTTGGCTCATAGAACGCAGCTGGCTTGGCCTTGGTTAAGGCATCGAGCGCGGCGACGGCAAGGCGGTTCCGGCTTCCCTCGCCGGCGGGAACCATATCCAGCAGAAGCGTTGGGATTCCGGCGTTGGCCAGGTGAGCGGCGATGCGCGAACCCATGGTTCCCGCGCCCAGTACCGCCGCGCGGCGAATAAGAAACGGTAGAGCAACTGCGGGAGACGGCTGGGAGGCAGAGCCAAAAGCCTGAGTTGCAGCAGGAGTTGCGGCCGGGGAAGTCGTGCTCATCTGGGCTCTCCCTGCGTGGGTTGAGGGGGGATTCCATCCGCCACGCGGAAACCATTGAAGCATACGAAGCAGCAAGGGCCGGGGTCAAGGAAAGCGAATGGACAAGCCAGACCGGGAGTGCTAGAGCTTCTTGCGAAGATGTTCAAACACCCCGTACCCGATCAGCGCCGAGATCATGGCGATGGCGAAATTCGTAACGGAAAAAATATCGTGGAGGGCGAACGCCAGGCTTTTCCCGCGCCCATTGGAAGCCGTAAACTCTCCCATCAACAGGTTGGAATAAAACAGAAAGACGATAAACGCAACCTCGATCACTGCGCGCCAGAGCGGCGTGAGGCGCCGACGCCCCCCAAGGCTCGTATTTGTTCGTGGGGTGGGGAGCTCCCGATCTCTGTTGTTCTGCTGCATAGAGTCTCCATGGTATCAAGAATTGGCTGACGCCCCTTGCATTGACGATCCGCGCCGATCGCCGGCGACGTGCGAACCCATCGGAGACTGACCGGCAACCCCAGCGCCGCACCCCCGGTTTGACCCCTTCCGGCCAAGGGCACTAGCTTGGAAGAGTGCGAGAGCGCCGTCGCGCGTTTCTCGAACAAGGAGGTCGGATGCAAGGCAGAATTCTTTCCCGGTTTTTAGCTTTGGCGCTGCTGGCTGTAGCGATGGCCGCGGCGGGCGCGAAAGCCCAGGATTTGAAGAGATTCGAGCAGCGGATCACCACCAAGGTGCTGCCCAACGGGCTTACCCTGATCGTCTGCGAGCGGCCGGAGGCGCCGGTCTTCAGCTATTCGACCTTTGTCGACGCCGGCGACGTAAACGATCCCTCGGGCGAGAGCGGTCTGGCGCACATGTTCGAGCACCTGGCCTTCAAAGGGACGAGCGAGATCGGGACCACCGACTACGCCGCCGAGAAGGTTGCTCTGGCCAAGGTGGAGGCAGCCAACGATGCCTACGAGACCGAGTACCTGAAGGCCGTGGGCCGCGATCCGCAAAAGTTGGCCGAACTGAAGAAGGCCTTCGTGGTGGCCCAGGCAGAGGCGCACAAGTACGTGATCCCCAACCAGTTCACCGACGTGGCCGAGCGCAATGGGGCCGAGGGCCTGAACGCCCAAACGGGAATGGACGAGACGATGTTCTTCTGGTCGATGCCGGAGAACCGGCTGGAGTTGTGGGCGTGGCTGGAGAGCAGCCGCCTGGCCGATACCGTGCCCCGCGAGTTCTACAAGGAGCGCGACGTGGTGATCGAAGAGCGGCGCATGCGCACCGACTCCAACCCCGAGGGCCGTCTCTTCGAGCAGTTTCTGGCCACCGCTTACGTGGCCCACAACTATGGCCGCAGCGCCATCGGCTGGCCCAGCGAGGTGAGCCAGATCAACGCCACCGAAGCCATGGACTTCCACAAAAAATACTACGTCGGCTCAAACATTGTGGTGGCCGTCGTGGGCGACGTCAAGGCATCCGTGGCGCTGCCCATGCTGGAGCGGTACTTCAGCCGCATTCCCGCCGGACCCAAGCCGGAGGAGATGACCACCGTCGAGCCCAAGCAGTTTGCCGAGAAGACGGTGGCGATTCGCGAGGCCACGCAGCCCATCTACCTCGAGGGCTACCACCGGCCCGACTACCGCGACCCCGACGATGCGGTCTACGACGCCATCAGCGACGTTCTCTCCAACGGGCGTGTTTCCCGCATGTACCGCAGTCTTGTTCGCGACCAGCAGATTGCCGCCGAAGCCGGGGGCGTGAGCCCCTATCCCGGCGACAAGTATCCGAGCCTTTTCGTCTTCTATGCGGTTCCCCTGCCTGGCCATACATCGGCGGAGATGCGGGATCCGATTCACAAAGAGATCGACAAGCTGAAGGCCGCCGACGTGACCGACGACGAGCTGGCCATGTACAAGACCCGCACCCGCGCCGACCTGCTGCGCGGCCTGGCCGACAATCAAGGGCTGGCCAACAATCTGGCCGAGTACCAAACCCGCTACGGCGACTGGCGCGAGCTTTTCCTGCAACTTGACCGGGTAGACAAGGTGACCAAGGCCGACATTCGCCGCGTGGCCAACAAGGTGTTTGTTGACAGCAACCGCACCGAGGCATGGATTGAGACAGAGCCGGCGGCTGCGCAGCAATCGGCGCCAGCGCCGAAGGACGGAGGCGCAAAATGAAAAGCCAGCTCGTGATGAGTTTCTCCAAAATCACTTTGGTTTTCGCCGTCTTTGCGGCCACTCTTTCGCCGAGTTTCCTCAGCGCCCAGCAATCCAAGCCCTGGGAGCAAATTCCCATCCCCAAGCTGCACGACTTCAAGCCCCAGCAGCCCAAGCGCATCGAGCTCAAGAACGGCATCGTCCTCTTCCTCCAGGAAGATCATGAGCTGCCCTTCGTCTCCGGATCGGTGCTGATTCCGGGCGGTTCGCGCGAGGAAGATCCGGCCAAGACGGGTCTGGTGGGCCTCTATGGTGATGCGTGGCGGACCAGCGGCACAGCCAAGATGGACGGCGACGCCCTGGACGATCTGCTCGAGGCCAAGGCCGCGCACATCGAGACGGGAGGCGACGTAGACTCCACCGCCGTTTCCTGGGACTCGCTCAAGGGCGACTCGGACCAGGTCTTTTCACTGGCTCTGGACCTGCTGCTGCACCCCAAGTTCAATCCTGAAAAGCTGGAACTGGCCCAGCAACAGGCAGCCACGGGCATTGTCCGGCGCAACGACGATGAAGGAGAGATCGCCGGCCGCGAAGCGAAGAAGCTGGTCTACGGAGCCAACAGCCCTTATACCCGCCAGCCCGAACTGGCCACCATCGGCGCGGTCACCGTGGACGATCTGAAGGCCTGGCACGACCGCACCATTGGCGGCAAGCTGATCGTGAGCGTCAGCGGCGACTTCGACCCCGCGGCCATGGAGGCCAAGCTGCGCGCGGCCTTTGAAGGGCTGCCGCCCGTGACGCCCGCGCCCGCCCGCCACGACGTCTTTACGGGACCCAAGCCCGGCCTCTCCTTTATCGACAAGGAGGACGTGAATCAGTCCAACGTGGAGATCGTGGGCCTGGGCACGGATCGCCACAACCCCGACGTTCCTGCGGTTGCGGTGATGAACGAGATCCTGGGCGGCGGATTTGCCAGCCGTCTCTTCCAAAAGGTGCGCACCGAACTGGGCCTTGCCTATTCGGTCGGCGGCGGCATGAGCTTCGGCTATGACCATCCGGCCACCTTCCGCGTGGTGGTGCTCACCAAGAGCGCCTCCACCGTGGACGCCACCAAGGCCGCGCTGGCCGAGATCGACGGGCTGAACGCCAAGCCATTTACCCAGATCGAGCTGGACCGCGCCAAGGATAACATCCTCAACTCCTTCCTCTTTCGCTACGACACCAAAGATAAGGTGCTCGCCGAGCGGGTGAAGCTGGAGTTCTACGGCTATCCGCCGGACTATCTGGAGACTTACAAAGCCGCTCTCGAAAGGGTAACTCTGGCCGATCTGGATCGCGTGGCCAAGAAGTACATCCACCCCGGCAAGTTAGCGGTGCTGGTGGTGGGCAATGGACCGGAGATCAAGCCGCCCCTGGAGGAGCTGAAGCTGGGCCCGCCGCAGCCCATCGACATCACGATTCCCATGCCCAAGCAGCCGCTAGCGGAACAGAAGCAGTAAAAGCAAGCCTGACTGAGGGCAAGGTTTCCCAGGTCTCTCCGCCGCGGCGGACGAGACCTGGGGCACCCGGCGATGTGCAAACCTTGCGACGGCGGACCTCCAGGCCGTCCATGAACGCTTGGGTCTGCTTTCGAGGTGGATTCGGGGGCGGTGCTATACTTGAGGGCAAATGCAATCGCCAGACCCTCAGACGTTTGAGCAAATTCGAGCGCTTTTGGAAGCCCCTTTCTGGACGCATGGAGGTTTTTGGATCGAGCTGCCGATCGGCTTGGCGGGGTTGGTGTTCTCGATTCTAGCGTTTGTAGAGGCGAAGCGCGCCGCAATTGCGGCAACGGAGGCGGCCAAGGCCGTGAAGCTCCAGTCAATGAGCGGCGAGCTAATTGAAATTTCTCAAGAACTCCAAGGTTTCAAGCCCGGAATCACATTCGATGCAGCAAAAGCAATCTATGGCGAGGTCTTGTTCAAGCTTCAAAGGGTTATGGCCCCATTTGAGAAGGACTCGGGCTTGCACTCGCAGATTGAAGCGGTAGTCGCTGCGCTGGAAACGGCGCATGAAGCACTAAATCGAGTTCTCCCAGCAGACCCAAGCAAAGAGAACGTGGCGCCTGATTCCGTCTACTACGGCGTCGAAGACCAATTTTCGATGCTCAACGGTCACATTGGCCGCCTCCTGGGACTTGTTGAGCAGCAATCGGTGGAGAAGCGAAAATAGAAGCACGGAGATGAGAATGCCGGAGAATGAAACCGAAGCTTTGGTGGCCTATGTTGACGACCTGCTGAAGGCGACTTCGGAGGACAAGATTCCGTGGGCGCCGTTCAATCCCACGACATTTATTTGGGACAGACAAACGCCCCCTGAGGCGCGGCTCATTTTGCAACGAATTGAACGGACTGTCATCACGGGATCAAAGGTCGTTGATGGAACGAAGGTAGCGGTTACGGGGCAGCGATACTTCCATGTCTTGACCGTCACTACCGTGGGCAAAGACAGCTTTAGCGTAACTGTGAACGGCCAAACAGAAGATCCCCGCATCAATGAGAAGCTCGGAGCAATCTATGATTCCATTTCGGTCGGAATCGTAGGAAAGAAACTCGATTTTCTAAGAAAGACTTTGCCGAAATAAATCGCGGTTGCCCAGGTCTCGCTTCTGAGGCCCGGGAATCGAAGAATCTCAACAGGAGCCCGGCGATCACAGCCGTCCGCCAACGTATCGATTCACTTTGGCTCTATACAGCCGATAACTTTCGCCATAAAGGCCGGAAAGATACTCCTCTTCCTGCCGAATCTGATAGTCCATAACGGCGGCCGCGATCAATGCCGCCAGCAGGAAGAAGAGGTTTCCAAGAACCATCCATATCCCTATGAAAAGCAGGTCGATGAAAACGAAGACAGGATTCCTGGTGAATTGAAAGACCCCTCGCGTCACGAATTCCCCAGGTGTTTTCTTATCGATGCCAACCCTCCACGATCTTCCAAAAGAGATCAAGGCGGATAGGAACAAGGCAAAGCCCAGGGCAAGAACGATCATGCCCGTGGCCTTTAGGGCAGCATTGCCTGTGGTTGTGGAAAATGCCGGTTTGGGCCATAAGAGCGCCGGAAGACCCAGGCACACGCCAAAGACCTCAATGGTCCAATAGAGCAGCCCTGCCGGAAACAATCTCTCGATCAAGGCATTGACTTTGCCCTTATCTTTTCCCAGGACAAATGGATTGATCCCATCCTTCCAAAAGAGCAGGATGCTCTTGCCAAGAAACAGGGCATAGAACAAGGCGATAAACAGAATGGCAGCTAATTTGAAAGCGCTCACCGCTTAAGCCTTTCACCGGCATCGCTTTGTTGGGGCCGATTTGTCTGAATTGTACCGCCCCCGAGTGGTATCGGGCGGGTGGCCTTGGCCTGAATGAGTAGAAAATGCGGGTGTCCCATGTCTCGATTATGAGAAATGGGAGACCACGAGCCTCCCTCCCGGCCCGCGGCTTGGACGGAGAAACTACAATGGGACAGGACAGTTTCTGCATCGGGAGCGGAGCATGGAATCGAACGCAAAGCTGGCCGTAGTCATCATGGCGGCGGGCAAAGGAACCCGGCTCAAGTCGAGCCGTCCCAAGGTGCTGCATGAGATCGGCGGCAAGCCGCTGCTGGACTGCGTAATTGCCGCGGCAAGCAAGGTTGTGGCTCCAGCCGACATCTACGTCGTCGTCGGCCATCAGGCCGAGCGGGTGAAGGCAGCGGTGGCCGCCACCGGCGTTCAGTTCGTCGAGCAAGCCGAACAACTTGGCACCGGCCACGCCATCCAGTGCGCGCGCGAGGCCATCGCCGGCTATGAGAACATTCTGGTGCTGTCGGGCGACGTGCCGCTTATCCGGCCTGAAACCATCGAGCGGCTCTGGCAATTCCACGAGGCCCAGCAAGCCGCGATGACCATCCTCACCGCCACTCCCGCCGACCCCACCGGCTACGGTCGCATCGTGCGCGCGGCGCCCGATTCCCACCCCAGCGACGAAGACCTGTCGCCGGGGACCCCGGATTCGCCGGAGGTCGAGGCCATTGTCGAGCAGAAGGCGCTCACCTCCGCGCAGCAGAGCATTGGCGAGATCAACTCCGGCATCTACGTCTTCCGGACGGCGCCGCTGCTGGCTTATCTGGGCCAGCTCACCGCCGGCAACGCCAACCGGGAGGTGATTCTCACCGATATGGCCGGCCTGTTGCGCTCGGCCGGCGAGCGCGTGGTCGCCGTTGAGGCGGCCGATGCAGCCGAGGTGCTGGGCGCCAACACCATCGCTGAGCTGGTTGCCCTGGACGCAACGCTGCACGCCGCCACGGCAGATCGCCTCATGGCCGCCGGGGTGACCATCTTCCGCCCCGATACCTGCGTTATCGATGCGGAGGTCGAGGTTGCGCCCGATACAGTGATCGAGCCTTTTG
>Ga0187890_10001209_pt1 | contig 18842 bp, 21 predicted proteins | sample June2016WEW_21_1_FD_133005 | JGI IMG/M metagenome (GOLD analysis project Ga0187890, IMG submission 133005) | Peatland microbial communities from SPRUCE experiment site at the Marcell Experimental Forest, Minnesota, USA - June2016WEW_21_10 | ecosystem: Environmental > Terrestrial > Soil >... | reverse complement strand
CCGCGGGCGGCGCGGTGTTTACGGTCCGCATTCCCGTGGAAACGGGGGAGAAACCAGCATGAGCGCGGAGCGGAGCATTTTGGTGATCGATGACGAGGCGCCCATTCGGCGGTTGCTGCGGCTGACGCTGGAACCGCAGGGCTACCAGATTTATGAGGCCGAGAACGGCGAACTCGGTTTGCAGGCGGCGGCGGCGCGTCGGCCCGATGTGATCATTCTCGACCTGGGATTGCCGGACATGGACGGCGTGGCGGTATTGAAGCGGTTGCGGGAATGGAGCAAGACGCCGGTGCTGGTGCTGTCGGTGCGCGACCGCGAGGCGGACAAGGTGGCGGCGCTGGACAACGGGGCGGACGATTACCTGACGAAGCCGTTCGGCACGGCGGAGTTGCTGGCGCGGTTGCGGGCGGTGCAACGGCGGGCGCCCGAGGCGCAGGAAGAGCCGGTGTTTGTGAACGGCGATCTGCAGGTGGATTTGGCGACGCGGGCGGTGACGTTGAAGGGCAAGGAAGTGCATCTGACGGCGACGGAGTACGCGCTGCTGCGGGAGCTGGTGCGGCACGCGGGCAAGGTGGTCATGCACGCGCAACTGTTGCGGTCGGTGTGGGGCCCGAACGCCGAGAGCCAGTCGCAGTATCTGCGGGTGTACATCACGCATTTGCGGAAGAAATTGGAGACGCCCGGCAGCGGCAAGTTGATCCAGACCGAGCCGGGAATCGGGTATCGGTTGGTGGTGGGGGAGTAGATACGAAGCAACCGATGGTTAATGGCTGATGGGCGATGGGCTGGGGCAGAAAGCGGCAGGAGTCAGGAGCCAGAATTCAGGAGCCAGTAGGCGGGCGGCAGGGGCGTCGGTTGGCGGGGGCTGCTCGCTGGCTGCTGTGAAAACTGGAAAGCGCTGACCAGCTCGTCGCCTACCCGACCGGTCCCGGGAGAACTAGTGCGGCGACACGTCGTCTTGGGTATTCGGCGATGTTCGGAAGTGCCACGGCCTGAACCCTCCATTTGCCAAAGCCCGGTATGTCCCACGCCTCCGTTCCCTCTGCAATCTCGTTTGTGACGAGACACGAGTAGGTGACCGAGTCTCTCGGAACTGATTTGTCCTGCGGGATGAAGACGCTAAAGCCGCTTGCCGCTCGAACGTAGTCGACTCTCAATTTTGGCGCGATGGGAGGCAGTCCCAAATTTAACTCCGCGGTCTGGCTTGCCTTCAGTTCGGCTGGCTTAAATTTCTCGCAGAGAAAAACTACTGCGCATGGCTCTTTGCTCAGTTGTGACACCCGAATGAGAACGGCTTCGCTAGAGGCTGCGTATAGGTCACGAAGTTCGCGGACCGCCTGTAGCGATGTTCCCCGGAGGGCAAGATCCACGGCGAAGGAGACGTGCGGCATCAGGAGCTCGGCAGCTCCCATGTCACAGAGCCATTCGAGCTGCAAATGCTCCGCGTCTTGGAACTGCTGTTTTCGTCGATGGCGGGAGGTCTCGTACGCGTCGGGGAAGAATGTGTGCGCAATCTCGTGGCAAACTGAGAAGTTGATCCTTGATTGCGGCTTTGAGGGATCGTACTCGATCTGTAGCTTACCCGACGGGAGCGGGAATATACGGGCGTCCGAGCGGATGTCAGAGGCTGCCGGTTCGACCGAAATCCCGCGGAAGCTTGCGAGCACTGTTGGATCGAACGGTGGGCCTGACCAGCCCTCGGCAATCGCCTCGTCGACTAGGGTGCGGGCCAAGCGGATGATCACTTCTTCGGGCTCTTCTCTCTCCTCCGCGAGGCGCATTAGCTCAATTACAGACTTATGGGACCATACACGTGTACGCCCTTTGAAGTATCTGCGCTCGGCTGGTGGGGTCACTTGCCTTTGAATACGCGTTCGATGGTTTCGTAGAGGTAACGCCAGTCTTCTTTCGTTTTTGGGGCTCTGCCTTTGCGGTGTTGAAGAACGTAAAGTGCCTGGAGCGTTTCCTCGGGAATGATTTGCCCCGCTTTGTGGGCATCACTCAGGAACTCCTTAAGAGTCTCTTCTATTTCTACGGGTACCAGCCGCTTCGCCTTTACGGACTCTTTTTCAAGGAGTTCCGCGAGGGTTACGTCGAGCGTCGACGCGAGTTTGTGAAGCGTGTCCAACGAAGGATTCGTTTTCTCGTCGGTCTCAATCTGGAAAAGAAATCCTTTGGAGACTTTCGCCTTTTCGGCCAGCTCTGGCAGGGTGAGGCCCTTCCCCAGCCGTAAAACCCTGATTTTCTTACCGAGATCCATCCTGCGCAAATATGCGAGTGTTAGTTCTTTATGTCAAACCAGAACTTCGATCAGGTTCCGGATGCTTGACTGGTTCTGTAAACTGGTATATAGTATGTTGGTATGCTGCTAAACAGAACCGGCGTAAAGAGGAATGGAGAACCAGCATGGCACTCTACAAATACGACAAGTGGGTGAAAAGATCTGATCACGAAGCGTTCGACGCGCTTCACAACCCCGGCGCGACAACGCCCGACTCCGGTGTCTATCGGTGCGAGAATTGCGGTCACGAGGTTGTGTCGGAGAAGGGCAGTCCCCTGCCACCACAAAACCATCACCAACATACTCCGGGGCAGGGGAGAATCGAATGGCGGTTGTTGGTATTTGCCCAGGGTAAGTAGGCGCAAGAAATTCAAGAGAGGAGACCATATGCAGACAAAAGAAGAGGCTGTACTTAAGCAAGTGCGAATTCACATCGATGAAAAGCCGCACCAGTCGCCCAACCAAACGACAGGGGAGGCGTTGTACCTGCTTGGGAAGGTGCGACACGGGCACGAGCTGTATCGGGAAGTGGAAGGCGACCGAGAGGATGAGGCCGTGCCGAACGGTCCCGAGGGGGTCCACCTTAAAGAGGACGAGCATTTTCACAGCGGCGCTCCCGAGCGAAGACACTTGGTCGAGGTGTACTTCGACAGGCAGCCCTACGAAATACCCCGCGGGGTGTACACGACCGAGGAGCTAATGGCAAAGTTCCCAATCAAGGCCGGGTACCTGCTGGACCTGAAAACACGTGACGGTGAATTGGTGACGCTGAAACCCGGCGAAAAGATCCGCGTGAAGCGTAGGATGGAATTTTTCAGCCAGTCGCCCGGCGGGGGATCGTCGTAGTGGATGCCGCCGTCGAATTCGCCGTGCTTCAGGCGATGCACCCCGGCGCGTCCTTTCACCAAGAGGGCGGTACGCCGGTGGTGCTGTTGCCTGAGGTCAAGTTCCGCGCGGGGGCAAATACCCAGCAGATGACTCTGCTACTTTACCCCTCCAGTCACAGTGGGTACACCACGCGCCTCTTCTTCGAGCGCAAACTGGAGGGCGTTGGGCAAAGCAGGAATTGGACGGCTCACACTGTCCTAGGCCGGACATGGTGGGCTCCGTCTTGGAATAATGTCGGCGGAGAACAACCGTGGACGAGCATGCTGTACGCACACCTGAGGGCCGTGGCGTGAACGTTCAGCTTGGGATCACGAGGCACCTGCTGCATACGGTCAGGCTCGATCTGGCCCGCCCTCACCCGTTCGCGTATGAGCGCGTTGGGTTTCTCGCGGCGGGTTTGTCATCCAGGGCCAACGATCTCTGGGTGCTTGTGCGGAGCTATCGGGCAGTGGCGGATGGGGATTACCTTCACGATCCTTCCGTCGGGGCGATGATGGGCCCTGAGGCCATTCGGAAGGCGCTTCAATGGGCGATGTCGGACGGGGTGGCCATTTTCCATGTGCACGCTCATCCGGGGCGTGGTCACCCGCGCTTCAGCGGACTCGATTTAAGGGAACAAGCGAAGTTCGTCCCAAATTTTTTCCACGTTGCTCCTCAGTGTCCGCACGGTGCGCTGGTCTTGAGTGATGTATTTGCCTACGGACACATTTGGCTCAGTGAGGATAGGCCGTATGATGTGATCACCCGTTTTTCGGAGGTAGGCGTGCCCCTCAAAGAGTGGAGTCCCTTATGAGCCGTTTCGACCGCCAGAGCTTTTTGGGTTCGGACAGCGAAGAAAGGCTTTTTGGGGCAATGCTCGGGCTGGTCGGGCTCGGCGGCGGCGGCTCCCATGTGGCGCAGCAGACTGCTCACCTCGGGATTGGCGGATACGTGCTGGTTGATCCTGACCACATCACCGAGACGAACACAAACAGGTTGATCGGCGGTCGGCTGGCTGACCTCAAGAACGAGGTAAAAAAAACAGCGATTGCCGAACGGCAAATTCGGGGACTGATGGAGCGGCCTCGGACTGCCACTGTGACCGACACCTGGCACAACGCGACGGCCGACCTGAAGGCCTGCGACATTATCGTGGGTTCACTCGATTCATTCGTTCAACGTGAACAACTCGAGCGCTTCGCTCGCAGATACCTCATTCCCTACATCGACATTGGGATGGATGTCCATGGCTTGGGTAACGGCGAGTTCCTAATCGCAGGGCAAGTGGTCCTCTCGATGCCAGGAGGGCCTTGCCTCCGATGCGCCGGACTCATAACGGATGAGCGCTTGGCCGCCGAAGCTAACAGGTATGGAGCGGCGGGCGCCCGTCCGCAGGTTGTGTGGTCGAACGGGGTTCTCGCCTCCACAGCTGTTGGGATCATAGTTCAACTTCTGACGCCTTGGTTCAGGAAAATGCCGCAGTTTATCTACCTCGATTACGATGGCAATCGCGGCACCGTCACGCCGAATGAGCGAATGAACCTGTACCAGGGTAGAACCTGCAGACATCATCCACCGGAGGAGACCGGTGATCTGCTTTTTGACGTCAGAAAGTTCGTTAGACGACGCGCAATTCCGCCCCGAAAGGAAGCGAAGAATGGCGGATCCAATCTGTTTCACAAGATCAGGGCGGGACGGATTTTTGGAAAAGCATCCAGTAGACGAGAAAGGGGGTGATTGGACATGGCAAAATATCTTGTTCGCGTTGAATTGCATCGGGCGGGTCCTGATGACTACGAGTCGCTTCATTCCGCGATGGAAAGCGCGGGTTTTGCGCGCACGATTAAAGGTGATGATGGTGTAGAATACCATCTACCAACTGCTGAGTATTTCTGTGAAGGAAATTACTCTGCGACGGGCGTTCGCGACGCTGCTCAACGAGCCGCAGCTACAGTATGGAGTTCATTCAGCGTGATTGTTGCTGAGGGATCGACGCTCGCGTGGGCAGGATTGGCGGCGGTTAGGCAAGCTGCCTACCGTTAGTCACCAGCGGGAAAACATCTCGCATCCCGCTCATGATGGTACCAACTGTGAGCGGGATGCGACTTGTCGCGAACTAAACTCAGCGGCGGGTGGGCGAGGCGGCAGGGAGGTAGTCCAAGGATGAAGGCGGAAGGATAAGGGATGAGGGAGACCGGCGCACAACGAGCGGGCGGGACGCCTGTTCAACGCGGAACATTCAAAGGGGGGCGGATGATAACAGGCGGGACGCCTATTCAACGTGAGAGGCAACGTTCAAAGGGGGGAGCGGGACTCCGCTGTGGACAGCGGACGCTACACGGGCGATGGCGGGGGGCGGAATTCAAAAGGCAGAAAGTGGTTGACTTGATTATCTGGATGCGATATTATCTGGGCGTTGTTCTTTGAAATAGGGTTTGGCGTTCGGGTCAGGGGATGATGGAGAGATGGGGGGAGAGCGCGCTCAGGGTGAACCCTTCGACCGCGCTCAGGGCAAGCAGGGGGCCATATATGTAAATCTGCCAAACGAAGCCAATGTTTTGGAGTGGGTGCGATTGTGGATTGGCTTTAGGGACAAGTGGTTAAGAGACCGAGTGCGCCAATTTGTCACTTGGCTTCGTTTGCCGGAATTGGGTTCGTTTTCGGCTCTGACGGCGCAAGCGGACGCGTACATTGGCTTCGAAAGGCACATGAAAGACATGAAAGATGCCAGACTGCGGGGCCTCACCGCTTCACCATTCACCAATCCACCAGCCAGCGCCTTCCCCACCCCGGCCTTCGCCTGCCCTGGGCGAAGTCGAAGGGCAGTAAATATCCGCGGCGAAGCCCGCGTTCGCTCGCACGGGCGTCACGCGGCCATCCGTGTAAGCGGAGTCGGACGGAGCCGAGTCTTTGGAGCCGAAACGGAGTGAAGACGCTGCTGTCGTGTGCGGCAAACGCGACCATGTCGTGCCCGGGTCGCAAACGCCGCGGCGCTGCTTTCGCGGCAATCTGTGGCTCGCCGGTCCTCTTCAGGGCCTAGCCATTTCCCAAGGGAGAAACCGGTTGACAGTGGCGCGGTTGGACGCGTATGTTTAGCCAAGTTGTCGGAGGATTTAACCCATGGCTGACGAAAATCTCGACCCAAATAGACCCGCAGAAGAGTCAAAGAAAGACACCGTCCGCATCAATTTGCCCCCGGGGTTGACCGGGCGTGGCGGGCCGGGTTCCGGCGCTCCGTCGCCTACGGCCAAGCCGAAGCCTCCGGGCACTCCCGTCGTTCCCGAAGAGGAAGCCAAGAAAGAAACGGCGGTCATGGCTCGTCCAACCGAGGCGCCCAAGCCGAAGAAGGACACCTCGCGCGTTCAGGTTGTTGCCGCCAAACCGATCACCGCGGAAGCCGCTCGTCCGTCGATCAAATTGCAGCATGAAGCGCCTCCCGCTGCCGAAGCCGTAGCCCCTGCATCAGCGGCAGGTCCCGCCGGCAAGGGTGGCAAGCCCGCCCCGAGGCCTGTGGCTGCCGGTGGTCCGCCCAGTGCGGCGGAAAGCATGTTGTCCGTCGTGGCGCTTGTTCTATCGGTTGCGGTGGCATGCTACCTGGCCTACATCGCCTTCGGTTGATTCGACCGAATCGAACCGCGCTCGGCTCGCATCTTAAAAGCTGGAACGTAATTGGAGTAATTTCATGGCAAGCCCGCATGTTGTGACAATCTCGACCGGCAACTTCGAACAGGAAGTCGCCAAATCGACCACGCCCGTGCTGGTCGATTTCTGGGCGGAATGGTGCGGCCCGTGCAAGATGCTCGCGCCGTTGCTCGATGAACTCGCCGAGGAAAAGATCGGCAAGGTCAAGGTCGCCAAGGTCAATGTCGACGACAATCAGGAGTTGGCCACGCGGTTCGGGATCCGGGCAATTCCCACCCTGCTGTTGTTCCAGGGCGGTCAGGTCAAAGAGACCGTTGTCGGCATGACCGGCAAGAAGGACCTGGAACGGAAATTGGCGTCGTACATCGCCTGAGCCGCGGCTTCCAGCCAGAGTCACCCAGGGCGCACAACCGTGCGCCGTTGTCTTTCAGCGCAAGACTTTCTTCTGGATCGTCATCAATTCCGCGATCCCTTCGCGCGCCAGTTTCAGCATCGTCGTCATCTGCCGCTGCGTAAACGGCGCATCCTCGCCCGTCCCCTGGACCTCGACGAACTGGCCTTCATCGGTCATCACCACATTCATGTCCACAGCTGCCTTCGAGTCCTCGGCGTAACACAGATCCAGCAGCGGCTCCCCATCCAGTATCCCCACGCTGACCGCTGCCACGCAGGAGGTGACCGGGCATTCCTTGAGCACACCGTCGCCCAGTAATTTGTTCATCGCCAACATCACCGCCACGTACGCGCCTGTGATTGATGCCGTCCGCGTCCCGCCGTCGGCCTGCAACACGTCGCAGTCAATCCAGATCGTCCGCTCGCCCAGCTTTTCGATGTCGGTGACCGACCGCAGCGCGCGCCCGACCAGCCGCTGAATCTCCTGCGTCCGCCCTTCCAGCCGCCCCCGCGATATTTCGCGGGGTTTGCGCGGCGCGGTGGCGTACGGCAACATCGAATACTCGGCGGTGATCCAGCCGCCCTTCATGTCCTGATCGCGCATCCACCGCGGCACGCCCTCCTCGATCGACGCGGCGCATACCACGCGCGTCTCGCCCATCTCGATCAATGCCGATCCCGCCGGCGCCTTGACGTAATGCGGATGGATTTTTACCGGACGAAGTTCATCGGGGCGGCGACCGTCGGGGCGTTTCATGCCCCGCTAGAATGGGCGGGCGTCCATGGCGAGGCAAGCAATTTTTCCACCCGCGCACCGTCCCTTTCGGGATTGAACCCGCTGCGTTCTGCCAGTAGACTGCTGCCCGTTATCTCGTGTGCGCCCGTAGCTCAATTGGATAGAGCGTTGGCCTCCGGAGCCAAAGGCTGTGGGTTCAAGTCCCGCCGGGCGTACCAACCTCGAAAGCTTTTGGAATCGCCGCCCCACTCACTCTGCCTTGCGCCCACGCTCGTTTGCGGTACACTGTGGCTCATGCAGGAGGATCAATGAAGCCCCTATCGATTGCGTCTGCCCTCGCCGCCATGCTGGCGGCGACCACCACCGCCAACGCCTGGCTCGGTGACTCCCTGGACACCCTCACCCAGCGCTACGGAAAACCCAGACGGATCGAGTCGACCACCGGCGATATCCCCACGCAAAAAGGTCAGTACGCCGAACTCAAGGAAAGCTACGGCACCAACGTCAGCCTCATCGCCCAGTTGAGCACGAACTACGACGAAATCGGCTACGGCATGGACCTCGTCGAAACGCGAACCCGCTACCTGTTCGTGACCAATGGGCTGGGCATCGTCGTGTACATCGGCACCACCGGCGAAAAATACAACGGCGCCGATTTCTCCGGCCGCTCCGCCCGCGAGATCCTCCGTGCCGGCTCCGTCTGGCAGAAGGACAACAGCGGCGACAAATTCACCCATCCCGTGCCCCTCTCGCCGTCTGTCGTCGACGCGTTCCTGGAAAACGACAAGGGTGACTCGACCTGGATCGATGGCTGGCAACCGTTCTCCGCCCCCGGCATCTACCTCAAACATACCGCCGACAAAATGCGGCTGGCGATCGCCCAGGGCGCCTCCGAGCATCAGCTCTACCGCCTCGAAATTCGGATGGTGGACGACAAGTCGCGCCTTGCGAATTAACTGCCGGCCGCCGGCGCGGGCGACTCGACTCCGGCCGGCGCGTTCTCCGGCGCTGAACCCGCGGGAGCCGCAGGAGCCACAGGCACGGGCCATGGTTGCGCCAGCAATTCCGCCGTCAACGCCCGGTACGCCGTCGCCGCTTGCGAGTGCGTGTCGTACACCGTAATCGGCTTGCCGAAACTCGGCGCTTCCCCGAGCCGCACCGTTCGCGGAATCACCGTCTTGAACACCTTCTCGCCAAAATGACCGCGCACTTCGTTCACCACCTGCTGGGAAAGATTCGTGCGCCCGTCGAACATCGTCATCACAATGCCTTCCAACTCCAGCCCGGGGCTCGCCCCGCTCTCCCGAATCTGCTGCACCACCCGCATGATCACCGCCAACCCTTCCAGCGCAAAGTATTCGCATTGCAGCGGCACCAACACCCGATCCACCGCCGCCAGCCCGTTCATCGTCAATATCCCCAGCGACGGCGGGCAGTCCACCAACAGAAACTCGTACCGGTTCGCATCGTGGATCGGCATCAACGCCTGCCGCAACCGCTGCAGATAATTCTCCGTCCGCGCCACGTCCACTTCCGCCACCGCCAGATCCACCTCGCTGGGTATGATCTCCAGATTCTCGTACCCGCTCGGTCGAATCGAATCCGCCAGCTCCGCCCCCCCCAGCAACGACCGGTACACGCTCCCCCCCGACAGCTTCTCCAACCCCAGCGCGCTCGTCGCGTTCGCCTGCGGATCCAGATCCACCAACAACGTCCGTTTCCCCAGTTCCGCAAGACACGCCGCCAGGCTCACAGCTGTCGTGGTCTTGCCAACGCCTCCCTTCTGATTGGCCAGCGCGATACTGCGCGTACTCATCCATCGCCTTATAGCCCAATTTCGCCCCCCCCGGCAAGGCTGTTAATCGCCGCCGGATTTCGTTGGTTGTTGTAGGCCGCGTGCCCTCACGCGGCGCTTCGCTGTAGCTACGCCTCTGCCGTGCCGAACTTCCGCTGTAGCGTGCGCTGTCACAGCGCATTCACTTCCGCTGTAGCGGCCGCTGTCACAGCCCATCGACGATCAACCATGAATGGTTGCCCATCCCCCTGCCATCTGGCTTCGCTTTGTGCCGTTTCGGCATCCAAACCCCATCCCAACGCGCCCAAAACCCCCAAAACGAACCCAATTCCGGCAGAACGAAGCCAAGTGACAAATTGGCGCACTCGGACAGCTAACACCTTGTCCATCAACATAATCCACAACCGCACCCACTCCAAAACATTGGCTTCGTTTGGCAGAATCAAGGGTTTTGGGAAACCCCGGAAAGCCGAGTCGGACGAGACGCCGCTGTCGTATGCGGCAATTGGCTTCGTTTGGCAGATTTAACATTTCGGGCCGGCCAGTCCTCTCCATCATCCCCTGACCCGAACGCCGAACCCTATTTCAAAGAACAACGCCCAGATAATATCGCATCACGATATTCAAGTCAACCACTTTCTGCCTTTTGAATTCCGCCCCCGCCACTGCCGCTCACGTTGAATAGGCGTCCCGCCTGTTCGCCGTTCCCCCTTCGCGTCTTCGTGGTGAGAAATGCACCTTCCGGCCCCGTCCGACACCGCCCCGGCTCCAACCTCGAACCCTGAACCCCCGCCGCCTCACCCCACGCACTGCGAATCCGCCGCAATGCACGCTCATTCCACACACGGCCCGAAACAGTCCCCGTCTTCGTCGGTAATCGTTCCGTCGGGATGCACCGCTAGGTGTGACGTTCAATTGCGACTTGAAAACTTGACGGCAGCAGCCCCCACCCAAATCCACGGTAGCACGCTCATTATTTTGTCGGATTTCGAGAGGTTGTGCTTGGCGCAGAGCAGACGGACATTTTCTGCGGTGAGGCTGCTGCCGCCCTTTGAGTACGGGATGTCGTGGTCGTAGTGAAGATTTTCGGCTGAGCCGCAGAGAACGCATCTCCCGCCATCGCGCTGCCAGACTTCGACTTTGACATGCGTTGGAATGAGGCGCGTGTGCGGGAGTTCGACGACCCTGCCGAGTGGTTTCTTCTCCACGGGCTTCAGATGAAACTTGAACACCTTGCGCTTTCCGTCGGGCACAATCTCAGCATCCACGAGTTCGAAGAAGCCCTTGTAGCACCAAACGCCGCGAGTGATCTTCTCGTAGACCTTGACCAACTCCGGCTTCTTGCGCAACCCACTCTTGTAATCCATCGCGGCACGGAAGAACTTGCCGTTTTCTGTCCACGCGCCTTTCGGATGTGCCAGCGGCTGATCGACAGCCTTCGGGTCTGGCCCGCCGTGCACGCGCGGCACATCATGGCCTTCGTAGATGAGTGTGCCGGTCGCTTTGTCGATTGCGTCGGCGTAAGGCGCCCCTCTACGAATTGACATGAGGAAGACGGAATAATTCTTGCCGATGCCAAAGTTCATCCCCTTCTGCAGCGTGGCTTTTTCGGCATTTACCACATCGTGGTAGCTGATGATGTCGTCAGGCTTCATCTACTGGCCGCCAGGATAGCACTCGGCAACGTCCGCGCAACGCTTTCATCTTGTGGTGCAAGGTGCGTGGGGGGATGATGTCCACGGAGAAGCCTATGGCAAAAGTGCTAGGAGAACCGGGACGCTACGTCACAGAGCAGGCGATCCAGAAATTTCGCAAGGGGATAATGCTTCTCTTCGTTTCCGGCTGTATCTGCGCTTTCCTGTGCGGCATGGCAGCCTGTCTTACCTTCTCAATGAGACGCGGTTCGTCACTCATACCAGCGACTGTCTCGGCTCTCCTGATCCTGGTGGTCTTCTGGATCTGGCGAATAGTAGACCGAATGGACGCCCGCTATGAGAAGGAGCGGTTGAGCATGCGGAAAGGGGCTATCGGGGAGGCTGCAGTTGCCCTCATCCTTGACAGCTTTCCCAACGATTATTGGGTAATCCACGACCTCACGACGCCGTCCGGTAATCTGGACCACGTCGTGGTTGGACCTACCGGTGTATTCGTGATCGACACAAAAAATTGGACAGGGGTTGTTTCAGCGGATGGACACGGCGAGTTGCTCCTTAATGGCAAGCCGAGGGAAAAGGCGGCTGTCAAAACACTAGTGGGACGAACCATGGCGATTCGGGACAAGGTTCTCTCCCTCTGTGCAAATGATCAAACACGTCAGTCTGAAGCGCCGTTCTTTCACTCTGTGCTCGCTTTCCCTTCAGCCCAAGTGACGGCGAACTGGGGCAGCACAGGAGTCGCGGATTGTGTCAGGGGCGAGAAGCTTTGGGATTATATTGTCGAGGATCGAAAGGGCAGAACTCTTTCAACACAACAGGTTGATTGCTACGCTAAGGCGTTCCGGGCGTTAGCCCAGATGGATGCGGACTTTGAAGTGCAGGTGTCCGACTCGCCACCTCGTGTTGACTGATAAGGTCGTCAGGCTTCCCTCTTCCCCCATCACGCATGATACATTGCACTACAATGTATCATCGTTTGCTTCCGCCTCGCGTTGTCGCCGGACGTTGAGCCCAAACGCCGTCAGAACCGGATGTCGTCGTGCCATGACTCATAGTCTTAGTCCCCCCGCTCCAGAATTCCACAGACTATGAGTCAGATTCGACAGAGCCGACTTTCCCCTTGTCGGGGCCGGGGTTCGGGAGGAGGATACCGGCCGTGAACCCAGCGACTTTGCAGGAGCGGGGACGATGAAGCTGCCTCCGCTCAGGTTTGGAGTGTTGTACCTGGCCGGCGCGATCTTGATTTGCGTGAGTTTGGGGGGTGGGATACATGACATCCGGAAGGCACTGGGAGGAACAATCGAATCGCCCCTCAACTCGCTCGTGATCTGGACTGGTCTGGCCGCAGCGGGGGCATTGTCAATTGCTGCCGCAGCCAAACGATACTACGTGGGATCTCCTACGGTCGTCGGGCTCGCTTTTATCCTGACGCCCCTGGCGCATCTGTCCACGTCCATTGATAAACGCACAGGCGTGAAGCCCGAAGACTTTTTGGCAACATTTGCATTTCTGGTGATCGGCGGCTTGCTGATCAGGTCGGGTCATCGATTGCACCAATACCGCAAGAAAGAAGCCTCCGAAAGTTTGACTACTTAGGCGGCCGAGGTCGTGAGGTCGTGTCTTCGCTTCGGCTTGGCATGACCCGTAGTTGACACGTTCGTCGGAAATCAGTCTATCGACGATGGGTGACATTCTTGCAGGAGGCACCCCCCCATAGACGATGAGTCATATCGTGCGCCCCCCCCTTTTGCCCCGTTACGCATGATACCTTCCAGTGGAAGGTATCATCCCCCCGCCTTCGCTTCACGCTGCTTGCGGACGCTCAGCCCAAACGCCGTCAGAACCGCATGCCTTTTCGCCATGACTCATAGTCTTAGTCCCCCCGCTCCAGAATTCCACAGACGATGAGTCAGATTCGACAGAGCCCCGCGCCGCCATCTACGAGCGCGACTGACTACACCTTCTTCGGGCAGCAGTGGAGGATGTCGTAGGGCTTGATGTCTTTGAGCGCCGGGCCGGTGACGAGATAGATGATGTCGGTCAACCGCTCGACGCTGCGATGGTAGTCCCAGCGCAGCATCGCGGTGTGTTGCACGACGAACCGCGGGTCGTCGTCGCGGAAGCAGGACACGCAACTCGGGTCGGGCAGGCCAACGAGAAACTCCTCGGCGCTGAGGTTGTGCGAGGTGGTGTTGTAGAAATCCTCAAACAGGATGAACGACGCGCTGAACAAGTGGTCGACGTAGCTGATGGCCTGGGTCACGCCCTCGTCGTTGCGCAGGCCGCGCGGCGCGACCGGCTGGATGCTGTAGAGATTGTCGATCAGGTCTTCCATGATGTCGTCCAGCGAGTCGCAGGACCAGTTTTTCAGCCGCTCGCAGTTCACCCCGTAGGTAAACACCGAACCCTGAACGACGGCGCCGATGGAGATGCCGGGCCACAACGGCAGGCGGTGCGGCGGCAGGCTCTGCGACGCGGCGCGGAACACCTTCGGGAACAGCAGCGGCTTGATGAGGTTGTAATTGCGCAGGTCGGGCACATCGTCGTTGCAATAATCCAGCAGGTTGATGTGCGACTCGATCAGCTCATCCATCCGTTGCGGTTCGAGCAGGTAATGATGATACAAATGCTCGAGCAACACCGTCTGGCCATCGGCCAGTGTCAGCGCCAGGCCTTCGGGCGGGTGGACGCTGAGTCGCGGACGCCGGCGCTTGAGCAGGCTGAAATAGTAATTCGTGAAACTCGCGGGGTCGAGGTGCGGATCATCGTGCAGTTCCAACGAATTGATGATCCCCTCCAGGTCGTCGTCGTCGACGCCGGCATCGCTGCTGCGGCAGCGGTAGAGGCAGCGGACCTGGACACGGCCGCGGGTGAAAATCCACGCGCGGGTGTGACCGAAATCGGCGAGGTGCTGCTCGTCCGGGCGTTCGACCCGGGTAAAGGTCATGTAGGCCAGAGCCGAGCCATTGCGCGAAGCGCGTTGGATGAGCGGGTAATCGATCTCGGGCCAGGTGCGTTTCTCGCATTCGATCAGCGACTGCAGGGCGCGCTCGGGTTGCATCGACTCCGGGGCCGGCTTTTCGAATTGGCAGGCTTCGACCTTCAAGTAGCCGCCGGTGGTCAGGCTGGCGAGGCTGACGTGGGGGGAGCCTTCATGCGTCAGAGGCAGCCACCCCTCGGGGTAGCTGATCGAGTAGCACTTTTCCGGATCGATGTACTCGGGCATGACAAGCCACTAAAGCAGCCGCCTTGCCAAGGGGCCGTGGCGGGGGTGACACCCCCGGACTCGGTCCCACCAGCCGGACGGGCCGGGCAGACAGAATTGAACATGCCAGTTGCTGATATGAGAAGTTGGCGTCCGCCGACCGGGGCTGCGGGCGGGTTTTGAGAGTTGATTCAGGTGGGGGCTTTGCGTAGGCTGGCGGCACCATGAGCAAGGTGATTCGCGGAAAAGCGTATGTAGTGCGAGACAATATCGATACCGACCAGATTATTCCGGCGCAGTATTTGACACTCGTGCCCACGATACCGGAAGAATACGAGAAGCTCGGCCGCTACGCGATGTGCGGTCTGCCGAAAGACCAGTATCCCATCCGATATATTACCGAGGGACAGGCCAGGACCCCGTACACAATTGTCATTGCCGGGCGCAACTTCGGCTGCGGGAGTTCCCGCGAACATGCCCCCATCGCCCTGGGAGCGGCGGGCTGTGAGGCGGTGGTGGCAGAAAGTTTTGCGCGGATCTTCTTTCGCAACAGCGTGGCCACGGGCGAACTTTACCCCGTGGAATCCACTACGCGAATCTGCGAAACCATCCGGACCGGCGACGAAGTCGAACTCGATTTGGACGCGAACACGCTCAAGATTCTCAAATCCTCGAAGGTTCTCGCAACCAAATCACTCGGGGAAGCGCGACCCGTGATTGACGCAGGTGGACTGTTCGATTTTGCCCGCCAGAGCGGCATGATCCAGGCGCAGGGCAATCACTCGAAAGCAACCGACGAACTCGCGGCAAAAGAGCCGGCGGACGATTAGTCCCGGCCACACAGCAAGCGCATTCCGCGGTCGGCGTGTATCCGGCTGGCAAAACGCTGTTGACTCTTCGACCCCAACTCGGACACAGTAGTCGTCGAACGGGAGAGGCACACGAACTTGCAAGGCTACAAGCTTGTTGTTCTGGCCGCTTTTCTGGCCGTCAGCTCGCTGTTCGCATCCGAAGTGAAGCTGAAGGACGGCAGGGTCTTTGATGATGTGAAGATTCTGCAACGCGACGGCCAGGGCGTTCTCGTGGCCGTGCCCCATGGCGAGATCAAGCTGCCGTTGGACGCGGTCGAAAGCATTGACGGTGTCCCGATCCCGCAACCGGCGAAGTCGCCGGATCTCGCAGTGCTCGGAACCGAAGAACCACACCCCACGCCCGCCATGAATTCCCTCCCCGAGCCTGTGGCGCCGCCGTATGTGCATCGCTGGTCGATGGATATTTTTCTGCTGGTGGGTGGACTGGTGGCGATGGCGTGGATTGGATCGCTCATTTGGGTACAGCATGACGTGAAAGGGATGCCGGAAGAAGTCAAACGCACGAATGCAGACGTGCTGCTTCTGCCGTTTCTGGGATTACTGATGTATCTGGTCGCGCGTCGGCGTCGGCTCCGCGAAAGGGAAGGGCCCAAGACGTTGACCGGCCGCGTGGCCGGGTTGTCGCCCGGTGAAGCGCCCAAGAAGCGGGGACTGTTTGGCGGACGGACGAAAATTGCCGCCACCCTCGGGGCCAGAAAGCGCCGGATGGGCATGGAGTTTCTGGACGTGGATGGCAACGAGATCCAGGTCCGCAAAGATATGCCGGAAATGACCGGCATCGAGGCGGCGCGGGAAGTGTTGCAAGATGCCATGAGCGAACGGGCCAGTGACATTCACCTGGAACCGCAGGCCGACGGTTGCCGGGTGCGGTTTCGGGTCGATGGCGCCTTGCAGGAGCGGTTGATATTTACCCGGGCGGACGGGCTGCGCGTGGTCGCGGCGCTCAAGACGCTGGCGCAGATCGACGTGGCGGAAAAACGCCGGGCGCAGGACGGCCGGTTTCGCGTGCGCACCGATGGGGGCGAGGTGGACTTCCGCGCGGCCACCGCCAGCGCGATTCACGGGGAAAAGATGGTGCTGCGTATTCTCGACCGCAAGAGCGGAGTGATGGGCCTGGGAGACCTCGGCATGCGCAAGGACATGCTGGAACGCTTCGAGCGGGTCATTCACTCGCGTAGCGGCATTATCCTGGCGGCTGGGCCGACCGGTTCGGGCAAGACCTCAACCTTGTACGCCGCCCTCAGCCGGCTCGACCGCAAGCGGCTGAACATTATGAGCATCGAGGACCCCGTGGAATACGAAATGGAGGGGGCGACGCAGATACCGGTCAACGTGAGGGCCGGTGTGACCTACGAGGCCGGGCTGCGATCGATTTTGCGGCAGGATCCCGACGTGATTTTTGTGGGTGAAATGCGCGACGCCGAGGCCGCCAAGATTGCGATTCGGGCCGCATTGACCGGCCACCTCGTATTCACCTCGCTGCATGCGAGAAATGCGGTGGGCACGGTCGTGCGGTTGGAAGAGATCGGCGTGGAGCAATACCAGATTTCCTCGGCGCTGCTGATGGTAATGGCCCAGCGGCTGGTGCGCGTCCTGTGCAAGGAATGCCGCGAGGCGTATGAGGCGACCGGGACGGAATTGAATGAGATCGGACTGTCCTTCGACCCGGGAAGCCGCCTGTATCGGGCAGTCGGGTGCGAGGCCTGCGACAATATCGGGTATCAGGGGCGCACCGGGATTTTTGAATTACTCGTGTTGGACGAAGAACTGCGGAAAGCGATCAATGAGGGCGCCAATGAGCAGGTGCTGTCGGAGATGGCGGCGCGAAAAGGTCTCCGTCCGTACCGCGAAGACGGGGCCGAAAAAGTCCTTATGGGGCTCACGTCCGTCGAGGAAGTGATCCAAGCGAGCTGACCATGGTGGAAGTCATTCTCAGTATTCTGGCGTTGGTGCTGATCCTGTCGCTGGCATGGGGCGGCACATGGTTCGGCGTGTTTTACGAACTGACCAGTTCGCTGCTGTTGTTTTTTGCCATGATGGTGACGATGCGGTACTGGTACGAGGCGACGCGATTGGTGGAATCGGTGGTGCCGGGGGCGGGCGCGTACGGTGCGTTCGGCGCGTATTGGGCGGTGTTTCTGGTGGGTTGCCTGCCGCTGATCCTGGTGCTCAATCGGGTCACCCAGCAATCCGTACCCCGTTACCCGCGGATTGTTGATGCAGTGCTGGGGTTTGTGTTCGGCCTGATCTCCTCCACGATCTTGGTGTGCTGCGTGATGACGAGCCTGTCGGTAATCGTTCCCCAGATTTGGGAACCCTACAATCCCGACGCGTTGACGTTCCGTTTTGATCAGAAGCCGATCGAGGTTTACCAGTCCATCGAAGATGCGATCGGAGTCAAAACAAACGATCTGGGACATACGCGTTTCCCGACGTTTGAGAAGGCGAACGCGGACAACTTCCAGAATTATTGGAAGTGACGTCCAAGCCCTCAGGAGCGCGTGAACAGGTGGGTAACGCCCCAGAGCCCGAGCAGCGAAGCCCCGGCGACGATAATCCAGTTTCGGCCGAACCAGGCGCCCATTTCCTCGACAACCGATGGTGGCGGAGGCGGTGGCGGCGGCGGTGGAGCGGGGGCATTGGTCTTGGGCGGAGGTGTCTCTTTAACCAACTCGATTGACGGATAGGCTACTGTGAAGAGATCCTGGGCTTGATGGATCTCCCTCAGTTCGTGAATGGTGCTGTCGAGTTGTTCCTGAAGTGTGAACTGGCGGTTCTGCTCTTCATTGAACTGTTTTTCGGCGCGGAGATAATCCGCGCTGGCCTGGCTGGACATCGCCCCGTCTCCGAGCATGCGGGTGTTGGAAGTGAGGCTCTTGCTGCGCGCCTGGTCGTAGTTGGCTTGAGCCTGTGATCGCACCGCGGAAAGACGGGTGACGCGTTCTTTGCTGGCTTCGAGATCCTTGGTGAGGTGATCCTCCATGGTCTCGAGGCTGCTGATCCACAGGCGATACACGTCGGTCTGCAGACGCCGACTTTCAGCAGCGAACTGCGGCGGTTGCGTCACGTTGTAATAGGGCGCGAGCCTTTCGGTGGCCGTTTCGAACCGGCCCTGCGCCATCAACGCCCGGGCATCCTGAATGACTTGCCGGGTGCGCTCGATTTGCTCGAGCTTGTCGGCCTCGGCGGCGGTCATCCAGTGCCCGTGGTACTTGACTTGGCCCGAAGCCACCAGGCTTTGTTCCGCCTGCCAATCGGCGAGTCGGTTGCTGATGGTGGCGGTTTCCCTCGCGTGAGGGAATTGCTGCAGGAACGGAAGGAAACCCTCGTTGATGGCAGTGTCGTAGTGGGACAAGGGGAACGAACTTTGAGGATCCAGTTGATACTTGCCGAGGT
>Ga0187890_10001207_pt1 | contig 18845 bp, 13 predicted proteins | sample June2016WEW_21_1_FD_133005 | JGI IMG/M metagenome (GOLD analysis project Ga0187890, IMG submission 133005) | Peatland microbial communities from SPRUCE experiment site at the Marcell Experimental Forest, Minnesota, USA - June2016WEW_21_10 | ecosystem: Environmental > Terrestrial > Soil >... | reverse complement strand
ACTTGGCCTTGAGGCGCTTCTGCGGACTGCGGTCGCAGGTAGGGTAGTTGGTATTCAGTATCTGCGGACCTGATACTCTTTATCCAGTCTTCATTCGGATGATTGTTGGACTCCTGCATTGCCGCCAATCTGCGCTCATCATCCATCATGGTGGCTTGAGTGTCATGCAGTGGATATTTGCCGTGGCTAGTTACCCAAACTACAAAATAGGGTTCTCCTCTAGGAGCTACGAAATTGTTCCAATGCATCTCAAATGCCTGGGCTGGTTCCGGAGTGAAGGTTATAAATGCGAAACTATTGCCCCCGGTTTGTATTTTCATCGTGTCGCCCAGGCCAGCAATAACCTGATCGGAACGTGCCATAGTTATTTCGAATTGTTTCTGGCTTGCCTCGATGGCTCCGTTAAGTTTGGCCGCAATTCCTCCAAAGCTGTGCAGCTCTTCACAGCTTGCAAATGCCTGTTCTCTGTCGTGTTGAACTTGATCGAGGTGAATTGAACGAATTTCCAGTAACAGAAGGATGGCCAAGATGAATGTCCAAGCCGCTTTCTCCCAGCGACCCATCTTCCCTCTAAATAAAGGCACTACAACTCCAAGGAATCCGAGAATGCCAATAAAAACACCTATAGAAAGGTGCCAAGGAGTGTTAACGATTGCAGGGCAGGGGGTCATGCCGCCATTCTCCCACCGCGAATCCCGCATAGTCCAGTGCTTGGCGCAATTTAGAGATGGGAAAGCAGGTGTCGGGGATTGGGAAAAAGCAATCGCTTCAAGCCAGGAACATGCAGTCGCCGTAGCTGAAGAAGCGGTACTTCTCCTCAACGGCATGGCGATAGGCGGCAAGGACTGCTTCGCGCCCCGCGAAGGCGCTGACCAGCATGAGCAGGCTCGATTGGGGCAAGTGGAAATTCGTTAGCAGGGCGCTGACGAGGCGGAACTCGAAGCCGGGCGAGATGAAGATCTCCGTCTCGCCTGAATGAGGTTGAAGCGGATTCCCAGACGCCTGCTTTGCGCAGTGCTCCAATGTGCGAACGACAGTCGTGCCGACGGCGACGATGCGGCGGCCTTCGGCTACGGCACGATTGATCGCGTCGGCGGCGGACGCAGCCAGCGTGTAGCGTTCGCGATGCAGGTGCACTTCATCCACGCGTTCGACGCGCAGCGGTGCGAAGGTTCCGAGGCCGACGTGCAGCGTGATGCGCGCGATTTCAACTCCGCGTGCCGTGATCGCGTCGAGAATCTGTGGCGTGAAATGTAATCCCGCAGTAGGCGCAGCCACCGAGCCTCTTTCGCGGGAGAAGACGGTTTGATAGCGCTCGCGATCCGTCAACGCATCGTCGCGATGGATGTAAGGCGGCAGCGGCATGTGCCCTATGCGATCGAGGATGGCAAAGAAATCGTCCACCGGTTTAAAGCGGAGCAAGCGCTCGCCAAATTGGCCTCGTTCCAGCACCTCCGCCTCAAGCTCGATTGCGCCAGAGCCCGAAGGAAAAACAAGAATCTCGCCGATGGCGACCTTTCTGCCCGGACGAACGAGGGCACGCCATAGGTTTTCTCCGGTCTGTGGAAGATTGAGGTTCATCCTCTCCAAGCTTTCAGGATCGCGTGCGGGGGGACCCTGCTTCTCAGACGTGACTTGCTCCACGAGCATCACTTCAATGAATCCGGTTGGTTTTTCGCGCTCACGGCATAGCGTGCGATGGGCGTAGAGGCGCGCTGGAATCACTCGCGTGTCGTTCAACACCAGCAGATCGCCAGGATTGAGCAGTGCTGGAAACTCGGAAAAACTTGTATCGCGCAAAGCCCCGGTCGCGCGATTCATCACTAACATGCGGCTAAGTCCGCGCTCGGCTGGCGGCTGCTGTGCGACCAGTTCCGCCGGAAGTTCGAAGTCGAAGTCGGCAACGCGCAGGCCGGTCATACGCGCGGCTTCCTGAAGTGATCGAGGGCCCTTAAGCGCGCACGTTCGATTGCCGCATTCAGCAGTTCGCGCATTGGCTCAAAGCGGTCTGCCGGTAGATCGGCGAGAACGTGAGTTGGCCGCGCCCAACTCACACAGATGCGGGTGAAGGGCTTGGGAATCAGGAACCGGTCCCACGAGTGAATCACCCAGGCGTGCTTGGGTTCGAGGTGAAAGGCGCCAACAGGCGCGCCCGTCATTTGCGCCAGCTTGATGGGGCCCATCTTGGTTTGATAGATGGGCCCGCGCGGACCGTCGGCGGTAAAGATCGCGGTTCTGCCGCTATCGATTACGTGTGCCAGTCCAAGCAACCCTTCGCGCGATCCGCGCGAACTGGAGCCGCGTACAGTATCGAAGCCGAACATTTTTAAAATGCGAGTGATTAACTCGCCGTCAAAACTCTGGCTGACGAGAATCACCGCGCGGGAGTAGCGGAAGTAGACGGTGCAGGGCAAAACGCACTGATGCCAGAAACAGAAGATCTCCGCCGGTGATTTCTCGCCCAGCAGGACTGGGGTCACGCCTTCTTCAGCAATTACTTCAAAGCGCCATGTGCGGCCAATGATCGAAAACAAAGCCCAGACCAGGCGTGGGACCACGGCCAGAACAGCGCGCTGGGTAAGGGTGAAACTAACTTTGTCTTCGGCGGCCACTTTTTCAATTCTAATTTGAAGGGCCTTGACGCAGATCCTTCGACTCCACTTCCCTCCGCTCAGGAGTACCGCAGCCAGCGGAAAATCTCGGGCAGTGTGGCCCGCTTGCCATACATCAGAATGCCTACGCGATAAAGGCGCGACGAGAGCCAGAGCGCAAGCCAGATGTTCAGGATCAGCAGAATAATCGATGCCGCAAACTGCCAGAATGGAGGCATATCGAGTCCCACCCGCGGCATCATCACAAAGGGCGACGTGAGCGGAAATAGCGATGCGGCAACCACCCAGCGAGAATTGGGATCATTGAGCAGAAAGGGAAGAATGCCGAAGCTGAACCAGACCGGAACGGCAGCCAGCGGCATATACATTTGCAACTCCTGGGCCGTCTCGCAGGTGGCGGCAAGGCCAGAAAAGAAAGCGCTGTAAAGGGAGAAGCCGAGCACAAAGTACACCGGAAAAAGCAGACCCTCAGCCCAGGAAAAATGCAGAGCAAGGTCTCCGCTAAGCAATGGAGCGGCCAGCGCAGAACCCGTTATCAGCATGGCTACGATTATCCATATGGCGATTTGCGTCAGGCCCACAGCGCCTACGCCGAGAAGCTTGCCCGCGAGCAGGTCGTCGGGGCGCGCCACGGCGAGCATCACCTCGAAGATGCGCGACGACTTCTCGTCGATGATCGAGCGTGCCATGTCCATGCCGTAGAGAATGATCGGCATGGTCAGAAGAAAGGCCATGGCCACGGCCTTGTAAAGCCCCGCAACCCCACTGCCCTTGGCTGTCTGACCCTGCTTGTTTGCCTGGAGCGTTTCGATCGGAACCCACTTGAGAACAGCGTCGAGTTCAGCGGGCCGCAAGCCGCTCGTACTGAGCCGCTCATGCACCAGCGCGCGATTCAAGCAGTTCTGCAAGCCGCCAATCATTGTGAAGCCCCCCGCCGAGAGCGAGGTATATGTGGCAGTGACGGCTCCGTCAGGCGAAGTGTCAACCGCGAGAATCCCGTCAATAGTCTTGGCGTTAAGGCGCTTCAGCAGCGCTGCCCGATCGTCCGAAGTTGCCGGCGCGACCACGTCCGCAGTGAACATTGACTTGGGGTCGTTCAGCATTTCGCGTCGCACCTGTGTGGCCAGCGCGGCGTCGTTGGCGGCGATCGCCACATGCTTTCCAGGTGCGGCGTTGCGGCCTGTAAAATAACTAGCTCCTAAAACCGCGGCCATTAGAAAGGGCACCAGCACTGTAGAAAACTTGAAGGCCCGCCCGCGAATCTGTTGCAGGTACTCTCGCTTGGCTATCAGAATAATGTTACGCATTGGCCTTGCCTCCCACGGTCTGAATGAAGATCTCCTCAAGCGATGGCTCAACCACCTCGAAGCGAAAAATCGTCGCCATGGCCGCGGCTTCGCGCAGCAGATTCTGTGCGTTGCCGTGTGGCTTGAGCTTGATCTCCGCATGTCCTGAAAAGTTCTTCGCTTCCGCAATTTCCTTACTCTTCAAGAAGTCCGCGTTTCCTTCGAACTCCACAATCACGTTATTCCTCTCGTAGTGGCTTTTAATCTCGCGCAGATTGCCAGACAATACATTCTCGCCGTTGTTGATGAGGCAAATCGTATCGCAGAGCTTCTCCACCTGGTCCATGCGATGGGTAGAAAACAGAATCGCCTTGCCCTGTACCTTTAGGTCGAGCAGCGTCCGCTCCACCAGCAACGCATTGATCGGGTCCAGTCCGCTGAAGGGTTCGTCCATCACAATGAGCCCAGGATCGTGCAACAACGTGGCGATGAATTGTATCTTCTGCTGCATTCCTTTCGAGAGCTCTTCAGTCTTCTTGTGCAGCGAGCCGGAGATCTCCATGCGTTCGGCCCAATCCACAGCCCGCCTGCGCGCCTCATCCGCGCCAAGCCCGTGCAACTGGCCGAAGAAAACCAACTGGTCGCGAACCTTCATCTTCTTGTAGAGGCCGCGCTCCTCGGGCAAGTAGCCCACCCGCTCAAGGCTTTTGCGCATAAATGGCTTTTCGAAGAGCTGCACCTGTCCCGTGTCCGGAACGGTAATGCCCATCATCATGCGAATCGAGCTGGTCTTGCCCGCTCCGTTCGGCCCCAGCAGCCCGAACATCTGGCCCGCTTCGATGGATAAACTCAGGTTGTTGACGGCGACCTTATCCTCGTAGGCCTTGGTCACTCCCGCGAGCTCGACAATTGGCATGGATTCTCCTGCCTCTAAAACCTTAGTCCCGTTTCACTTGCCGGGGCTGTGGGCATAAGGAAGTTTAGCAAGCCCGGACTGCGTGAACGTTGCGGTGATCACTGTACGGAAGCGTTCGCCACCGGATTCTCGGCGCAAGCAGATTCTCGGCCGAATGAATGGTCCCTCCGCGTTGAGCTGGCTCCCCTCGCGCCCAGCCGGGCGGTCATTTTTGCAATGGGCGGACTTTGCACTCTTGTAGCGTCAACATGAACGCCGACCAAAGAGTGTCTCAAGTTGAAGCAAAGAACAGACTTGAAGTGGGAATAAATCCAGGCAACTAGAAAGTAACCCCTGAGATCCGTCCGAACGAGTGAGGGAAATGGAAAAAGATGGTAGCCTTGTTGACGATGCCAGAATATGATTTTCTCAAAACCGAGCCCATTTATGGACCCGCATACAGGCCGCAGTCCATTGAGGAAGTTGACGTGCGTCAATCAGTCCTCGAGGATATTGCCTTAAAGACGCTCTACCTTTCCGGCTCGCTCTCCATCCTCGATCTCTCTGAAAAGATCCGGCTGAGCTTCGAGGTCGCCAAAGAACTCTCGTTCCATCTGCGCACTGAGATGCTTTGCCAGGTCAACGGAATGACCGGCAACATCCCTCAGATTGCCATCACCTCCGCGGGCAGAACCCGTGCGGCCGACCTGCTTGCACAGAGTCACTACACGGGTCCGGCGCCGGTTTCCCTTGAGAGCTATGTCGACCAGACGCGGAAGCAGACCGTGCGAAAACTGGAAGTGCATGCCGACGAGGTCGAGCGCGCGTTTGCGCATCTGGTCATCGACAGTTCAACGCTGCGCCGTTTCGGAACAGCCCTCAACTCGGGTAGTTCAATCTTCATCTACGGCCCGCCAGGAACTGGAAAGACCACTGTTGCCGAAACACTGTCGAGAGTGATCGCCGAAGATGAGGTCTGGATACCGCACGCGGTCGAGGTGGACGGCTCGATCATCACGGTCTATGATCCGGCGATTCATCGCAAAGCCAGTGATCCAGGACCGGTAGACCGCGACGAGCGCTGGGTGCTGTGCCAACGCCCGGCGGTCTTGGTGGGCGGCGAACTAACCGCCGAAATGCTTGACCTGCAATTCAATCCCATCACCAAGTTCTATGTGGCTCCGGCGCAGATGAAGGCCAACAACGGGGTTCTGATCATCGACGACTTCGGGCGTCAGCGGATTCGCCCCGAAGATCTGCTCAATCGGTGGGTCGTTCCCCTCGATCGAAAAATTGATTTCCTTACACTGGCCGGTGGTAAAAAACTCGAAGTACCGTTCGAGATGCTAATCGTTTTTGCCTCCAACATGGATCCGGCGGAACTTGTCGACGAATGCTTCTTGCGCCGAATTCAAACCAAGATCAAGGTCGGCACGGTTGCCGATGCGTCTTTCGTCGAGATTTTTCGCCGCGTTGCCGTCGAGAATGAAGTGGCCTATGATCCAGGCGTGCCCCAGGCTCTCATCGATTTCATTCACGGCACGATGAAACGCGAGTTGCGCCAGTGCTATCCCAGGGACATTGTGAACCAGGTCCTTTGGGCTGCCCGCTACGAAGGCAAAAAACCGTATATCGATTCTTTGGCTTTGTCGCAAGCGGTCGAAGCTTACTTCCTGCAAAAGAGCTGATGGACTTTGAAGGCTAGGGCTTGTTTAAAAAGTGCCGCCTTGTGTCAGGGCACGACTTCAGTCGTGCCAAAATAGGCCGTAAAGCAACAGGCTTTAGCCACTGCGGGATCGCCTCCACCAACGCCAAACCATTTTTGAAACACGCTCGAGTGTCCTGTCTCTGAAGTTCATAAAAATAAAGAGGCTGTCATTCTGAGCGAACGGGGCCCCGAACGCTTTTCAGTTCGGGGGTGGTGAGTCGAAGAATCCGCTTTTATCTTTCGTGAATTTTATATCGCACTTTAGAGACAGGACCCTAACAAAAGGCCCTACAACCTCGGCCGAGACTGTGGGGCTTTTTCCGCGCGATTTGCCCAAATGCGGCAAAGGCACTGTGTATCAAGGATAGGTAGTGCGCACAATGAGTACATCGAAGTTGTGTCATTGTGTCAGGGCACGACTTCAGTCGTGCCGCAATTGCCGCAAAATGAACTGGGCTTTAGCCCCTGAGGGAATGTCGGTCGCGCCAATGAACATTTTTGCGGAGGCGTCTTAGCGGTTGGGATATGAACAGATTTCTCCGCAAGATTCCGTGAAAGAAGGGGCCGGCCGGCTGACCTAACGCTGCCATACTATGCTCATGGCCAACCCAGAGCATCTCGCAATGCTGAAGAAATGCGCCGTGGACGACAAGGGCATCAAAACCTGGAATCGATGGATTGAAGAGAACCAGACAGTCCGACCGGACCTTTCGAGCGCCGTCCTCCGGGATGCGTATCTTTTCATGTCAGACCTCCGTGGTGCGGATCTCAGCGGCATCTACCTCAGCGGGGCAAATCTCGGTGCCGCAAATCTTAGTGGAGCCTGCATAAACAACGCTAACCTGCTTAACGCGGATCTAGCTAAGGCGAATCTTTCCGGGATGGACTCCAATAGGACTAATTTTGGTGGGGCAAGACTCAGTGGGACGAACCTCAGTAACGCGAACCTAGTCCAGGCCGACCTCAACGCGGCGAACTTCCGTTGGGCAAACCTTCGGGGAGCGAATCTATGCGGGGCAAACCTGTGTAACGCAATTCTCAGCGAAGCGGTCCTCGACCGAACAGACCTTACAGAGACGAAGGCCGGTTTCACAACATTTGTCAACGTTGATTTGAGTGGCGCAAAAGGACTGGAGACCCTGAGACATCACTTCCCGTCCAGCATCGGTATCGACACGATCTATAGATCCAAGGGCAAGATTCCGCACATCTTTTTGCGCGGCTGCGGAGTCCCCGACAACTTCATCGAATACATGGCCTCGTTGGTTGGCACGGGCATCGAGTTCTATTCCCTGTTCATTAGCTACTCAACCAAAGATCAGGAGTTCGCGGACCGACTTCATGCTGACTTGCAAGCCAAAGGCGTGCGCTGCTGGTTTGCTCCTCACGATATGCGCAGCGGCAAGAAGCTTCACGAGCAGATCGACGAGGCCATTCGTGTACACGACAAACTACTACTGATCCTCTCACCGGCCAGCATGGAGAGCGAGTGGGTCATGACCGAAATCTCGAAGGCGCGCAAACGTGAGGTCAGGGAGGGCAAGAGGGTTCTTTTCCCGATTAGCCTCTGCTCCTTTCACGCGTTGCGCGATTGGGAATGCTTTGACGCCGACACCGGCAAAGATTCTGCCCGCGAGATTCGCGAGTACTTCATCCCCGATTTCAGCAACTGGAAGAACCACGACGCCTACCGGCTCGCCTTTGAAAGACTCCTCGACGATCTTCACGGCAAGCCCAAGTCGGACTGATTTTTCCACCGGCGCTTTGCAGAATATATCCCTTCGTGAGCGCACAATAAAAGCATGAACAACCACCGAAAGTCGTCTCTTTGCTGACCACTGTTCACCGTACCCTCGAAGGGGTACCCCCACCCCCCCTCCTATATTTATTTTTGACCCCCAAATTTTGCAGATAATTTTAAACTTCATTGAATCAATACATTACGTAAATAAAGTCGACGGATACGCCTCTCGCGAGAGTCCGCCGACTTTGCACATTATTTCCACTTTCCAGCTTCGACCCGGTTTTGTGCCTCCGGGACGAGCCATGTAGCATCCGGAGTGTGGCTGATCTCGACACTCCGGTGATGTATGTGAAGGGCGTGGGGCCGCGCGTGGCCGAACTGCTCAAAGCTAAAGGCATCCTTGTTGCCGAGGATCTGCTCTATCACTTGCCTTTCCGCTACGAGGATCGTCAAAACCCGCGCAGCCTCGACGAGCTGAAGGCAGGCGAGACGGCCAGCGTCATCGCCGAGGTGCGCGGCTCAACCCTTCTGCGCACCCGAAAAGCTCCTATCTTCGAACTGACGGTTGGGCAGGGGCGGCTGGCGTTGAAATGCGTCTGGTTCAACGGCAGCTATCTCGAGGGCAAGTTTCACGCCGGGCAGACGGTGGCCGTCTACGGCCGGGTCGAACCTTCCCGCTCCAGCAGCAACCTCAAGATGATTCAGCCGCAGTTTGAACTGCTGCCCGACGCATCCGACGATGACGAAACACGACTGCTTGAGGTTGGGCGCATCACGCCGGTCTATGAGTCTCTCGGTGGGGCGCGGCTGGCCTCGCGCTGGCAGCGGAAGACGATCTTCAATCTGCTCGAAGGGCTGCGCGGCGCGGTGCCCGAGTGCCTTCCGCGGGCGATGCTTGCGCGTCTCGCGCTGCCAGACCGCGAGACCGCCTTGCGCGAGGCCCACTTTCCGCCCGAAGGCACTCCTTTCGTCCAACTCCAATGTTCGGCGACGCCTGCGCACCGGCGATTGATCTTCGAGGAGCTTTTCTTCCTCGAACTGGGTCTGGAACTCAAGCGCCGCCGCATGAGAGAGCGCGTGGGAATCGGCTTTGCAACTACCGACAAGGTGCGCGAAGCGATTCGCGAGGTGCTGCCCTTTCATCCCACCGTGGCACAGAAGCGTGCGCTGGGCGAGATCGTAGCCGACATGCGCAGCCCGAACCCGATGCGCCGGCTTTTGCAGGGAGATGTGGGCTCAGGCAAGACCATCGTGGCGTTGCAGGCCATGCTCGTGGCCATGGAGAACGGTTACCAGGCCGCGCTGATGGCGCCGACTGAGATTCTTGCCACGCAGCATTTTCTGGCCATGCGCAAACTCCTTGAGCGCTCTTCGCGCCGCTACCGGATCGCGCTGCTCACTGGCTCGCTGCCAGAAGACCGCAAACGCGCAACGCGCGGTGAGATCAACCGGGGCGAGGCGCAACTTGTCATCGGGACTCACGCCCTGATCGAGGAAAAGGTCGAGTTCGACCGGCTTGGTTTGGTCGTCGTCGATGAGCAGCACCGCTTCGGTGTCTTGCAGCGATTCAAGCTGATGAAGAAACCGCAACACGCCGAGCCCGACATGCTGGTCATGACGGCCACGCCGATTCCCCGGACGCTGGCGCTCTCGCTCTACGGCGACCTCGATTTAAGCGTGCTGGACGAGCTGCCGCCGGGGCGCACACCTATCGTCACCCGGCGGGTTCCCGGCGAAATGGCCGGAGAAGTGTGGGATTTCGTGCGCAAACAAGCGGCGAAAGGACGACAGGCTTACATCGTTTACCCGGTGATTGAGGGCAGCAAGGACGACCAGCCTGAACTGGACTTTTCGCACGACGACTCGGAGGCCGCAGTCGAGGCGCCGGATCGAATCCAGATCCCAAAAGCGGCATCTGGAGCACACAAAAACAATCGCAAAGGCAAAACGGCAGAACTGTTTCCCAAGGCTGCGAAAGAAGCAAATCCGGCAGCGAAGTCGGGGTTGAAGTCGGCTGTTGATATGTACGAAAAACTGAGCACCGGGCCGCTGGCCGGGTTGCGCGTGGGCCTGTTGCACGGACGGCTCGACGCCGATGAGAAAGAGATTGTCATGCGCCGCTTTCAACGCGGCGAGATCGACGCGCTCATTGCCACCACGGTCGTCGAGGTCGGCGTCGATGTGCCCAATGCGACGGTGATGGTGGTTGAGCACGCCGAACGGTTTGGCCTGGCGCAGTTGCACCAACTCCGCGGGAGAGTGGGTCGCGGAGCGGCGAAGAGTTTTTGCATCCTGATTACGGGCGATCAAGTTTCTCCGACGGGCGAGGAGCGCCTCAACGCCATGGTTCGAACCCAGGACGGATTTGAGTTGGCTGAGCTGGACCTCACCCTCCGTGGCCCCGGCGAATTCTTCGGCACGCGCCAGGCCGGTCTGCCTGAGTTTCGTGTCGCCAACTTGCTGCGAGACAGGCAGTTGCTGGAATTAGCGAAACTGGAAGCCGCCCATTTTGTCAACCTCACGAGTGCCGATATGGAGGCAACCGAAGCCGAGAGGAGGCTGGTGTGGGCGCGGCTCAAAGAGTCGTGGCAGCGCCGCTATGGATTGGTTGAAGCCGGCTGACAGGAATGTCCTATTTGGAGTCAATCTATCTGTTTGTGTTTCACTTAGAGTCGCTTAGTTACTAAAGTTCGCGCTAGTACCGTCAGCTTCCCAAAACTTATGTAATACTCGTCGAAGACACTCATGCGACAGTACCCCCCACTGAACCTGCTGGCGCAAAGAAAGGATAGAACTCTGACATGAAATTCAAGCTTTTCTTCGTCGCTGCTCTTTCTCTCTCTCTCTCCCTTGTGTACGCCTTCGGATTCAGGCAGGACTCACCCCAATTGAGGGCGTTGCTGGTCGCGGCCCTCCATGGCAGCCGCGCTCAAGCCGCAACAATCCCACAGAGTGCCGGCTCCCTATCGGACGACATGCAAGCGTCGAACGTGGCCGATACGGGCCTCGGCAAGATGGGTTCCCAATCGGACGTCTTGCGCGTATCGCTCATCAGGGCTGTCAAGAACGACAATACCGAAGTGGCGAAAAAACTGATCAAGCTGGGTGCCGATGTGAATAGCCGCACCTCGGCAAATGGCTGGACTGCCCTCCACTATGCGGTGAGGAATGGCAATGCCGAAATTGTCCAATTACTTCTCAAGTCGGGCGCCGATCCGAACACCTTGGGAACGATGGAAGGACAGAAAGAGTCAGCGGTGAAGCCGTTGGTTCTCGCGCAGGCAGCATTGGATCTGGTTAGTCAGGTTCCGCCCTCCAACATCGAGGACACGTTGCGCCAGAGCGGATTGAACGACCCGGCTCTGTTAAGGAGCATGAAAGATCCAAAAGCCACCGACAGATATAGAAAAGTTGTCGACGTTTTGACCACCGTCACTAAGGAGTCATAGCTGATCAATTCTCCCGATTTGACCAGAGGCATCCCACCTTGCGACAAAACACTCGTCGCTGAGGTGGGATGTTGCCGTCGCGGGCAAGCAGTTTCGTGATGCCGCAAGAAAACTTAATCGCAGAGGAATGCGGCTCTCAACTCCGTGACGGACGGCCGAGTTTGTTGACCCTGCAAGTGGCACTTTGATAGCATCAGCTTAGAGCATCTCGATTCACATTGAAAGTTCAAGGCAGCTCTGACTGCGGCTTTTCGTTTATTCCCCGACCATGAACGTCGGCCGAAATACTTTAGATGAAGAGGCCGCTCAGCTGCATGATTCCGCGAAAAGCAGAATCGAAAACACTGTAGCTCTTCACGACCAGCAACAGGCGTGTTTAAACGATATTCATCGTATTCGTGTTGTCTGCCGGAAACAAATCGCGTTCACTCGTATCGGCAGACGCTTTTGAAAGGACAAATCGCTGAAGATGAAATATAGGCCTTTCTCTCTTTTCGTTCTTATACTTCTAATTCTTCCTGTTTCTGGCTGCAAACCCTCCTCAGCATCCTTGATGGCTGCGGTCAAAGCTGACGATACCGAACAGGCGAAAAAACTCATCCAAAAAGGCGCAGACGCCAATAGCCGCGTATCGCCGACGGGTTGGAGCGCGCTTCATTACGCGGCCAGAAATGGCAATGTCGAGATTGTCAAGCTTCTGCTCAACGCCGGTGCCGACCCGAATTGCACCGGAGCGATGGAAGGTCAGACGAATTCAATCATCTCCTTGAAGCCGCTGGTGATTGCACGGGCAAACCTCGACCTGGTAGGCCAGATTCCGCTCTCCCGCATGGATGAGACACTGCGCCAGAATGGACTTGACGATCCTGCTCTGCTGAAGAGTATGGAGGATTCAACAGCGACCAACCGATATCAGCAGGTTGTCGAAGCTCTTCAAAAGGTCACGAAAAACTAATCCAGATCAGGACGGCCCGGTGGCACGAGGGTCCCGTGTCATATCGAAGGGAAAGGTCTGGATCTCCAGATCGATGCTGGCAATCTCATTGCCGCAATCCTCCGGATGACTGCGGGTGCATTGGCAGAACTCGGTGAAGCGAACATGCCCATTTTGGCTCAGCTCGAGGCCCGCCGCAATCATCACGCTATAGATATCCACACATGCCTGGCGCTCAAATTCGAATAACATGCTTACGGTTCCCGCATCGTTTGCGCCTCGACTGAGAACCCATCCCCCGCAACCCAGGATTGCACCGGTAAGAGTCTGGACCAGCCGAGAAGGATCCTCAATTGAGATGGCCTTCATCTGCATTGCCCAAGGAATGCTGATCGCCTGGTTCGTGGATGGGGTTTGCACCGTTCGCCTCACGTCTGCCTTATCGGAAACATCCTCTGCAGCGTAACCTTTGTGCCGGACTCGAACGGCACTTGACTGGCTTTGAGACAACCTTGTTGATCGCAACCTGAAAGCTCCTTGCGCTGGTAATTGGAGCCTCTTGTGCGAGGATGCCAAAAGCGACGGAACACCAGCTGCGAAACATGCGCAAGCACGAAAAAGGGAGATGATGTAGTTTCATAGACAGCATGATCGTCGGCTCCGGTATCGACATGGTGGAGATTGGGCGCATTCAGCAGTCCGTGGATCGCTACGGGAAGAGGTTTCTCGACCGCGTGTATACTGCCGCGGAACAGGCCTATTGCCTGCGCAAGCGCAGGGCAGCGGAAAGCCTCGCCGCCCGGTTTGCCGCCAAGGAAGCTGGAGCCAAGGCGCTCGGAACAGGCATCAGCCATGGAGTGAGCTGGTTGGAAATTGAGGTCGGGCGAGAACCGAGCGGAAAGCCCACCCTCCATTTTCACGGGCGCGCTGCAGAATTTGCAGGTCGCCTGGGCGCTGCCCGCGCGGAGCTTTCGATTACCCACACAGCCGCTTTTGCCTTGGCCAGCGTCGTACTCGAGGACGCGCCCTGATTCCGCCCTATCTGTTATTCTCAAGGCGTTAACCGGTTCCTTTTCAATGAGGAGAGTGCCGTGCCCAGCCGGAAAGAAATTCAGTGGTCGCAACTCAGAGTGGGAGCGTTGGTGCTGGTGGCCATGGCCATTCTGGTCGGGCTGATCCTTCTCATGTCCGGCTCGACGGGAGGGCTTTTTGCCCCCAAACTGGTGCTTCGGTCCTACTTTGAAAACGCCGCGGGCGTGAAAGACGGCGCGCCGGTCACGCTTGAGGGAGTAACCATTGGCAATGTGATCCACGTCCGCGTGGTTCCTGAACGCAATCCAACGCCTGTGGAAGTGTCCATGCGAGTGGATTACAAGGATCTCAGCCGTCTGCATACCGATTCGACCGCTGCGATTGCACAGGCGGGCGTGCTTGGCGACAGCTACGTCGATATCAGTTCGACTCACGCCACCGGACCCCCTCCGGCAAACAACGCTGAACTAAGGGCATCCGGCTCGCCCAGCATCCAGGACGTGATCCGCAGCAGCAGCGATTCCATCGCCGAGGTGCAAACACTCACGCGCAAAATCGAGATCCTCGTCGATTCGCTTAACTCCGGCCGCGGCACCGTGGGCAAGTTGATTAACGACCCCGAGCTGGCCCGGAAAATATCCCTCATCGCCACCGACCTTGAGACCGTGACCGGTGCGATTGCTGGAGGCAAAGGTTCGTTGGGTAAGCTCGTCAACGACGACACGCTCTACGCCCGCGCCAGCTCCGCGATCGACCGGCTCGACAAAATCACCATAGCGCTCGATGAGGGGAAGGGAAGTGCAGGCAAGCTGCTCAAAGATGACACTCTCTATAACAACCTGAACGCCGCCGTGGCCAATACAAATCAGTTAGTGGCTGAGGTCAACTCTGGAAAGGGCGCCCTCGGCAAAATCGCCAAGGATCCCGAATTTGCTCAGAAGCTTGATGACACCGTCACCCGGCTGGATTCGATCCTGAAAGGCGTGGATGAAGGCAAGGGCACGCTGGGACAACTCGTTCAGAATCGCTCGGTCTACGACCACGCCGACCAGACCCTGGACCAAACCCAGCAATTGGTCAAGAGCATTCGCGAGGATCCGAAAAAGTACCTTGTCATTCGCATGAAGATCTTTTAACAGCACCGCGTCAGAGCGTACTCGTTGGTTCCAGCCGACGAACTAAGCGCCATCTTCACAGGCTCTGGCCCACCGCCTATCAACGTCCTGTTGATTTTGCTCGCGGTACTTTAGGTCAGCCTTCCGTCTAAATCCTCTTAAAAAACACTAATGTTCCGCGATCGCCCCACGATAAATGATGAGTACCGTCGAAAGGGGCGCACCTTGAAGGTCAGGATTCTTCAGCGTTTGTTTGTTCAATTCACCCTGGTCTGGTTTTTGATCCCCAGCCATGCGCAACAACCCCTCCAAGCACTGCACAATCATGTGCGTCCGGCGGTCTCCAATGGACAGGCTGTCCGACTGGGCTCTTTGGCCCCCGAGCAACGCATGAGCGTCTCCATCGTGCTGCCATTGCGCAACCAAAGCGAACTTACCGCGCTATTGAGCCGTCTCTATGATCCGGCCAGCCCTGACTATCACCGTTTTCTCAGCGTCGATCAGTTCGCCGAACAATTTGCCCCCACGGTAGGGGATTATCAGTCGGTAGTCAATTTCGCCAAGGCCAATGGTCTCACCGTGACCGCAGCGCCTGCCAATCGCATGATAGTGCCGGTCAGCGGTTCAGTTACTCAAATTGAAACGGCCTTAAATGTGCGCATGAACAACTATCGTCATCCCACGGAGAACCGCACTTTCTACTCACCGGATCGAGAGCCATCGCTCGATCTGAAGGTGCCCGTGGCGCATATCGCGGGTCTGAACAATTTTTCTCTTCCTCACTCCATGGTAAAAGCAGCATCAGCTCAAGCTCTTATCAAGTCTGCGATTGTGGGTTCAGGACCGAACGGTTCCTATTTGTCCCGCGACATGCGCGCAGCCTATTACGGCGGCACGGCCCTCACCGGCAGCGGACAGACAGTCGGTCTAATGCAATTCGACGGCTATGACATCAGCGATGTTGTTTCGACCTTTGACGGAACCGCAACTGCCACCACCACCGCCGGTAATTATGTTTTGAGTTACACGCCGACCCCCGGCGGAACGACTTATCACGTTCCTGTCAATAACGTACTGTTGGATGGCACAACCGGGGCGCCTGTCTCCGGAGACGATGCTGAAGAAGTATTGGACATCGTTCAGGCAATCGGCATGGCCCCTGGGCTCAGCCAGGTTCGCGTTTACATCGGGAATTCAGATGTAGACATACTGAACGCAATGGCTTCTGAGGCTATCGCCAAACAAGTGAGCATGTCATGGGCGTGGATCCCGGACGATCTATCGACGGATGATTACATCTTCCAGGAACTCGCTGCTCAAGGGCAAAGTGTCTTCGCAGCGTCTGGCGATTATGGAGCTTACAGCCCATCCGTCCCGTATTACTATCCTGCCGAAAGCGCCTGGGTTACGGCAGTCGGCGGCACCAGTCTCACCACGAACGGCGCAGGGGGCGCATTGACCTCCGAAACCGCCTGGGACCAGAGCGGCGGTGGTATCAGTCCGGATGGCGAAAAGATTCCAAGTTGGCAAGCCGGTGTGGCCACCTCGTCGAACGGAGGTTCCACTAAGCTCAGGAATGTGCCGGACGTGGCGATGGAAGCGGACTTCGACAACTTCGATTGCGACATGGGGAGTTGCGCCGGAACCTGGGCCGGCACCAGTTTTGCCGCGCCTCGCTGGGCCGGCTTCATGGCCTTGGTTAACCAACAAGCGGCGGCCGCTGGCGATCCGGTTGCGGGCTTTATCAACCCATGGATTTACACGACCGGAGCCAGCCCCGAATATGGCAGCGATTTTCATGATGTCGACTCGGGGAGTAACAGTTCGGATCCAGGGTACGGTTTCAATTCGGTTCCTGGCTACGATTTGGTGACTGGTTGGGGAAGCCCGGCCGGTCAAAATATGATCAATGGCATGGCGCCTGCGACGTCCTCGCCTGGGTTCCAGCTCTCGACTTCGGCGAGCAGTTTAACTCTCAACCCAGGCAGTTCGGGAACAACGACGATTGGTGTTGTCGACCGCGGCGGGTTTGCGGGCAGCGTGACGCTATCTGTCACCTCCACTTTGCCCATCGGCGTAACTGCGTCGTTCGCTACCAACCCCACAACCCAGGCCAGTGTTCTCACCATCGCTGCGAGTGTCTCTGCCGTCAGCGGATCGTACATTGTGACTGTCGCCGGCGTATCGGGAACCTATAGCGCAACCACCTACGTCACCGTCAACACACCCACCAACGCAGTCGCAATCACGAGTCCGGCGACACCTCAAACACCCGTGGTCGCATCGATGATGAAACCTGGAACTGCAATCCCAATTCAGGGAACGGTGTTGAGTAGCTTTAAAGATATCCGCCTCGATTGGGCGCCAGGAATCAACCCGGCCTCCGGTTGGGTGACCACTGGTATGACGGTGAACACCGGGCTGACTCCACCTGTCGTTAGTCAGACAGTTGGAAGCTGGAACACGTCTTCGATCGTTGCGGCAAACTATTACACCATCCGCCTATCAGCGGACTACGCGGGCGCAACGGTTACCGCCACCACGCTGGTCTATCTTGAACCCGACCTGATTTCTGCGAACTGGCCGAAGTGGCTTGATGCGACGCCGTTCACCTACTCCGGAGTCGTGCCTATCGTTAGTAAGAGCGGTCTCACGCAGCTGGCAATCGTTGAACCTCAATATCTGGGTCAATCGGTGCAGCCGCGTTTTCGCGTCTTTTCGCCCGACGGCTCTTCCGATACATCGACCTCCCTTACGACTGGAAGTTATCTATCCCCTGCATTTGGAAATCTTACCGCTGGAGATAGCGGCGAGTCCCTGGTGGCAGACGAGCAAGACGTATTTCTTTTGAAGGCGAGCGGCATTAGCAGTCAAATGACCCCTGGTGCCGAGGATGTGACCTTCATGGACTCGCAGGTGGTGCTTGCCGATTTGAAGGGTGATCATTCTCTGGAGACGGTGTCCTTGGGATACCAATACTGGAACAATCTTGCATTTCTATTTGCATGGGCTCCCAATGGGCAAATTCTTAACTCGAATTTTCCTATTCAGGTTCCATTTCAGGAAATTGATGTCTTCTCGGACAATCCGAGCTTCGTCGTAGGAGACATCAATGGGAACGGCAGTCAGGAGATCATCGTTGAAGAGACGCCATCGGCTACGACCTTCACGCTTGGACTATACGCCGGTGACGGGACAGCCATCACCTGGGCGGCACCGAAATTCCAGGGCGCACCGGGCCAGATGATACTCGCCGATCTCGATCACAACGGCAAACTCGAAACGATTGTGGACGTGTCGAATCCTAACACGGGCATCCACTCGCTTCATGTTCTTCAGCCTGATGGAACAGAACGAAAAGGCTGGCCCTTCAATCTCGGTTCGGGGGCTGTCTATCTCGCCGCTGGCGATCTGGCGAATACGGGAACGCTTCAGATTGTCGTTGCGGCTTACAACAATCTGTACGTCCTTAATGGCGATGGCACATCGTTTTCAAAAGCGTGGCCTTTGACGAACAGTCCTTTTAGCCCATTCGGTTCGGTCGCCCTGGCGGACATAGATGGAGACGGTTACCCCGAGATACTTGTCGTTGCCGGCAATATCATCTTTCCCCAGGGTTCCGACAAGGCAGCCACGGTTGCACCTTCCGTCTCGCGACTTGGAGAAGGTCCCGCATTGTCGGCTTACGCTCAAACCACAAACGCGGAGAGCGACTCCACTCCCATGTACTTTGCGCCGCTGCTCCAGGCTTTCCATCGCGACGGCTCAGTTGCAAGATCATGGAAACTACAGGGGATGAATGGCAACCAGCCATACTATATGGCGCATATCACGGTGGGCGACTTCAATCTGGATGGCAAGACGGAAATTGCCGTGGAAACCCCGCTCATCTCCGGAGGCACGGTTGACGGATGGTTGGTCGAGGGAGTGATGGAAGTTCTTGCTACGGGCGCGACCTATAAGGCTTCTGCGAATCCTTGGCCCATGTTATATCATGACGCGCAAAACAGCGCGACAAGTGCGCCGACTGTCGCTGTGACGCCGGCAGCTCCCACGCCAACCTTCAGCGT
>Ga0187890_10001206_pt1 | contig 18847 bp, 17 predicted proteins | sample June2016WEW_21_1_FD_133005 | JGI IMG/M metagenome (GOLD analysis project Ga0187890, IMG submission 133005) | Peatland microbial communities from SPRUCE experiment site at the Marcell Experimental Forest, Minnesota, USA - June2016WEW_21_10 | ecosystem: Environmental > Terrestrial > Soil >... | reverse complement strand
GTGCTTCATACTGAACTTTATCTGCAAAATAGAAATCGGCGGCGGCAGCCAGTTCCACCAGTGTTTTTGTTCGCGGTTGCAAGTCGATAATAACTTTTTTAATAAAAGCGGCATCGCCGGTATTTGTCTGTGCCGGCCACAGGGGCTTCATTTCTTCCAGCAGACGATCGGAATCGGCATCCTTTATATAATGAGCGTTAAGCCAAAGGAGTTTTTCAGGGTTGAAAACAGCGGGTGATTTACCAACCGCGTCCAGACTGAAAAGCTCAACCAATTGTGAAAGCGAAAAAATTTCCTGATCGCCATGCGACCAGCCGAGGCGCACCAGATAATTGACGAGCGCTTCCGGCAGGAAACCCATTTCCTTGTAGGCCATGACCGAAGTTGCGCCATGTCGTTTGCTAAGACGTGCTTTATCGCTTCCCAGAATCATCGGGACATGGGCGAATTTGGGTACCTCAAAACCCAGCGCCTGATACATTAAAATCTGGCGTGGAGTGTTGTTGACGTGGTCATCGCCGCGGATTACATGGGTGATGTTCATAAGAGCGTCATCAATGACCACGGCAAAATTATATGTAGGGTAACCGTCGCCGCGTTCGATTATCAAATCGTCAAGTTCTTCATTGTTAAAAATAATATTGCCTTTAATCAGATCTTCTACAATTGTAACACCGTCTTGCTTGCCGCGAAAGCGCACGACGCTGTTTGCCGATTTGCTTAATTTTTTATCGCGGCAGGTGCCGTCGTACTTAGGTTTTTTTCCTTCGGCCAGGGCTTGTTTTCTTTTTGCTTCCAGGGCTTCCGCTGTGCATGTGCAGTAGTAGGCTTTATCTTCCTTAATTAACTTCAGCACCATCTCCCTGTGCAACTCTACACGCTGTGCCTGAAAATACGGGCCTTCGTCCGAGTTTAATCCCAGCCAGGCCATTGCATTCAGTATGGCTTCTGTTGATTCATCAGTAGAGCGTGTCTGATCTGTATCCTCAATCCGCAAAACAAATTTTCCGCCGTTGTGACGGGCATAAAGCCAATTAAAAAGAGCGGTTCGCGCTCCACCGATGTGTAAAAAGCCTGTTGGCGAAGGCGCGAAACGGGTTCTGATTTTCTCCATTATTCTATTTTCCTATGTTTTTTGTAACCTTATAGGATTGAGATCGTCCTTTTGTCAAGCACGTTGATCTTTTGCCAATTTAAAATCACCTATTTAATCCTTCATTAAAACAAATAAATTATGCTTGACAACAAAAAGAATTTATAATTAACTCTTCCGATTATTAATAAGGTAAATATTTTTAAAAGACAGCAGGCTTTTGATGGCTAATTCTTTGAAAATCAACGTATTTCTTATCCCGGAAGAAGGACAAAACTTCATCTTTTCCGAAGATAATGCCTGGTTTAAAGCATGCTTTAAAGATAGCGAAAGTACTGATTTTACACTGGATAGGGTTGATGTAAACTGTCTGATCACAAATACTTCAGGCACTGTTTTTATTAAAGGTTCGTTTTCCGCGCAAATTGATATTTGCTGTAGCCGTTGTTTGGAGAACACAAAACTGTCCATTGGCGCTGATTTCGCCTATACGTTAATTCCCGCAAAAGCTGAAACTAGGGAAGATTTAGAGCTTACGCCGGAAGAATTGGAAATAAGTTACTATAAAGGCGATTTTATTGATCTTGGGCCTATTATCTGTGAGCAAATAATTTTGCAGATACCGATTAAAGCGCTTTGCAGTGAAGAATGCAAGGGTTTGTGCCCGCAATGCGGCGCTAATTTGAATACTTCTTCCTGTAATTGCCACTTAAATTTTGTTGATAATCGCATGGCTGTATTAAAAAATTTTACGATAAAAAATTAACTATAAAGAAGGATAATTTATGCCAAATCCGGTAAAGAGACATTCAAAAACAAGACGTAATCAGAGAAGAGCGAACGATTTTTTGAAATCACCTTCAATTTCTTTGTGTCCGCAGTGTAATGAGCCGAAACTGCCTCATCGCGTCTGCCCGACATGTGAGACTTATAAGGGCAGGGATTACAAAAAAGCAGAAAAGAACGCGTAGTATCATAACTTAAGAAAAGAATGTAGAAATGCCACAGGCACCGCTCGTATTTTACGCGCAAGCTGGCAATAGATCCGAAAATAACGCCTCTGAAATTAAAAGAGTAAAAATAATCTTTTTATAAGAGTGAATGATACCAGTTGTATATGTAAAGATATATGAAGTTACTTTCTGACATAAAAAAATAAAGGATTATTTTTGAAAAAGAGGTAAATGAAGTATAAATTGATCCGATTATTAGGGTAATAATTGACTGGAGGAGGATTTTGCATGACGTTAGAAGAAAAAGTCATTAAAATTGTAATGGAACAGCTGGATGTAACAAGAGAAGAGTGCGTTTTAGAAGCATCTTTTCTTGACGATTTAGGGGCGGATTCTTTGGATATCGTTGAGCTCCTCATGGAAATGGAAGAAGCTTTTGGCATAGAGATAGCTGATGAAGAGCTCGAAAAAATTAGTACAATAAAAGATGTAGTTGATTTTCTAAAGCAAAAAGGCGTTAATTAGATCGCCGTGCAGGATTTTAGCCAATGAAGAGGCGTGTTGTTGTAACAGGTCTTGGGGCGTTGACTCCCTTAGGGAATTCAGTTAGTCAATCATGGGAAGGCGCGATTACTGGTCAATCCGGTATTGGCCCGATTACCAAGTTTGATTGTAGTTCTTGTAAATCCAGAATAGCCGGTGAAATAAAGAATTTCGATCCCCTGCAATTTGTAAATAAACAGGAAGTCCGTCGTTACGACGACTTCATTCTTTATGCTCTGGCTGCTTCAGAAATGGCCATGGCTGACGCGAAATTGACGATCAGTCCTGAATTCTCCGAGCGCACCGGCGTGATAATCGGCTCGGCTATTGGCGGAATCGCCACGCTGGAGGAAGAATTAAAAAACCTGTTTAGTGTCAATCCCCGTAAAATTTCTCCCTTTACCGTTCCGGCCGTCCTTGCCAATCTTGCATCCGGTCACGTTTCCATAAGATTTGGAGCCAAAGGTCCCATCAATTGCGCCGTTACCGCCTGCGCAGCGGGAACATCGGCAATTGGCGATGCTTACAAGACCATTGCCTGGGGAGACGCTGATGTAATGATTACCGGAGGAGTCGAAGCAGCGGTAACACAATTAGCTGTAGGCGGCTTTGGCGCGATGCGGGCGCTGTCGGTGAGAAATGATGAACCTCAGAAGGCCAGCCGGCCGTTTGATAAAGACCGTGATGGTTTTGTCATCGGGGAAGGTTGCGGTATAATAATTCTGGAAGAATTATCGTTTGCGTTAAAAAGAGGGGCGCGTATTTATGCGGAACTTGTCGGTTACGGGTGCACATCTGACGCTTTTCATATGGCCGCTCCGCCGCCCGGACACGAAGGCGCCGCCCGCAGTATGCAGGTTGCGATAAAGGACGCGGGCGTAAATCCCGAGAATATTGATTACATCAATGCCCACGGCACGTCAACGCCGCTCAATGATTTATATGAAACCCAGGCCATCAAATCTCTTTTTGGCGAACACGCAAAAAAGCTGATAGTCAGCTCCACAAAGTCTATGACCGGCCACATGCTGGGGGGAACAGGAGGGGTGGAAGCCATTTTTGCAATTAAATCTTTGCAGGAAGGCATCATTCCGCCAACTATTAATCTGGATAATCCCGGCGAGGAATGCGATTTAGATTACGTGCCAAAAGTTGCCCGGAATAAAGAAATAAATACAGCGATGTCCAACACTTTTGGTTTTGGCGGCGTCAATGCTGTTTTGTTATTTAGAAAATATATAGACTGAAATAACAATATTTTGTTATTTCTAAAGATTAAGAGCAAAGGAGAAAAAGTTCCAATGTCTTTTTTAGAAAAAGTTGATTCGGAAGTAAGCCGTGCCATTGATCTGGAAACGCGCAGGCAGGCGGGTAAAATCGAGCTTATCGCTTCAGAGAATTTTGTCAGTGAAGCTGTGCTGGAAGCGCAGGGATCTGTTATGACCAACAAGTACGCGGAAGGTTATCCGGGGAAGCGTTACTATGGCGGCTGTGAATTTGTAGACATAGCGGAGTCCCTGGCGATTGACCGCTGCAAACAGCTTTTTGGAGCAGATCATGTTAATGTTCAGCCGCATTCCGGCACGCAAGCGAATATGGCCGTATACTTTTCGGCAGTTCAACCCGGCGATACAATTCTGGGAATGAATCTGTCTCATGGCGGACATCTGTCTCATGGAAGCCCGGCCAATTTTTCAGGTAAATTTTATAAGATCGTTCCCTACGGCGTCAGAAAAGATACAGAGACTATTGATTACGACGAAGTAGAAAAATTAGCCAAAGAACATAAACCCAAAATGATTGTTGTCGGCGCCAGCGCTTATCCGCGGACGATTGATTTTAATAAATTCCGGAAAGTTGCCGATGAAGTCGGCGCTGTTATCATGGCGGATATAGCTCATATAGCGGGACTTGTTTGCACGGGACTGCATCCCTCGCCTGTTCCCGTTTGCGAGTATGTAACGACCACAACTCATAAAACTTTGCGCGGTCCGCGCGGCGGTGTGGTTATGTGCAAGGAAGCTTACGCCAAAACACTAAACAGCAGGGTTTTTCCCGGTATGCAGGGCGGTCCGTTGATGCATGTGATCGCCGCCAAGGCTGTTGCCTTCAAAGAAGCGCTCATGCCGGAATTCAAGGAATATCAAAAACAAATAATTAAAAACGCTCAGGCAATGGCGGATGAATTGAAAAATCAGGGATTCAGGCTTGTTTCGGGCGGAACGGATAATCATCTGATGCTGGTTGATTTAACAGACAAGGAGGTTAGCGGCAAGGAAGTGCAGGAAGCGCTTGACCTCGCCTCCATAACCGTCAACAAAAACGGCATTCCCTTTGACAGCAAAGGACCTCAGGTAACAAGCGGAATAAGAATCGGCACTCCCGCGGTAACAACCAGAGGCATGAAAGAAGGCGAAATGCGGTTAATTGCATCCTATATTGCCGATGTAGTGAAGAATATCAATAATGAAAAGAAAATTAAGGCCGTCGCTGAAAAGGTAGAAACTCTTTGCGCCCGGTTTCCTCTTTATCAGGGGAGAATTAAAAACCTGTAAACAGACTTGATCTGTTATATTTCAGCTTTGTGAAAGCGTGTACTCATGGCCAAAGAAAAATTATCTTCGACAAGCTTGCCTCAGAAAAATAAAAAAAGGCCCGATTGGGATAATTATTTTTTGGATATTGTCGAGCTTGTATCCAAACGCAGCACTTGTTGCCGGCGGTCTGTGGGAGCCGGATTGGTGCGCGATTGCCGGATTCTGGCCACTGGTTATAACGGCGCTCCCTCCAAGCTTCAGCATTGCCTGGATATTGGCTGCTTGCGTGAGCAACTCAAAGTTCCTTCGGGTGAACGTCATGAATTATGCCGTGGACTTCACGCGGAACAAAACGCCGTTATTCAGGCGGCGTTGCATGGGGTCAATACCAAAGGAGCGACGTTGTATTGCACTAATCATCCCTGTGTTATTTGCGCCAAAATGATAATCAACGCGGGTGTTGTCAGTATCGTTATCCGTAACGGTTACCAGGATAAATTGGCCGCTCAGATGCTTAAGGAAGCGGGAATAAGCGTAAAACAATTCTAAGCATACTAAATTAAGGTGACAAGATCATGAAATGCCCGTTTTGCGGTCATGCGGAAAATAAAGTTATTGACTCGCGAATAAGCAAGGATGGGAAAGCCGTCCGCCGCCGCCGGGAATGTCTGAATTGCGCAAAGCGTTTTACCACCTATGAGTATGTTGAGGATGTGCTGCCGATGGTCGTAAAAAAAGACGGCCGTCGCGAACAGTTCGATCGGCAGAAAATATTAAATGGCATAAAAAAAGCCTGCGAGAAGCGTCCAATCAGCATGGAGTCCATCGATAAGCTTGTTGAAAATGTGGAGCAGGCCTGTCAGGAAATGCAAATAGAAGAAATTTCTTCAACCATTATCGGAGAAAAAATAATGAATGAACTGAAGGCTTTCGATGGCGTTGCCTATGTCCGGTTTGCTTCGGTTTACCGTCAATTTCGAGATGTCGGCGAATTTATGTCCGAATTAAAAGATTTATTAAGCAAGGGTAAAAAATAATTTATGTTTACCGGAATTATAGAGGGATTAGGCAAAGTAAAACGCCTGACAATGAAGGGCGCCGATGCCGTTCTGGAAATTGAATCCAACGTAGATCTAACGGATGTTTCTATTGGCGACAGTATCTCTGTAAATGGCGCTTGTCTTACTGTCACTGCTAAAAATAAGCAAGATTTTCAGGCCGATGTTTCCGCCGAAACAATTAGTAGAACAACACTCAAATATTTACACACGGGAAACAAAGTTAATCTGGAAAAATCATTGCGTGTCGGCGGTTTCGTGGGCGGTCATTTTGTTTTAGGCCATGTCGACGCTACGGGCAGAATTCTTTCCCAAACGCAAAAATCCGGCTCGCTTATTCTTGCTGTAGAAATGAATGATAATTTGTCCCGCTATATTGTGGAAAAAGGTTCGGTGGCTATAGACGGCGTCAGTCTTACAGTGAACAAACTTGAAAAAAACAGGTTTTATGTTAATATAATTCCTCATACGTCGGCTAACACCACTTTAGTGATGAAAAAAGAAGGCGATTGGGTAAATATTGAAACGGATATCCTTGGTAAGTATGTGGAAGCATTATTAAAAACTCCGCGTGGAATCGATAAGGATATCCTTGAGCAATACGGTTTTTTAAATAAGTAAGGATAATAACAATGGCAATCAGCACTATTTTAGAAGCAATTGAAGATATTAAAAACGGGAAAATGATTATTCTGGTTGATGACGAAGATCGTGAAAATGAAGGCGATCTCTTTATGGCGGCTCAATTTGCTACGGCAAAAACAATCAATTTCATGGCCCGTTATGGCCGCGGTTTGATCTGTTTAACACTTAATGAAGAAACGGCGGATAAACTTAACTTAAAACAGATGGTCCAGGATAATCAGGCCCGTTTCGGGACGGCATTTACAATTTCCATTGAAGCCAGGCACGGTGTTACCACAGGCATTTCCGCCGCGGACAGGGCGACAACTATTCAAGCCGCTGTTAATCCGCTGGCTAAGCCGGAGGATTTGGTCAGCCCTGGTCATATTTTTCCCATTCGAGCAAAGCGGGGCGGAGTTCTTGTTCGCACCGGTCAAACCGAAGGGTCAGTGGATTTATGCCGCATTGCAGGTTTGACGCCGGCGGGTGTAATTTGCGAAGTGATGAAAGATGATGGCACGATGGCCAGGATGCCGGATCTGGAAGTTTTTGCCCGGGAACATAAATTAAAAATAGTTACCATTGCCGATCTAATTGATTACCGCATGCAGAACGAATCCCTGATCAAGCGAATGGCGGAAGCAACAATCCCGACCAGTTTCGGCGGTGATTTTAAGATGATCGTTTACGAAAATGAAGTTGATGACTGGCAACACATAGCTTTGGTTAAGGGTGACATTAGAGAAGATGACGAAGTTCTGGTGCGAGTCCATTCGGAGTGCCTTACAGGCGATCTCTTCGGTTCCAGGAGATGCGACTGCGGAGATCAACTTCATCGCGCGATGAGCATGGTGGAGAAAGAAGGAAAGGGCATAATAGTTTATATGCGTCAGGAAGGCCGAGGCATAGGGCTCGTTAACAAAATCAAAGCATACGCACTACAGGAAGAAGGCAAAGATACGGTCGAAGCCAATATAGCCCTCGGATTTAAGGAGGATTTAAGGGATTACGGAATTGGAGCGCAAATCCTTGTTAATCTGGGTGTGCGCAAAATGAGGTTGTTGACCAATAACCCCAAGAAGATAGTCGGTTTGGAAGGTTACGGGATCGAAATTATCGAGCGGGTTCCCATCGAAATAAATCCGAACGAGAACAACATAAAGTATATGAAAACAAAACAAAAAAAGATGGGGCATCTCCTGAAAATATAAAATTTACTTGAGTTGTCATTTCTTCGCAAGCGGCAATACAGTCATTTAAGCGTGTGTTAACGGGAAAAAAAGAAATTTAGACGATCAGCAAAAATTAAATATTAAGGATGGTAATGGATAATGCCGAAAATAATTGAAGGAAAAATTGTCGCCAAAGGAATGAAGTTTGGCATCGTGGCCAGCCGTTTCAACGATTTCATTTGCGGCAGGCTGATTGAGGGAAGTGTTGACGCTTTGATAAGAGCAGGCGCGGAAGAAAAAGATATCGCTATCTATAAGGTGCCGGGTTCTTTTGAATTGCCGCTTACAGCGAAAAAGCTGGCAAAAAGCGCCAGGTTTGACGCCATAATTTGTTTGGGCGCTATAATTCGCGGCGCTACTCCGCATTTCGAGTATATAAGCGCAGAAGTATCCAAGGGTATTGCGATGGTGGGTCTTGAAACAGAAGTTCCGGTAGTTTTCGGCGTGTTAACGACTGATACAATTGAACAGGCTATTGAGCGCGCGGGAACGAAGTCGGGAAATAAAGGCGCCGATGCAGCTATGACAGCAATAGAAATGGTTGATCTATTCAAGAAAATTTAATGAAACTGCCTTCATCTTATGGCAGAAGTATCAAAAGATAATGTGGCAAGTCGATAAGAGTTCTTTGAGGTTTAATAATTAAATGCGCGAACGGAGAAAGGCAAGGGAAATTGCCTTACAGGTTCTTTACAGTCTTAATTTTGTGAATATTGATACGCAGGATGCTTTGGATCTTTTCTGGGGTAATTTTGTTGCTCCCAAAGCGGCTAAAGAATTTGCTGCATTTCTAGTGCAGGGCACATGTGAGCACAAAGACGAACTTGATAAACTTATTGCCGGTTGTTCGGATAACTGGTCGCTGGGACGAATGTCTCGGGTAGATATAAATGTTTTGCGTCTGGCCGTATTTGAGTTCCTGTACTGTGATGACATTCCCCCGAAAGTCACTTTGAATGAAGCCGTTGATCTTGGAAAGACTTTTGGTTCGGAAAATTCCGGCTCTTTTATCAACGGCATATTGGATACTCTTAATCTAAAATTAAATAAAAAAAATGCAACTAATCCTCTCAACAGAATCTCCCGACGTTCCAAAACATAAATGTTTGGCTTTGGGTGTTTTCGCGGATGAAAAACCGCCGCGAGGGCTTTGCGGTTTTATTGACTGGCGCCTCAACGGCATGATTTCCAGAGAAATTAAGCAGGGGAGAATCTGCGGAGAATTTGAAGAAAAAATTGTTATTCCCTTCCCTCTGCGCATTGGCTCAGAAATGCTGCTTTTGTTTGGCCTCGGGAATATTTCCGATATAAATTACGATAAGATTTATAATGCCACTTATCTCATTGCCCAAGCTGTTGATGGAATGTCTCTTAACAGCTTTGCTTTCGATCTTTATGGAGAAGACCGCGGAAGTCTGATCACCGCGAATATTATGGAAGCAATGGTGACCGGAATTTTTGATTTTCTTTCCTCGGATATAGAAAAAATCTCCAAAATGACCGTTTGTGCAGTTACTTCGCCTGCCCATCTTCAGGAAGTATATCTGGGAATTAAACAATTCAAGGCCAATGTTAACGATAAAGGTTCTGTGGATGTAAGCGAGTTGGAAAACAGTTTCGCTTGATACCAATCCGCTTGTTAGTTACGACCTTGCAGACGGTAATTACCGGTAAGGTAAATCTTTATTATGCCCTCCCCTATGGGAGACGCTTCTGAGCCTCTGGCTAATTTTGTTGGCATCGTCGTCGGCTTCCTCAACGTATTAGAATACGGGAGTGTATCCCCGAAAGGGGGACAGCTATAAATAAATAATTTCCTTACCTGTGAGCTACTCGTAATGGCGTGGTTCACATACGCTTGCCCAAGCACCCTCCTTGAGGCCGCGTTATCCTTTGAAAGCTGAAGATGATTTCTTTTTGGAACGACGGGGAAATTCTCACTGAAGATTAATCAGATTCTCCTGTTGATGCATTTTTTTTAAAGAGTCGTTGTGGTGTTTACGCAACAGATCAGCAAACTGGTCAGGTGCGATAGGCTTACTGAAATAAAAACCCTGCATCGCGTCGCAGACTTGTTCCCGCAGAAAATTCTCCTCTTCCTTGGTTTCCACTCCTTCGGCGACAACGGTAAGACTTAAGTTTTTGCCCATGACAATGATCGCTTCGGTGATCGCTTTATTATCGCAATCCATGGGAAGATTGTGAATGAATGACCTGTCCACTTTGAGCGTGTTAATAGGAAAGTTTTTTATCTGTGCCAGAGAAGAATAACCTGTACCAAAATCGTCAATGGCGAGCCGCACGCCCATTTCTCTTATTTTAGTCAACACCTCAATCAGACGCTGGGGATTGTGCATGATCATGCTTTCGGTGATTTCCAGTTCTAACAGATTTGGCGTCAAACCGGATTCTTGCAGAGCCGCTTTAATATCATTTAATAAATTGTCATCAGTTAGTTGACGAAGCGATAAATTCACCGCCATGCAGATAGCGGGCAGGCCCTCGCGCTGCCAGGCGACATTTTGAATGCAGGCTGTTTTCAGTACCCATCTGCCAATGGGTACGATAAGCCCTGTTTCTTCGGCTACAGGCATTAGTTGAGAGGGAGTTATCGAACCAAGCTGTGGGTTATTCCAGCGCAGCAGTGCTTCAACGCCCGTGATCGCCCTGGTTTTGAAATCCAACTTGGCCTGATAATTTAAGAATAATTCATTTCGCTCAAGCGCGTGACGCAGATTTGTTTCGATAGACAAGCGTTCATTTGCTATTGATTGAATATTTTTTGAGTAGAACTGGTAGTTGTTCTTACCTTCTTCTTTGGCAAAATACATGGCTATATCCGCGTTTTTCATCAGAGATTGTTCGTCCTGTCCGTCGTTTGGATAAATGCTTATGCCTATAGAGGCTGTTACGCGGCATTCTTCACCCATAAGGACCATAGGTTGAATAGCGGTTGTAAGTATTTTGTGGGCCAGATTTGCTACTTGATTTAATTCATTAACTTCTTCGATCAATATAATAAACTCGTCGCCACCCAGACGACCAACAATATCAACTGCCCGCAGCAAGTGTTTAAATCGCTGAGCTATCTCCTGCAGCAGTTTGTCTCCTGCCTCGTGCCCAAGAGAGTCGTTGATAATCTTAAACCGGTCAAGATCGATAAATAGAACTGCTAATTGCTTTTTATTACGATGCGCGGTTTGAATCGCGTGGTTCAGTAACTGGCTGAACAATAAACGGTTGGGCAGTCCAGTCAGAACGTCGTGGGTTGCCATATGGTTGAGCTCTTGCTCTATCAATTTGCGTTCGGTAATGTCGCGTATAACTCCCTTAAAACCATTTGGTTTATCAGGTGCATCTTTTTGTAACGATGCAGATGCTTCAATATATCTTTTAGAGCCATCCTTTCTTATTATCAGCCAATCAAATCCTTCAGTAGACTCTCCTGTTTTGTAGACTCTGTTAAACGCCTGAAAAACTATTTTTGAATTCTCTTCATCTGAGAATTGCCTGTAATTTGTACCGGTCAATTCCTCCTTGGAACAGCCGGTGATTCGACACATTGAATCGTTGAAAAAAATAAAATTGCCGGCAAGATCAACTTCAAAATAGCCCTCCTGAATGTTCTCAAGAATGCTTCTATATTTCCCCTCGCTCTGACGCAGCGCTTCTTCAGCATTTTTGCGGTCGGTAATATTCATGAAACTTCCCAGCGTCGCCCGTTTGCCTTTATACATGATGGAAGTAACCGTTTCCAAAACCCACATCAGGTCATTATTTTTTTTGATAAATCTGTATTCATAAGCTTCAAAGATTTCCTTTTTTAAACATTTTACCGCCTTGTTTCTGACCTTTTCTCTATCTTCGGAATAAATATTATTGAGGGAATCTGTGCCTAGAAGCTCTGCGTCCGTATAGCCGGTAAGTTTCTTATACAGCTCACTTACATAGACAAATTTACTTTTTTGTACGATATATATTCCTACTCCGGCATTTGCTATAATGTCTCTTGCCAGAAGAGAAAGATCATTGTCAGATGGAGAGAGTTTCTTCTTTTGTTTGTTTATTGGTTGGAGTTTATTTGCCATAGTAATTCAGATTCCGTTAAACCTTTAATGAACGATCTCGAATTAGATTTAGCCGATCCCTGTCAAATATTTTTGGAATTACTTTAAAAAGATTTTTTTTAATACTATATTTAGAGCAATTTATATACCTAATTCAATAAAGTTATGTATTTATATTATCGGTAATTAAAATTATAATAAAATCAAAGATAAATATTTGCAAAATATCTGTGTAGTACTAAGCATGGATAAATGATCATCTCCCCTCTAATGGTGATTTCCACCACAACAATGTTATTTTGATCAGAATATAGAAATAAAAAATAATACTTATTGCAACGGAAATTCTGGTTTAATGCATAAAAAAGTGGTCTTCAATATGGTAATAATCTATTAAAAACAATTACATGGATAGCAAAAAATCAAGGGACTGAGAAATTTATAGAAATATCTATATTGCGGATCGAATAAGACGCTCAAAAATAAATTATCCACAAAATTTTAGCAAAATAAGATTCAGTTGCGTAATAAGCCGAAATTCTTATCTGGTCATTGTGTATTTTTGTTCGTCTTTGGGAACGTACCATTTGATGAAATTATGTTCCAGACCGATGGGCGCCGGTTGGATTCCCCGGAAACGATTATGGATGATTACCAGGGCTTCCGGAACGTAGAGGAACGTATAGGGTTGATCTTCCGCGAGAATTTCCTGAAAGCGGTCATAGTATTTTTTTCTTTCCTTCTGATCGAAGGTGCTGCGGCCTTTTTCAAGCATTTCGTCGGCTTCGGGATTTTTGTAGGAAATAAAATTGAGTTCCTCAGGCGCTGTTTTGCTGGAGTGCCAGACATCATAAGCATCAGGATCAAGCGGAATAGTCCAGCCCAGAATTACTGAATCAAAACGCCTTTTATTGATAAAGTCCGTCACAAATGCCGACCATTCCAGAACACGGATTTTTACTATAATGCCAATTTCCTTGAGCTGCCGCTGAATAATTTCCGCGCATTTCTGTCTGGTCTCGTTGCCCTGATTGGTTACTATTTCAAAAATAAAAGGTTTGCCGTCTTTTTCCAGAACGCCTTCACTATTGAGTTTAGTCCATCCCGCTTCATGCAATAGTTCACGGGCTTTTTTCGGATTATAATCATAAATTTTAACATTATCATTGTAAGCCCACGTTCCCGGTTTGTAAGGACCGTTTGCCGGTTTTCCCAAATTCAGCAGAACACCGCTTATAATTTCATTTTTATTAATTGCATACGAAATTGCCTGCCTTACTCTCTTGTCAGTAAAAAGCGGATTTTTCAGATTGTAACCAAGATATGTGTAAGCAAAACTTAAGTATCTGTATTTGTTAAAATTATTTTTAAACAAATTGTTTTCTGTTTGTCGTGTGTACTGCAGAGGCGTTAGACCCATCATGGCGATGTTCTGTGCGCGCAATTCCAGAAACATGGTGGCGCTATCGGGAATAATTCGCGTAATCCGGCCGTCAATGTAGGGCTGTCCCTCAAAATAATCAGGATTGGAAGCAAGGGTGATTTTCTGTCCGGCAACCCATTCTTTAAACATGTATGGACCGGTGCCGATGGGATGCCGCGCCAGCGTGCTTTTCGTTATGTCTTTGCCTGAAAGTAAATGCCGGGGCAAAATAGCGCTCGACCAGCTTATTAAAGCGGGAGCAAATGGTTTTGCGTATGTTACACGAAAGGTGTAATCATTGAGCGCCTCAACTCTTTTAACTTTTAAAAAATCACCGGCATAAGCTGTAGGTGTTTTCGGATCAATGGTGACCTGATAGGTGTAGAGAACATCGGCAGAAGTAAAAGGATAGCCGTCGTGCCACTTGACGCCTTTGCGCAAATGAAATGTTATAACAAGGCCGTTTTGCGAAATTTCCCACGATTCGGCCAGATCGCCGACAATGTTCATGTCCTTGTCGTATTTAACCAGGCCGTTGTAAACCATGCCCGCAATATTGTGAGAAGCCGAATCGGAGGCCAGAAGCGGAATCAGATTACTGGCGTCACCTATGTCACCTTGCACCAGAATGTCGCCATAAGCCGGTTTTTTGTCTGATAAAGGTTGAGCAATATCCACCGATGGTTTCTTGCCGCATGCGACAATTAATACGATTATTAGAGATAAGAAAATTAAAAGACGAAGTATACGCATGGGAGTAAACTAGCGCAGTCACAGAAGCATTGCAATAAAATTTTACAATTTATCCCGTTTATTTTCGATGGCGGGATATAGGCCTGCCCATGCGTTTTTTACGCGTCTTATGCGTGTCGGGTTGTCTGTTTGCGCGATTTTGAATCTTACTCTGTTTAAATTTATTGACAAATTCCTTTGAAGCAAAATATTTATCCGCGAAAGAAACGATGAAAGATTCCTTGTATTTCGGAGGAACAAGCGTGAGCGGCCACATGTGCTTTATGATAATATCCTTTTCGATATCATTCAAAACAAAATATTTACTGGCATTAGCGAGAGCTATTTTGGGATGTTCGATACCGTGGTATTTTTCTTCGGGAAGGTCGGGAACATCATGATGTCTCCAATCATACAGGAAAAAATCATGGAGAAGCCCGCCGCGGGCTGCGGATTGGTAATCAAGTTTAAGAAACTTGCACACCTTGTATGAGAAATAAGAAACATCCATCGCGTGTTCGTAAATAGAAGAATTATGATGATAATGCAGCTTGAGCTTCAGAACTTCGTCGTGTTCATAGATATCTTTAATTATTTCGTGAAATTCTTTTTCAAAAGGCCTCCGTCCATCCTTACCGGGAATGATTTTGCCCGGAATGGATTTTAAAAACGAGCTAATCTTATTTTTGATTTCAGCGTTGATGTTGTTATCAATGTATCTGCTCAGATTAGGAAACGCGGTGCTGAGACGTTTGAAGGAATTGAATATATTTTCGATTTCAGCGTTGCTCAGATTAAAATATTCAGAGTACAGATAGGCAATTTTTCTTCTGAACTCAGTAATAGATACAATAGAGAAAACAAAGTCCGTGACGCCATAAACAAACAGAACAATGGATGCGATTCGGAGAAATGACCGATCCAACGATTGGACATAATTAAAAACAGCCGGATGAATAAATATGATAAATATTATGGCCATGACAGCCCATAGCATTGAAAAGAGCAAACACACCCTGCCATGAATATTAAACTTGTTTTCGGAATAGTCCCACAATTTCAACTGGAATGCTTTTTCGAATATGAAACCTGTGAAATATTCGATTGTGGTCAAAATAATGCCGTACGCGATAAATTTGATTGGCAGTGGCCAGGTACGAATTAAAGATTCCAGTAATATGATCAAACCTGTGCAGAACCCATAAAGGGGAACAAATGGTCCATATAAAAAACCGGCATTGATGAGTTGGCGTTGAGTTATAGATCTGTAAACTACTTCTATAATCCACCCCATGAAAGAGTAGATCGCAAAGAGGACAATTATGTCGAATATTATTATATTATCAAATATCATTAGATATCTTTTTCACGTTTTCAAAGTTAAATATAAAAGCCTTATTTCTTGGCCATGAAGTTTAGTATTTTGATCGCACAAAAATTAATAATAGACAGGTTGGATAAAGCATTTATAATATTAAATATCTGTTGTCAATGAATCTCTATTACGCTAGTTGATTAAGCTGACATGGTTAAAATACAACTTGATATTTTCAGGATTTGTTTAAACTAAAAAAAGGTGCGTGGTTGGAAGTGAAAAATGCCGGTGTGCGTCTGAGTATTTGCGCGACTGCCGGATTTTTTTTGAAAGTTTTCTCCAGGAAATTGCGCACGGCAGGCCGCTGCCAGCCCAGAGGATGCTGAAAGTTTTTGTAAAGAGATAAATCGCCTTTATAAAAATCACGCGTAGCCAGTCTTTTAGCCTCAACGCTCCGGCACGGTAAATTAAAAATAGCCAGATTTAAAAAATCAATACAATCATGGTATTGACAAACGAATTCCAGCGTCTTTACAGCGCTTCTTTCAGTTTCCGGCGGTGTGCCGAAAAGAAAATAACAATATGTGGAGATGTTTGCTCTTTTCAGCGTTCTTAAAACCGCGGAAGCCATCGGCAAATCAATTCCTTTATCGAGTTGATCAAGAACACTCTGATCACCGGATTCGATTCCAAGCTTGAGCATTTTGCATCCGCTACGTTTTAAGGATAAACAAAAATCAACATCGGCTAAATGTGGGGTGATTCGGGTGAAGCCATACCAGGGCGCTCCCGGAGGCTTTTGCGCCAGAGCTTCCAGCAGCGATGGCGAAATAGAACTATCAAGAATATGAATTAATGAAGGATTCAAAAGCCTGGTCAGGATTTGCAATTCTTGCGTTACACGGGAAACCTCCAGAGGAAAATAAGAAGTGCCTTCTGCTTTTTCCGGACAAAAAGCGCATTTGTGCCAATAGCAGCCGCGTGCGCCGCTATATGGCAGAATCTGGCCTGGCGATAAATATTGACTAATCGGAAAAGCCTTATAATCGGGCGCTGAGTTGTTCTCGCCATCTTTTATTCCCATAATCTCCAACAATTTTTTTTCTCCCGCGCCTTCAACTATTTCATCGGCGAGGCCGCCAAATGTATTTCTGTTGGCGCCTAGCCTAATCCATGAGGTAATAAGTGATCCGCCTAAAACAATTTTCTGTTGGGGATTGATTTGTTTGATGAAGCCGATCATGGCAAAAGCGCATAACGTCTGACTGAGATAGTTTAAAGAAAAACCGATAAAATCAGGATTGCCTGCCAGAGCGTTTGCCAGACGACTCTGAAAGTAAGGATAGAAAAGATTGGCTTGCGGTTTTTCGGATGCGGATATAAGGTCGGCGCTCTTTACCGGAGAGTGGTGTTGATCCTGATAATCGGCAAGCGACAGATCAACGCCCCATGACTTACCAGCCACATTTAAAAGACGGTTAGTATCCATAACCGCCCGCTGGTAATGGCTTGGACTTTTGTATGTGGCGTTATCTTTCAGCGCGGCGAGATTTATTTCCATTTTTTTACAGGCGCGCGTCGTCCAGCGGTCTTTGGTTATATTTTTATTTGAAGCATGGTGTAATAAAAAATAGATGCCTTCCAGATTCGCGTCAATAACTTCATGGTGAATACCATTTTCATCCAAACAGGCTGATAACTTTCCGATGCCCGCGGGCGGTTCTGAGCATTTGGCTATCGGCGGATGGATTAGAATTATTTTTGGCATCACAGTTTATCAATTTAAATTAAAGTTAATTTTGTTGGCGTCGTTGTCGGCCTCCCAGAACGTATGTAAATATGGGAGTGCCTCCCCGAGGGGGCACAATAAAAAAGATCATTTCCTTGCCGTTGAGCCACGCCATTATGGCGTGACTCACATACGCCTCATTGCCTGGAGCCCAGCCGCCTCAATATCATCTTTGATTTTAAAATGATATTACTTAAAAAAAGATGTTAATTTATTCTTAGTACGTAACTTTTGTGTAAGCACGATTGATTATACGGCCTTCCTTTAAGCTTGACAGCGGGGAAACTTTAAGTAATAGTCACTTCGCAGACTGTCTGATTTTGTTATGTTTTAGCCGGAAGTATTTGAAGTAATGCATAAAGCCGAAATGATCGATATTTTTGCTATTCCGGCATAAGCTGGAGGAAGCGGCGCTAAGTCCGGCCGATGCCGGAAGAATCAAGAATTAATGATCGGCGGCTTGCTTTTTTTAAATAGATGGTTATGTTGGTGCCATGGGTCGTAAATTAAAAAATGACAATGATTATCCGGTAATTTGTGAAAATAAATTATTTTGACATTAGAACTAAAATAATATTTGCATTGGCTATCGCGCTATTCATGGCGATTGCCGCCGGTGCAATATTTGCGGCGGATAAATATCCGGCGCCTCGGGGATCCGTCAATGATTTTGCCAATATTATTGATCCGGAAAATGCGGCTAAAATGGAAGCTCTTGCGCGGGAAGTTTTACAGAAAACCGGTACGGCGGTTGTTGTTGTCACCGTGCCTACTATCGGAGAGAACGAAGATTTTAATTTTTACGCCAATGGCCTTTATAAAGCATGGGGCATCGGTAAAAAAGGAGAAGACAAAGGCGTCTTAATATTTTTAACTCTTAAGGAAAGAAAAATCCGTATTGAAACCGGTTACGGCGTGGAAGGTATTTTGCCGGATGGTTTGGTAGGCGAGATCAGAGACAAGTATTTTAAGCCTCAACTTCAGGCAGGCAATTATGGCAAGGCCTTTTACGATACAATGTATGTGCTTAGCTCTTACATTGCAAAAGATGCCAATGTTCAACTGAGTGATTCACCTCAGCCATTGCCATACCGGCAAGACGTTCGGCAAGTGAAAAAAGGCGTTAATATTTTTGGGCTCATTTTCTTCTTCATTGTAGCGGCTCTGCTTTTGGGCACCAGAACAGGCAGGTCAATGCTTCCCTGGATACTGCTGATGTTTTTAGGCGGCGGCGGACGCGGCGGCGGCGGCGATGGCGGTTTCAGCGGCGGATTTGGCGGATTTGGCGGAGGCATGAGCGGCGGCGGCGGCGCCGGTGGAGATTTTTAATAAATTAAAAGGGTGTGTGCAATGGCAAAAATACCGGATAAACCACAAGACATTTTTGTTCCGTTAACGCAGGATTTTCTAAAAATATTTAACAAGGAACTGGTTTCCCTGATTTTGTACGGCAGCGCTGCCAGCGGTCATTATCTAAAGGG